>Ga0209417_1004277_pt1 | contig 17330 bp, 5 predicted proteins | sample RifGroF2_FD_184002 | JGI IMG/M metagenome (GOLD analysis project Ga0209417, IMG submission 184002) | Groundwater microbial communities from Rifle, Colorado, USA - Groundwater F2 (SPAdes) (version 2) | ecosystem: Environmental > Aquatic > Deep subsurface > Groundwater | place: Rifle, Colorado... | reverse complement strand
CCCCTTCTCCGGCAGAATAGATGTCCCAGTCGGATGACCTGCCCCCATTGCCCCCGGCTGCCTCTGCCAGCAAGGTTGCTCCAAGTTTTATCGCGCTGGAGCCTCCGCCGCCACTGCTGCCGAATGCGTAACCATCGCCCTCCTCGCCGTTTGACCCGAATTGGCCTGACGTGTACCCCCATCCACCGGCGCCACCGTTAACCTCGCTGTTAATCTGCCCGCCCTGTCCGACATAAATTGTCAGGGTGATGCCGGATGTCGGATGTGAAGTTGCGACCAGGTGTCCCGGCAAGCCGCTGCTCTGGTTACCGACGTCGTCGGCCTGTCCGCCGCCACCGCCGGCTCCTTTGACCGTGAACTGAATGTTTGTCGCTCCAGCCGGGATTGCAAGAGACTGTGTCGCTGCCCCGATGAAGTCAAAGGTTTCGGTATGGGTTGTTCCGCCCGGGGGGGTGGCCTGGCTGCCGGTTGCCGGGGAGGGCTTGTAGTTGGTTCCCTGGTTCACACCCGAGCTGTTCACGGTTCCCTTGTACTCGTATACCGCCACGTAATAGGTTGTGCCGGCGGTCAGTCCCGTGACCGCCACGCTGCTGCCGGTTCCCCTGTACACGACAAAATTGCCCGGGCCGGTCTGAGTTCCGCTTCCGAAAGCAGTACTTGCCGTATATGTCGTATAACTGCCATCGGCCGGGTCCGAGTTGACCGCCGCGCCCTGCTTCATCAGCACGATTACCCCGTCACCGTTGCCGCGCGCCCAGTTCACCGTCATGCCGGTTGAACCGACTGAGGTGAAGTTAACTCCCGAGGCCTGGCTGGAAGGTTCGGTGTAGAAGCTGCCATCGGCGGAATAGCCTGTTCCGGCGCTGTTTGTGGCATAGCCGCGATAATAAATTTTAGTGCCGGACGTCAGTCCGCTTCTGGCATGGCTGAAGATGCCGGTTGCACTCCCGCCTTCCGCTACGGCATTTCCGGTCGGGTTGGCTATCGTTCCCCAGACCGTGCCGCGTGCGGTAATGGTCGCACCGCCAGTGGACGTCAGGTTCGCCCCCAGGGTGGCCGTGCTGCTGCCGATTGCTGTGGCTGTGGGTGAGGAAAGGAGCGGTATTGACGGGCTGGTCGCCCGGCTGCCCGTGGCCGGAGTCTGCTTGTAGTTGGTTCCCTGATTCACGCCCGAGCTGTTCACGGTTCCCTTGTACTCGTATACCGCCACGTAATAGGTTGTGCCGGCGGTCAGTCCCGTGACCGCCACGCTGCTGCCGGTTCCCCTGTACACGACAAAATTGCCCGGGCCGGTCTGAGTTCCGCTTCCGAAAGCAGTACTTGCCGTATATGTCGTATAACTGCCGTCGGCCGGGTCCGAGTTGACCGCCGAGCCTTGCCTGATGAGCACGATCACCCCGTCACCGTTGCCCCTGGACCAGTTGACCGTCATGCCGGTCGCGCTGACAGAGGTGAAATTTACTCCCGACGCCTGTAACGTCGGCTCGGTGTAGAAACTGCCGCCCAGGGAATATGTAGTCCCGGAGATGTTGGTGGCATAGCCGCGGTAATAGATTTTCGTACCGGCTGTCAGTCCAGTCCTGACATGGCTGAAGACTCCGGTGGCGGTTCCGCCTTCCGCGGCGACATTGCCGGCCGGGTTTGGCGACGAACCCCAGACAGTGCCGCGCGAGGTGATCGCCACTCCGCCATCGGATGTCAAATTTGCCCCAAGGGTCGCCGTACTGCTGCCGATTGCGGTTGCCGTCGGCGAGATGAGAGTCGGACTGCCTGCAGCCCAGGGTGTCACGACGTTCCAGCTCTGGTCGGTGGCTATGCCGGTATTGCCTTCGTGGCAGCTTAAGGGGTTGTAACTGCCGTCTCCACCGCTGTAGCGTCCGGGTATGTTTCCGGACCCGGCTGCGAACAGATAGTTGGGTTCGGAGCAGGCCGGGCTGCGGGCTGCCATGCCGTAACAACCCATATCATCTCCGGAACCGTCACCGGTGATCACCGCACCCGGATTATTGGCGAAGCGCCCCTTGTGTCTGCCGTCCAGGCAATTGGTCACCATCAGGCGCGGCAGAACCGAATTGGTGTGGGCCGAATGGCATTTCGAGCAGGAATAGCTGTGCTTTATGCTGCCGCCGGAGCTTTTCCAGCCATTGACCGACTCATGAACCCTGTTTTTATCGGTCCAAGTGTGAGTAACACCATCGGTCAGCCCGGTTTTGGGATGGCAGCCGAGACACAGTCCGGCCGAGACGCTGATGTCGTTGAATGCAAGCCCCGGCACGGCCCCGCCGGCAATGTTGGAGCCGAACGTGTTCTGATCGATGTGGTACGGTACCCCTTCAAACCCGAAATCCTTGCGGTAGGTTCCGGATACGTTGGCGGACGGGGCAACGTCTTCCACGTATGGAGATGTCAGCCAGGTGCCTTTCAGCAGCGGCACGGCATATTGCTGTTTGGATCCCAGGGTGGGACTGACTCCGTGCGGGTCGTGGCAGGGGGTGCAGAGTCCGCCGATGGTTGCCGTTGGGGTACTGGACATGGTCATAGATGCCCCGAAGTGTCCGCCGCTTACGTCGCTCCTCTTCTTGTAGGTGAATCTCTGCTCGGCACCAGCCGAGGTGTAACCCTTGTACATCGGCGAGTCCCAGTAACCCAGGATACCTTGCGTGGCCCCGTAGGTGGAAGCGTATCCCCAGGGGGTCGTTAGCGCATCGGGCGTCATGTGGCAATCCAGGCAAAGGCTGGCGCCGGGGTTGCGCTTGTTTTTGCCTTCGATCGAACCGGCGCTGTAGGGCTTGTAGGATACGGCGTAGCCCCCTTTGCCGGCTACCGTGTCCTTCAGGATGGCGCCCCGGTTGCGTCCGGTGGCGCTGGAGTAGCGGCTGGTGATTCCGGCAATGGTGGAACCGTGCGAGTTGTGACAGTCGTAGCACTGCACGTTGACAGTGCCGCTTGTGTTCTGGCTGAGCATGTTGCCGTCCACACCGCTGGCCGTGTCCCAGAACCGATTGTTGCCGCCGGCATTGCCATGGGCGGATAATGACTTGTCAATCTTCTTCCTGGCGGCATTGGGGTAGGCCGCGGAAGTGTATTTGCCCCAGCTGGTTTTGCCGTTCTGGGAGTAGCGGGCGGCAACGCTGGTGTCGTCCCAGGCATACTGCTTGGGCTTCTTGCCGTCGCCGAACGGCTGGGCGTTGTCGTTTGTGCTGTTGTGGCAACCGAGGCAATGACTGTTGATCTTTTGTATCTCGGTACGTTTGCCATTGGCGGTGTAGGCGACGAAGTACCTGGCTGCGTTTCTGGGACGCTGCATGGTGCTGTAGATGACCAGGCGCACCGCTGCTCCAGATACGGAAGCATTGTGGAAACTCGGGTTGATGCTGCCGTCGCTGTTGGCCTCCCAGTGGCACTGGTAACATTTGTCGTCGCTCACCGCACCCTGGATGTGGTGCGAACCGGCGCCGAACTGGGCGGTAATCGCCGCCCTGCTGCCCTGCGTCACGGCGTGGCAGCCGAGGCAGGAGGTGGAGCCCCATTGGGCCGGAGCCGAGCCGTTGCCGTGGCAGGCAATATTGGAGCAGCTCTTGTCTGCCGCCGTCCAGGTCGCACCGGCCCCGGCCTTGGCCGGATTGAAGGTTACGTCCGGTGTCCGGTTGGTATGGAGAACCGACCCGGACTTTATCGCGGCGCCGCTGATGGTGGTTCCGGTATGACAGGCGTCACAGGTGGATGGCCCCGAGGTTGTATGCCGCTGGTGGCTGTTGGCCCTGGCGGCGCCGGCGCCGCCGTTGGTGTAGTTGGGCTCGCCGGCGGCGCCGGAGGAGAAGGCCGGAGCGGGATCGCTGCCGTGGCACCCATTGCATCCCAGCACGGCAGAGTTTTTCCAGTTGTCAGTGATCATGCTCTTGGCCGTTCCCTTGCCGTCGGTGTGGCAGTAGGTCGCGGAGCAGACGCCGGTGGAAGTGTTGTATGTGCCGCCACGGCCGGCTTTGTTTCCCGAGAAATCCACGAAGCCGTTGACGTGGTTGGCAAGAGTGCTGATCGTGGTGTTGCCGGCAGCGCTCCTGGCGTGGCACTCGCCGCAGCTGTAGTGCGTCCCCAGGATGACCGCATTGTTGACATGGGCCGGGTGCTTGCCGCTCGCAAGAATAGCAGCGCTGCCGGCCGCGCCGCCGTGACAGCCGCTGCAATCGGCCGGCAGCGGCGTTCCCCAGGTGGGAGCGACGTTGGGAACGCCGCCGGTTGCGTTGCTGTGGCAATAGGTTGCGTTGCAGACGCCGTAGGCATTGCCCTGGCTGGGCAGATAGTCGTTGAGCGAACCGGTGTAGGAACCGCTGCCGTTGTTGGGCGGGGCCGCGAAGCTGATCAGCAGATCGCGTTTGCTGGCATCGATGGCATGTGCAAAGGTGGCGTTGTCGGGATGGCACTTCTTGCAGTTGCCGTTGCCGGGATAATATTGGTCGTGTTTGGCGTGGCTGCCGGCGGCCCCTCCGCTGTAGCTTGCGGCCGTGCCTGCGGGGGGGGCGCCGTGGCAAGTGGCGCAGCCGGTCAGGGCCGGGCTGTTGCCCCAGGACGGAGTGGCCGTCTCGAAGTGGCAGTTGACATTGGCGCAATTGCCTGGGGTGGTGATGGCGGTCTGGGGCCAGGATGAGGTGGTGTTCTTGTAAAGGGTGGTGAGTGGAGAGCCGTTGATGCGGGATGATATCTTGATCTGTCCGTCCCGGTGGGATGAACTGTAGCTGTTGCTGCCGGAGTGGCATGTCTCGCAGGCAGCAGGGAGAGCCGCACTATCCATGTGGGTGCGGTGGTTTCCGGGAAAACCGCCGCTGGAGGGGTTGCGAAATGAGGCGTCAAGAGGGCGGTAATCTACTGGAATTGACGTGCCATGGCAGCCATAACACGGAAGAGAGGCCTGTGCTGTCGTAACACACGTCATTAGTAGAAAAACCGTAACGGCAAAACAGCGTACATACGTCTTCATTCATTACATCCCGATTTTTGACGTAACTATATGATTTGCCGTTGCAATTAAGGTGCCTGAATATTAACAGCTGTTCAACGATGAAATGTTAATCAGTGGGTTGCGTGCCATTTACCCGTGAGTTCTGCTGCAGTACGGTGACTGTTGATTTAAGCAACCGATGTGTTTAATATTGATGTCCGAGACGGAGCGTATTTGCATCATCCGCATCAGCCAGCTTATTATGATGAAGGGCAGGTTTTTTGCTCTTGTGCGGGAGGAGGTTCTCATGGACATCCAGTGGGCATCAGACCAGCTTGAACCGGTAGAGGACGAGCGGGTGCAGACGGCGCGCCTGATTCAACTGATCAACACCCCTGGCAACCTTGGCGAGTGCATGGCGGCGTTGACTTCTTTCCTGCAGCGCTGGTCCGCTTGTGAGGCTGTCGGAATCCGTCTGCGTTCCGGAGATGATTATCCCTATTACGAGACCCGTGGATTCCCGCCCGAGTTTGTCGAGGCCGAAAAATTTCTCTGCGCACATGATTCGAATGGAAAAGTTCTGTTGGATAGCGAAGGTTGCCCTGTCCTCGAATGCATGTGTGGAAACATTCTGAATGGAAGTTTCGATCCGGCCAAGCCGTATTTTACCTCCCATGGGAGCTTCTGGTCCAACAGCACAAGTCTGCTGCTTGAATGCAACGCTCAACACAACGTTCAGAAACACACCCGAAACCGCTGTTTCACTGAAGGATACGAATCCATGGCGCTGATACCCATGCGTATCGGGAAACAGGTGTTCGGCCTGCTGCAGTTCAACGATCACCAGCCGGATCGTTTTACACCGGCCATGATCCGCCTCTTTGAAGAAATGGCCGATGGATTGTCCCTATCTCTTTCGCGCCGGCAGTCCGAAGAGGCATTGGCCAGGAGCGAACACGCATTGAAAAGGAGCCAGCGGCTGCTTGCGGAAACCGAACGGATCGGAAAGGTTGGCGGTTGGGAGTTTTATATTGATTCCGCTAACCAGACCTGGACGGACGAGGTGTATGCCATCCACGAGGTTGATCAAACATATGACCCAACCGTGGAAAAATGGATCGAATTTTGTACGCCCGTGTCCAGGCCCGTAATTGAGCAGGCGTTGCAGCGGATAGTTGATTTTGGCAGGCCTTTTGAAGTGGAACTGGAAATAATCACGGCCAATAACAATCTCCGCAACGTGAATGTAATCGGTAAGGCCGATCCGGAAAACCGCAGGATCCATGGTTTCATGCAGGACATCACAGTACGCAAACTCACCGGGAAATTCCGGGAAATGGTACGAGAAATTCTGCAGATACTCAATGCTCATGGAAATCTGGAAGAATTGATTCCGCATGTCCTTGAGACACTGAAAACGCGGACCGGGTTTGATGCCGTCGGCATTCGCCTGCAGGATGGAGATGACTTCCCCTACATTGTCCAGGACGGTTTTTCCGCGGATTTCCTGCTGGTGGAGAATACTTTGATTGAGCGCTCCTGCGATGGTGGCATCTGCCGGGACAAGGATGGCAGGGTTAGTCTGGAATGTACTTGCGGACTTGTCCTTTCCGGCAAGACCGATCCGGGCAATCCGCTCTTTACCGCCGGTGGCAGCTGCTGGACCAACGACTCGTTTTCGTTGCTTGAAATCCCTCCTGACGCTGACCCCAGGTTTCACCCGCGCAACGAATGCATACACCAGGGCTACGCCTCGGTGGCATTGGTGCCCATCAGGGATGGCGGAAAGATTGTGGGTTTGATCCAGTTCAACGACAGGCGCAAGGATTGTTTCACACTGGATACGGTCGAACGCTTTGAAGAAATTGCCACGTATATCGGCGCCGTGCTGATGCGTAAGCGGATAGAAGATGAGAAGCTGGCACTTGAACAGCAATATCAGCAAGCCCGGAGGCTTGAAAGCCTCGGAGTGCTGTCCGGCGGTATTGCCCACGATTTCAACAATATTCTGGCAATAATAACCGGTCATTGTTTCCTGGCCAGGATGGTTGCTGATAACGCCGAAAACAGCATTGCCGAGATAGAAAAAGCAGCCGAACGTGCAGCCGAACTCTGCCGCCAGATGTTGGCGTATGCCGGGAAAACTCAGTTTGTCCCGGTCCAGTTCAGTCTTGGGGAGCTGGTTGCTGAAATGTTGAAGATGCTGAGACCCTCCCTGAAGCAAGGCGTAGAGATAAAATTCGAACTGTTCCCCGGCGTTCCCATCATTAAAGGCGATGCCAATCAGTTCAGGCATGTAATAATGAGTTTGGTCAGCAATGCTTTGGAGGCCATCGGCGAAAGCAGCGGAGAGGTCAGGGTGTTGCTCACTGGAACACAGGTCAGAGCTGAACAGCCTGTCAGGGATCATCAGGGTGTAACCATCCCGCCCGGATGTTACGCCTGCCTGGAAGTGGCTGACAATGGCTGCGGAATGAGTGTGGAAACCCTCCGGCGAATCTTCGATCCTTTTTTCACCACCAAGTTTACCGGGCGCGGTCTGGGCTTGTCGGCAACCCTTGGTATCATTACCTCTCACGGAGGTTCATTGCAGCTTTACAGCCAGCAGGGGAAAGGCACAACCTTCAAGCTCTATCTGCCGGTTCCGGTTGCTGCTCCCGTGGAGGCTAAAACGGTTAATGACAATTCTGAATCATGGCGGGGGAGCGGAACTGTACTGTTGGCGGAGGATGAAAGACAGGTAAGGCTTGTCGCTAAAACCTTGCTTGAGTCGTTGGGGTTCAAGGTTATCGAAGCCGCTAACGGCCTTAATGCGCTGGAGCTGTACCGCAAGAATTCTGAAACTGTCACGTTGGTTCTGACGGATATGGGGATGCCGGTGATGGACGGTTATGAGTTGTTCCGTGAGCTGAACAAACTCGATCCAAGCTTGCCGGTAATCATTTCCAGCGGTTTTAGTGACGACGCCATCACATCAAAGATCTCCTGTGAAAATATAGCCGGACTGCTCAGCAAGCCTTATAAGTTCGAACAACTGCGGGAGACACTGAAAAAAGTTATGGAAGAGATAACTGAATGATGCAAATGCTGAACAAAAAGTTGTGTAGAAAGCTTGACAACCTGCCGGATTTGTAATATTTAACTGATCGCCAAATGTATACGACAATACTAAACCATTCGCGAGGATGGGACGGAAAGCCTACAGGATCTCTCAGAGATAGCCGGGTCGCCGAATTACCATAGTGGTATCGCCGATCCGGCTATTTTTTTGTCAGGCTAAGGAACCGTCTCCATGGGAATGATCCGCGGAAGTTTAACTAACACAATTCTTTTGGCTGTATTAACTGTTTTGACATTTTTGTGCTCACCATGCTGTGCGTCCACGGTGACACTGTCGTGGGATGCCAATACAGAGTCTGATCTGGCCGGATACAAGGTGTATTACAAATCCGGCACATCCACATTGCCCTTCAACGGCACAGATGCGCTGGAAGGCGTCTCCCCGATCGATGTAAATTCCTGGACAACAGCAACCATTTCCGGTCTTGACCCTGGTAAAGCGTATTACTTCACCGTTACCGCATATGACACATCAGGCGCCGAAAGTACCTATTCCAACATCGTTTACGTTCCCATGGCAGTGACAAGCGACTTAGGTCCAATCTATACCGGTATTAAAGGCGATATTAACGGCGATGGATTTGTCGGGCTGGCCGATGTGCTGCTGGCTCTGAATTTTGCCACCGGCAAACTGAAACCATCTGATGACCAGTTTGCACGGGCGGATGTGGCTCCGGTCATTGATGGTCTTTCCGTGCCGGACAGTTCGGTCGATGTCGCGGATGTGATTGTTATTCTGGAGATTGTAACCGGTGAAATAGTTCTTTAAAAACCGCAGCAGGCTGTCAATAGTTGACATGCCGCATTATGACGATTGAAGTCAAAAAAAGGAGAAACAATTTATGAAAAAGCTTCTTGTTCTGGTCTGCGCAACAGCAACCCTTTCTCTGGCGGCAGGCGCGGCTATGGCCGACAGTATCAAAGGGAAAGTCGGTGTAACCGGTAAAATCGGTTTCATGATACCTTCCGACGGTGACATGTATTCCCGTGATAATGATACCGATATAGGATTTATCGGCGGCGGCGGCCTGATCTATGGAATTGACAATCATTACGCGGCCGAGTTTGACGTGACCAGTAGTTCATTCGATTCGGAATATGCCGAATTCAGCGTGACCAATATAGCGCTTGGCGCACAGTATCGCTTCGTACTTGATCAGCCCAGGCTGGTTCCCTATCTGGGGGCCGGGCTTGACATCCTGGTGAATGATGCCGACCAGGGGCGCAGCGTTGACACCACGGTTGGAGTCCATGCCGGCGTGGGTGTTGACTACTTCATCATGAAGCAGTTGGCCCTGACCACGGAGGCCAGGTTGCTGGTTGCTCCTGATGCCGATGTCCAGGGTCCTGGCGGTAAGGTGGGTAATTTCGATCCGACCGGTTTTTCTACAACCTTCGGTGTCAGATATTTTTTCAATTGAACTGATTGGAATATGTGAATTAAGACCCGCTCCGGCGGGTTTTTCCGATTCTACTCAGACATTTAACAAGGTGTGGAAACCACAAGGAGTTGCGACATGTCAGCAATTGTAAAGTACTTCAAGCCGGCGTCTGTTTTAATGTTTGTCACACTGGCCTGTCTGCTGCTCGCCGGCGGCTGCGCCAGATATTCACGGAATGTCAATACGCTCTATGAACCGTCCGCGACCGTCAGCGGCGGCAGCGGCGATGTATATATCGTTATTCCGGAAAACCAGCAAACCCGTTCGCCGGATATCAAATGGGTGCTCGGAGCGGTCAAGGATGACGATAACAAGAATATCGACGAGGTCTTCAGCCCCCGTTCTCCGGCGGAAATCATCCAGTCCGCGTTCGGACTTGAATTCAAGAAGGCCGGATATACGATCATACCCACTACCAGGCGTCCGGATCTCAAGGCCAAATGCCGGGTGCTGGTGGGGGTTGATTTGTTCAAGGATGGCCGGCAGATCAAGCGCTTCCAGTATGAAGCGACTTCCTCACGAACCGACATAAAGGACCGTGACCTGCTTGCGGAAACCGTTCTGAAGGATGCCCTGCAGTCGGTCATGCTGAAAGCGATGCCGGAACTGCACGCCCTGTTAAAATGACAAACAGCTGACTGGACCGCTACAACGATAGTTTCAAGGCCATTCGAACAGTGATGTTGCCGCCGGTACCGGGGCTACGATTTTGTTCCTTGCCCCCAGGGGATTAAATACAGGCCGTCAGCACCGGCAAATACCGGTTTCCGGGATGCTCGGTTGCTGTGCTTGCTGCTATTCCGTAGCAATGCACCAGGGAGCGACTGCAGTTCTGGAAACTCTTCTTCTGGTCTCTGGCGGGAAGGTCACGGCAATTCCCGCTGGCCATAACCTATGCAATTTATGGTTTTCATTTCAGAAAAATTGCAGAAAAGATCTGCGAAAACGGATATGCAAAGTGAATAAAGTCATGGTGTTTTTAAGCGAAAGTGTGGCTGCGAAACAGGCCGGCAAAACCAGATGAAACCAGGCGAATAGCCGCGTGCAAAAAAAGAGGTTAGGCGTAACTGCCTGACCTCTCATATTTTGGAGCGGGAAACTGAATTCGTAAACGGCTTAAACGGCAACAGATTGGATTCATAAGTCCAAAATCGGTAACCATCACAATGGCTACCGATTTTTTCAACCAGCTTCCGGATGAATAGTTTTCGGCTAGTGCGTCACCCAGTCACTCATTTTAATGAAGGACGGATTGTCGCCTTTGGAAAGCTGAACGATATAGCACCCCTTTGAAGCGTAGCGTTGTCCCGGTCCGAAACTCAGACGTTCATATAGCGGGACATCAAGATCCTTGCTCATGCTGACAATGTCCAGCAGGTAATCGCGATGGAAGTTTTCTTTCATTTCCGATAATGCCTGGATCAGAATCCTGTTTAGAGGATACGTGCGCTTCATTATTCCGCGGATATCAGAACTTTCTATTCCGTTACTTACCGCTTTACCGAGATAGAACTCCTCCAGCTGTGCCTCATCCTGGGGAAGCCTGTAAGGATGGGTAATATAGGTAATGTCGCGGATATTGTCCGGCAGCGCTGATGTTTTCTTTCCGAGTGAGCCGGAAGATATGAATACAGCTTCAGGCATGTTCTTCATGTCTGCGATGGATTCGAGCAATGAAATCGACTCGGCTCCATCCCAAATCAGCAGGGTCGTCGGCTGTTCCTTTGCAATCAGCTTCTCAAGCTTTTCAAAATTGACTGGCTCACCCGGCTTCAGCCGGACTGTTTGCGGCGGGCTTTGACCAAGGTTGCGCCATGCTTCCTCGAAACCTGTCGAGAGTGCCGATCCTTCACGCGTTTCTCTGAGAATTTGAACAACTGCTCGTGTTTTTGCGGCGTCAGTATTGCGGTTGATAAACCATGCTGCCGCTTCACCCTCCTGGTAGTGCCCTTTTGAAAGAAAAAAGGTATAGGAATTGGCATCGGAAACCACCGGGAATTCCGTTTGAGGAAACAGACATGGTATCCGATTGGATTCGCTGAAGTCGTGAACCGGTTTCCAGTCTCCGTTGGCGATGCCGCCGAGAAGTGCGAATACCGGCTCCCTGCGATAGTATTCCTCCAGCTGTGCCTTCCAGGTTTCCGGCGCCCCTTTCAAAATCCATCGCGATAATGTCAGATTTCGATGCACCATTCTTCCGGTCTTGCTGATATGCCGGCTCAGCTTGGGGTTTTTGAGACGCTTGTCAAAATCTCTGGCCTGCTCATTCATCCTGTATAAAAGTTTTTCCAGCAGAGCCGCCTGCTGGTCACGCAATTCAGGCGGCACGTCTTCACTGACAACGGTTGCAAATCGCATGGTCTGGTCGTCAATACCCGGGGAATAGCTGGATGAGAGCGATTTCAGGTATTCAATCATGACCGCCATATCCCGGTCAGAAAGCTTGTAACGCGGCATGACCGGATCAAGAACTCTTCCGGATGGATCCAGGCCGCCGCGAAGCGTTGAAGCAAGGCTTTCGTCGGTATATGCCGGACGGGCGGGTGCTGGCGGTGGCGGGGGTTGGAACTTGTCAAAGCCCATGCTGGACATGCTGGAGCGTATGCCCTTTGGCGGTTTGCGCGGGTTGTAAAGCGATTTTCCATTGGTGGGAATTGTAATCACACCTCCTTCGATGGAACCGAGCCCGCTCAACATATGACAGCTGACGCAGGTAAAAGAGGTGCCTGGAACGATAATATCGCCCTTGACGACAGACTCCATCGACTCTCCTGACGGAAGAATGCCCTCACGATACATTCTCTGCCCCAACCGCTGAATCTCGTCCGGAGAATATGGTTTTGGGGGGGATTGCCCCGCGGCGTTCTGCGGCATTGCCGGCACAAAAAGAAACAGCGCGCAGGTCAGTAAAGTATTAATGCCAATTGCAGACCATGAAGCGGAAGAAAATAAGTATCGTATTCTCATCGCGAACCTCACTTTACTTGCGGTGCTGAAGCTGAAGAATGGTTCATCAGGTTGCGGCTGTTGCGTTCTGCCAATCCACGGCGTCTGGCCAGGTGTTCTGCGGCGGTATCAGGTTTTGATGCAGGTGCGTTGGGTTGTAATGCGGGTGCGGTGGATGCCGGCGCTTGCAGTGGCTTTTCTACGGAGACCACGGGTGCTGCCGATGGATTCGCAGTTTGAACCTGACTTTGAGTCGGCTTTTCGGCGACTGCCGCTTGAGATGGCTTTACGGGAACGTTTGTGACCGGCACGGCCTTTTCATCTCCAATGCATACAATCTCGTTACGATCCGGATATTCCACGGTTTTGCAAATGGTTGCCCCAAAGGACAGGGAACACTCAAACAACATCAATATGCAAAATAAAATGGTTGATTTCATGGCGTTACTCCTTATTGACTGCCCGGTTCGGAATAATGATTTGAATTTTATCGCCGAAATTCAGAGTTTCAAGATTTTATTTCTATTTTCTGGCTCCGCCGCAGAGATCTATCGTACGGCGGAGTCGTACAGCGGAGCCTTGCTGCGATACCCTATTTCACGATCAGGCCGTCGATTATCACTGTTCCATGCTGCAGAGTTACGGTGCCTTGAATCGTTGTTGTGCTACCGACAATTGGTGTGAACGTACTGCTGTGGCCACCCTTGATGGTAACGGTCGTCGCCGGTCTGTTTGCCGTAAAAGAGCCGGGGATGGTCGTGCCCAGGACTTTCATGACATCGCCACTAATGACGGCATTGTAGGCGGCCTGGATTGATGGATAGGCAGGAGCCGTACTTATCTTCGCCACTGGTAAAGTCCCGGCAATGGTTACCTGATTAACGGCAGCCGTTGCTGAATTATAATTGGCTATCCTGGTTGCGCTCGGAGTAAATGTCACCGAGAGAATCCTGCTGCTGGTGTTAAGCACGGTGCCGGCTGCCGGTGTGTAAGCGAATGTTCCCGGTATATTGGCGGTTGCGTTCAGCTGGGTGTTCGATAGAGCGGTGCCGAACAGGACGGCTGCCGGAGTTGCCCATGTAATGACCGGGTTTGCCTTTGTTACCGTCAGCAAGCCGTTAACCAGTGTAACGGTGTAGTTGGAAAGTCCTGTGCCGAAAATTGCGTTGGGCACGATCGGGTAAGGTGATCCGGTTACCGTGGCATTGCCGGCGGCGCCATTACTGGTGAGGTTCACCGAGGTTACCGTGTCGGTATTGAGCAGGCCGGTTGCAGTGAACTCGAGACCGGTGAAGGTAATTGCCGTGCCGTAGGTCTTGGTCAGGTTGTTGGCGGTGATGGTCAGCGGAGCTTTGCTGATGGTCAACAATCCGTTGGTGTAGGTTATGACGTAGTTGGCCGGGTTTCCGGTTGCGAACATTGCCGCACTGGGGGTGATCGTGTGGGTTGTGCCGGCAAAGGCCGTGGCTGTCGCCGTTCCCTGGTAGGTATAGGTGACGGAGCCGATGCTGTCGGCTGCGGCAAGCAGTCCGCTGGTGACTGTAAATCCGGGGTTGGCAGGATTGACGGCGCCATAGGCGCGACTGGTGTTGTTGGCTGAAATCGTGATGGGCGCCTTGTTGATGACGAGAATTGCGCTGGCGGTCCCGAAGGATACATTGTTCGGGTCGCTGATGGTTGCCACAACGTTGTAGCTTCCGGGGAAGACCGGTGGCGTGGCGCTGCCGTTATAGGTGACGTTGACCGTCAGTCCGGCCGGAGTCGTGGGCAGTATCGCCACCGACTTGGGCGTTCCGTCGTAGGTTGCCGTCAGGCTGAGCGGGTCGATGGTTACGGTGGCATTGGTTACTATATAGTTCAGGGTGGTGGTTACGATCGGGTTGCCTGCTCCGGCCGCGCCCATGGCCTTGGTGGCGGCGGTGATAACGTAGGTACCCGGTGTGGTCGGCGGTGTCCAACTGGCTTCCTTGACCACATTGAAGGTGTCACCCTCTGAACTGTTGAAACTTGGCACCGCGCGGGTCGGCTGTGTCAGGCCCGGCAGCGGACTGTGGAGCGGGCCGGCCACCGAGAAGTCGTATTCGAATGCGCTGCCGACGGGATAAGCTGCTATGCCGGTATATGCCTGGGCCGTCAGGGCTACCGGCAGCATTGCTCCGGCGGTCGGCTGGGTGAGGCTGGAGGCGGCCAGGGTGACGCTGGCGGCCGGAGTTGTTACGACTATCGGCCGCATCATGTCGTGCTCTTCATGGGAGAGGATATGGCAGTGCCATACATAGGCTCCCGGAATATCGAAGGTGGCGATCACCCTGGTGACCTTTCCGGGAGGACACATGATCGTATCCTTGTAACCGATTTCGTTTGGCAGCGGGGTTTCTATGCTGGCCGGCTGATAGGCGGTAACCACGGCTGAAGTATAGGGCGGCGCAATTGCCGTGCTGGCCGGGTTTACGCAGAGGGGCGCCAGCGGCGAGGTGGGACAGGTGCTGGCGATTGTCTCGCGGTTGACGAGCTGGAACGCCACCTGGTGCAGATGCATCGGATGTGCGTCGACCGTGGTATTGATGATATCCCACTGCTCGGTGGTGTTCAGTTTCGGAAGCTCGCTGACCCCGAAATCCATGAAACCGCGCCCGTCGATGGTGGGCATGACACGCTGGTAATTGTCCACAATCTCCACCAGTGAAACGGTTCGCACCGGTGTGGAGAGCGGTGGCGGTGTCACAGTCAGATTCGGAACTACGGGTATATTGACACGTAGCGAAGTGGCTGCACTGGGAGGCACAACATTGTCCGGGCCGCCGTTGATTACATCGAAAGCCATGATTTCCGGGATGTCGGCCGAGCGGAAATCCATGGCCTGCGAGTCACTGACCGGCAGGATTACTTCGCCGCCATAGGGGCCGTCACCGGCCCAGTTCTCTACGATGATCCGTGTACCGACCAGATTGAGCGGCAGCGGGAGGTTGTTGGCGTCAAGCACGGTGTTGCCGCCGGCGTCAAGCACTTCCCTGCCGCTGAAATCCACCAGTGTATCCAGGCGCTCGCCCGGCATGATCAGCAGGTGATCGACTTTGACCGGATTGTTGAGCAGTCCCTGTTCCGCGCCGATCTGCCAGAACGGCAGATACCTGGCCGGGTTGCTGCCGTCCACCTTGAGCCTGAGCACCCAGGCGCGGGAATCGGTGCCGCCCAGGAAGCGTATGCGGTGAACGCGGTTATCAACATTGTGCTTGCCGTAGGTGACTCCGTTGACCACCGGCATGTTGCCGAAGAACTCCAGTGTGGAGCTGGTGCCGAGATAGGCGGCCGGAGCCGGGTTTCCGGGAACGGCCGGATAGGGAACCAGATGGCCGTCGGGGGCTTTCATGAAGACCGGCGAACAGGTGCCGGCCCCGGAGGTCACCAGGATGTCCCCGGTAACAGGGTCGGGCGGCAGGTAGGTACAGGTGACCGAGAAGGCCGGGTCCAGTATCGGCGCATCGGGCATGGCCATCTGGCCGTTGTCGTAGAATACGCGGTCCTGCAGGGCAAAGCCCAGTTCGCGGGCTGCGGGCGGCAGTATGTTGTTGGTCTGCAAAAACTTCTCGTTGGCATCGCTGACCGGGAAGAATCCGGCCATGCCCATGTTGACGTTGTTGTGGGTCAGGCCGGTGGAATGGTCGTGATACCAGAGGGTGCCGGCCTCCTGATCCATCGGGTAGAAGTAGGTGCCTTCCGGACCGTGTTGCCGGGTGGATTCCCACAACGGCCCCTTCTGGGCGAATCCGGGGGTGAACCAGGCATGGACCATGCCGTCGCTTTCGGGAGCGACATGGGCGCCGTGGAGATGGGTGACGATGCGGTTATAGGGGAAACAGTCGGCCGGCGCGTTGCCGCAGATACTCGGGTCGAATCCGGTCGGAATCTCGTTGGGCAGGTCGTTCAGCCATTGGACACGGACCGGACGCCCTTTGGCGCCCTTGATGGTGGGAGCCGGGAAGTGCCAGATGCCGGTGTTGTTAACGTCGAACTGGCTGTTGGCAAAGAAAGCGGGGGCGTTGCCGGTAACCGGGGTCGGAACCACCGGCAGGCCGGTTGCCACATTGGTCTTGGTGGTGTCGTAATAGGGAAGTGTCCAGTTCACACCGCCGGAACCATAGCCGTAGACCCAGGTGGTGGCTGCGGCAAATGGTGTGTTGGTGGCAGGATCGATCAGCCCCTGGCCTCCGGCAAAGATACCGGGAAGAGCCAGTTGTTGCTGGAACTTCCTGACGGAGACGGAATAGCAGTCCTCGGTACTGGCCAGGTCGGCCGCGGTAGCGCCGACAGCAAGCGGATTTCCGCAGGTGGCCGGGAAACCCAGCGCCACGGCGTCGGCGTTCTTGAATGGCACATAGGTGTAGTAGTCGGCCAGGGCGTTGGGGATCACGTTGGTCCAGATAGTGGAAGCCTGGGACACGGGCATCAGGATCGGCCTGCGATACTCGGGATGAACCAGCGTGGCCGTGGTCGGGGTCACCGTCATGTTGCCGTTGACATAGGTGATGGTGTAGTTGGTAAGGCCGGTTCCGGTAGCTGCACTGGGAACAACGGGATATGGCGAACCGGCCACAGTCGCGGCGGCGGGTGTGCCGGGACTGGCAAGCGTTACCGAGGCAACCGCATCTCCAGCCATAAGGCCGGTTACGGTGTAGTCAGGGCTGGGGTTGGTTGTGGTGAACATATAAACGGTGCCGTAGGTTTTGTTGAGGTCGCCTGCGGTGATCGTGAGCGCTGCCTTGTTGATGACGAGCGTAGCGCTGGCGGTCCCGAAGGATACATTGTTCGGGTCGCTGATGGTTGCCACAACGTTGTAGCTTCCGGGGAAGACCGGTGGCGTGGCGCTGCCGTTATAGGTGACGTTG
>Ga0209417_1004267_pt1 | contig 17346 bp, 14 predicted proteins | sample RifGroF2_FD_184002 | JGI IMG/M metagenome (GOLD analysis project Ga0209417, IMG submission 184002) | Groundwater microbial communities from Rifle, Colorado, USA - Groundwater F2 (SPAdes) (version 2) | ecosystem: Environmental > Aquatic > Deep subsurface > Groundwater | place: Rifle, Colorado... | reverse complement strand
TGGGTTGAGAGCTGGATTCGAAGAGAGTGTAATGATACAGCCATTGGGATTCTGTTGTTCGAAGGTTTCTAGGAGTGTGGCCGAGTTGGTATCGAGGTCAAGAATGAAGAGGTCGGGCGCGGCACTTGTCGGATCCGAAGAGACCGTGTAACCGCTCAATTGGAGGATGTTAGAGAGGCGCTGTGCAAGTGCGCTGTCTTGTACGCAGAGAGCTGCATTTTTGAATGGCGTGAGGTCTGAGGCCAATTCGGGAGCCTCGTGGGCATTGGATTCTGCTGTTTCCCAAAAGACTGGGAAATAGATGTCAAAGCGAGAACCTTCTCCGCGCGCGCTCTTGACGTCGACATAGCCTCCGTACTGTTTGACGATGCCGTAAACAGTCGACAACCCCAAGCCAGTTCCTTCGCCGATGCGTTTTGTCGTAAAGAAGGGGTCGAAAATATGCTTTTGGGTCTCTTCATCCATGCCTTCACCGGTGTCGAGGACGCGGAGACGGACGTAAGTGCCGGCCTTCATGTATTCGAGGCGTTTGCTCTTGTCGGGGTCGAAGTCGTAATTGCAGACCTTGATTTCAAGCCGGCCGCCGTTGGGCATGGCGTCACGGGCGTTGACACAGAGGTTGACGAGAATCTGCTCGATTTGGGTTTCGTCGCCGCGTACGGGGTAAATGCCATCTTGGCATTGAATATCGAACTCGATGCTCTTGGACAGTAACGGTTCTAAAATATGAGTCATGCCCTGAATGACTTTAACGATGTCGACCCGATGTGGATCTGTGGGCTCGCGGCGACTGAATGTCATCAATTGAGAGACAATGTTGGCGCCCTTGGTCCCGGCGTCGCGAATGTTTTCAACGTACTTATAAAAGGGCGTTTCCGGGTGAATGTTGAGTTTGAGGATGTCGGAATAGGCGTTGATGACCGATAAAATGTTGTTGAAGTCGTGGGCGATACCGCTGGTCAAACGGCCGATAGCCTCGATCTTCTGTGAGCGCCGCAAGTTTTCTTCAATCTTTCGTGTCTGTGTGATGTCGCGAATGATGAGCGCAAAGTAGAGCAGCTGGCCACGTTTATCGGTGACCGGGAAGCCGTCCCATTGCGTGATCAGCGACTTGCCGCCCTCTCGTTGACACACCAATTCTAGCTTGAAAGCACGTTTAGTCTTAAAGGCATGCTCGATGGCAAATAGCAGGTGATCATTTTGCTGATGGTTGCAGAGATTTGTGATGGAAGCGCCGACAAATTGTTCTTTTTTCCTGCCTGAGAGCTGCTCAAAAGAGCTGTTGACGTACACAACGGTGACGGCGTGTGAGTTGTCCTTTTCGACAACGACAACGGCATCCTGCATGCTCTCGAGCACGGTGGCCATCATGCGGTTTTGCTTTTCCGCACGGTACTGTTTGGTCACGTCGTGGAGGACGATCGTGTACGATTCCACGTGGCCATCACTGTCGAGGTGTTTGGAAACGCGCAACTGAATGATGAATTCGCGGCCAAACTTATTGGTCGTCGAAAAATGCCGATAGAAGTCTTCGGGCGTCTTGGAGCTGATGAGAAACGTAAAGAGTGACGGTATGGGCTCGCCTGTTTCGAAATCAAAGAGCGTCAAAAGGGATTCGATAAAGCAGCCCTCGGCCTCAGCGAGCGGCGTATTGAAGTGTTTTTCGGCGATCGGGTTGATGTAGTCAATGTGGCCCTGCGGCTTGATCGTGATAACGGCGTCTTGCAAGCTAGCGAGGGTCACAGACAGTTTTTCTTCGCTCGCCTTCAGCTTTTGTTCAGTGGAAGACTTATACAGCGCCATTTCAAGCGTGATCTGGACCTCTTTTGGCGTGTAAGGCTTTAAAATAAAGCCAAAGGGCTCGCTCTCTTTAGCGCGGTCGACGGTCATGGGGTCTGACTGCCCAGTCAAATAGATGATAGGCAACTTCAGTTCTTTGTGAATCTTTGAAGCGGCCTCAATGCCATCGATGTCGCCCTGGATGTTGATGTCCATCAAGACGATGTCCGGCATCAGTTCCTTGGCCTTTTCAATCGCACCCTGGCCAGTCTCGACTACCGCAACGACCTTGTACCCCGCTTTCAGCAAAATCGACTTTAAAATAAACGCCGAATCGATGTCGTCTTCGGTCACCAATACACGCTTTTCTTTCATCTGACTTAAACACTAAACTCTTTTTACGCTTTTGGAAACCAAAAAGACCATTGCAAAAATGGTCACAACCTTTTGCACAGGTCTTCTTTTGTAAGTCGTGCATATACAAAGACCTATGCAAAATGCCGTCAAAGCTTGACTTTGCGCGAGCACGATTGGCGTAGCGTACATAGACGTACGTGAGCCAGTCAGCGGAGCGCGAAACGCATTTGGGCGCCATTTTCACATCGGTTGTTTATGGGCCGATGGTGAACAAAAAGGTACCCTGTTGGCGCGAAAAGGGAGGTGCGGCGAGGATCGAAACAAGCACCTGGTCACGTTTTTTATTGCCAGAAGAATTGAGGAGAATGGGCTTGCCGACGATCCCCATTGCGTCGACTTGGATAATGCCCTCAAGTGGCTGACTCCAAGGAGAAGCGTCGATTTGTGGCGGCAATGAATAGGTGGTCACTTCGGCCGTTTCTGCATTTTTGAGAGTGATGCATGCCGACCGCGTCAGTAATGGAACGATCGCCACAGGCGCTTGGCCAAAATATTTTAGAAAAGTCCAGTAAGACTCGCCCAAAGTGCAGACAATTTGAGCGAGAGATGGCTCTTCAAATTCGGGCTTGGGAAAGAGAAGGGTTTCTTTGAGGAGGAGTGAGGGGCCAAATTTGCTTAAAAATGGGTCTTCTTGCGCGGGTGTACTTTTCGGTGGAATCGCCGTAACGGTGTTGTAGGGCGTCGTGAGGTAGATGGGCTTGGTATCGAAAAACAACATTTGGTCCAAGAGCGCGGAAGCGTTGGCGGCGTCTGCGTAAGCGAGGTATGTTGGCGTGGCAGGCTTGGTTGTTGGCAGTTCGATGGAAACGTGAAAAAGCAGCGTTGGCACCAGCAAGAGAACGCCGACACCTAAAAGAATCAAAAGTTGAATGCGCTTGGAGATAAACATTAATTATTTTGGGTCACTTGCTATCTGAACGGTATCAAAGCCTGCCGAACGGGCATGATTGCAGAGGTCTAAAAAGGTTTGCATGTCGATATTTTTGTCGACTTTGAGAAGGAGGGGCTGCGGGTTTTGAGTGTGCAACTGAGGCAACAGGCGTGCGATCGTCTGCATAGAGTAGATTTTACCATCGTAAAAGAGCGTGTTGGGCCCGGCAATGGTCACGACATAGCCAGTCGCAAGCTCCCCACCCTTCGCCTTGGGCAGGGCAATGCTCGTTCCAGGCGTAAAGATAAAGCGGGAGCTCAACAACGTTAAAAAGAAAGCAATCAGCAGAACGTTGAAAAAGGCGGCTGAATTCAGCCCATAGAGCGGCTCAAGGTGCAACGCTTTTTTGAGATTGAGTGGATTAGTTATGGGTCTCATGGTGGGACGTTTTTTTGCCAAAATCGCCGAGGAATTGGTGGATCTCATTGCCAGACCATTCGATATCGTGGACGATCGCCCGGACGCGTCCTAATAGAAAATGGTAACAGATGTAACTAAAGATCGACAGCGCTAAACCGGTAATCGTTGCAATGAGCGCCTGCGCAATGGAGGCCGAAAAGGTCTCTATACCGGCGTAAGGGCCCGCTTGTTTCATGGAAAAGAAGCTCTCAAATAAACTCAATACCGTCCCGAGCAAGCCCAACATTGGAGCGATTTTAGCAATCATACCGATGGTAGAGATTCGCCGCTCCAGCGCCGGAAGCTCGACAATGGCCGCCGCTTGAATGGCCGTTAATATTTTCTCTGGCTCATCGTGCGTGAGCAACGCTGCCTTAATAACTCTGGCAACTGGGCCCGGCGTCTCTTCACAAACGGTCAAGGACTCGACCAAACGGTGTTTTCGCAGCAAATTTTTAATGCCCTCCAAAAACTCATGTGCTCGGATTTGCCCCTTGTGCAAAAACAAAAAGCGTTCGACAAAAAAAATCAATGCGAACACACCCAATAGCAACAACGGCCACATCATGGCCCCACCCTGTTTAAAATATCCTATCAACCACATATCCATTAATCTATCACAAGCCCGTATTAGACTCAATGCTTTTTTTGTCATTGTTGCCAAACACTTTACACTTGCTTTTTTTAGAGAAAATGTTTTACTGTTCGTCTTTCGGGGGATTCGTTCCTCTCATCTCGTTACATAAACCTTTAACAAACACAAATAATTATGATTCCATTATTCTGGTTAGTTCCTACGGCGTCATTTTTGGCGCTCTCGTTTGCCTGTTATTTCTACTGGCAAATGAAACGGGAAAGCGAAGGCACGGAAACGATGCGTCGCATTGCCCTGCACGTCCGCAAAGGAGCCGCTGCTTACCTAAAGCAGCAGTACAAGATCGTTGCGATCGTCTTTGTGGTGATCGCCAGCTTGCTCGCGATGCTCTCTTACGGCCTTCACCTGCAAAATGGCTGGGTGCCGTTTGCCTTCCTGACGGGCGGTTTTTATTCCGCTCTCGCTGGCTTTTTCGGCATGAAGACGGCCACATACGCGTCGGCACGCACGGCGCACGCGGCTGAAATCTCCATGGACCGAGGCCTGCGCATCGCCTTCCGCAGTGGAGCGGTCATGGGCTTGACGGTCGTTGGTCTGTGTCTCTTGGACTACACGTTCTGGTACCTCATTCTCACCAAGTTTGTAAATATCGGTGAGGAGCAAAAGATGGTCGTGCTATCGACGACGATGGTTACCTTCGGCATGGGCGCCTCACTGCAGGCTCTCTTTGCACGTGTCGGCGGCGGTATCTTTACCAAAGCGGCTGACGTCGGTGCTGACATCGTTGGCAAAGTCGAGGCCGGCATTCCCGAGGACGACCCCCGTAATCCCGCTGTCATAGCGGACAACGTCGGTGATAACGTCGGTGACGTCGCCGGCATGGGCGCCGACCTCTACGAGTCCTTCTACGGATCCATTCTCGCTTCAGCCTCCTTGGGCGCTCTGGCGTTCATGGGCAAGGGCGTTATGCAGGCAAGCGCAACCCTCGCACCTGTCCTGATCGCCGCCGTGGGAACCATCCTGTCGATCGTCGGTGTGTTTTTCGTGCGCATAAAGCCAAAAGCGAACACGCAAGACCTTCTCAACGCGCTTGGCCGCGGAGTTATCGTAAGCTCGGTATTGATCGTCGTGTTCTCCTATTTCCTCCTGAAATACCTGAATATCGACAACTTTGTCGGCATCTGGGGCGCCATCGTCAGCGGTCTCATCACCGGCCTGATCATCGCAAAGGCCTCTGAATACTACACTTCACACACCTATCGACCCACACAACGCGTCGCAGAACAGGCAAAAGTCAGTGGGGCAACGGTCATTATCAGCGGCATCGGAGAAGGAATGACCTCGGTCGCCATTCCAGTAACCGCCGTTGTCATCGGAACGATGCTCGCTTATGGCTTCGCGTCCGGCTTCAATCCTGCTAACGTCGCCCTCGGCCTCTACGGCATCGGCATTGCAGCCGTCGGCATGCTGTCAACACTCGGCATCACTCTCGCAACCGACGCCTACGGCCCCATCGCCGATAACGCCGGTGGCAATGCCGAAATGAGCCACCTCGATCCCAAAGTCCGTCAACGCACCGACGCCCTCGACGCCATTGGCAACACAACTGCCGCGACCGGTAAAGGTTTTGCCATCGGTTCCGCCGCACTCACAGCCCTCGCCCTCTTGGCAGCCTACGTCCAAGAATTGAAGATCGACCTCGAGCGAATCGGAGTTAAAGTCATCGAAGTCAGCGGCGCCTCGCGCGCACTCGCCGATGCCTCCATCAACGACTTGATGAGCTATTTTAACGTCAACCTCCTCAACCCCAAAGTCCTCATGGGCCTCTTCCTCGGCGCCATGATGACCTTTGTATTCTGCGGGCTCGCCATCAACGCCGTTGGTCGCGCCGCCTCTAAAATGGTCGATGAGGTCCGCCGTCAGTTTAAGACCATCCACGGCATCATGGAAGGCAAGGCCGAGCCCGATTACGCCCGTTGCGTCCGCATATCTACCACTGCCGCCCAAAAGGAAATGATGATCCCAGCCCTGCTCTCCATCACAGTTCCCATCGTCGTCGGTATGCTACTCGGCGTCCCAGGCGTCATCGGACTCCTCTCCGGCACCCTCTGCTGCGGATTCGTCCTCGCCATCTTTATGGCCAACTCCGGCGGAACATGGGATAATGCTAAAAAATATATCGAAGAAGGTCACTTCGGCGGCAAAGGCTCTCCAGCCCATAAGGCAGCTGTCACCGGCGATACCGTCGGCGACCCCTTTAAGGATACCGCAGGCCCTAGCCTCAATATCCTTATCAAACTTATGAGCATCGCCTCTATCGTCGCAGCTGGTATTACTCTCAGCTACCACCTCTAATGCAAAGACTGATGTAAAATGGCGTGAAAACTCGTTTCGCGCTCCGCCGACTGGCCACGGGGAAACCTTTTATAGAATAAAAGGTTTCCCCGACCCCCTTCCCAAACACTTTTTAAGCGAAACACAAAAATGCATGCATTTTTGTATTTCGCAGATAATAAACGGGTGCAGGGGCCGCTGCTCCTGCCGAGGTCCAGGGTGCGGAGCCCTGGTGCTGCTACAGGTGGCTTAAAAGTTTTTGAATTTCGTTATATTTATTGCGGGCGTCTGTGAGTTGGGCTTGGGCGCCATCGACGACATGGGGTGGAGCTTTTTGGAGAAAGGATGGGCTAGCGAGTTTAGACTGGCCTGAGAGGATATGTTTTTCGAGGACAGCTGCCTCTTTGAGAAGGCGTTCACGTTCGGCGGCGGTATTGATTTCGAGGACGAATGAGAGGGTGCCCATGGTGGTTACGGAGCTGGGTGAGCCTTCAGGAGCGGGTTCCATGGAGAGTGATGAGGCGCCGAGCGAGGCAGAGAGGAGTTCGATGAGGTCGTGTGGTAGTGGCTGTTTGGCGTCAAAAAAGAAGGCGACCTTTTTGTTGGCGAGGTTATAATCGGCCTTGAGGGCGCGGCCTTTGGAGATGAGTTCGCGGATGGCCTCGATGGATTGTAGGCTTTCGCAGAAGGAGTTTGGCAGTTGGAGTTTTTGGGAAAGTTCTCTGTGCGTGGTGAAGGGTACGTCCTGGACAAAGTTGTCGCCGTACTGGAGGACGTTCCACAACTCCTCGACAATAAATGGGGTGATGGGGTGTAGCATCTGCAGGACTTGGCGAATGCAAAGGTCCTGGATGGCGTGTGTGCTTGGGCTGGACTTCAATTTGGAGGCCTCGAGGTACCAATCGCAGAAGTCGCTCCAGAAGAAGCCGTAAATGGTTTGGACAGCGGTGTTGAACTCATAGGCGTCGAGGGCGCGCGAATAGGCATCGATGCTGTCTAGCAACTTCAGCAAAATGTGCTGATCGGTGACAGTGATGTCCTTCCCGATCCGGCCAACAATGGATTCCAGGGAAGCGTTATTGTCCAATTCGCCCTGCATATGGCGATAGCGGCAAGCATTCCAAAGTTTATTACAGAAATTGCGGCCGAGGGCGACGCGGTCCTCGTCGAAGAAGATGTCTTGGCCCTTGGGGGCGATCGAGAGAATGCCGAATCTGAGGCCATCGGCGCCGTATTTTTGGATGAGGTCGAGCGGGTCGGGTGAATTCCCAAGGCTCTTCGACATTTTACGGCCGATACCGTCGCGGATGATGCCCGTCAGGTAGACGTTTTTAAATGGAATGCGTTTGGCAATTTCGGCATCGGTGAGGTTTTTTTCGTCGCCCAGGAACTCGAGTGAGGCCATGATCATGCGGGCGGCCCAGAAAAAGAGAATGTCGGGACCGGTGACGAGGGTGTCGGTCGGGTAAAAGAAGTTAAAGGTCTTTGTTTTGTTGGGCCAGCCCATAGTTGCGATCGGCCACAGCCAGGACGACGCCCAGGTGTCGAGGACATCCGCCTCTTGTTCCCAATTTTCCGGATCTGCGGGCCCCTTGACGGAGACATGGACGTTGCGAGGGTCATTGCGATCGGCGCCCTTTTTGTACCAGACGGGAATGCGGTGACCCCACCAGAGTTGGCGGCTGATACACCAATCGCGAATGTTGTTCATCCAATGCAGGTAGGTCTTGGTCCAGCGGTCGGGCCAAAAGTGGATCATGCCAGCTTCAACGGCGCGTTTTGCCTCTTCGACCTTCGGGTAGCGCAAAAACCACTGTTCGGAGAGGCGTGGCTCGATGGGCACATCGGCTCGTTCGGAATAGCCAACAGAGTTGTCGTAGGCCTCGGCTGCGACAAGCAGGCTGAGCTCCTTTAGCTTTTGAACGGCCCGTGTACGCGCTTCAAAGCGATCGATGCCATCAAACTCTTTCCCGGCGAGGGCGTTGAGGGTGGCATCTGGGTTGAAAACGTCGATAACGGGCAGTCCATGACGTTGTCCAATGGCGAAGTCAGCGGGGTCGTGAGCGGGGGTGATTTTCAAGACGCCCGTTCCGAAATCCTTTTGTACAGCGGGGTCGGCGATGATGGGGATGGCGGCTCGAGGAAAGGGGCGCCAGCAATGCAGGCCAACGTAGGTCTTGTAGCGGTCGTCGTCGGGATGAACGGCGACAGCGGTGTCGCCCATGAGGGTTTCCGGACGCGTTGTGGCGATCTCCAAAAAGACGCCAGGCTTCTCAACTACCTCATAGCGCATCTTGTACAGCGTGCTCTGCTGCGGCTTCATGACGACCTCCTCGTCGCTCAAGGCCGTCAGACTGACGGGGCACCAGTTGACCATGCGCTTCCCGCGGTAAATATAGCCGCGCTCATAGAGTGTCACAAAGGCCTGCAACACAGATTCGCTGTAATCTGGGTCGAGCGTGTGGACGTTTCTGGCCCAGTCACATGAGACCCCCAGCTTTTTCAACTGGTCCAAAATAATACCGCCATGCTTGTCGCGCCACTCACAGGCCTTTTCCAGAAACTTTTCGCGCCCCAACGCTACCCGGCTCGTGCCTTCCGCCCGCAGCTTCCTTTCCACACGCGTCTGCGTCGCGATGCCAGCGTGGTCCGTCCCTGGAACCCACAACGCACTTTTACCCATCTGACGCGCCCGGCGAATCAAGACATCTTGTAGCGTGTTGTTGAGCACGTGGCCCATGTGCAGAATGCCAGTAACGTTCGGCGGCGGAATGACAATGCTGTAGGCCTCTTTGGTTCCATCGACCTTGCCCTCAAAACAGCCCGACTCCATCCAACGCGCATACCACGCGCCTTCTCCCTCTGCACTGTATGTTTTCTGCATGCTACTTTTAAAAGAGGAAAACCGTCAAACGTCGAGACTTTTTGGCGAAAGATTTTTTTACACTTGACTCATATTACGATTATCTATGAATGTTGCAGTTCTATGAATATCGGTACCCCGCATTGCGAAGAAGTTAAGGTAGCACAGCAGTATTCGTTTAACGGATATTTTTTTCATTCTAAGGAAGAGATAGAACGCCTTCTCCAGGACCTCGAAAGCTCTGATGACGAAGATAACTCGCCAAGCGAACTCTCGACTATTGATGAGGAAAATCCTGACGAGATCTCCTCTTCGCAGCCTCCACCCAATCGTTTTGAAAATCGCGGCCGTTTGCGCACGATACCAGAAGAAGGTTTTTATTATCCGTCCGAGTGGTAAGTTTGTATTTACAAGTAGGGTCGAAAGCATTAGTCTATCTGCCTCATGGAAACTTATCGGCGCGTTTTGTTAAAAATCAGCGGTGAAGTGCTTGGCGGGACTGAATCCCTCGATGGGAAGGCCCTCGACACTATCTGTGACGACATTATCACCCTCGCTCAACAGCGGGTAGAGATTGCACTGGTCGTCGGAGGAGGCAACATTTTTCGCGGCATTGTGGGGGTCGAAAAGGGCGTTGACCGCGTTATGGGCGACTACATGGGCATGCTCGCCACACTCATCAACGGCATCGCGCTCGTCGACACCCTCCGGAAAAAGGGCGCCAAAGTCGCCATTCAGTCTTCTATTCCCATCGAGGGCGTTGTCCAACACATCGATATCGAAGCGGCAAAGGCCCTGCTCGAGTCGGGCACCATCGTCGTCTTTGCTGGAGGAACGGGCCTGCCTTTCTTTTCAACCGACTCTAACGCGGCCCTGCGAGCGGCAGAGATTCATGCCGACATTCTCCTAAAAGCCACGAAAGTCGACGGCGTCTACGACAAAGACCCAAAAAAGTTTCCAGATGCCAAGAAGTTCCAAAAGCTTTCCTACGATGAGGCCATCAACAAAAACCTCAAAGTGATGGACTCCACAGCCTTTTCCCTCTGTCGCGACAACAAAATCCCTCTACTCGTCTTCAAGCTCGAAAAGGGAACGATTCCCACAGTCCTGCAAAATATGGCGCGCTACACGCTTTTATCAGATTTTTTTAGCTGAATGCCCGTCAGCGGTATCTCGTCAAAAGACGTGTTTTGGAGCGCTGGGATGGCTGCCTGAATCGTTGGCCAAAGATCGACAGTGATGTTGAAATGAGACAGGAGCCCTTTGATTGCATCGGAGATAGAGGGTACACCTTTTCGTTCAACCGCCTTCAAGAACTTTTGCAAACGGTAATCCCGATTGACGAAACAGCCAGCTTGCTCAAAAACAGTGAGTGCAGGCAAGAGAACAGTCGCCTCTTTTGCGCTCTTGTTACTGTGCGTATTGCAGTAAATGAGTGTTTTCCCATCGAGCGCTTTTTTATCGACCCACGTGGCGATGTCTTCGTAAAAGACCAGCCAAGTCTTGAACGTGTTTTGAGCAAAGGCGGCCTTTATTGCATTCAGGTCATCTGGCGGCTGGCTGAGAAGGCCAGAAAGAAAGGCCCCGTTTAAATTGGGCGTTCTGTCGTCTGAGACAAGAAACCCATCACCGCGATCCTCGTGCTTCAACCAAAAGAGCTTTGACGGCGTAGAGTCTAACAGTTTTTTGAGCAAGAACTGCTCCTCGAGGCTGAGAAAACTTGAGCCAACGATGCCAAAACCCCCACTCTCTTTGATTTGCTGTGCGGAATAGCGCACCGCCTCCTCGAGCGTGACAACTGCCCCACGAATGCGGCATTCGGAACAACGTTCGCGCTTATCAACAAAAGCCTCGCGGGCGCTGTCGGGCATCCACGTGTCGTTGACAAAGTCATTGCGACGCGGCGTGATGGCGTAAAGAGTCCCCTCTCGACTCCAAACATCGATGTTTACGCCGACGCTGCTCTCCGTCGAAATGCTTGGCGTCTTTTTCAAGAGCCATGGCCGCGGTTTCAGTGTCGCCTTTGAGTCGACCAGCGCCCCAGCTGGGCAAATATCAACCATATTGAGCCAATAATTGCTTTCCATGTCACTTTGAGGCGCACAAACTAATTGCGTGGCACTACCGCGCTCCGAAAACGCAATGAGGTCTTTCTTCAAGACTTCCTTACAAAAACGGACGCAGAGTGAGCACAATATGCAACGTTCGGCGTCTAAGATGAGACGCGGACCAACGATTATTTGCTTCGGTTTTTTGATTTTCGTTTCATGGAAACGGCTGCACGAACGTCCATAGTCAAAGGCTATATTTTGCAGAGAACAGTCGCCAGCCTTGTCGCAAACCGTGCAATCGAGGGGCCGTTGCGCAAACAGGAATTCCATCACACTCTCTCGAGAGGCGCGCACCATCTCCGATTGCGTACGGACATGCATGCCGTTCTGCACCTTCGTCGAGCACGCCAATACGGGCGTTGGCTGCCATTGGAGAACATTGTCCTTGTCGGGCAAAGCAACTTCCACGAGGCACGAACGGCAGTTTCCAGAGACGCTCAACTTCGGATGCGAGCAAATGTGCGGAATCGCCTTTCCTATGCGTTCAGCGGCCTCAAGAATTGTGATGTCTTGTGGAACAGAATAGCTTTCGCAGTCAAAGAAAATAAGGATGTCGCTCATGTCGTTTTCAAATCCTCACGAAAAAGGGTCACCAGCGAATGCACCGAATCCGCCATAAACTCGCCAAATGGGCAAGCCACACGGCCCCTCATTTGATCGGTCAGGGAAAGCATCAATTCGACGTCCGATGGCCGCCCTTCGCCACGCTGTATGCGTTCGAGCATTTGATGCAGCCAACGCGACCCCTCTCGACACGGCACGCAAAAGCCACATATTTCCGTTGCAAAAAATCGCATGAGGTTGACGATGATGGAACGCACGTTGACGGCGTCATCGATGACAATCACGCTTCCACGGCCCATCGACAGCCCTAATTGCGGCCACGTATCAAAGTCCATAGGAAGGTCATAGAGCGAGACTTGCCGCGGCCCCAACGCGAAAAGCGCCTCGGCCGCCACACATTTTGAAAAAACGCCGCAAGGAAAGACACCTCTCAATTTTCGTCCTGGAACAAGCCCCCCAGCGACATCGTAAATCAACTCGCCCAGCGTGAGGCTCCCACAGGGAAACTCATAGCAACCAGGCCGCTGTACGCCTCCACCAACAGCAAAAACGCGTGTCAAAGTTTCGTGTGCCACGGAAAGAACGTGTTTAACCTGACACACCGTCTCAACGCTGTGAATGACCACAGATGGATGCCCCATCATGCTCGGGACTGGCCTGCAACCTACGATAGCCGCCTCGACACCAAACGTTTCCCCACAAATAGCAGCCCCACCTCCAACGTAAACACAGGCCTCGCAACCACCACCACCTTCCAGCTTCCCTACAAAACAATAGGCGCGCGCATCCTCAATCGCCGCCTCCAACAGCTTGATCTCTGCCGTCCAATCGCTGCGCACGTAAAAGTAAATCTGTTCCGCCCCCACCGCATGGGCCGCGATCAAGGCCCCTTCGATCATCTGGTGCGGGTCTCGCAACAAGGTCCGGTCTTTGAAATTGCCGGGCTCGGACACGTGCGCATTGATCACTAAAATCGGCTTTTGGGGCGCCCTATCCCAAATATCTGCAACCAACACTCCTGTACCGCATTCACGCAGTCCGGCTGTCCTCATCGCCTGCTTTAGGCTTTCTGCGCTCGCTTCCAAAAAACGCCTGTACACTTGATAGCCTTCCAAGCTCAAGTACGCCTCTATTCCAGGCTTGAACGCTTTCTCCCGAAGATGTTTTAAAACTAAAGGATATTCTAGAGGCATCACACACAGAATAAGACACCCGCTAAATTTGGCAAACTTAAAAAAAATACTTCAACGACTCCGGCAATGGCAGTGTAAGGTCCGTTGATGGTAGGTGGGCGAGAATCGGTGAGCGGCCGTAATGCGCGATGGCGGCGGCGGCTTCAGGAGTTTTGGGGCCGGAGAGAATGACGCCGAGAACGCGAATATGGCGCGATTGCAGGGCTTCGAGGCTGAGGAGAGTGTGGTTGATGGTTCCCAGACGCGTGCTGGCTACAAGAAGGGTCGGCAAGTTAAATTGGCGCATGAGGTCAACCATGAGCGCGTTGGAGTTGAGTGGTGTTAGGACTCCGCCAGCGCCCTCGACGATGAGGTTTTTAGCGTTTGGCAGGATGATGGATTCCAAAACAATGGTGTCTCCTTCGAGCTCGGCCGCCAAGTGAGGCGATACGGGTGTTTTGTAGCAGTAGGCCTCGGGAAAGGTCTGGACGCCTGTGAGTCGGCTGACGGTCTCACGGTCCGTTCCTTCGCTGGAACCCGTTTGAATGGGCTTAAAGTAGTCGTAACGCGTGTGAAAGCACAACCAGCTCGACACCAGTGTTTTGCCGATGTTGGTATCTGTTCCTGTAACAAAGAATTTCATGGACGTTTCAAAATGGCGAAAAAGACCTTGTAGGTCATTTGCACGGGCTCATTGTGCGCGAAGAGTATTCGCATGTGCTTTTGAGACAGCGGCCGTGCGCCCAGCGTGGCACCAAGGCTCTTCAAGTAGCTTGTAAAAGCGCGTGCGTGCGGAAAGGTGATCGAAAAGTTTTTGGACTCAACCCAAAGAGCGCCCGGCAACGATTGAAGCGTCGCTACGAGGGCTTCCGCAGTCGGATAATCAAGGAGCGTCGATGGAATGCCGCGTGATTGCAAGAGCGTCTCCCATTCGCTAAACGTGCCATCGAGCAGGCAAGAAAATGCCAACGTGTCTGCTTGACCATAGAGGCTACGAAGCGTCCTGTTCAGATTCTGCGCCCACTGCAGGGAAAAATTAGAAACAATCCACTCGTGCGGCTTAAAGGCATCTTGTTCGAAGTTGCCCAACTGATAAGCGACGTTCGCCCGCTGCCCCAATTTGTTGCGCGCGACAGCCAGCATTTTAGGGGAAATGTCGTTTAACGTATATTGGCTGTCTGGAAAGCGCTGGAGGAGTAATTCGACGAGGTAGCCAGTCCCACTGCCGAGATCGAGAATGCTGGCCGGCGCGCGGTCAGCCCGTTGGACGAGTGCTCTAGCCAACAGCTCTGCCGATGACTTTTGCACATCCGCTGCCCCATCATATGTATGCGCCGCTCGGTCAAATCGTTTAGCAAGAGTGCTTTGAAGCGCATTCATCTGTCCTTTTGCTGGCTTTTACACCAAATCATACCAGCTACTTCCGCGATAAAATGGCCTTTAAGTTCTCGATCAGCCCAACGCGGGAAAACGTCTGTTCATCGCGTTGTTTGAGGTTGCGGATCTTGACCTTGTTGTCGGAAACTTCTTCGGAGCCGTAAATGAGGGCAAAGTCGGCATGTGAATCGTCGGCCTGCTTGAATTGCTTTTTGAAGGAACGCGTAAAGCTATACGAGACGCTCCAGCCAGCGCGGCGGAGGTCGAGAATGTCCTGGTACGCGCAGGTCTTTTCACTCTCACCTTCTCCTATGATGACAAAGAGGTCGACCGTGTGGAAGTAGAGCGGCAGGAGTTCCTTTTCTTCGAGTAGATCTTTGAGAGTAACGTCTCCAATGGCGAGACCGACCGCGGGCATATCGGGCCCCCCGAGCTTTTTAACTAGCTCATCGTAACGACCTCCGCCGGCGAGGGCTCGCGATTTGCCACTCTTTTCAAAGAACTCAAAGACAAAGCCCGTGTAGTAGGCGAGGCCGCGGACGACACCGAGATCGACCTGGACAAACTTCGACAGGCCCATGCATTCGAGCGTCTTGATGAGCGTTTTCCACTGTTCGAGCCGCTCCGTAAAGGCCTCGTTGGTTTTGAGAAAGGCGCACAGGGCATCAAAATCCTTGATGGAGCACAGCATTTGGATCTTTGCAAAGACGGCCTCTACGCGATCTTGCGGCATGTGTTGGCCCAGCTTTTCGCAAATGCTTGCAGCCGATTCGCGTTCAAGCTTGTCGATGACGTTGAGAGCGCCCGGAACGTTGGTCACGCCTTCATTCTCGAGAATGAGCGTCCATACGGTGCGATCACTTAGGCGGACAAAAAAGTCATTGTGGGTGAGTCCAAAGGCTCTAAAGATTTCGATGGCGAGCGCGATCACTTCGGCATCGGCAATGGGCTGATCTTCGTCAAAGAGGTCGAGATTGAGCTGATAAAAAGAGCGCAAACGGCCCTTTTGCGGCCTTTCATAACGGTAATGTTCACCGATATTAAACCACTTAATCGGCCGTTTGAGCGCGCTGGCCCTCGATCCCACCAATCTCGCCAAAGAAGGCGTCATTTCCGGCCTCAGGGAGACGGCGCGTCCACCGCGGTCGGTAAAGGCAAACAGCTGCTGGACAATCTCTTCACCCGACTTTTCTGTAAAGAGCTCGAGTGGCTCCAAAATAGGCGCATCGTACTCGGAAAAGCCAAAACGCAGGGCCACTTGGCGCCAAATTTTAAAAATGTGATTCCGTATTTGGCAATCTTCAGGATAGAAGTCGCGGAAACCGGGGAGTGCTTGGAACATCATAAAGATCTCTTCTGGCGTTTTGCTGCGTTTTGGCTCAGTCCAGCAGAGCCTCTGCGCACATCATATCGTAAAAATACAGAACTTTTACAATAATTGTGATTCAGTAGGACTTTTCTTGTAAGTTGTTAATAGAAATAACCTGTGAAAAATGGCGCCAAAGTTTGGCTTTGCGCGAGCACGATCTGCCGTAGCGGCAGGGCTTGCCCTGCACCCTTGGATACTGCCGTATCCTCTCTTTAAAAGTGGATGCGTGAGCCATCCTAGGGGGTACGGGGGCCGCTGCCCCCGGCGCGAAACAAGCTTTCACGGCATTTTGCATAGGTTATTTCCTAAACTTCTTCAATTCAACCTCCTGCAAGGTCTTCTTAAACGCCTTACCGATTTTAAATTTTACCGTTGCTCGGTCGGGGATAATCACCTCTTTTTCCGGACGGCTGGGATTGCGGCCAATGCGGCTCTTGCGGACCTGGACTTCGAAGATACCGAAGTTGCGGAGTTCCACATTCTTGCCAGCCAAGAGAGCCTCGGCAATCATATCAAAAGTTGCCTGCAGCATTTCGCGGACATCTTTTTGAGGAATACCCAACTTCTCATGAACGCCGATAACTAAGTCTTTTTTGGTTAGATTTGCCATAAATCAATGGGGTTAACAGGTTCTGTTTTCGCACGGAAACGAATGCTTTTGCAAGTCCTAAATTCAAGAATCCGAGATTTTTTTTGCAAAAGCCTCCGTTTTTGGAACAACGGCCCCGCCTGAAATGATCATTTTCATGCCGTCACCGACGCTCATGTTGAGCTCTTGGACTTTGGATGCGGGAATCATCAGGAGAAAGCCGCTGGTTGGGTTGGGTGTCGTCGGAATAAAGACGTTGACAACTGGCTCTGACGTGTGGTCTTGAATCTCGCCCTTCGTTGTACCTGTCAGGAAGCCGAGCGAATAGGAACCTTTATAGGGGTACTCGATCAACACCGTCTTTTGGAAGACGGCCTTGTGATTTTCGCTAAAGGTGTCGACGATCTGTTTAACGGTCTTGTAGATATTGCGAATGAATGGGACTTTGTCGACCAGGCGTTCCGTCATCCGGATGCAAAATCGGCCTAAGACGTAGTTGGAGAGCCAACCAAAGGCGCTGATCAAAATAAAGACAAAAAAGACCGACAACAGATCGAGAAAGGGCGCGAACCAAAACTGTGCCCGCCACGTACTGTCGAGGCCAAAGGACGAAAAGAACAGGCTCGAGGCCGGTTGTCCCACCTTTTCCAACAGAAACTGCACTAACATCACCGTCACCACCAACGGCAACAGCAAAACTAGGCCAGAGAAGAAAGCATTCCTTAATTGTCGCATCATAGTAACTTCCTTATCACAAACCTCGCGGCGCTTGTCAAAGTAAAAAGGCCTGATTATCCAAGAGAATGCGGAGCGATTGAAGGTGTTCTCCTATGCGATCGAGGTCTG
>Ga0209417_1004264_pt1 | contig 17348 bp, 19 predicted proteins | sample RifGroF2_FD_184002 | JGI IMG/M metagenome (GOLD analysis project Ga0209417, IMG submission 184002) | Groundwater microbial communities from Rifle, Colorado, USA - Groundwater F2 (SPAdes) (version 2) | ecosystem: Environmental > Aquatic > Deep subsurface > Groundwater | place: Rifle, Colorado... | reverse complement strand
TTTTTTTTCTGGTAAAGATGTTTGACCTTGTTTGTATGCATCACCGATAGCTGTGATGAAAAATTTAATGGATGGTATACCTGCGTCATTTGCTACGATGGGGTAGTCAAGACTTTTGATATTTGAATCAGAATTTACTAAAGCGATTACCGGGATACCAGACTTTCTGGCTTCTGTAGCTGCTATATGTTCGCTTCTAGCATCTATGACGAGCAATGCATCCGGTGCCTTTTTTAGACCAATTAATCCGGAATAATATCTAGTGAGTTTCTCCATTTTCTTTGCCATGACTACTCGTTCTTTTTTTGTATATTTATCTAGTCCTCCAGTAGTGCTGTCTTTGCGATAATTTTCTAATTCATTTATTCTCTTTTTTATTTCAGTAAAATTTGAAAGAGTACCTCCGATCCATCTCTCTGTGACGTAAGGCATATTTAAAGATTCTGCCATATCTTTCGTTGCTGTTTTTGCTTCTGGCTTTGTACCGACAAAAAGAACAGTTTTGTTTTGAGCTCCGAGGTTTTTTACAAATAGAAGAGCAGATTCCAACATGATAGTGGTTTTTTCAAGGTTGATGATATCTACTTTATTTTTTGTAGTATATATATATTTTGCGACAGAAGGGTGTCTTCTAGTCTTGCTGTAGCCATAATGTGCCCCAGCTTTAAACATCTTTTCTACAATGCTGTCACTACTTCCTACCTTGCCGACAGGCATATCTTGCGTATTTTTTACTTTTTGCATCCCAGTACTAAAATTTTATTAATAATGATTATCGACATGTCCCCGTAATCAAAAATTTAGTACGGGACAGGTATGCATTAATATAGCAGAAACCTGCTCTCTTTGCAAATTGCGTAAAAGACTTTTTTCGGGTAAGATGCAAGTATGACCAATAGTATGAGACAAACGCAACTTTTCACTAAAACTAGGAAAGAGGCACCGTCAGATGAGACATCTAAGAATGCTGAGCTTTTGATTCGGGGTGGTTTTATACATAAAGAAATGGCTGGCGTTTATAGTTTTTTGCCACTTGGTCTGCGTGTCATAAACAAAATAGAAAATATAATCAGAGATGAGATGGATAAAATCGGTGGAACAGAAATGAAAACTTCGGTACTTCAGAGCAAAGAAGTCTGGGAAAAATCAGGTAGATGGAATGATGAAGTCGTGGATAATTGGTTTAAGACAAAATTAAAAAATGGAGGAGATGTAGGTTTATCATTTACAAATGAAGAAGCCTATTCAAATATTTTAAAGCAATATGTAAGTTCATATAAAGACTTACCTATTTATCCTTACGACTTTAAAGATATTTTTAGAAATGAAACTAGAAGTAAGTCTGGAATTATGAGAGGTAGAGAGTTTTACTGGAAAGCACTTTATTCATTTTCTAAGAATGAAGAAGAGCATAATATTTTTTATGAAAAAGCTAAGATAGCTTATCATAATATTTTTAAAAGAGCAGGAATCGGCCATCTGACTTATTTGACTTTTGCTTCTGGTGGAAGTTTTTCAAAATTTTCGCATGAATTTCAGACTATAACTTCTGTTGGAGAGGACACTGTTTATTTAGATGAGACTTCAAATATTGCTATAAATGAAGAAGTTTATAATGATGAAGTTATAAAAGAATTAAATCTCAAAAAAGAAAATTTGATTGAAAAAAGAGCAGTCGAAGTAGGTAATATTTTTTCTTTAGGAACAAAATTTTCAGATCCTTTTGATCTTAAATATAAGGATGAAAATGGAGAAGAAAAATTGGTAGTAATGGGTAGTTATGGAATAGGGTTAGGGCGCCTTTTGGGCACTGTAGTAGAAGTATTGTCGGATGACAAGGGTATAGTATGGCCAGAGACCATAGCACCATTCACTGTGCATTTACTTGTTCTTGGTGATGATGAAGCAGTCTTAAAAGAAGCGAATAAAGTTTATGAGAGTCTGACCAAAACTGGTGTAGAAATTTTATTTGACGATCGTGCTGGGGTGTCTGCTGGAGAGAAGTTTTCCGATGCGGATTTACTTGGAATGCCTTATCGAGCTGTTATTTCTCCACGAAGTATAAAAGAAGGAGGGATAGAATTAAAAAAACGCACCGAAGAAAAAGGAAAAATTGTTTCTCTTGATGAATTATTAAAAATACTAACAGTGAGAGCTTTAGACTCTATAGAGAGAGTCTAAAGCTCTCACTGGAAAAATTATGCTTGAAAAATTCTACAGATTAATAAGTAATGACATAGGTATAGACCTGGGAACTTCAAATACTTTGGTGTATTTAAAAGGTCACGGTATTGTAATCAATGAGCCTTCAGTGGTGGCGGTTAATATTAAAACTAATCAAATTTTGGCAGTCGGCGCGCAGGCCAAAGAAATGCTTGGGCGGACCCCGGGACATATCAAAGCTATTCGTCCGCTGGTTGAGGGTGTTATTTCTGATTTTGAAGTGACCGAAGAAATGCTTTCATATTTGATAAATAAAGCGGATAAAATATCCAAAAAATTATCACGACCGAGGGTTTTAATCGGCGTACCATCCGGCACAACCAATGTTGAAACGCAGGCTGTTTATGACGCGGCGCGTAGCGCTGGCGCCAGAGTTGTTTTTATGGTGGAAGAACCGATGGCCGCCGCTATTGGGATACGACTTCCGATTAAAGATCCTGTTGGATCTATGATTATAGATATTGGCGGTGGAACGACAGACATCGCGGTGATTTCTTTGGGTGGAATTGTAAAATCAAAAAATATAAAAATTGCTGGTGATCAATTGAATAATGACATCATTGCTTATATGCGAGATGAATTTAAAATGCTGATTGGAGAACGAACAGCCGAAATGGTAAAAATTGCCATTGGTTCAGTTATTCAAGGAGAATATATGGAAACAGAAGTTCATGGACGCGACCTTTTAACGGGGCTACCTCGGGAAGTGGTGGTAACGGATTCGGATATTCGTGAAGCGCTATCCGTTTCAATTAAAGGCTTAGTAGAGGGAGTGAAAGATATGTTGGAAACAACCCCTCCTGAAATTTTATCCGACATAATGCATCGAGGGATTACTTTGTCTGGTGGCGGAGCTTTACTTCCTGGGCTCGATCAGCTTTTACAAAAAGTCCTGAAAATTCCCGTTTGTGTGATAGAAGATCCGCTTTCGGCAGTGGCTCGCGGGACGGGGGTAATTCTCGATGATATGTCTTTTTATAAAGAAGTTTTGATCAGTAGTCAAGATGAATTACCTCCTAGATAAAAAAATAAAAAGAAAAAAGTTTTTCAAAACTACAGTTTATATTATTGTTTTAATTATTTTATTTTATTTTCGATCAAGTATTTTTAATGGACTTTCCTATACAAGTCATGGTTTTTTTCGTCCTGTTTTAAGTTTGGGGAACAATGTTGGTGAAAAACTTATCCGTCTTCAGGTGTATTTTATTTCTAAAAATTCTCTTTATCTAGAAAATCGAAGTTTGCAAGACAAATTAAATATTGATGAGGCAAAAATGTCGAATTATGATTCTATCGTTGCAGAGAATATTCTTTTGAAAGAAATCTTAGGAAGAAAGAGTGAAAAGGCCGTTATGATTTTAGCGGCAATTTTATCTAAACCAAATCAAAGCATTTACGATACACTAATTATTGATGCAGGGATAGTTCAAGGAGTAAAAATAGGGAATGTTGTTTTTGCTTTGGGTAATATACCCATTGGACGGATTGCGGAAACTTACCCAAATTCTTCGAAAGTAATTTTATTTTCAAATGCAGGTGAAAAAACACAAGCGGTAATTTCTCTCGGACATAACCCTACGGGCGAGGCTGGAAAAAATATTTTTATGGAAATTATCGGACGTGGCGGGGGAAATTTTGAAATGACCTTACCCAGAGATTTCATTCTGGTAAAAGGGAATCAGGCGGTAATGCCAGGACTCAATTCTTATGTTTTAGCTATTGCTGAAACAATAATTTCCGATCCTCGCAATCCTTTTACCAAGGCATTGTTGACTAGCCCGGTAAATATACAAGAGTTGAAGCTTGTTCAGATTGAGATTTCAGCACAGTAATGATTTTCAAAATAGAAAAAAAATTAAAAAATAGTTTGGGAAGAGCAGGTATTTTAAAAACTGCGCATGGAGTAATACATACCCCAGCTTTTGTGCCCGTGGGAACAAAGGCCACTGTAAAAGCTTTAACTCCTGAACAAGTGCGCGATTTGGGAGCGGAAGTTATTCTTGCCAATACTTATCATTTATATTTACAGCCTGGGGATGAGATAGTTCGTGAGGCCGGAGGCATCGGCAAGTTCATGAACTGGCGGGGTCCTACCATGACGGACTCCGGTGGGTTTCAGGTTTTTTCTTTGGGTGCTGCTTATGGAAAAGAAATTTCTAAAATAATAAAAATTGCAGATCCGTCTTTGATGATTCCCGAACGTTTTGATGATAGCGATGCGCCTAGATTGGCAAAAATTGGGCAAAATGGCGTTTCTTTTAAATCACACCTTGATGGCTCTATTCATTACATTACTCCGGAAAAATCAATTCAAATTCAGCACAACCTAGGGGCGGACATAATTTTTGCTTTTGATGAATGTACAAGTCCGTCTGAAGATTTGCGTTATCAAGAAGAAGCGTTGGAGCGGACACATCGCTGGGCAGAGCGAAGCTTAACGGAGCATAAAAAACTTAATGAGCAGAAACAAAATCATTTAAAAAATTTCCTGCTCCGCAACGTCAATTTTTCTCCTGAATTTGTTTCTGCTAAAGAGAGGGAACAAGCCCAATTGAATGGTCGACGTTGCGCAGCAGGAGATCCTGAAAGTGGGCTTGTTCCCCTGACGCCTGCTTTTTTCGGTATCGTACAAGGCGGGCGAGATGAAAATTTACGTAAAAAATCCGCAAAGTTTATTGGGTCTTTAGATTTTGATGGTTTTGGTATCGGTGGTTCGTTTGCCAAAGAAGATATGTCTTCTGCGGTGAAATGGGTTAATGAAATTTTACCAGAAGAAAAACCCAGACACTTGCTCGGCATTGGTGAGCCGGAAGATTTATTTATGGGTATAGAAAATGGCGTGGATTTATTTGATTGTGTGGTCCCAACACGCAATGCTCGCAATGGATCGCTTTATACCAAGTATGGAAAAATAAACATAAACAATGAAAAATTCAGGAATGACTTTGGTCCGATAGAAGAAGATTGCGAGTGTTATACATGCTCCGCTTATACTCGAGCGTACCTTGCGCATCTCTTTCACGGCAAAGAAATGCTTGCTGCGACTCTAGCCTCAATACATAATTTATATTTTATTGTTAATTTAGTTAAAAAAATTCGCCAATCAATTTTAGATGATAGTTTTCTTGAATTCAAAAAGAAATTTTTAAAAGAATATTTAAACTGAAAAAATTGCATTTTTTTAATAAATTGGTATAATAATTTTGTTTAAATGATCCTTCGAAAAACTCAGGATCATAATGAGTAAAGCCGAATTATGAGAAAGAAAAAAACGAAGAAAATAAAAAAGTCTGGGAAAAATTGGAAGAAATTTTGGAAACTTGGGATAGAGGAATTTAATACTCAGTTTTTTGGCGTGAATAAAGATGGAGAATTGATAGCAACCGAGGGTCATAACATATATAATTTTAACGATCTAGCGCATAAATACGGCACACCTCTACAGGTGGTATTTCCTTTTATTATTGAAGACCGGCTCAAAGACTTGATTGGTTATTTTCAAGCTTATATGAAAATTTACGGATATAAGGGTAAATTTTTCTATCACTATCCGATGAAGGTGAATCAAAATAAAGAATTTATTCTTCCACTTTTATCCGAAGGCGCGAACCTGGAGGTGACATCTGCCAATGAACTTTGGATTGTAAAAAAGCTCTGGGAAGGAGAAAAATTTAACAGCAAAATTCGTGTACTTTGCAACGGACCGAAAACTGATCAATATCTGGATTTAATAGAAGAATTGCGCGGGAAGGATATGAATATCGTTCCGATTATAGAGAGTTTAGACGAAGTTGAGAGACTTTCAAAATACAAAGGTGACACGGGAGTACGAGTAGACCTCTCTATTAAAACTGATTCACACTGGGATAAAAAATTTGACCGTTTTGGACTTTCCGAACAAGATGTTCTTGATTTAGGTAAAATAAAAAACTTGAAAATAATGCATTACCATCTTGGATCACAGATAAAAACACAGAAAAGTCTTTTAGATGGAGTAAAGCATTCTTTTAATATTTATGTACGATTGCAAAAAACACATCCATCGCTCGATACCTTAGACATCGGTGGCGGTTTTGGAGTTCCTTATGAAAAGAAAAAGTTTTACACCGCGAAAGGTGTTTCTAGTAAAATTATTAAAATACTTAAAAATTTATCAGATAAGGCAGAGATCAAACATCCTAATTTGATAATAGAATGGGGGCAATATATTGTGGCTCCGGCTGCAATAACACTTTATAAAGTGATTTCCAAGAAAGACATACCCAAAGCAAATGCCAAGGCTTGGTATATTGTTGATGGCAGTTTTATGAATGATTTAAAAGATACATGGGCAATCCATCAAAAATGGCACACGATACCGGCAAACAATATGTATGGCGTTTTAAAAACGGTTTGGCTTGCGGGTAGCACTTGTGATTCGGATGATAAATATACCGCCGGAGGAAACTATATTCTGATGCCCAAACTTCACGAGAACAAAAATCAGTTGGTAGCAATTTTTGATACTGGGGCGTATCAAGACGGGTTAGCATCACACCACTGTCTTCTTTCGGCGCCCATAAAAATTGTTGCTCAAGACGGAATGATTAAAATTGTTCGCAAGCGCGAAAGCGCGGATTCCATTGGAAGACTTTTTGGTTGGACTAATGGGGCACAAAATTGAAAATTTTGTGAGTCCGCAGCATGACGGTGCGAGGAGCGGGTAGCGAAATTTTTCAGCAGAAAAATATTTGTAACCATAAATAAAATGAAAAAAAAATTCTTTGCAATTTTCTTTTTAGTTATTTTTTCTCTGGTAGGATTTTTTTTAATTAACCAGTCTTCTAAAAATTTAACACCAGAAAATATAAAACAAATAAAAATTGCAGGGCAAAATATAAAAGTTATTTTGGCCTTAAATGCAGGAACACAAGAACAGGGGTTATCTGGCAAGAGCGGACTTGAAGAAAATTCCGGAATGTTATTTGTTTTTGAAAAACCGAGCAAATATTATTTTTGGATGAAAGGAATGAATTTCCCAATTGATATAATTTGGATTACTGAAGACCTGAAAGTATCTTATATAAAAAAGAATGCGCAACCTGAATCATTTTTGGAAACTTATGGACCGGATACGGATATAAAATATGTTTTGGAGGTTGTGGCTGGTTTTTCTGAAAAAAATAATTTGAAAGTGGGGGATGAAGTGCTATTTACTTACTAAAAATTTGAAATGAAAATCCCCCGTTTTAAGGCGGGGGATTTTCATTATTTTGCAGGTATCTATAAGCCGAATTTTGTGTTCTAGCCAAAGCTAGATGATAACAATTTATCTAGGCCTGTCATTACTGATAGGCTCGAGCGATTCTCCCCCACACCTTTCGGAACGATGCGCACTTGCGCGTTACCTTTGGTAACCTCGTTCTGAAAGGTGTGGGAGCACGATCTTGCACAGGAGTAGGTATTTAGCCGTTTCAGCCGGACTTAACCGGATCGTTTCTGTTCGCAACCCCATATCACTATGGAAGGGTATTACCCTTTACTTTTTCCCGCCGAGGCGGGATCTGTGTTCGGACTTTCCTCTATTAGACCGAAATCTAATAGTAGCTATCCAATACCTGCTTGTATAGTATAGCATACTTGCTTTTATTTTAATAGTATGCTATACTTATATTGTGAGTGTGAGGTTGTTTCTCACATTTTTATATAGACAACATAAGTGCCGCAAAAGACCTCCTTCGGGAGGTCTTTTGTTTTTAAAGGGAAAATGTTATATTATCAACAAGTCGGATATTATAAAATAATTTCTAATAAAATTTATGAGTGAAGGAATGGGAGAGGTAAAAAAATATGTTGCGGATCTTGAAAGAATGGGTGCCGGGGTGGATGATAAAGATGTTTCATTTAATGGTGAGATAGTTGAAACAGAGAAAAAAGATCTTACTGAGAAAGAAATATCTGAAATTGCTAGAGAGTTTTTGGAAGATCCAGTAATCGTCAAAAGGGTAGAAGAATTAGTTAGGAATTTTATAGGAAATCGTAAAGAGGAAAAGGGTGAAATAAATTAAATAAAATATTTTTTTTACATAATCTTATTCTAGAAGGCTTTTTGCACTTGCTAAAATACAGAGAGTGTGGTTTTATAAGGTAGAAGTGAAAGGAGGTGAGAGGATGAGTGACCTTCATTTCGTGCCTGAATCAGAGTACTACATGATTCGGGTTAACAGGATCATCCGACCCAAATACCCTAAGTGGATGACTAGGGTTGTCCATCCCGAGCTTGAATGTTCGGGCCCCGAAGAATTTGACCTGCGTCTAATCGATCGCCCTCTCAACCTCCAGGATGGAGAAGCAATCGCGAAGAAGGACGGAGGAAACGTTTTCAGAGAGCTCTTTGGAGAGCGTAAATTGTTCCTTTTTTCTTCAGTCGTGTCGCGTAAGGGCAGTATGTATGTGCCCTACGTGATGATCTCTCGACAACGTGCAGTGATACGCTGGTCGTGGGTTAGTTGCGATTGGGGGACAGAGCTTCCCACCATTCATTTCGTCCGCTGTCGTGTATAGTGTACAAAAAATCGTTTCAAGGGGGCGCTCGCGCTCTCTCCCCGGGTCATGGCTCGGGGTTTAACATTTTATGATGGTTTTCTTAATTCCGACAATGTTTCGTTTGGTGGACCCAAGGAGACTCGAACTCCTTACCTCCTCATTGCAAATGAGGCGCTCTACCAGATGAGCTATGGGCCCAAACAATAAGACTATTCTATCTTATTTTATCAATAATGCAAATTTTTAGTGTACAATGGTCTTATGGTTTATAAGTTTTTTACTAATTCGGAAAGAGCTTGGCGCGCTATGTTTGAGGCCATAAAAGATGCCGAAGAATCGGTCTATTTGGAAATGTATATTTTTACTAATGATATGGTTCAATTTGATTTCCTAGATTTATTAAAAGAAAAAGCAATACAAGGTATTGCGGTTAAAATAATTTTAGATTCTTTGGGTAGTAGGGAATTGAGTGATAATTCTATTATGGAGTTACGAAAAAGTGGCGCAGAGCTTATTTTCTTAAGTCATTTCTTTCATCGTACTCATAGAAAAATTTTAATTGTAGATGAAAAGAGGGCATTTTTGGGAGGAGTAAATATAAGTCAGAGATTTAGATTTTGGAATGATTTAGTTGTGGAAACAAGAGGCAATAGGGGGCTGGTGCATCATTTAGTCAGATCTTTTGCGAAGGTCTATGGTGAGAGTGGGGGAAAAGATAAAATAGTTTTATTAAAAAGAGAACCGATTATTTTAGACAAGACACGTACTTGGTTGGTAGAGCATTTCCCGATTAAGAATAAATTTAATTTAAAAAAGATTTATAAGAAACATTTGAGTGATGCAGAAAAAGAAATAATCCTCGTAACACCGTATTTTATGCCAAAACGCTGGCTCACTCGTGTGCTCCATCAAGCTGTACTCCGAGGTGTCAAGGTAGATGTGTTGGTTCCAAAACATACTGATATTATTTTTATGGATAGAGTAAATTATTTTTATATGTATAAGCTTTCCAAGCTCGGTATTAATTTTTATCTTGAGTCAAAAATGAATCACGCAAAAGCTACTATAATAGATAAAAAAGAGGGAATAGTCGGTTCCAATAATTTGGACTTTTTATCTTTTGAATTAAATTCAGAAGTCGGTATTTTCTTTAAAGATTTAGACGCAGTACACAAGCTGTCAGATATAGTGACAGAATGGAAAAGAGAAGCAGTTCTTTTTGATTTTCGTCATTATAAACCAAAAATTTTAGACTATATTTTGTCTCCGATAATCAGCCTTTTTGGAAAGATTTTCTAAAAAACATTGCTCCGGGGGTAGGGATCGAACCTACGACCAATCGCTTAACAGGCGACCGCTCTACCGCTGAGCTACCCCGGAGCGATACTTTTTAGTATTTAATTCATAAAAAGAACCTTTATTATATTAACAGAAAATAAAGAAAAAACAAATAAAAAAATAAACCCCTTTTGGGGTTTATTTTTTAAGTAGCTAAGTCTGTAAACACGACTAGGCGTTTGTCGGAAGTTTTGGTCGATTCATTCCAGTCACCTGAACAAGTAATTAGGTTCAGATGAGCAGTATCATCTTTATTCCAAACTTCGGGTACTATTTCATTAGCACCATATACACGCATTTCGCGTACTACAAAGACTAGTGTGTTTCCTTTTTCATCTTCCACATAAACATTATCTTCGAGTTGAATTTTATCCAAGTCATCAAAGACTGCAGGACCCGTCTTCCAACCTCTATGTCCAGCAATTACTGAACTCCCTTTTTCACCCGGACTTGCTCCTAGTTTAAACCAGGCTGTGTCTCCGGGTTCTTTGGGGGATTCCATCGTTTTTAGTTGTGTAAGTCCTACGGATATTATCGTAGCATCTACTTTTATGCTGGGAATTTTAATTCGTATAGGAATTACTTTTTCTACAGATGGAAGTAAGAGAGCAGTATTATTGTCATTTGAATTTTTGGAATTCGAATTAATGTCGAAGAAGCCTAAAAAAAGAAAGACTAGGAAGATAGACGATAGAGAAAAAAGCAGTATTTTGGAATTAAGCCATTTATGCATTTATTCTCATGCGATGATAAGCGTACATCATCAATGTAGCAAAAGATAGGATTAAGCCGACGAGGCTTGTGGTAACTGGAGCGACTTTATTAGGTCCTAATCCAGTAGCAGGAAAGCCTGGGGTGTATGTTGCCCCGAGCACTTCTCCTCCATTATTTGCTTCTTCATCTGATGCACCCAAGACAGATCCTGTTCTTCTGCTTCCACTGCTTCCACTAGAACTTCCGCCACCATCGACAGTACCGGATATTGTAGTGCCAGCTATATTTCCGTTGTCGATTGTCCCAGTGACTTCTGATCCAGAATTACTCTGTGGAACTGATGAAGAGAGATCTCCAGTCACTTCGGATGCATATACTTGCACTCCAAAGGCAACTGTCAACGCTAGCATTAGGAAAGATTTTAATAATATTTTGTTTTTCATAATTTTTTGTATATTATTATTCTGATTTAACGCCGTAACTTGTCGTATAAGATCCACTTGTTGTACCTACGGGTATTTTAACTTCTACAATAACTTTTACCTGTATTCCATCTAATGAAGGATTAAGATCAGTCGTCATAGTAAGTGCTGGAATAGAATGTGGAGAAGAGATTCTCATATTACCACCTGCAGGAATTAACTCACTTCCACCAGTCCTTACCCAATCTGCGAATTTCATTGAGAGGTCTGCTTCATTTGTAGGAACAGTGATATTGAATACATATTCCCAACCATCTTCAAATGAATTGTTTGCTGTAGATGTAGTATCTGTCATTTCGATAGATGTGACTTCAAGAATTCCGTCTCCTGGCAATACGTCACCACCGATTCCTCCTCCAGTTCCCAAAGTAGTGAAACTCAAAACTTCACCAGGGTACCATGTACCATCTACATTAGACCAAGCTGCAAAGTAATACATTGTACTTGGTGTTACTGTGATTCCAGTAGAAGAAAGAAGTGCAGAGAATGTAGTATTTGCTGCAATTGCACCTAAGTCAGGAGTTGAATATACACCTGCTGGTATTGTTGGACTTGCTGTACTAAATGTATTTAGTGAAGCCCAGAAGGAATGTCCTGTGCCAGCACTTGCACCATTTGTACCATTTAGCATTGCATCAGTAGAAGTGATTGATGTTGCAGGATGAGTCATAACATTTCCTTCAACAGGAATTGGGTCTGCTACTGCTGCACCACTAACTGTAGAAAATGTACCTGCTCTGACACCTTCTTGATAATTGTCAGACCATGTACCAGATATTGTTCCATCTAGTGCAATTGTACCTATGACATGCATAGTCGTTTGTGGTGTCACTGCATCAGGTGTCGCAGTGTAATCAGCAAAGAAGTCAATCGTGTCATTTACAACTGAACCAGAAGTTACTACCCATGTATAGTTATTTGCTCCGGCTGGACTTCCTCCATTACCAGTAAGATTGTCTGAAATATCTTGAACTAAAGACATATCATGAGGATAATCTGTTCCTAGATATTCTATATTTATTACGTAAGCACCTGTCGTGTCCCATGTCGTAGCTGCGTGCGCAAGCTGATTTGGCAAAAAACCAAAAGAGCCAATTGCGAATGCTAAAAGCATGAAACCAGCTGTAGATTTTTTAACTATTTTTAATATTGTTTTCATAATTTTTTTGTTATTTTAATAATTAATACGTTATTATTGATAATCTAAAAATAATCGACCATGGTCTTATGTTAATTTGACGGAAGAGAACACATTTAATGACAATGGATGTGTGGTATAATATAAAGATATATGGATAATTGGCTTAAAAAGCATTTTTTGCCTCACGAACACAATGAGCACCGTCCTCATGTCTTGCGCAACGAAGGAATGAGGCGAGTAATTGTTTTGATTATCGCTCTTGAGCTAATTGTATTTATAATACCGAGTCTTTCTAATTTAAATTTATCCGGAGGCATGGCTGCAGTTTTGCCTACAGTCTTGGGTGATCTTACAAATGAACGCAGACAATCTGAAAATTTGCCTGTGCTTGAAGTAAATCCTTTACTTAATTTAGCGGCACAGATGAAAGCACAAGATATGGCAAGTAAAAGTTATTTTGCACATACTTCACCAGAAGGCCGTACACCTTGGTACTGGATTAATTTAGTTGGTTATAAATATCAATATGCTGGAGAAAATCTCGCAGTTAATTTTAGTGATTCTCATGATGTGACTCAGGCTTGGATGAATAGCCCTACGCACCGCGCAAATATCGTCAAAGGTAAATATACTGAGATGGGTACTGGAGTAGCTCGAGGTTTATATAAAGGCAGAGAGACTGTTTTTGTTGCTCAAGTTTATGGCAATCCTTTACCTGAATCTTTTAAAGTCACTCCTGTCACAGTTCCTGTAAAGACAGTAGTACAGCCCACTCCAAAAATATCTTCCCAAGTATTGGGTTCGGAAGTCATAGCAGTAGAAGAGCCAGAGCCAATGCCTAAAGAAGAAGAAATAATTTTGCCAGCTACTGTTGCTTCCGAGCCTACACTTTGGCAGAAAATTATCTTTTCTCCACGTCATGCTATAAATATTTTATTGTCTTTTGTTTTCATGGTTATTGCTTTCATACTTATACTTTATATGTTGATAAGAATGAAAAAACATGAAAAAGATTTACTTGGAAATGGTCTCGCAATGATAGCCATCATCGGTGCATTTATGGTTGCCAATTATTATTTGAGCTTTGGCAATATGATAGTCTCAGATACATTTCATTATTCTATTTTAGAAACTAAAATTTAAAAATATTACTATGCAAAAATTGATTGGATATATTGGGCTTGGGAAGATGGGTAAAAATATGGTTTTTCGTATGCTTAACCATGGTTGGGATATTGTAGCTTATAACAGAAGTAAAGAAAGTGTGGATGAAGTAGTAGCTAAAGGTGCCAAAGGAGCAAGTGATTTGAAAGACTTAGTAGCACAGTTGCCTATACCGAGAGTAGTGTGGCTGATGGTCCCACATGCAAATGTAGATGATGTTATCAATGAACTCGTACCATTTTTAGAAAAAGGTGACACTATTATTGATGGTGGAAATTCCCCTTACCTTGAAACAATTAGACGTAGTAAAGAACTTGAGGCAAAGGGCATAGAATTTATGGATATAGGGGTTTCTGGTGGCCCTGGTGGGTCATTGAATGGTGCATGTATGATGGTAGGTGGTAAAAGAGAATTTTATGACAAGCTTCTAGCTACTGGATTCTTTAAAGATACTTGCAAAGAAGGTGGTTGGGGTTATATGGGGCCACATGGTGCAGGACATTATGTGAAAATGGTACACAATGGTATCGAGTATGGAATGATGCAATCTATCGCAGAAGGTTTTGATTTGTTGCGTCATACAAAAGAATTTGATTTAGATTTGGAAAAAATAACAGATGTATATTCGCATGGTAGTGTGGTGACATCAAGTCTAGTCTCGTGGATGCATGATGGTTATAAAAAATATGGGAAAGATTTAAATGCCATCTCAGGCAAGGCTTCAGCTTCAGGAGAAGGCAAGTGGACAGTGGAAGCAGGAGAGCGCGATGGTATAGATATGCCAGCGATAAAGTCTTCGCTCGATGTGCGTGCATCATCACAAATAAAACCTTCATATCAAGGAAAAGTAGTTTCTACTATGCGTGGAGAATTTGGCCAGCACCCAGTAAAGAGAGGTGATGATGAGCCTGAGGTTTTGTAATTATCTATAGCCTGGTAAAATATGATTTCTCATCATATTTTTCATTGGGTTGTGTCTCATCAAAATATCATTGACTCCCATCTCATCTATTATGAAGCCGGCGACTATTATAGCCAAAATGAATCCGACTATTAAAACATAATGGTTTATTTTATATGAAAAGTCATATTTACTGATGAGCCAAATGCCTAGAGCTAGTCCGATAATTGCAATCAAAATTATCCAAAAAGGGAATTCAGAGAATATTTGTTCTAATCTATATTGAGCTCTCCAGCCATAATTTGTTCTGAATAAGAATCTGATTAGTCCAACCATGAAAATAGAAGTGATTATGGTGGAAACTAGGCCTATGAATGTCAAAATTGAGCCCAATATGAAATATAATTTAGGTTTTATTTTTATTTTACCTTGATGAATTTGGTTCATCACATTATTTTCAATATCTTTTAGTTCTTTTGACATATATTTTTCATTATTTTTTTAGCTCTATTGATACGGGTCGCGACTGTACCCATAGGGATTTTCAATATATCACTAATTTCTTCATGTGATTTTTCATCTATATAATACAAAGAAAGTGGCTCTATGTATATCAAAGGTAATTGTTTTAAACATTTTTCTACTTTTTCTTTTGTGTCATTTTTATCAAAATTTTCCTCTATATTCTCTTCATCTGCAAAGTCCCAATCTTCTAGGAGAGGTGTTTCTAGTTTATATTTTTTGATTATATTTAAAGTTTCATTGTGAACTATCCTATATATCCAACTCGAAAACTTCTTTTTTGTATTGAAGCTTTCTAAATTTATGAAAGCTTTTATAAATGACTCTTGTACGGCATCTCTAGATTTATCTTCATTTTTTATTAAATTATTTGCATATCTCAATAATTTTTCTTGATATCTTTTTATAATTATAGAGTAAAGTTCTCTATCAGATTTTCTGATGTGCTCAACTATTTCTTCATCTGAAAGTTTCTCGTATATATCCATGTTTTATTATGATAACAATATTTTGAATTTAATACACCAAACCCCGAGATATCTCGGGGTGATGTATGAGAGAGTTTAACGATTTCTCATTTTTAACCCCAATCCAAGTTCTTGTCTTATTTTTTGAGCTCCAACCAAATCACCACTTAAAGCTAATTTATGAGCTTCAGAAAATTTAGAGAAATTATCTTCATTGATGACTTGAGTGACTCTACCTCTGTTTTGCATAAGATTTTTCCAAGCGTTATAATCATTTGCTTCAAAAGCTTTTTGCATGAAGGTGTGTCTTTCTTCTGAATAATTCGGACCTTTTACTGCAGGATCTCCTCTGTATGCATTTACTTGATCAGTAAAAGATACAAATATTCCAAAAACTAAAGCCAACATTCCCAAGCCTAAAAATATTTTTTTCATATCAATTTTATTGATTAATTCTAATATCTAATCGACCCTATACTATTAATACAATAGATAGGTAGGTTTTCTTTCATTATTTAGATATTTTAGTTAACTCAATTTTAGTTTATTTATTTCTTTTTCCATTTCTTTAATACTAGATTCTAGTTTTTCTGTTCGTTCTGCTGTTTCTTTTTCAAATTGATTAGTGTGAAGAGCGAGCATTTCAGCTACAGCCATCATCTCAGTGATGTCTTCCATAGCAAGAAGAATAATTGGCTGGAAAGAGAGGTCTTCTTTAAAATGAATACGTCGTGCATTTAAGATCATTATTTTATGTCCGATTAATGGAAAGTCATGTGCTACTTCAAACCCTTTAAAGAAGGTATTTTTAGGCAAAATATCTTCCAATAGTTTACGTAGTGCAGGGATATCCCACTGACCATTTCCTAAATCGTATATAATCTTTTTTTCTGTGTCTTTTATTTCTACCTGAAAAGTTCTATAGAAAGAATCATTGGCTGCCATTACTCGCAGATTCTCATCCAAAATCAATATCGGTTCTCGCACTACATCTACTACTGTTTTGATATATGTCCAACTTTCTTCCCAAAAAATTTTTACAAAATCAACGGGTGCAAGTTTTACATTTTTTTCTTTTTTTATTGTTTTTTTCTTCATATAACCTAATAGACGTATTATTATTAAAACCATTACAGTGCTTTTGTTTTGAAATGTGATATACTATATAAGTCGTATTTTCTCTCGAGGACCTAGTCGTTAGTCATCTTGTAATATCACTAGCCGTCCTGTAATATCACTAGTCATCTTGTAATATAAAACTCTTTCATACGGCTATATTCTATAGGTTAACAAAACTATGAATAAGAAACAAGAGGCAAAAATGAAGGACATTTTGACCTTAGCCCATCATGACTATGAAAAGGGATTAAAAGCTCGAGCATTTTTTGAGATTAGTGATCGAGATATCAGTCAAGATTTGGTACAAAATACTTTTATAAAAACCTGGAGCTATCTCCTAAAAGGAGGGAAGATAGATATAATGAAAGCATTTCTTTATCACGTACTAGATAATCTTATTGTAGATCAATATCGGAAACACAAAACAAGTTTACTTGATTTTCTTATGGAAAAAGGTTTTGAGCCTGTGGCTGAAGATGAAGAGCGTCTCTTAAATCTTTTTGATGGAAAAAAAGCGTTGCTTTTAATTGCACGTATTCCAAAAAAATATCAAAAAATTATGCGTATGCGTTATGTGCAAGATTTAACGCTCAATGAAATGTCTCAGATAACTGGACAATCAAAAATGTTAATTCCTTAATGAATTAGGACACTTGAGTTAAAGTGTTTTAATGAAAAAGGCTAAAAAAATAAAAAAAGCTGAACGAGATGAAATCTTCATTTTGCTTCAAAAAAGATACTCAATTAGAAAT
>Ga0209417_1004259_pt1 | contig 17359 bp, 17 predicted proteins | sample RifGroF2_FD_184002 | JGI IMG/M metagenome (GOLD analysis project Ga0209417, IMG submission 184002) | Groundwater microbial communities from Rifle, Colorado, USA - Groundwater F2 (SPAdes) (version 2) | ecosystem: Environmental > Aquatic > Deep subsurface > Groundwater | place: Rifle, Colorado... | reverse complement strand
CAAGAATGATATGTAGTTCATCACCTTCCTTGCGATAAACTTTTAATTCAATATCACTTTCATTTTTTTTAGTAAGAGCCATAAGATGAATTTTTGTCTCGTCAAAAAGGTGTCCCGATTTAATCCTAAAAAAGTTTATTGTGTTTGGAAATTTATCGTAAAAATAAAACTCATCGCCGCAGTTTTTTACCAATTTTTCTAACAAAGGAAACGGGGCACTGCTTTCGTTTAATGCTTCGTGAATAAATTCGTTACTGCAAATTTGAGTCATTTTCCCATCTATAATAATCAGTAGTAAGCCATGTTAGCACCGCTGTGCCAGAAACTTCTTTTATTTTTTCTGGCGGATTTACAATAAGCAGGTTGCTGTTCAAGCGAAAATCTACTCCAACAGAGCTATCAAATGGAGCAAAGTATACGAAGCCAGTTTTTGCATCTATGATTGCTACTGCTTGACATATTGTCCCACACCCCCAACTCGCAAGCGTATAATGACCTGCAAAATTAGGGCCCTTTTTAGCTTCTGCATTTAAAACTTCTTCAAACCGCGACGCTTTCGGGTGACTTGTAGTATCTACAGAAGCAGGATTACCTTTAAATTCTTCTTGAGTGAAAAATTTTTCAAATCTATAATCATCGGCAACAAGAGAAAAATCTTCCGAGCGTTTTTCATTTAGCAACGATTCATTATCAGGAGAGACGAGTTTGCTTTTCAGTGTTTGAAAAAATAAAGCTAAAGCAAAAATCAACAATATTAATATCGCCCGGATGAAGATGTATTGTTTTTTAAGAATTGGTTGCATTGTTTATACTGGTTCATTTTCGCGAGTAAAAATAATGAGTGGTATTCTATTTTTACAAAGATGCGCTGATGGCGTAGATGATGTTAGATCGATGCGTCTTAATTCCCTCTTCGTCTTCGTGTTCGTAATTAATCGCGGAGACCTCTGTATGAAAGCCGTATTCATGCAGTAATTGTTCCATCTGTGGTTTATTAGAGTCAGAACAGGTAACAACCAGTGATCCCCCCGACGCAAGAACGTCGCGGGCTTCAGAAAACAGAATTCTATGCAACAGCAAACGAGGTTTTTTACGGTTTTGATTAATAATCTGATAATATTGTTTTGTCTTTTCAATATTCAGATTTGGATCTGAAATAAGCTCGTTCAACCATCTCTTATAGTGATGGACGGAATAACCATTTGAAATTGCGTTCCCTTCGAGCAACTCATCTATCGATAGGTTTGTTTCTTTGAACGGCAGGTTTCCAAAAATCGCGTCAATAGCATCAGTATTTTTTCTAATTTTAATCGGAAGCAGGACATCGCTTACAAAAAAATGACATCGTTCCAGCGCCTCTTTTCCTGAAATAGCGCCAATATTTCGTTTAGAGAGCTCTATCGCCCTTTCGTCTATATCAATGCAGAAAATTTCCGCGTCGCGCCATTTTTCCGCCATAAACGCGGTTGCGAGGCCGGTGCCGACACCGATTTCCATAATGCTCGGTTTTGAACTTTTCGGAAGTTGGACATTGTTGATACCTTCCATAAAGGTGAGTGTCCATATGCTTGGCGGGTAAAGTGATTGTGTTTCCACTCTTTTTCCCCATTGCATGAAAAATGATTTCGGATCAAGTACATTGCCGTATTCTGTATATCGCGCATTCAATTCTTGTTCTCTGATGTTTTTATGAAGTGAAAAACTCATATGTAAACATTGCAGTGCACTATAGCAAGTTTCCAAAAAAATTCCAATCTACCTGACGGCAGACAGGTTGCCTTGTATTTCATTCCATTACTACTATTTTTGTCCCCGCCTCCGCCCAATCGTAAAGTTTTTGAGCAGGGCCGATTCCCAACCGAACGCATCCGTGAGAAACCGGAATTCCAAGATGGTTCGCGCCTTCTCTATATCCGTTTGGCCAATACGGCAGTTCGTGAATGCCATGTCCTTGGTAGGTAAACGCCATCCAATATGGCATCCAGAGTTTATACATCGCAGACCATTTTTTTGGCGTTTTGTAGAGAACCGCAAACGTGCCGGTTGGCGTTTTGAACCCGCGCTTGCCGGTTGAGACGATGAACGTATCAACCGCCTTCGGGCCATATCCGTAACTTAAGCTCTGCTCCGAAAGGTCTATGCGGATCCATTTTGGAAAACGCCCGGATCCGAGCGGATCGTATCCATTGATGATTTCTACCTTGTCTTTATATCCGTCTCCGTCAGAATCAGGATTGTGCGGATCAGTGCCCCACTTTATTTCCTCGTGATCCCACAATTTATCGCCGTCGGAGTCCGTATTTTCCGTTTGGGCCGTGAGTTTTGTCGGCGTGGCAAGATATATTAAAAACAGTAAGATCAGTAATCTTGACATGTAATAATGCGTATTGTACAGGGTATAGATGAGCCTAGCAATATGTCCCAGATGAAAGCCATTTTGCGCTTTACCACGCGTAGCTTTTTTGATAAGATGCTATAGCTATGCGATTATTTTTACCTCCGCTTGCCGATCGTATGCGGCCGCAGAAATTAAGCGACGTTCTCGGGCAGGAACAGTTTTTTGGCAGATCTTCAGCAATCATAAAATCATTAAAAGAGGGGCATCTTCCCTCTTTAATTTTTTGGGGACCTCCAGGGTGCGGGAAAACAACGATTGCGCGATTGCTTGCCGCAGAAATCAGCGCGGATTTTGTAACGCTTGAAGCGGCAGTTTCTGGATTGAAAGAATTTCGCGTCGCTATAAATCGCGCTGTTGAAAATAAAATTTACCAAAAACAGACCGTGCTTTTTATAGATGAAATTCATCGCTGGAATAAAAAACAGCAGGATGCGCTTCTTCCTTATGTTGAAAACGGCACTGTAACTTTTATCGGCGCAACTACAGAAAATCCGTCGTTTGAAGTGATTTCGGCGCTCCTCTCGCGCGTGAAGGTTCTTCTTTTTGAAGCAATATCAAAAGAGGTTATTGTAGAGATTTTAGAACGCGCTTCACAAAAAGAAAAAATTTCAATTGGCAGAAATGAGCTTGAACTTATTGCGCAGTTTTCCGGCGGGGATGCGCGTGTTGCCTTAAACGCGCTTGAGCTTTCCTCGCATTCAGTAAAAGGAGAAAACGTCACAAAAGAGATTATCAAAGAGATTTTTGATAAGACAAATTTACTTTACGATAAAGCGGGCGAAGAACACTATAATATAATTTCAGCGTTTATAAAATCAATGCGCGGAAGCGATGCAAACGCCGCTGTTTATTATCTTGCCCGTATGATAGAAGGCGGAGAGGATCCAGAATTTATCGCGCGGCGCATGTTAATTTTTGCTTCCGAAGATATTGGAAACGCCTTGCCGACAGCTTTAGTTGTTGCAAACACGTGCTTTGACGCGGTGCGAAAAATTGGCTGGCCAGAGTCAGAGCTTATTCTTTCGCAAACAGCGATTTATCTGGCAAAAGCGCCTAAGTCAAACCTTGCCAAACTCGCAATTGGAGCCGCGCGCGAAGAGGTACAAAAAAGCGGCACTTTACCGGTACCGCTTCATCTGCGCAACGCGTCAACTTCTCTTATGACAGATCTCGGCTATGGCAAGAATTACATTTATACCCACAATAACCCATCTGCTCCGCAAGATTTTTTGCCATCAGAAATTGTAGGAAAAAAGTTTGTACTCTGAACTGTGCTAGACAGGCAACGGAGCAAATGTCCGCAATCTTTCTAATTCTTGAACGTCCGCGTCTGTGAGGTATTTCTTTTTCTGCTGAATAGCGATTAGTTTATCTAAACGCGCGCCGTCTTGCTTCCTTCCTTGTACGATGATGCCGCGCAAATCGTTTATCCGGTCGTCAAGATAGGCCTTATCAGGATAACGAGTTTGGAGAACTCCGACTTTGGTTTTCAGTTCTGTCATATCGCTCTTTAATCCTGCAACGTCGCTCTTTAATCCTGCAACGTCGCTCTTTAATCCTGCAACGTCGCTCTTTAATCCTGCAACGTCGCTCTTTAATCCTGCAACGTCAGTTTTAATTTCTGCGACCGTATTCATTACCGTATCCATAAGCGGCATGACTGTTTCATCAATAGTCTCATGCATTATTTTTTTGATTTGTTTTAGATCTTGATCATTCATATTTTTTGCAGAGTTATTATAATACGTCTCTTGTCTAAGTCAATATCAATCCTGGGATGTCAATGTTTCTTCCACGATTTTTTTTACTACTCCACCGTCAGTTTTTCCCTTTACCTGTTGCATCACGGCGCTCATTACAGCGCCAAAGCCGGATTTTCCGCCAGCGATTATTTCACGCGCGATTGAGCGAATTTTTTCATCGCTCATTTGCTCTGGCATAAATGTCTGCAAGATGCTTAATTCTTTTTGTTCCTTTTCCGCAAGGTCCATTCGCTCTCCTTTTATAAATTGTTCTATAGAGTCCTTGCGCTGTTTTATTTGCCGCGCAATAACCGCGGTAATTTCCTCATCGCTTAAGCCCTCTTCTCGTTTCACTTGCGCTATTTCTTCGTTTTTGATTGCAGAGATGAGCATGCGCAACACTAGAACGCGTGTTGCATCTTTAGTTTTAAGAGATGTTTTTAACTGGTCTTGAATTGTAAGTTTTAGAGACATAAAATTTTAACTTTCCATTATCCCTCCTCCTAAACACTTTTCCTTCTTATAAAACACAATTGACTGTCCGGGAGCGACTGCAAACTGTGGTTTTGCAAAAATGACACGGTAACGCTTATCGTCAATTTTTTCTATCTTACATATCTCCTCACTCTGACGATAGCGAATTTTTGCGAGAGCCGCAAGAGGAAACTCTGGCTCCTCGCCTGAAATCCAGTTTACGTTTATCGCGGTAATTTTCTTTGAATACAAGAGAGGGTTGTTTTCTCCTTTTGCAACGACAATTACATTATCCTTGAGCCTCTTTTCTCTTATGTAATAGACTTCAGAACCGGTTTTGGATCCTAAATGCAAACCATGTCTCTGACCTATAGTGTAGTAAAATATTCCATTATGTTCTCCTATTTTTTCGCCGTCAGTTGTAATAATATCGCCTTTTTTCGGTTTTATATAGTTCTGTAAAAATTTTGGCAATTCCACTTTGCCGATAAAGCAAATGCCCTGCGAGTCCTTGCGATTCCAGTTTGGAAGCAATGCTTTTTTTGCAATTTTCCGCACAGTTGGTTTTGTATATTCTCCTATTGGAAATAAAATTTTTGCTAATTTATCTTGTGTGAGTGTGTAGAGAAAATAGGATTGATCTTTATTTTTATCAAGACCTTTTCGTAATTCGTAATCCGTAATCCCTAATTCATTCCTCGCATAGTGCCCTGTAGCCACATACTCGGCTCCTTCTTGCATAGCCCATTTCAAAAACACGCCGAATTTAATTTCCTGATTGCACATTACATCTGGATTTGGCGTTACGCCGGCGCTGTACCCTTCTACCATATATTCCACAACCCGGCTTTTGTATTCATCTTCTAGGTGAATAGAGCGAAATCGTATTCCTATAACCTCTGCCGCCTCTGCCGCAATTTTAATATCCTCTTGCCATGGGCAGTCGCTCAAGTAATCTTCTGCCGACCACACATGAATATAGACGCCTTCCACATGAAAACCTTGTTTTTTGAGAAGATACGCCGCAACTGATGAGTCTACTCCTCCAGAAAGCGCGACCATAACCCTTTTGCGCGCGTTTAAGATTTTATTCATTTTTAGTCCAAAAGTTCTTGAATCATCCCCAACAAATACTCCTCTTCCTCCAGCAAATTAACTTCAGAGGGCATAATCACTCGTTTCAGCGCATGAGAGATGAGCTTTATTTTCTTTTGAAAATACAAAGGCGCGACCTCAATGCTTATGGTGCCATTGTAGTGTAGATGATATAAGTCGTTAATTAGCGCGCGAAAGGTTTCAAGCCCGATCACTCCATCTCCGAGCCTTGCCGCGTCAAAATCATTCTCCGCGTCATAGTCAGCCAAATGAAAATGTGAAATTGCGCTATTTATGTCGTGGCCTGTAAATTGCTTAATTTTTTTCCACATCTCATGAACGTCGTAACCGGACGCCGCAAGGTGAGCTGTATCTACTGTTAGTTTCATCGCGTCTAAGCGATTCTTTTTTAGATACTCAATAAGTTCTACAGGATGATGCGCTATTCGCCATTCGCTCTTATCTGATTTTTGATCAGAGGGATATCGCGGGACGTTTTCAAGAGAGATCATGAGGCGGCGTTTTTTCCCCAAAGTGTTCAATTCGCGGAAAAGCCGCCTAGCATGCGGAGCGAGAATTATATCAATCGCGTGGATCGTGATTTTCTCCGCGCCGATTGAGGACGCGATCTCAATCGCTTTCGGGAGGCGATGCCATGCGTTTCCGTCCGCCCTCGCGATAATGCGATATCGGATATACTGATATAACGTTTTTATTCCTATTTTTTTTATTCTGCGCAGAAATGGGTATGGGTACGAGTCTTTGCTAAACGGAGCGTGAATGGCGCGGATGACGCCGTTTTCAGTGAGAGCGCGCGGAAACTGCTCCGGCTTAGTTTCCGTTCCTTTGAGGGTGATTCCGAAATAGTATTCCACGCCGCTTGTATATTCTTTCAGTTTTCCGTTTGTCAGGAGATATAGGTGACGATCCGTATAACCAAACAACTTAGGCACAAAGCCTAGGTTGATGAGTAAACGATTCTTTAGCCAATAGCGCTTGTCCTCCATTTGTGGAGAGGTTATTCTAAAAAACTTCTTGTTTGATTCGTTCATCCGGCACGTTTTTTATGCGTAAAATTTCCCTGACCGATTTCATAAATGGAATAGGTCCGCAAAGAAAAAAGTATTTTCCGGTAAAATCCGTAACATATTTAATGACGCGCTCTGCGCTTAGAAATCCTGTTTCATACATTGTGCGTTCGGCAAGTGAGCGATCAACAGAATAGACAATTTTTATGTTAGAATTTTTTTGGCAAAGATCATCAAGTGTTTTTTTGTAAGCTATATCTTGCTCTGTTTGATTGCAGTAAAACATTAGAATCCTATTTTCCGGCGCGTCATATGTAGCAAACCGCATCATTGAGACAAAAGGTGTAATTCCTATTCCGCCAGCGAAAATTACAAGATTGTTATGAATTTTTGGCTTATAGATGAAATTTCCGAACGGAGACTGCACTCCGATTAAATCATTTTTTTGCAGGGTTGCCATTTTTTGCGTGAAATCGCCGTGAATTTTGATGCCGAATTCAAGAAATTTTTTTCCCTTCGGCGAAGATGACATGGAGTAGGCTTTTTTTTGCTGTACAGTTCCGTCAGGATTGTAGAGATGAATCATTGCAAACTGTCCCGGTTCATAATGCGGTATATCTCCATTTTCCGGAACAACTTCCCAAATGATAGTAGTATGAGTTTCTTGTGTAATTTTTTGAATTTTGTACGGATAGATCGGTGTAACAGACATTGGTTCAAAAAAAGTGTCGCTCTTCTGATTGCGAAACGATTTTTAATGCCTCATCAACTGAATCGGTAATTCTATAAATTTTCGGGTCTGTTTTTGAAGTCATCCCCCATTCGCACATAAATTTATGTATCCAGTCGTCAAGCGGTTGCCAAAATTCCGCGCCCATCGCAATAACCGGCACAGCGCCTGAAATTTTTTTTGTTTGGATAAGCGTGATTATTTCAAAAAATTCATCAAGAGTGCCAAATCCTCCAGGGAAAAACACGTAAGCTTGAGCTGACGCGGAGAGCATGACTTTACGAGTAAAAAAGTAGTGAAAACCTATACCTCGCGAAAGATACGGATTTTCTCTCTGTTCTTTTGGAAGCTGTATATTTAACCCGATCGATTCGCCCTTTTTTCCCTCGCGAGCGCCGCGGTTACCGGCTTCCATAATGCCTGGACCTCCTCCTGTGATAATCGTGAATCCATCCTCTGAAAGGCGGCGCGCGAGTTCGCGAGAGAGAGCGTAGTATTTATTGCCCTCGGAAAGACGCGCAGAACCGAAAAATGTAACCTCTTTTTTGAGTTCGCTGATGAATTGAAATCCATCAACAAATTCGCTCATGATACGGAAAATACGCCATGTCGGGTTTTCTTTGAAATCAAATCCAGAGGTCGGGGGCGGCATCCGTTTCGCAAACGGATCGGTTGATGGTTTCTTGTGTGTTGGCATATAGGTCGTCGTAATGTATTGTAATGTAGTGTAGGGTATACTACTTCCCAAATACCGTCAACGTAAAGAATGTAAGTTATTCCCACTGAATTGTCGCCGGCGGTTTGTCTGTCACGTCATAAAAAATCGCCTCTATTTCATCAAATTGCCTGATCGCGTAAACTATGCTTTGCACTGTCGCGCGAGGCAACGAATAGGCGTTTACGGTCATTGCCTCTTTTGATGAGATCGGGCGTAGCACAACCGATTGCCCGTTTTTTGTAAGGCCGATCGGCAAAAGTATAATCGGGAATTCCCAGATTTTATCGTACAGTCGCTCATCTTTGACGATTCTCGTAACGCGCTCGTGAATTTTTTGCAGTAATTCCAGTCGATCTTTAGTTACGAATAGCCCCGGCGTGTGGCTGAAGTTAGGGTGTGTCTTCTCTTCTTGATTTTTTTTTGCCCAGACTACCTGCACTACGCGATTAATTTTTTTATGATGATTTGTGAACTCTGTTGCAAATCTGGACATACGTTCAAAATTCCAAGTTTTCCACACCGCAAGCGGGTAGGCATAAGTACGGTTATCTCCCTGAATTCCTGTGCTTTGAATCGGGAGTATTGTTGTGTCTTTGGGGAGCGCTATTTTCGGAATATACAGGCGCGCTTGCGAACACATAATCATCACCGCAAGGCCGGGCCCCGGGAACGGATGGCGAGAGAGAAGTTTTTTCGGCAGACCAAGCTTTGCGCCGATTTCCCGCACCTCGTCTTTGTAGAGATTTTTTAGCGGCTCAATAATTTTTCCGCGCTCAATCATTGTCAGAATTCTTTGAACTCGGTTATGGTGCGTTTTAATTTTGTCAGCCTTTAGCGTTCCGCCTGATTCAATCGTATCAGGATAGATCGTTCCTTGGCCGATAAGCCATTTCTCGCTTTGAAGTATGTCGCCTTGATTTTCAGAGAGCCATGCTTCCGCCGCGTCCATGTAGGTCTCACCTATTATCACCCTTTTTTCCTCCGGATCACGGATATTTTTGAGCTGTTTTAAAAATCTATCTTCTGCATCAACGCGGTTGATATTTGTAAGCCCTGCATTGTTGAGGTCAGAGAGAATTTTTTGCGATTCATCTTTACGCATAAGGCCGCTGTCAATATGCACTCCTATCACATTTTTTTCACCAAGAGCCTTTTGCAGAAGGGCAAATGCCACAGTAGAATCCACGCCGCCTGAAACAAGCATGAACACTTTTTTTGTTCGGACATGTATTTTAATTTCTGTAAGAATATCGCCAATAATGTCGCCTATTTGCCAATCTTTTTCTGCTTTGCAGATTTTGAATGCAAAATTTCGTAATATGTTGTCGTCATCTTTTGTGTGGTGCACTTCCGGGTGAAACTGGAGTCCGTATATATTTCTTTGAGTATCCGCCATCGCCGCAATCGGACAATTTTTTGTTGCGCCTGTTACTGTAAATCCTGCCGGTAATTTTGTTACTATATCTCCATGCGACATCCAGACATCAAGAACATCTGCAATATCGTGAAATAATTTTGATTTTTCAATTTTAATTTTGAATTTGGCAAATCCGTACTCCCTCACCTTCCCATGTTTCACCTCCCCTTCAAACTGGCGCGCAATGAGCTGTTGTCCGTAGCAGATGCCAAGGATTGGAATCCCGAGTTCAAATAGTTTCGCGTCGTAGGACGGAGCATCGGCTTCATACACGCTCTTTGGACCTCCTGAAAGGATGACTCCGATCGGACGTTCGGAAGCAAGCGTTTTTGCCGGCGTATCGTGGGGATAAATTTTTGAAAATACCCGCGCATCCCTTAGCCGCCGCGAGATAAGATGCGTATATTGCGAGCCGAAGTCAAGAATCGCGATATGCTTGTGAGTTATAGAGTCTTTCATCATTGGACTTTTTTTATCTCCTCATTTATACTATTTTATACTATAATTATGAAAATAATCAAAGCCTTTTCATTTGACGACGTTCTTCTCCTTCCTTGTAAATCCTCGGTTTTGCCCAAAGATACCGACATTTCAACGCGCCTGACAAGGAGAATTCGTCTGCAAATACCAATTATCTCTGCCGCTATGGACACTGTAACAGAGAGCGCTCTTGCCTCGTCCATTGCAAATTTGGGCGGCATTGGCATAATTCATAAAAACATGAGCGCGGACTCGCAGGCAAAAGAGGTGATGGCCGTAAAACAAAAAAAACTTCTTGTCGGCGCCGCGATTTCTACCGGCGATGAACAGTTTCGTCGCGCACAGACACTTGTTAAGGCAGGAGCCGACCTCTTAGTTGTTGACACAGCGCATGGGCATTCCAAAGGAGTGGTTGAGATGGTTTGCAGGATTAAAAAGAATCCCTGTTTCAATAAGATAGATGTGATCGCCGGAAACATTGCAACGCGCGATGGAGCCTATGATCTTGCGCGAGCAGGGGCAGATGCTGTAAAGGTAGGTATGGGACCAGGCTTTGTTTGTATAACACGAATTGTCGCTGGAATCGGCGTTCCGCAAATCACCGCGATCATGGAAGCTTTGGCAGGAGTTCGTTTGGCAAAAAAAGATACTCCTGTCATTGCGGACGGCGGCATCAAACATTCTGGCGATATTGCAAAAGCGATCGGGGCAGGCGCCTCATCCGTGATGCTCGGAAATTTGCTTGCCGGAACCGATGAAGCGCCTGGAGAAATCATTGAAAAAGATGGGAAAAAATACAAAATATTTCGCGGCATGGGTTCTTTTGAGGCAATGCTGGAAGGTTCAAAAGATCGGTATGCGCAATCGGACGTTCTCCCTACAAAACTCGTTCCAGAGGGAGTTTCCATAATGATTCCATATCGTGGCTCGTTATCCGAACATGTGCGAATACTTGCCGGGGGTTTGCGCTCATCTATGGGCTATCTTGGCGCAAAAACCATTTCTGAATTCCAAAAGAAAGCGCGGTTTATTGAGATCACTGGTTCAGGCGCGAAAGAGGGCCATCGGCATAGTGTGATTTAGTACCTACTCATAGGTAATTGTGATTCGCTCTCCAATAAGAGGCACAAAGCCCAAAAATTCGGGAATAAGAGTGATAGTTGATGATTTAATATATGGCAGGCGCTCGAGATTATCGCGCGCTTCTTTTATTTTTTTCCCGCGAATTAATTTTTTCAGTGCGGCTGTATCTATTTTTGGAAGAATAATGGAATCAACATAAAGTTCCGCAATTGCATGTTCTTTATCAGTTATTTCAAGCGTGTATCGCAGAGCATCTTCATCTAAATGCTCGCTGTTTAAGTCAATCTCACTTGTGATTTTTTCGTTTATAAAGGTGATGATATGCTCTTTAAATGCATTAGTTTCTGTTAGCGTAGAATATGGAATGCGGTTTATAGGCGCAAGAGGAACGGAAATTGTATTGTCCAGAATCACGGAATAGGTTTTTTTGAACTGTCGTTCTTTTATAGAGATCAGAACCTCTGCTTTTGGAAGAAGAAGCGTGATAAATACAATGATAAGCGCGAATAAAGCAGAGATAATGCTGTATAATTTCATTTTTCCGCGCGAGTCAAGGTTCATAGTGTCAGTCAAAATCCAACAAATTGGATTTCCTCTTCTAATTGAATTCCGCATTTTTCTTGCACCTTATCTTTTATTAGCCTGATCAATGCAAGAAAATCAGCCGCTGTCGCTCCTCCGGTGTTGATAAAATAGTTTGCGTGTTGAGTTGATACTTTCGCGTTTCCAAAATAGGCTCCGCGCATTCCGGCCTCATCAATCAACCGCCATGCTGGAGTCACAGGCGGATTTTTGAAGATAGAGCCAGCGGCCAATTCTCCCATCGGCTGATTGGTTGTCTTGTTTTTTAACATTTCCATCATGCGCTTTTCGCAGTTTTCTTTTGAGTCCTTTTTGAGCGTGAAAACCGCGGAGAGAATAATCCAATCTTTATGGCGTTTGAATATGCTGTCGCGATATGCAAACTCGCACATCTCATTTGAGAATTCCGCAATTTTAGAGTCCGTCTCTCTCCTTGCGATACAGACCGAGTTCACGACATCTTTCGTCTCTTGCCCAAACGCGCCGGCGTTTCCATAGACGGCTCCTCCGACAGTTCCGGGTACTCCGATTCCGAATTCTAAACCAGAAAGTCCGTGCCCGGTAGTTTTTTTGGCAAGTAGCGGCAGAGAAACGCCTGCTTCAGAAGAAACTTTTGCGCCGTCAATACGCAATGTTAGAGTTTTAATTTTGATTATTATCCCACGAAATCCCGCATCAGACACAAGCACATTGCTCCCGCCGGAGAGTATGTAGTATGGCATTTTTTTTTCACTTGCAAACAAGAGCGCTTCAATCACCTCTTCTTCTGTTTTGCATTCCGTAAAATAATCAGCAATCCCTCCGATTTTTAGCGTGGTGTAAGGAGCGAGAGGAATGTTTCGTTTAATTTTTAAGGACATATTTTATACAGTTTTCTGCACAACTAATTCTCTCGCGATCATATCAATATCCCCTGCTCCCATGATAATTAATACGTCGTTTTTGTGCGCTAAAGTTTTGATTTTCTTCCTTGTTTCCTGAAGATTTTTACTATAATATATCGGTTTTCTACCCCACTCTCTACGTTTTTTAATTGCATTTGCTAATTGCGCCGACGAAACATTTTGATCATTTTTTTCTTCCCGTCCGGCAACATCAAAAATTTCATTAAGTATCAGAACGTCTGCTGTTTCAAAACTTTCAATAAATTGATTGAACAACATTTTTGTTCGGTTGTGCTGATGTGGCTGATAAGCAAGGACAAGGCGTTTTTTGGGATATTTTTCCCGCAGGGCTTGGAGTGATGCTCTGATTTCGGTTGGGTGATGAGCGTAGTCGGAGATTATCGGGAGTTTGTAGTTTGTAGTTTGTAGTTTGTAGTAGCCTACGAGTTCTAGCCGGCGCCATGTGCCTTTGAACCTTGCAAGCCCCTTAAGTATCTGTTTTTCGCTTAATCCGAGGCGCGCGCCGACCGCATACGCCGCAAGCGCATTTTGCACATTATGTTTTCCCGGAACTTTCAAAATTTTCTTAATTTTTTGCGCTATTTTTAAGTCGCGATAATTGTATCTTACAATAGAATCAGATAATCGCGAAAGAATATCGCGTATATTTTTATCTTCCCAGTTTGCAATTACTACTCCTCTTTCTTCTAGTCCGCGCACGTATTTTCTGAACTCTCGTTTTATGTGAGCGAGATTTTTATAGTAATCAAGATGATCCTCTTCAACGCGGGTAAGTACAATAATGTCCGGATGCAAGGCGAGCATTTTTGAGCGGTATTCGTCTGCTTCCAGAACAAATATATCATTGTTTGGAAGTTTCTTATTTCTTACTTGATGCTTCTTAATTCTTATATTTCCACTCCACTGCGGCACTTTTGTTCCGACAATGACTAACGGATCTAAACACGCGCTTTCTAGCATTACTCCGATCATGCTTGTTGTTGTGCTTTTGCCGTGCATGCCTGAAACCGCAACCGTGTAGCGTATTTTTGAAATTTCCCCAAGCGCCTCGTTTGTCTTAAGTGTTTTTATGCGCAGTTTTTTTGCCTGACGCAAAAGCTGGTGTTCAGGCGACACAGCAAGAGAGTAAATAATCAATTTCGGTTTATATGCGAGAAGACTAATGCTTTCTATAGTTTTGGCGATAGTCACTTCAGCTCCAAAATTTCTTAATTCTCTTGTGATACCAGACTCCAAAAGATCAGTTCCGGCGACTCGCGCGCCTTCATAGAGCGCAAGTTTTGCAAGGGCCGAAACCTCAATTCCGCCGATGCCAATGAAGAACACCGAGGATGGAAAGGCAAATGGTTTGGACTGCTGTTTAATCATAAATTAACTACCACTTCTTCACTCTTATCCCATGTTCTAGAGTTGCAATCATTACTTGTAAAAATTTTTCATTTGAGTCTTTTGGGAGAATAGTAGAAATGTTAGATGAGAGCCTAAAGCTTTCTTCTTTGTTTTCTATGATTTCGCGAACGCCTTTGCTTAATTTATTTGGAGTAAGCGTTTTTTGAGGCATTATAACTGCCGCGCGGTTTTTTGAAAGCCAGAGGGCATTTTCTTCCTGATGCGTATCTGGTATCGGGATGATGATAGATGGTTTTGCAAGAGCCGCAAGTTCGGTAATTGTGGCAAAACCGGCTCTTGATATTACAAGATCAGCAACAGCGTAGGCATCTTTGAGAAAAGAGGTTAAAAATTCGTATGCGTGGTATCGTGAGATATTTTTTGGCGCTCCATCTTCCTTGTTTGTTCCTGTTAAATGAATAATTTGGCAAAATATGGCGAGTTTCGGAATCGCGCGAGTTAAGAGTTTATTTATGGCGACGGCTCCGCTTCCGCCTCCAAGAACAAGAATAGTCGGAATTTTTGGCTCAAGTTTGAATATATCAAAAGCGCGTGAAATATCGCCTTTTGCGATCTCTTTTCTATACGGATTTCCAGTGAATACACTTTTTGTTCTTTGAAAATGGTTAAGTGATTGTTCGGTGCTTACTGTAATCACATGAGCCCATTTTGCAGAAAGACGGTTAGCGAGCCCGGGAGTTATATCCTGCTGATGGATGATGATTTTTGTTTTTCTGAAAAAACATTTTGCCGCTAGGAGAATTGGCACTTGCACAAAACTCCCTGCTCCAATGATGATGTCTGGCCGGAAGTTAATAAGGATCAATACGGATTTACAAAAACCTTGAAATACAAAGAGAATGTCAGCAAAATTTTTGAATGAAAAATATCTGCGCAGTTTTCCTGCTGGAATCGCGCGATATGTAATATTATATCCAGCGATAAAAGCTCGTTCAGGGCCATTTTTTGTGCCAACCCATAAGCATTCAACCCGCGCATCCGACTTCTGCAGATCCTCAAAAATAGCGATAAGAGGAGAGACCGATCCGAGTGTGCCGCCGCCAACAAAGAGAATACGCATAATTTAGGATTTTTTAGATATTGATACGTTCATAACCACTCCTATGCCGGAAAGAGTCACAATAAGCGCCGAGCTTCCATAACTCACGAAAGGAAGAGGAAGTCCGGTAAGCGGGAGAAGCCCGACCATTGCGCCGATATTTATTAACATCTGCGAAGCAAACCAGCTCATAATACCACAAATCATATATTTTCCAAACGGATTTAGCGCTCGTTTTCCAAGGCGGAATCCGTGAATAATAAAATAAAGGTAAAATATAATAAAGCCGCTCGTTCCGATAAAGCCTAACTCTTCGGCAATCACCGCAAAAATGGAGTCCCCGGCTACTTCTGGCAAGTAGTGATATTTTTGCTTTGACTGTCCTATACCGCGTCCTAGAATCCCTCCGGAGCCGATTCCTATGAGAGATTGATTGATTTGGTAACTCGCGCCAAGTTGATCTTCGCGCGGGTTTAGATATGCGCTGATGCGCGATAAGCGGTATGGAGCCGCTTTAATAAGTATCCCAAACCCGAGAATAATAACAAAAACAAAGATCAGTAAATGAGTTCGGCGCATTTCCGCGATCCAGTATATTGAAATCGCTATTGCTATAACAACTCCAAGAGTTCCCAAATCTGGTTGTAGCGCGATTAAGAGCGATACTGCTCCAAGAATCAAAAGAAACGGTACGAAAGTGTAATAAAAGTCGTTGGTTTTATCTTTTCGTTTAGCAAACCAAGATGAGAGAAAAATGACGAGCGCGAGTTTCATTATTTCAGACGGCTGGACTGAAATACCTAAAACCGCGAGCCATCTGCTTGCGCCAGCATGAGTAAACCCGATTCCAGGCATGAATATGAGAATAAGCAGAATAACTGTTCCTGCAAAAATTGCTATTGCGTATTTTTCATACAGTCTGTATGGAATATGTGAGGCAAGAATCATGCACAGGAGACCCGGGAGTACGCCAAAAATTAACTGATGTTTGATGTAGTAGAATGGATCATTAAAGTCATCCAATCCAATCACTTGGCTTGCGGAGGTGAGCATTACGAGGCCAAACGCAAGTAGTGCTAAAGTTAAGCCAATAAATTGGTGATTAAAAGAATAGTGTCTAGACATAACAAACTATTTAACTAGTATTCTGAACTGTTCTCCCCTGTCAAATTCATGATTAAAAAGTCCGAAACTTGCGGCGCCCGGAGAGAGGAGCACAACGTCCCCGGATTTTGCGTATTTTTTAGCAAGGGCGACTGCCTCTTTCATTGATCTTATATTATTCAAACAGCGCGTTTCTCCATCAATCTTTTTTAGTTCAGCAAAGATTTTATCTGATGCCGATCCTTGAAATAAAATAGATGTATGCACATGTCGCGTAATGCACAGCGCCAATTTTGCATAGTTTAGATTTTTGTCCTGCCCGCCGGCAATAAGAATAAGATTGCCTTTAGTATTAGCGGAATTTTTAACTTTTTCAATCGCAAATATCGCCGCATCCGGCTGTGTCGCGCAACTGTCGTTGTAGTATCGTACTCCATGAACCTTCCCGGCATATTCCAATCGACCTTCTAATCCTGGGAAAACAGTGATTGCTTTTTGAACTAATTTTTTGTTCACCTTCAAATACCGCGCAATTGCTAAAACCGCTCCTATTGAAACCGGATGCAGAGACGCGCGCGTATTTTTGATTGATTTTTCCGTAAATTCAATTATTTTTCCGATTTTTTTATTTTTCCTGTAAGATCGCGAGACGCTGTCGTTTTTGTTTAGAAACAAGGCATCGTGCTTTGTTTGATAAGCTGAAATCAAAAATTTTGTTTTTGCGTACTCCTCAAACTTGGAATAGCGGTTTAAGTGGTCAGGCAGGATATTGGTTATGAGCGCGATTTGAGGCGAGAGTTTATGTTCGTCTAGAGATTCAAGGTGCCATGAGGATAATTCCAAAATGACCAAATCCCAAATCCCAATGACCAATGATTCATTTTTGATTTTTATGAAATCAAGCGGCGATTTTCTAATATTTCCAGCCAGCATCACTTTTTTCCCAGCTTTTATCAGAATATAGTACAGTAACGCGGCTGTTGTGGATTTTCCTTTAGTACCGGTAATACCGATGACAACTGGCATCTTTTTATTGCTCGTCTTTTTTTCTTTTAAGAACTGCAGAAACCAGCTCACATCCGTATGTACCAGAGTCCCGAGATCGCGGGCGATTTTCAAGTATTCGGAATCGTTTGGAACCGCCGGATTTCTAA
>Ga0209417_1004254_pt1 | contig 17375 bp, 14 predicted proteins | sample RifGroF2_FD_184002 | JGI IMG/M metagenome (GOLD analysis project Ga0209417, IMG submission 184002) | Groundwater microbial communities from Rifle, Colorado, USA - Groundwater F2 (SPAdes) (version 2) | ecosystem: Environmental > Aquatic > Deep subsurface > Groundwater | place: Rifle, Colorado... | reverse complement strand
GCTGTCCGACAAAATTTATTTCTGTATTTTTGCTCATGTTGTGATTGTTTCGCAAAACAAATCTACAACATGGGGCCAAACCTTCGGGGAGTAACCCCTATTTTATTTTTTTACTCGTTTAGTAGTGATAAAGTTTGAGTCGCCTAATATTATTTTAATTGCGATTAAGTATATTACTGTGAAGTGGTTTTCTCGTTGTTGTTTAAGTTATAGCTCAAATATTATATGTCAAACAAAAACTGGCGCAATGAATTGAACAATTATTTCCGACTCCATATTGCTTTTATCCTCAGTTTGGGTATATTATTAGATTATGTTTCAAATACTTGAATTTGAACTTGATTCGTTACCATATCTACTTTCACGAAAGTCGTTGAGCATTGACTTAATACAATGGCAAACAAGTTAAAGCAAATTGGTTATATGATATGTAATCTAATAGTCTGTAGTTTTTTGTTTTATTTTTTTAAGCTTTTCAACTTGGTACAAGTCCAATGGCTTGTAGAATTCGTCTATATTTTCTATAATTACTTTTTCATCAAAATCTGAAATATTAAGATCATTTAACTCGGCTATCACTTCTTCGTTGAATCTAAATTTTATAACCTTGGCCGGATTACCACCTACTATCGCATATGCTGGAACATCTTTTGTAACAATAGATCCAGCTGCTACTATTGCCCCTTTCCCGATTGTTACTCCTGAAAGGATTGTGGAGCCATAGCCAATCCAAACTTCATCTTCAACAATAATTGCCCCTTTAGTATATGCATCGCGTTCCACTGATGAGTTAATTAATTTAGAATAGAGAGGGAATGTGGTAAATGTATTGATTTGGTGGTTACCGCCCAAAATAAAGGTGACATTATTAGCTATAGAAACGAAGTTCCCTATTTGTAACTTTTCTTTATTGTTAAAGAAATTTTTTACATCAATGAGTCCATAAGACTTTTTCCCAACCGTAACAATATTTAATGGGAAAATATCTTTTACTATTGTCTGGTTGTGGCTATTTATTTTTCTCCACTCTCTTCTATAACTAGAAACCTTAATTATTTTGGTTAATTTATTAATGATATTTGTAAGCATTGCTTTAAATTGTTTTATTGATTATTTGTATGTTAAGAGTTTTTACTTCAGTACTATTTTTTATGTCTATATGTGAAAACAACTTTAAGACCCCAATAAAACTATGTTTCGGAATTTGTTCAACCCAATTCTATAGAAATGGTCAATTGAAAAAAATCATTTTTTCATTAGTTTGGTTAAATAATTTATTACAAATATTACTTCGTCGACTCGTTGAATCCATAAGAACAACAAATACACCGCTGATCCAAATGTACACGTAGTAATGATATTAATTATGTCTGATTTTATGTTCCTCGTTATAAATAAAGTAACTGCTAACATGATCAAAGCTGATAATAGAAAAGGTAAAATATTTGTAATTTGGGTTTTAAATTTTATATCAATTACCTTTCTCATGAAATAAGAACTAAGTAAATAGCTCAAAATTGTAGTCACCATTTGCCCCCAGATCATTGCTTCAATCCCGTATCGATAAGTAACCACGATTGCCAATGTTATAATGATCTTTTCTACTAACTGAAAATTTAAATAGTAATCACTTCTACCTTTTACAGTAAAGATTGTAATATTTGTTGTTTGTAATACATGGATCCAGCCAAAAGTGGACAACATTTGCAAATATGGAACTGCTGGTATCCATTTTTCGGTTAGCATAATACGAATTAAGGGGTCGGCAATCAAATAAAGGATAACCATCAATGGTAATGATATTGAAACGAGTGTCCGACTAACTTTTCGAAACCCACTTTTAAGTTTTATATCATCATCTTGTATCTTTGCGAATACTGGATAGGTAACCTTTTGTACGATCGAATTTATCGTATTTACTGGCAGGTCCTTGAATTGTGTAGCCCTAGTGTAGTATCCCAAACTTTGTGCATTAAACAAACGTCCAATTACAAGCAGGTAGATATTATTGAATATTGTAGCTATGAGCCCTCCAATGAGGATTTTTGAACCATAATTAAATAATTTTTTTAAGGAACTGAAACTAAAAACAAGTGTTGGTCTCCAGGAATTTACTTTCCACAAGAGTAAAACCTTAATCGTTGTTCTAATTAATGTTTGAATAACTAATGTCCATACACCATATCCTGAGACAGCAAGATATATCCCAATCGAACCACCAACTAAAACACTTACTACACCTATAATTGATTGGGCTTTAAATTCAATAGCTTTATTGAGGTGGATTTGTTGTATCCATCCAAAAGAATCAATGACGAATGAAAAGCAAAGGACCTTTGCTAATAAACCCAACTGAGGTTGGTTGTAAAAAACTGCAATAAATGGGGAGCAAAGCCAAATTACTAACCATATAATAATGCTGGAAAAAACATTAAAATAAAAAACAGTAGAGAAATCAATGTGGTCCGAATCTTTTTTTTGGATTAATGCCTGGGCAAAACCACTATTCATAAGCGATTGGCCAATGGCAATAAAAATTGTCAGCATTCCAATCATCCCAAAATCAGCAGGTGTTAATAGCCTTGCAAGAATAATCCCAATTACAAATTGTCCACCAACTGTTCCAACATTATCAAAAAACGACCAAAAAAAGCCATCTATTGTTTTCTTTCTCAAGTTAACTTTTATATTCTTGGTCATTTACTTGAAGTGAATTTATCATTATCGCCCATCTTTTCTAAATGGCCTAATATCTCTTGAGAAAATAATTCATAGTTGTATTTATTTTTACATAACTGTTTTGCTCTATTTCCCATTTCTTTAGCCTCGTCAGGATGATTAATAAGATAATTAACAGCATTTATCCAACCATCGACATCTCCGTAATCAACATTAATTCCAACTTTTTCTTCTTCAACATCAAAAGGATAAGCTTTATTTTTAGTAGTAATAACTGCTTTACCCATAGCAAATGCTTCAAATAAAATTGTACTCCCAGTTGGATAATAATCTAGTTCTTTAATTAATGGAATTGCAACAGCTATGCAGTTATAATAATCTTTTCTTATTGATCCATATGAATATAAATCGGGAATAGAAGGGCCTATTTCTATATTTTCATTAATTTGAATACATTTAGGTATATTTGATGGATTTTTAGGTATTATCTTAAGCTTAACGTTCATGTTATTAAATGCTTCGATTAGTAGTTTGAAATCTCTATTTGTTCCACCAAGCGAAAAAATAAAATTATTTTTGGGGATACATTGTTGATTAATTGAATATGAATTAAAAAATAAAAAATCTACACCCCAATTATTTAGATAGCTATGCCTTTCTTTTATTCTATTAAAATTATTACTGTAACCATATATCTTCTGATTTAGAAAAAGAATTTTATCAATTCCAAATAAATAAATATTCCTAATAACTAGAAGTTTGCAACGTTTCAGAATATTTTTCTGATTCGGCACATAAGCCCTATGTGAAATTGTAATTATTGGTGTTCGGTAGATTTTCAGGATTTTTAATACAGCTAGAATGAAAACATCTTTGATAAAAGGTGCAAATACAATATCATTTTTAGTTGTTGATCTAAAACAATTAATTTGTTGCTGTAAATTTTCGATTCCAAGTTTTTTTCCTATCGTATTAGCATAAGTGTTTTTGTTATATTCAATACAGCTAATATCATAAGCATTGGCTACCAAAATATCATAACACCAGGCATGGTGTGTCGGATATTCATTCCCTTTTATAATAAATTTATTAATTTCATCTAATGAATAAAACCTTATTAATTCAACGATTTTTTTCATATTTCTCTTTTCATTAATATTATGTTTTTACTATCCATGCTTCTTTCCAAAACGGTATTCAAAACCTGTATTTATACATCAAAGACAATGTAATCCAGGTAATGTTTGCAATTTTTATATTTGTTTATTCAAAAAGAATTTTCTCATATTGTCTGATAATCTTTTCAAGGCTAAATCTTTTCGATGATTCTATTACTTTTACTCTATCGAATTTTATGTTTTCATTGACAACGTCTATTATCGACCTGGAAAATTCATTGACATTTAAATGTTCAACTAGAATTCCATTGACCTTGGGTATGATAATGTCTCTAGGGCCACTTGGGCAATCAAATGATATGACAGGAGTGCCAAAAGATATTGATTCAACAAGGACATTAGGAAACCCTTCTCTTATAGAGGTAAGTACAGTTGCTTTCGCATTTTGGTAATAATCGGATAAATCTGTTTGGTAACCTTCAAAACAGATTGATTTTGATAAGCCTAATTTTAGTGTTTTTTCTTGAAATTCTTCTTGTAGTTCCCCAGTACCCACAATGGTTAGATGTAAATTAGGAAGACTTTTTAATGTAATAAGAAATATTTCCAATAAATAGTTTAATCCTTTTGCTTCAGTTAATCTTCCTACAAAAAGAATTTCTTGATGCTTGGAGAAATCCTTTCTCTCTTGTTTTTTGTTCGTAATAAAATTAAATGCTGGATTTGGTATAATTTTTATTTTTGATTCGATAATATTGAGGTTTTTTATCAAATCTTCTTTCATCCCAAAGGATTGGGCAATTATTGTATCAATTCTATTTAAAGAATAGCTGATTAGTCGAAGCCATAATATTCTGCCAAAAAATCCAGCTTGGTTATAATTCAGAGATAGAGTACTAATGCTACGGGCAACAATTTTTATATTTAAATGATAGAATCTGTTTATTAAATATGCAGGTATTAATAATTCCATGTTGAATACAAGCATTATCTCTAATTTACTAGAGACCATTAATTTTTTCAATTGCAAAAACGTATAACGTACTTTCTTGCCAGGAATTGGAACTACTTTTACTCTTTTATCTAAAAGTTTAATTAATGGACTTTTATCTAGTTTCGTAATCCATAATTCAACATTTATGTCATTATTTGCTAATTCATTGCATAATACAACACAATTCTTTTCTGCTCCTCCTGAATTTAGCTTGTTGTTTAAAATGCAAATAGAGTTATTAGAGAAATCATTCATGAGTTTTCAATTGAATGTTATTTTTAAAGGAAGTCAACCATCCCTTTGATGTGGCATAATGGTAATACTTTTCTTCTCCAAGGATAAACATTAGAATACATTTTGAATAAATATATGGAGATCTATTATGGATGGATGGTGAAATAAACGGAGATCCACTTCTAGGAATGCAATAAGTATTATTTAATTGCGAAATCTTTCCACGTTTTATTGAAAAGGCCAATTTTATTCCTTTTTTTTTCAAAATGTTAATTTCACGTTCGCCGTAATCGCCGTTTGGATATACAAAATATTTGGTGTCGCAATTCAGAATTTCACTGAGCTGATCGATCGATTTTTCAATTTCATAAGTAGCAGATTCATCAGATTCATTTATTAATATTGGATGGTTAAGGGTATGTGCACCAATTTCAACTAATCCGGTTGATTTTATTTCAATTAGTTGTTTATCAGTCATATTCATTGGAGGCTTGGGGAGTGTGTTTGTTTCTTTTTGATAAAGTTTTATAATTTCCAGAATAGTCTCTATTCGAAGCGTTTTTAGAAATGGCTTTATTGCCGCAGGCTGAATGTTTCGATTTTTATCATTTATTATTTTTTGCGCTATTTCAAATAGCTTTTCCTGGTTATAGCCTCTTATTTCCTGAAACCAAAAATTTCTTCTTTCTTTGGCCATCATTGGCGATACATAAGTCGATACGGGTATTTTATGCTTTTTTATCAACGGTAAAACATTATTATAAAAACTTAAATCCCCATCGTCAAAGGTTAAATGACAAGCATTTTTCAAGTCAGTATTATTGTAATAATAATTTTCAAATTCTTTAGCACTAACTAAGTGATAATGGTTTTTTAAAGATATAATTACATTATTTAACCACTTTGAGTCTTTTATTTCATGTAGTGTTATAATGGTATTAGGTAGTATTTTCATATTGTAATTATGTTTAAAAACTATAATCTTTTACTAACCAGAGATGGATCAAGAATTCCTTTTACGTCATAAATAATACATCCTTCATTCTTATGACGGTGTAAATTTATATTCAGAAATTCTTTGTGTGAAACTGACAATATAATTGCAGAATAATTATTATTCTCTGGATAATCATTAAGTATTGGTACTTTATATTCGTGAAAAACTTCAGCAGGATCTGCCCAAGGATCATAAACATCTACTTCCATTTCATATTCAAGCAATTCATTGTAAATGTCAATGGCTTTGGTGTTTCGTATATCTGGACAGTTTTCTTTAAATGTAATGCCGAGCATTAATACTTTAGCCCCTTTTACTATTTTTTCTTTTTTTATCATCAGTTTTACTACTTCACTGGCTATATATTTACCCATACTATCATTTAGACGTCGGCCGGCAAGAATAATCTCGGGGTGGTATCCATATTCCTGGGCTTTTTGTGCAAGGTAAAAGGGATCAACACCGATGCAGTGCCCTCCAACAAGTCCTGGCTTAAACGGAAGGAAGTTCCATTTTGTGGCAGCAGCCTCTAAAACAGCCTGAGTATCAATTTTCATGAGGTTGAAAATCTTTGCTAATTCATTCACAAAAGCGATATTAATATCGCGTTGCGAATTTTCTATAACTTTGGCCGCTTCAGCTACTTTAATGGAAGGAGCAAGATGCGTTCCAGCTGTTATTACAGAACGGTAAACTGCATCAACTTTTTTCCCAATTTCTGGAGTAGAACCTGAAGTTACTTTCTTAATTTTCTCAACGGTATGTTCCTTATCACCCGGATTGATGCGTTCAGGAGAATAACCTGCAAAGAAATCAACATTAAATTTTAGTCCTGATATTTCCTCAACCACTGGAATGCAATCTTCTTCAGTAGCCCCAGGATAAACTGTTGATTCGTAAACTACAATATCGCCTTTGGAAATTACTTTTCCAACTGCTTCGCTTGCCTTTATCAAAGGTGTAAGATCTGGCCGATTGTTTTTATCAACTGGTGTTGGAACGGTAATAATATAGAAGTTACAATTCTTAATATCTTCCAAATTTGTCGAGCAATAAAGGCCTGTTGTTGGATTTTCTTGATGTTGAGCTGCCGTACTTGTCGGATTGAAGCTAAGTAATACCGTTTTAAGTGTTGTTTCGTCAACCTCCAAGGTTAAATCAATACCTTGATTTAATTCATTGATGCGTTGTTGGTTAATGTCAAATCCAACTACTGAATATTTGGTGGCGAACAGTCGTGCCAGAGGGAGGCCAACATAGCCCAAACCAATAACCGCAATTCGAATGTTATTCATATTTTGTTTTTAAGATTGAATGAAAAAGCGTATATGATCATTTAAGTTGAACGAATTAACTATCTAAGTTTTTCCCAATACCATGAAATAGCCTCTTTCAAGCCATCACGAAGATTGAATTGCGGATTATATCCCAACAATTGTTTTGCCTTTTCTATATTAGCCAGGGAGTGTGGAATGTCACCAATGCGATTGGCGCCGTGAATGATCTCAATATGTTTAATTTCAGGATCAAATGCTGACAAGAACTCTTGCAGATAACCTGCCAATTGATTTAAGGTAGTACGGTCGCCATAAGCAGTATTATAAACTGTATTTATTGCTTGTTTATTATGCGTTGAAAGCGCCAGTAAATTCATTTGTATGACATTGTCGATATAGGTGAAATCACGTGAATAGTCACCGCTTCCATTAATGACAGGAGACCGATGATCAATAAACTGTTTGATAAAAAGTGGAATTACTGCAGCATAGGCTCCGTCAGGATCTTGTTTCCGACCGAAAACATTAAAGTACCTTAGCCCGATGCACTCTAAACCATAGGTTCTTGAAAACACATCAGCATACAACTCGTTAACATATTTGGTAATGGCATATGGTGAAAGGGGTCGACCTATCACATCTTCCACTTTAGGTAAAGATTCGGAATCACCATAGGTTGATGAACTAGCTGCGTACACGAATCTTTTTACATGTGCATCTCTGGATGCGACTAACATATTAAGAAACCCAGTAACATTTACTTCATTTGTTGTAATTGGATCATTAATTGAACGGGGTACAGAACCTAATGCCGCTTCGTGCAATACATATTCAACTCCTTGAACAGCAAGATTGCAATCAGCGAGATTCCTGATATCGCCTGTAATTAGTTTGAAATTGGGATGAGAAATTAACGATTCAATGTTTTCCATTTTTCCCGTTGAGAAATTATCCAGGCAGACAACCTGATGACCTAAATGAATCAATTCTTCGCAAAGATTAGAACCAATAAATCCAGCGCCACCAGTGATAAGTATTTTAGATAGAGGGAGATTTTTGAGTTTCATTTTTAACTTTATTTCATTTTCATTAATCGGACAAAATACTTTAATTCTATTTTAATAGATTACAACAGATAATTATTTTTCAGCTTTTCTCCCCCCATCCCTGAAGTGAAAGATTGTAAAATTAAACTTTCCCTTTAGTCCCGAGTAATCGGGAAGGGTAAAGAAGGTTAATTTTTCAAATCTGTTAAAGTCGAATTAATAGATTAGGAAGGGAAAAGATATATTTGGTAATAAATTGTTACTGTAATGTTCATTATCTCATTGTTTCCAATGGAAGCTCTGGGATAAGAAATCATATGAAAGTCTGCTTTGGTCCTTCGAAAGCCATTCTTATCTTCTGTAACTTCAACTTATGCTTTATTAATTAGATATGAGGGCTTACGACCAAATATTTTTGTGTTTCGAATAATTATTCATGTTTTACGAAGTCTAATCGGATTGCTTCAAATGGTAACTGAAGGACTAATAAGGTGAACTTAATCTCTTCAGCTACCATTTGATTAAAATTCAAGGATGTATCAATCAGGTTTCCGGTGTGCTCGGAACATCGCCATTGTCTTCAAGCTTCACATTTGCAGTTGAAGAGGTTTTGCGTACCCGTTTTTTTAACTCGCCCTATATAGGCCTCGTTAAACCGAGGTGAGTTTATTTCAACTCAGAGCCTGACTCGAAGTCAGACCCTGAGTGTCCGGGGATCGACCTTATTACCTTCTATTGATTTGCAGATGAATAAATGAGGTTAAAAATTAAGGGGGATTATGCTTGCTCTTATGTAATTACTTTTTTAAAGACCAATGCTGTTTCGTCCGTAAGTAGGCCAAAGCTTTGTTCAACTATGTACCGCGGACGAATGTCATCATCTATTTCTTCTTTCTATAAATATTTTGCTCCTCTGGAGCAAGAACCAATTAGACGTTTCGGACGATTAGAACGAATTAGTAACATTCTTCGGAATAGCATCTCGCGACTATAATGACCTGCAAGTTTTTTTTTACCCTTTAATACGGTGGACAGGCAAGTTATTCGCTAAAAATATAAGGAGCTTTGTTCAAGTCAGCTCAGGGTCTGACTTTGAAGCAATCTTTGAGGTGGCGAAGACTGAATGGCAGGTCGAATATATTCTTTGCTTCCATTTAAATTGTGCGTAATCTAATTTTGCTTAAGTCAACTCAGGGACTGACTCAAAGTCAGGCTCTTAGTATACAGGACTCAGGGTCTGACTTTGAGTCAGGCTCTGAGTATTCAGGTCTATCGCCGGTTCCACCACGATCTTACTACGTCTGTTGAAGTAATATCTTCCTCCGGGCAAATGGTATTGTAGATTTCGCCCCAGGATGGCAATCCTCCAATATTGCGGTCATCAATGTAAACATCGGCCAGTATTTTACGGCTGTCATTTTCATTCCATTTTTCTTCCGGATAATTTTTGTTGACCGCATAAAATTCAACTCCATTTGACCGGCAAAACTCAATAGCTTCATCCAATTCTTTTCCTGACCGGTAACTCCACAGGATGAGCCGGTGTTTTTTTGCCTGAAGAGCTTTTAGAGCTTCAAAGGCGAATGGCTTTATACGACCGATGGCTGGATACCGGTGTTCAACGATGGTGCCATCAAAATCAATCGCAATAATCATTAAGAAATTATAAGTTATGAGTGATGAATTATGAGTTTGTTTAATTTACTATTTACCGATTTACGATTTACTATTTAAGGGTTGCCTTCTCCTGAGATTTGTGGTGTTGTCAATGCCCAGTGCTTTTAAAATGGTAAATTGTCAATAAATAAATTGTCAATAAATAAATGGTTAAATGGTTAAAAGAAAATAGACCGGAGACGGAAGACCGAAGACCGAAGTCAGGAGATGGAAGACTTAGCGAATCAGCGACTTTGGCGACTGGGCGAATTTTCAAATGGTTGATTTCTTTTTCCTTTTTCCTTTCTTATCTTCATCAGCATAATAGGTATTCTGGTAGGCTTCGTACTGATAATGTCGGTAATAGGTACTACCAAATTCATTAAATTTGATGTCGTTGACCAAAATGGCTGGATTACTTACAATCTTTTTTAAAGCATATTCGTTAAATATTTCGACTTGATGTTTGTGCGAGATACCATAACGCAGGATCAAAATATTAAGATCGCTCAATTGACTTACGATCAATCCATCAGTCACCAAACCAATGGGTGCATTGTCCAATATGATAAAATCATATCTGCTCCGAACCTGAAGAATTAGTTTTTTCATTTCCGGATTATCCAGAATTTCCGCTGGATTTGGAGGGATTGGTCCGGACGGAATGAGAGAAAGGTTGTTGATTTGAGTGGGTAAAATAATCTCATCAATGGTATTGTACCCAATTAAGTAAGTGCTGAGCCCCTTCTCATTTTCCAGCTTAAATATTTTATGTATTTTTGGTTTTCTTAAATCGGCACCAATCAACAATACCTTGCTGTTGTTCATGGCCAGGATGGTAGCCAGATTTATTGCAATGTATGATTTCCCTTCTCCCGGATTGGTTGAGTGAGTAGATATGACCTTTCCTCCCGATTCATGGAGCATAAAATTAAGGTTCGTTCGTAAGGTCCGGAACGATTCCGCTAAAATTGAGGTGGGAAATTCTGAAACAGCCAGATCCGATTTACTTTGATCATGGATAATGTTTCCAAGAATCGGCAAATTGGTACGGTTTTCAACATCTTCCTGAGTCCGGATGTGATTATCAAAAAAATTAGTGATCAGCATAAAACCCATTGGAATAAATAGTCCGGTGAGTAATCCAATAATTAATTTTTTCATGGGGGAAAGACCTACAACCCAGGCAGTTTCCGGACGGGCCACATCGATAACCTGCACATCCGGCATACTAGAAGCTAAAGCGATATTAGTTTCGGCGCGTTTTTGTAATAAATAGGTATAAATTTCATTGGTGAGATTAAACTGACGCTGAATGTTTACCATTTGCTGTTCCTTTTGCGGTAATTTATTCAGTTGTGTGCTGATGTTGGCTTGTCGATCTTTCTGACTGTTAATATTCCTGGTGGCATTATCAATTAAGTTACGAAGGTTTTCATTTAGTTGACTGCGTGTTTGGTTCAATTCTTTATCAATCATGATTAGGGTCGGGTTATTTTCCTTGGCACTAAAGGAAAGTATCTGCCTGCGATTGTATAACTCACCTAATTTAAGCACCAATGCATTCAGAGAAGCATCCTGAATGCCAACAACAGACGGAGAAACAATCTGCTTAAAATCGTTATTGTTGTTGAGGTATTTCAGCAAATTCTCGAAATAATCAAGTTGCATCTGGCTTTGGACTCGTGCAGTTTCAATTTCTTTAAGATTATCCATAACGAGTTTACCTTCTGCACCCAAGTCAATAATGCTATTTCGCGACCTAAACTCGGTGAACTTAGTACCAGCAGTGTTCAGTGAATCGGAAATACCAGTCAATTGTTCGTTGATAAAATCGAGTGATCTGCGCTGGGCCTCATTTTGAAAGCTCATTTTGCCTTCGGTATAGACTTTAATCAGTTCGTTTAAAAAATCACTTTCTTTTTCAGGTTCTTCACCTTGTATGGAGCATATGATAACCGATCCTTTCTTGTCTTTTAAACTCGCATTTATTTTTTCCTGATAGGAGAGAGTTGTACCATTGAGGTCATTGAAGGTAAAATAGTATTGCTCGGAACGAGTTTCGAAGTTGTCTATTTTGCGTAATAGGGTGAAATTAAAATACTTGTTTTTGAATGGTTGATCAAACGTCCCTGAATCGCTAAATTTAATTTTAGTTTTTGCATTGTTGATGTATATTTCGTCGTCAACAGAAATCGTATAAGTATTGTTTTGAGTTGGAGTGATGTAAATTGGAATACCCTTAAGATTAATAAAATTGGAGGTCTCCTGCACATCAAAAGGTTCATTTTTGTATATACCCCTCCAAACGAACATATCTTTTTGATACCAACTAGTTCTCCAATTCAGGTTTAGTAAAGTCTGCCTGACCGTATAATAAGATTTAATGATTTCAATCTGATCGGAAATATTGTTTTTGGGCTGTAAATTAAAGTCACCTTCAAAAAGACTCATCATGTCAGTTCCTTTTGAGCTTTCAGGAATAAGCACAGAGGAATATACCGAATATTGCTGGACAGTCAATTTGTTATATCCGTATGCCGCGATTAAACCTAAGATACCAAAGAAGGTAAACCAATACCATTTCCGTAGAAAAAGGAAAATTAGTTTTTTGATATCGAATTCTTCTTCCTGTTTTTGTATTTCGTTAAAGTCTTCAGTATTATTTGTCATATGTAAGTATTTTTATTTTGATACCGGCATTTTATAATGATTAACAATCGTAAATGTTTAGAAACTGTTTAAATTTTATATTTTTTGATTTTTCGGTTCACCCCAAACCCTGAAGGGAGTCCGAAAAATCAAAAATCACCCTTCAGGGCCGGGGTAAATTTTTGATTTTTATGTGCCATACCAAATTTTAAACAGTTTCTTAGATGATTTAAAAAAATGATGATGCGAAAATAATAATTTATTGGTTATCGTATTACAAACCCCAGAACAGCAAGAAGGATTGACATGGAAGAAAAGATCAACGAATAAGCCTGACTGTTTAATTGGAAGTTTTTGTATTTATCAGGCTGAACAATCACATAGTCGTTAGGTTGAAGGTAAAAAGCCTCGGACAAATAGATTTTCTTGGAACTAAGATCAAGGGTATAAGTTTTGTTGCTATCAGGTAACGTCCTTACCACCATCACTTTTTTGATCGATGCAAAATCAGTATTTCCACTGGCTAATGCTATGGCCTCGATTACAGTGATGGAATTGTTATAATTATAGTATGTTCCTGGGTTTCGTACTTCACCAGTAACCGTCACTTTAAAATTCAGAAGTTTAACTTTGACAATGGCATCGTTCAGAAATTCATCAGCCTTTTTTTGAACAATAGATTCAACTTGTGAGATTGGAGTTCCCAGGAGATTTATTTTACCTAACATGGGTAATTTTAGATTTCCATCAATATCTATTTCAAAACCATATAGGTAGGCTCCACTGGGTGTGGTATATTTTTGATATCCATAACTTCCACCTGAAACTTCCATGTTTGATTCCGGATTAAACAAGATGTTGACTTCCGGATTCATGGATTTTATACTGACATAAAGAATATCTCCGGATTTCAGAATATATTCCGTTTGTAATCCTTTAATAATTTCATTATTAGCAGCATCATTTAAATAGATTAAATCCTTACTGTTTCGGCATGAGAATAGGGTTACAAAGGATATGAAAAAAAGAACTTTCAGATGGGTTTTCATTATGTGAATAGATTTATTTTGAGTTTAAATGGCATACACCTATCGCCTATTATTGCGAAGATAGAAAAAGAAAAGGAAAATTTAGATGTGGGTTGGGGGAATTACTGCCCTGACTTCAATTCTACTTTAACACATTTGAAAATTCAACCTTTTTTACCCTGAATCCCTAAAGGGAAAGGTTGATTTTTCAGCTTTCTCCCTTCAGGGTTGGGGTGAAGAAGCTGAAAAATTATTCTCTGAACTGAATCTGTTAAAGTAGAATTAAATATTATTGCCCATCTCCGGATAGTACAACTTTAACGGTTTTTAAAAGAATGATCAGATCTAATTTCAGTGACCAGTTATCAATGTATTGCATATCAAGTTTCATCCATTGTTCAAAGGGAATATTGTTTCTGCCAGAAACCTGCCAAATACAAGTAATACCTGGTTTCATACTTAATCTGCGGTTTTGCCATCTTTGGTATAATTTAACTTCTGCAGGGATTGGTGGACGAGGTCCAACAATTGACATATTACCTTTGAGTACATTGATGAACTGAGGCAACTCATCCAATGAAGTTTTACGTAAGAATCGTCCTATTGGAGTAATCCTAGGGTCATTTTTTATTTTAAAAACAGGTCCGTCCTGTTCATTTTGACTCATTAGTGATTCTTTTAAATTTTCAGCATTCACTACCATCGTTCTAAATTTATAACATAGAAACCGTCTTCCGTTTAATCCCATCCTTTTTTGCAAAAAGAAAACCGGACCACCATCCATTTTAATTAAAAGCCCAATTATTAGCATAAATGGAGACAAAAATATCAGAACTAACAATGAAATGACAAAATCGAGAAATGATTTCATTTTAAGAGCGAGATAATTGTCTGGCGTATTCCTGAATGTTAGAAAAGGCATTTGATTTAGAAATGAAAGTGAAGATTGCATTTTGACGCAATTCAATAACTGCGATTGCAAACGGAATACTACACCAACTTCTGCACAATCATAGATGAATTTCTGAATTTCATTCTGATCGAAAATGCTTTTACAATAAATGACTTCATCGATGGTTTTTTCATCAATAATCACAGACAAGTCGTGTTCATATGGTAAAATAAGAAATTCCTTATTGTATTTATCTTTAATAATTTGATCGTCTGACATTATTGCCCAGATGCGATACCCCCAATCTTTAGTTTCTATCAATCGGTCAATGAAATAATCTGAGTCCTGATCAGCAATAATTAAGATCAATCGGCTATTCAAGCCTTGACGACGAAAATATTTCATCGTAGAAGATAGGACATATTTATATGAATATAGAACAACTAAATTAATTATGGCAAAGAGTCCGATTACAAGCCTGGAAATTGTATTTAAGTCAAGAATGAAAATTGTGGAAAAGAGCAAAAGTGTGCCAATTGTTATAGTAGTGAAATATTCAACAAACAAAGTGGAATACATCTTTAACCGACCAATCCGACCTAAATTGGTCTGATCCATAATTAATATCCAAATTGGAATAATTAAAAATGCAATAATTTTATATTCGCTGGAATGTTGGGGAATGGGCTCAACAAAAATATTGATTAATGTTTTTGAAGCAAAAAAGCAAGCCACTGTTAAAAAAGTTTGAAAAACTATACTTAATTTCTCCAACGCCGGTTCTCTTTCCTTAAGCATAATTGTGTTTTTATAGGTTTGTGAACTTGGTATTCTTAAATTGCAGCATATGAATTCGTGGTAAATGAGATTTCTTCTGCCAATTTTACTTCATCTCTTGATATATTCGCATACAGACAGCAATTCATGGAATCAATACGAATCATTAGCCTGGATTGACCATAAATATTGATTACTTCACCTTTTATACCTAGCAATGAACCATTAACCACTTGCACTGTAACTCCTTTTTGTATTCTCTCATAAGTTAAAGTTACTTCATGGTCAATTTGACTCATGAATGTTCTGATGTTATTAATCTGATTTTCTGGAATCGGTTGAGCTTTGCCACCAAAAGTTACAAAGCAAACTACACCAGTAGTATTTAAGGCATTAAAGAATTCCCTATAGCTTACTTTTACAAACAAATAGCACCTAAAGAGAGGTTCTTCAACCCATTTTTTTCGATCGCTCCAGGTTCTTAACACTTTTCTTGTCGGCAAATAGCATTCAATATTTTTCTCAATTAGTTTTTCAGCTATCTTCTTTTCTGAATTTGCTCTGGTATAAATGGCAAACCATTGATAATTCTGTTTGTCCAAAATCATATTGACAATTATTTATGGTGAAAACTAAATTCTATTTTAATTGGAATATTTTCTAATAGAAATTAGAATTTATTAGAATTAAAATATTTACACTGTATTATAAAGTAAATTTAGGTTTCATAAATTAGAAAGTCAATACGTATTTTCCGACTCTTTTTGTGAAGAATAAAAATTAATTAAATTGATTATTTTGTCTTGTAAAGTAAATTAAAACAGCAGGTTAGATAATGCTTTTGTTGTCTTGGAGATTATTAGCAACACTTAATTACGAAAATGCGATTTTATAAATTTCTAATTTAATTTTATAATTATTTATTGATTTGAGAATTGATATAGATTAGAAAATTAATTTGGAAATTGAAGATTAGATATCTGTCATTCTGATAGTGATGATTATTTTTATTTTTCTTTCTCAAGCTTTCCCTTCAAAACAAGGTTTTCAAGACTTAGATCAGCAAACATTCTCTTTAGTCGATCGTTTTCTTCTTCCAGTTCATTTATTCGTCTGATTTCAGATATATTCATGCCTCCATATTTGCTTCTCCAATTGTATACGGTAGCCTGACTTATACCATATTTTTTAATCAGTGTGGAAATAGGAACTCCAGATTCATTTTCTTGAAGTATCCTGTAAATTTGTGATTCTACAAATCTCTTTTTTGTCATAGCATTTATTATTAATGGTTAAAGATGAGGTAATTCAATATGAATATCCGTATTGTCCTACTGCCAATCTTGGTTTAAAAATGAATGTTTCGTACCTACGGCACTCTGCGCACTGCGGTTAATCGTTGTTCTACAAATATTACGTACCTCTGGCACTTTTACTTATCCGGATCGCAATGCCCCAGAGGGGCAGAATATTTATAGAAAGATGAAATATGTGAAGGAAACCGTCCGAACGACAACGTTTTTCAAGGCGAAGAACTTATTTCGGACGGAACAGCATCGACCTTCATAATGAGAGATTTTGACTTAGGTATTTTGCGGATATTCATTTAATTTAATTGGATGAGAATTATTTCGCATCAACAATTGTTTTATAGAATGGGATTAAAAGGATCGATGATTTTTTAGCTAGCTAATTTTTAGTCTTGCTATACTGAGTAATTATTCAAAAGGAGATACTGCAAATTTGAATAATACTTCTCAAGCTAGAATGTTCCGAAATGGTTGTAAAAGGAAGGTTAATTTGTTATTTTGCCCCAAAAATCAGTGTTGTCCGCAAAGGAAATCCTACTGTTATCCACATTATTGGTGATATAACACTGGTTTTTTTTCTATTAATTTTAATGAATCAAAACTTAAGTGAAGAATAATTAACCATTTTTGATTCAGAATATCAGAAATTACCTATCTGTTTCTAATTTCTAAATACAAATTTAGAATAAATTTATTTATAACTGTATTTTTTTTT
>Ga0209417_1004252_pt1 | contig 17381 bp, 16 predicted proteins | sample RifGroF2_FD_184002 | JGI IMG/M metagenome (GOLD analysis project Ga0209417, IMG submission 184002) | Groundwater microbial communities from Rifle, Colorado, USA - Groundwater F2 (SPAdes) (version 2) | ecosystem: Environmental > Aquatic > Deep subsurface > Groundwater | place: Rifle, Colorado... | reverse complement strand
TCCAAGAATTTTTTTTTGCCTTAATAAATATTTTTTAAATAAAAATTCAGTTTTTCCAATCCATTCAGCATTTTTAAAACTCTTAAAGTACTCTTCAAAGAAAGTTAGAAGATGAGGATTTTTGTAGGAATCCTTATAATTTACATATTTCCAATTTCCTTTGGTGAATGCCTTTTCATTTGAATTTCTTTCAGTGATTTCTGGAGGAAGGCTTTTTTTGAAATTTTCATAGAGCTGTTCATAAGATAAGGGGGATTCTACTAAGAATATTTTTTCAATGTCTCTAAACTGAGTATTTGAAAGGAGTTTTGTCAAATCACTTTTTTCTTCCGCAAAAAATATTCCTGGTCCAAGTGTACCTTCGTAAAATACAATTATTTTTTCTGCCATGATCAGAGATAAATTGTAGTTAGTTAATAAAGATTATTATTAAAAATTAAAATAATCTTAATTAAAAGAAACTTTTGGAACATTCTTTTCAGAAGGTGCAATTTGGATATATTCTTTTGTTTTCCTTCCATACATGCTAGCAAATAATGCTCCTGGGAATTTTTGGCAAATGTTATTGTATGTTAAAATAGAATCATTATAATTTTGTCTTGCATAAGCAACTCTATCTTCAGTACTTGATAATTCTCTTTGCAATTCGATAAAATTTGTGTTTGCTTTTAAGTCTGGATAGTTTTCAGCAATTGCGAATAGTTTTCCGAGTGCTCCTTCCAAAACTCCATTTGCTTTTACTTTACCTGCTAAATTTTTAGCTGAAATCATTGCTTGTCTGGCTTTAGTTACTTCAGTCATTATTGCTTTTTCGTGTTTTGCATATCCTTTAACTGTTTCAATTAAATTTGGAATTAAATCTGCTCTTCTTTTAAGTTGAACATCAATTTGAGAAAGTGAATTGTCAATTCTATTTGAAAGAACTACAAATCTGTTGTAATAAAAAATCGCAATTAATACCAATAATGCAACAATTCCAATTATTATCCATTCAATCATCCCTAATTTTAGAAGATATAATTTATAAACTTATTTGTTAAGTTTTTTAAAAAGTTTTGAAAACCTTTATTAAGTATTTTGCTCTTCATCTTAAATGGTTGAGGAAGAGGTGAAAAGATTGAATTTTGTTAAATGGTTTTCAAAAATTGATAAAAATTTAATTGATTTAGTTGGTGAAAAAGGTGTTGGTTTGGGAGAGCTGTTCAATAGAAATTTTCCTGTTCCAGAAGGATTTGTCGTCACCACCGAAAGTTACTTGGCTTTTCTCGAAAGTGCAAATTTAAAAGATCAAATTGAAAAAATATTTAGCGGGACTAATTTTAAAAATAAAGAGGAAGTCTCAAGAAATTGTGATAAAGTAAAAGAGTTGCTTTTGAAAGCTGAACTTCCAGAGAATATAAAAGAAGAAATCTTTGAGTCTTACGAAAATCTTGGTGCAGATAAACTTGAAATTGAAAAAGGGAGTGCATTGGATATCTTGAATAATGCAACTGAACCTATTTTTGTTTCAGTCCGAAGCAGTTTGCCTTTTAATTTTTCAGATTTAGTTGTTAGAGAACAAAATACTTATTTAAATGTCAAAGGAAATGATTCTTTACTTGATCATATCAAAAATTGCTTTATCTCTTTATTTAATCCCGAAACATTAATGAGGGAATTCTCTTTAGAATTTGATTCTAAAAAATTAAAGATAGCGGTAATTGTGCAAAAGATGGTTCCTGCGGAAAAATCTGGAATTGTTCTTTCAAGGGATTCTTCTGGAGACAGATCTATTCATGCAATTTGGGGTCTTGGCGAGGGAATTAATCTTAAGGAGGTTTCTCCGGATAAGTATATTCTTTCAAAAGAATTGGATTTGTTAGATAAAAAAATTGGTGAAAAATCTTTTATGGTTGTAAGGGATTCATCAGGAAATTTAAAGAGTGTAAAATCAAGTGAAGAAAGGAAAAAATCGCAAGTTTTAAACAGCTATGAAATTCAAAGAATTGGAGATCTTGCTGAAAAAGTAGAGATTCATTTTGGAACTCCTCAAAAATTGGAATTCTCAATTGATGAATCTGGAATTTATATATTGCAAACAAGAGAAATAAAAAATTTTGAAAAAAATGAAATCCCAAAGTTTGAAGAGGTAAAATCTTTTAGTATTAGAAAAGAATTGAAGCAGACCAAAGAAGTTTTAGTAGTGGATAAAGTGACCAAAACAAAATTAAAATTAGTTTTAGATTCTCCTTACATTGCGAGTGATGCCAGTTTGAGTGGATTGAAAAAAGTGGGAATTTTAAAATTAGAAAAATTAATTGAAAATTCTGGGAAACATCCTTTTTACTTTTTAGATTCACATTATATTAATGAATATGAAAATTTAATTTTTGAAGGAATTAAAAAACTTGAAGACCTTTTTGAAGAAGTTTGGGTCAGAACAAGTGATTTTACTAGTGACCAATTTTTTACTTTGGAAGGGTCTAGAAGAGAAAAAGAAAATAATCCTCTTCTAGGTTTGCATGGAATTCGTTTTGGACTTAAGTATCCGGATATTTTAGAAGCTGAACTCAGAGCATTAAAGAGATTCTCTGAAAAAGTAAAAGTAGGAATTCTTATTCCAAATCTCGTTTCAATAGAAGAATTAAATAAAGTTAGGGAAATTTTAAAAAAAATTAATTTTGAAAAGGTTTTGATTGGTGTTTTAATTGAGACTCCTGCTGCAGTTCAATTAATTAAGGAAATTTGTGCCAGTGAAGTTGATGCGATTGTAATAAATACAGATAGATTAATGCAATATCTTCTTGCTTCGGATGAATCTAATCCCCAAGTTATAGGAATATTACAAGAGGCCCATCCTGCATTTAGTTATCAATTAGAATATATGGTGAGAGTTTCTAAAAGAAACAATATAAATACAAATGTTTTTGGAGAATTAGCCTCAAATAAAGATATTTTAGAACATCTTGTAAAAAGAGGAATTGATTTTATTTCTGTTAAACCTGAAGACGCAAAGGAAATTTCAGAAAAAATTTTGAAAATAGAAACAGAATTTTTAACTGGAACTGATGCTGAACCAAGAAAATATGAAGTTGAAAAATCTAAGGAGGATTATCTAAAAGAAAATCCTTCAGAAAATAAAATTAAATCTATTTTTGAAAAAAGTCCAAAGGCAGATAAAAAATTAAAGAGAGACTTAGAACTTATTGAGGCTGAGAAAAAAGAATTTTTATCCGAGTCTGATGAAAATTTAGATTCTTCTGAAGAAACTCTTCATGAAGAATTAAAGGAAAGTCCGGATGAAGAATTTGATCATGAGACTGAAAAGGTGGAGTGGGAGTCTGAAGATATAAAAAAGAAGGATGTTCTTGGCATTTTCTAGAAGTTGTACCTCGGATAAATTTATAAATAAGTTTCTCTTTTGTTAAATATGGTAAAAAAGAGCGGTGAAAAAAAATCTTCCCATGAGAATTTAGCTCATCAAAGAGAAACTGAAAGACTTCTCGTTGAAAATTTTGTTGCTCTTCAAAAAGTTATGGCAAACCTCTCTCAAAAGTTTGATACTCTTACTAGACAAATTTCTGAACTTTTGAAATTATTCGAGGATTCTGCGAAAGTTATTGTTAAAAATGAAATAGAAAAAAAGAAAGAAGATAGGGGAGATAAGCAACTTTTAGATACGATGGTTTCAATATTGGATCAAAATAAGGTTATTGCAAAAGGATTAACTTTGATGTATGAAACAATTATTGATTCTGGAAGTTTTTCAAAACAATCTTTCGGTTCAGGTTCAACAACAAGTAAGATTATTTCTCAACCGGAAAAGCGGCAAATGATAAAGGAAGATAGAAGTTATTCTTCTTCAATTAATTCTGATTCTTCTTCAATTGATGATTCGTTCAGTATGGGGAGTTAATATGTTTGAAGGAGTTTCTGACGAGGTAAAATTAAAGGCTTTATTGAGAGTAGTAAGAAATTTAATAAAAAATTCTAGAAATGCTGAAATTTTTAAACTCGAAGAATTCATGAAAGAAAGTAAATTTCCTGTTGTTCAACCAGTTTTTATTTCAAAGGCAGAAATTAGGGAAAAAATAAAAGAAGAAGTAAAAGCACATTATGATCTTCCTAAAGAAGATTTGAATAAAGAAAAATTAAAAGGAAATCTATTTGAGTCGAGATTAAATTTTGAAAAACAGAAGCGAGTTATTTCCGAAAGAAAAGAAAATCCAGTTCAATTTAGGCCAAGGCGGGTGTTAAGAATTCCAAAAATTTCTCTTCCACAACATTTGAGTTCAATTAGACCCGTTGCTTCAGAAAAAACATCTATTGATCTTGGAAAATTGAATCCCTTAATTCAAGATTCTAATGTATTAACGATTGAAACTGATGGAGAAAATGAAATTGTTTATGTTACAGGTTCTATGGGTAGAAAACCAACTACTATTAAACTTTCTAAAGAAGAAATTGATGAAGTGATTAATAGATTTTCTAATTTAGCTAAGATTCCAAAAAGTGAAGGTCTTTTCAAGGTTGCAGTAGGAATTCTTCTTTTAACTGCAACAATCTCCGAATCTGTAAGTTCAAGATTTGTGATAGAAAAGATTAAAAATAAAAATTAGAAAAGAGAATTTGTTTTAGTTAAATTAGTTAATTCTTCTTTTTGCGATTCTCTATTAGAAAGACTTTTTATAATATCCTGAATCCATAAGTATTTATCTCTTTCAATATTTTTGTCTAATTCTTCTTCAGAAAATGAGCCCGAATAAGAATGTTCAATATTATATCCTGCAAATGAAAATTCAACCAAAAATCTTTCTTTGTATTTATTTACAACTGTTGTGAAGTTTGTTTCATTTAATCTAAATATTAATAAGTTTTTTTCTTTTTGAGTTAAATTCATATCAAAATTAATTGTTTCAAGTATATTTGTCGGAACTGTTATGGACTCATTGAAGATTTCTTCAACAATTTCTTTTTCTGGATTTTTAATTGTTTCATTTGAGATTTTTTCGTCGAAAGAAACTATTTCACTATTGTTATAACTAATTTTCACTTTCAAATTTCCTTCAGTTAGTGTTTTGCTTAATTGAGTCATATCTATGGATAGAGTTTTAGTTTTATCTCCTGAATATTCTGATCCAAATCCTTTTGTAAGAATTGAATAATTGGTTCTTATGGTTATTTCTCCTCCCTTCTCTTCGATTGAAATTGTATTATCCGGAAGGGTCTCTCCAGAATAAGTTACACTTCCAGAAACAAGTTTTAATTTTTTGCCTTGAAGTTTGTAAACAAATGAATTTTCTTTAGAAACTTCTCCATTAATTATTGATTGATCTTCAATAACTCTTCCTGTGATTATTCCAGTGAAAAATTTAGAAACTGTTCCTAAGATTCCAGAGATAACATTTCCAGTGATTGGAGCAGATTCAATTGAAGGAGTTTCTAATGGTTGATCATTGGATGTAGTTTCAGCTGGAGAAGTGTCTGTAGAACTTTGATCTGAAGGTTCAATATTCTCGTTTGAAATTTCAGAATTTGAATTCTCCGAAACTTGAACTTCTTTATTCTCTTCTTGTTGATTCAAAATTGTTTCTTCTTCAGTTTGAGTATTTGGAGATGATTCTCCATTTGTTTCATTTTCTACTAAAATATCTTCTTGATTCTTTTCAGAGTTGTTTTGTTCTTCTGAAGTTTGATTCTTTTCATTATTTGATAATGTTTCATTTAAGATATTTTCTTCTGTATCTAAACTGGAATTTTCATCATCATTTTCTTCAGAATTAACTTTTGTAGAATTGGATTCTATGGTTGTTTCTTCAGAGGCATCTGTTAATTGAAAGGTAAGCACGGGATATTCTATTTTCGTTCCTTCTATTCCAAATCCTTCCCCGTTTCCTAAAAGTTGTCCACTTTTTAAATTAAACATTCCAGAGGAAGTCTTCTCATTTTCAACTAAATCTTTTAATCGATATTCCCAAATCGTTCCATTATTTTCTATTGAAACAATTGAGTCAATTGGAATCAATTCCCCTTCACTGAGTACAAAATTTAATTTTCCATTTGAGAGATCTCCATCGTTTAAAGATCCAACAATGTCAAGAACTACATTTCCAGATGATTTGGAGTTTGAGAAAAATAATATTGAGGCAAGTGCAATTACCAAAAAAGAAATAATAAGAATAGGCCATAACTTTTTTTTATTTTGGTTCTCTTCCGGTCCTCTGTACTCCGAAACAACTTTTCCATTAATTCTTCTACTATGGTAAACGTAGGGCCCATAAGTTTTTCCATTTCGTTGAATATATTTTTTATAAACCATTGGTGTAAGTAATTATTATTTTAAACATTGGTACTAAGAAGTAAAGACTGTATTTAAATTTTTATTTTGTAAAGATTTGTGTTTTGATTAGTTCATAGAATGGTCTTTAAAAAATAAATAAAAAATAAGAAAAAAGGTTTTTATTGAGTAGTCTAAGCAGCAGGCTGTTGAGATAATTGCTCTGGACTAAATGGAGCCAAATAAAGTGTTTGGTTTCCTATAGGCAGTTGCACATACCCATTTGTTTGCAATTGAGGAATTAATATCTGTGAGATAAAGAGGTCAATTCCTTCAACTCTTTTTTGATCCACAAAGTTGTTGTATTGTTGTTGAATTACAACAAGATAAAGAACAATTATTGCTAATAAAACAACAACTGCAATTAGAATCTTTACAATCAACCTCGTTTTGTCTGTTTCGGTTCTCATTTGGTATTAAAATTTATTTAGTATTTAAATTTATGCCTCAGTTGTGATCTCCAGTAAAGTATTCACATCACTCACTTGTACACCGTCAGAAAGTAAAACTTTTGCAGAAATAATATCTCCCTTTTGGAAATTTATTGTGCCTTCATTTATTAAATCATAATCTAACTTTGAACCAGATTCTTTTAGGTTTATTGTGTTTCTAAATCCAATTGCTTCTCCATTTTTATAAAGAATTATTTCTGCAACTCCGTCTGGGAAAGAATTCTTAATATCAAGATTGGTTGAAAGTCCAGTTACGCTTCCATCTCTCAACATAACATATCCTTTATCATAAGATCCCTGGACTCCTGTTCCAGAAAGTAAAAAAGTTGAAGTATTCATTTTTCCTGAAAATCCAAAATTGAGGAGCATTTTGCTTGCAAATTTTTTAACTTCCTTTTCAAATTTTTCTTTTGAAGCAGTGATTACATATACTGGCTTTGTTCCGTTTAAATCTTCAACGTCAAGTTTGTACATTGCAAGATTGGTTTCATCAATATTTTCTATTGTGATCTCTTCTGGAAGGTTGTTCATATCCACTTGTTCTACATTTGTTATTTGGTCTTCTGAAATTCCTTTTTTGATTGCAACATCTTTTACAAAATCGCTTATATCTTTGGAAACAGGAATATTTTGAGCTAAAACACTTGTTCCTAAGAGAAGAACTACTGCTAATACTAAAACTATTGAAAACCTCTTCATTTTATGTTATTTTAAGCAAAAAGTTCTATATAAATATTTCTTTGACGATTTGAATCTTTGAAGAAAATTTATATAGTTTTGTTTGGTTTTTAAAAGATAAAAATGAAAACAGTTGTAATAAGTCTTGGAGGAAGTGAAATCATTCCTGAAAATGTGAACTCCAAATATCTAAAAGAATTTAAGAAAATTCTTTTAAGAAATTTAAAAAATTATAAAATTGTTGTTGTTTGTGGAGGAGGAAGTTTAGCGAGAAAGTATATTCATGCAATTGAGAGTGTTGGAGGAAATATTTATCACCAATCTTTAGCAGGAATAAATGCCACAAGAGCCAACGCAAGATTTTTGTCTTACTTTTTTGGGTTTGATCCCGAATGGGGAATTCCTCATAAGATGAGAATTTTGAAAAAATATCTTAGAAAAAGGAACCTTGTAATTTGCGGGGGATTAGAGTATAAATCTAATCAAACCTCAGATTCAACTGCTGCAACAATTGCTTTTAAACTCAATGCTCAATTTATCAATTTGACTAATGTTAAGGGTCTTTATGATAAAGATCCAAAAAAATTTAAAAATGCAAAATTTGTTCCAAAAATATCCTGGGAAAATTTTGATAAAATTGTTAAAAAAATTAAATTCAAACCAGGACAGCATTTTGTTCTTGACCAAGAAGCTTCCAAAATTATTATGAAAAATAAGATTCAAACTTACATTATGATGAATTTAAAAGAGCTTGAAAATTTTTTCCATGGAAAAAATTTTATAGGAACGACGATAGGAGAATAAAATGGAAAATATTATTTTGACTGAAAAAAATTTTAGCAAGTTAAAAGAATTGGTTAAACAGTATAATGAAAAGAAAATAATCTTTTACTCAGATGATGACGATTTAAATAGAAAAGTGATGGAAAAACTTCCAATTAAAGTTTTGTTAATTCCTCTTGATGAACGGAAAGATTTTATGAAGCAAAGAAATTCTGGATTTAATGAGGTCTTAGCAAAAATTGCAAAAAAGGAAGGCATAAAGATTGGAATTGATTTAGATGAAATCATTTGCTCTCAGAATAAAGAAAGAATTTTATCTAGGCTTAAGCAAAATATTGATTTATGTAAAAGAAATAAGCTTTTTATGGAATTTTTTTCAATCAAAGAAAAGAGAAATTTGATCCTTTTGAAATCATTAGGGCTTGTTTTAGGAATGCCTACTTGGATGACTAAAAATTTAGAACTAAATTAAGGTACAAGCATATGCGGTTTCCCAAATTTCGAATTTGTTTCCGGATTTTATTTCTGTTTCTTTTTTATCAAGTTGGACATAAGAGTTGTCCAAAGTGGAATTTGGATAAACGTACTTTAATATTTTAAGACATCTTACTTCATTGCTTCCTGGGAAAATGATGTACAAATTAAGATAACTTCTTTGACTTGTACTATTGTTTGGAAGAGCAGGACTGTCAAAATATTCTCCCAAACTAAAAGGCCAAATTGAAGAAATTGTCCCATTGAGTATTACTTCTTCCGCGGTGCAATTTCCATCTTTGCAAACTTCTCCTAGAGGGCAATCATCATTAGTAGTGCATTCGAGGGGGGTAAAACATTCTGGTGAACCTTGGTTAGCACTACAAACTTTTGGAGAGATACATTCCTCTAATGTTGTAGAAGTGATACTTTCTTCACAAATATTATTCACACAACTGAGTTGGTCAAAATCTTGAATGATCTTAGTTGAAGGATTATCTGAAGAACATTTCGGAATTCCAATAAGCTTACTTACTCCACACGCTTCGGTAACGTTTTCTGGAGTACAACTAATTGTTGGAAGTTTGCAAGCTCCCCCAGAACAAATTTTTCCTTCTGTGCAAGTTTCTACAGGAATTGCTTCTGTTTTCTGTTGACAAAATCCTCCAGTGTTATCTGCTGCTCCAAAACATTCATAGATTCTTTTATATTGCAAAACTCCAGTATTTCCGACATTACAAATTTGAGAACCAGGTAACCAATAATCTATTCCACAATCAGAATTTATAAAACAAACTTTTATTTCCGTGATTATTTTGTGTTGTATTTCTTCGACAGTGTAAGCACTTGTTATAGGGCTAAGAGCGTCTTCCCCAGTTGTATCTGAGATATAAATTGGAGCAACAGAAACCTTGATTATTCCAGAAATATTTATAATTCCATTTGTTGTTATATTTATGTTTAGAGTTCTTACCGCCAGTTCGTCAAAATTTTCAACGGGAATATCAAAAACTTCTGCATTGTTTTCATCTTCAATTATAACCTTTAGTGCTTTAATTTCAGCTTTTGAAATTCCTGGATTTCTTTCAACTTTTACATTTACTATTCCTGTTGTTTCATTGATTATTACATTTTTTATTTCAACATCCAATCCAATGTCTCCTAATGTTATTCCTGCTGAACCCTTGATCAAAAAATTATTTATCATTACCCCTAATCCAGCAACTGCAATTATTACCAGTAATACAATCAAAATTGTTGCAACAACTGTTGAGAGCCCTCTTTTTCCCATTGATATATAATACCAAAATATTTTATAAACTTATTTGATACAAACATTTTTTAATATGGGAGAATTTTGAAAATGATGAAAAAGCTAGTGGAATCCTTAAGTGTAATAGAAAAAAAAATTTTGCCTTTTCTAGAAGAGAAGAATATTTCCGAAATATGCAAAAAATCAAATTTAGATAAAGTTTCTGTGCTTAGAGCTCTTGAATACTTAAACAACAAAAAAATCATTACCCTAGAGACTGATAAGAAAAAAGTTGTGGATGTGGGAGTTAATGGGGCGTTGTATAGAAAAAAAGGTTTACCGGAAAGAAGACTACTTTTATTTCTTGATGAAAAGAGAATTGTTCCTCTAAACGATGCGCAAAAACAATCTGGATTAAGTGCTGATGAATTTAAAGTTTCATTGGGAGTTTTAAAAGGAAAAGCTTTGATAGAAATAAAAAATGGGAAGATTTTTTTGAGTGCTTCCAAAAGTGAAATTTCAAAAAAAAGTATGGAAGAAATTTTCTTAGAATCTCTTCCGATAGATGAAGAAAAACTTACTCCTGAACAGCTTTTTTCTTTAAAATCACTTCAAAAAAGAAAAGAAATAATTCAAGTTGATGAAAGAAAAAGATTTCTAATAAAAATCACTGTGTTGGGTAAAGAGATAGTTAATTCAAAGGATGTTTCAAAAGAATTAATTGAGCAGATTACTCCCGAACTTTTGAAAAAAGAGCAAAGTTGGAAAAATAAAAAATTTAGAAGATATGATGTTACCCTAGAGGTTCCCAGGATTAACGGAGGGAAAAGACACTTTGTAAATCAAGCAATAGATTATGGAAAAAAAATCTGGACAGAAATGGGTTTTGAGGAAATGAATGGAAATTTTATTCAATCAAGTTTTTGGGTTTTTGATTCACTATTTACGGCTCAAGATCATCCTGTTAGAGAGATGCAAGACACTTTTTTTATCAATCATTCAGGAGAACTTCCAGACAAAAAAATTGTTGAATCAGTTAAGCTTGCTCATGAAAAAGGAGTTTCTGGAAGTAAAGGTTGGGGTTACAATTGGGATGAAAATGAATCTAAACGAGAAGTACTTAGGACTCATACAACCTGCCTTTCTGCTAAAACTTTATATAATTTAAAAAAAGAAAACTTTCCAAAAAAATATTTTGCAATTGGTAAATGTTTTAGAAATGAAACTGTGGATTGGTCTCATGGATTTGAATTTAATCAATCAGAAGGAATTGTTGTTGGTCCTGGTTTGAATTTTAGACATTTATTGGGTTATTTAAAACAGTTTTTTAAAAAAATGGGTTATGAAAAAATAAGATTCACTCCAGCTTATTTTCCGTATACGGAACCATCAGTCGAAATTCATTGGTGGCATCCTGAGAAAAAAATATGGCTTGAACTTGGTGGAGCAGGAATATTTAGGCCGGAAGTGGTAATTCCACTTCTTGGTGTTGAGGTTCCAGTTTTAGCTTGGGGTCCAGGATTTGATAGAATTTTAATGGATTATTATCAAGTTAAAGATTTGAGAGAAATATACAAAAATGATATTACCCAATTAAGAAAAATGAAAAGTTGGGTGAAATTTTAAAAATGGCAAATGTAAAATTTGATAAAAAAACTTTTGAAAAAGAAATTGGAAAATTGGATTCTGAAATGCAGGAAAAAATTGCTTTATTTGGAACTCCCGTTGAAAGTATTGATGAAGAAAATATTGAACTAGAAATTTTTCCGAATAGACCTGATCTTTTAGGATATCATGGATTTAGAAGAAGTTTTTTAAGTTTTTTAGGAAAGAAACCTGGACTTAAAACTTATATTTTAAATAAACCGGAGAAAGATTATGAGGTTAAAATTGATTCAAGTGTTAAAGATGTTAGGCCATTTATTGCATGTGCAATTGTCAAAGGATTAAAATTTGATGATAAAAAAATAAAGGAATTAGTTGAAATTCAGGAAAAACTTCATTCAACTATTGGAAGGCAAAGGAAAAAACTTGCAATTGGAATTTATCCTTTGGAAAAAATTGCACTACCTATTACTTACAAAGCTCTTGAACCAGATAAAATCAAATTTCAACCATTGGAATCTCAAAAAGAGATGTCTGGGCTAGAAATTTTACAAAGACATCCTACTGGGAAAGAATATGCTCATCTTTTAGCTGGGAAGATTAAATTTCCGGTCTTTTTAGATAAAGAAGGAAGCTTCTTATCTATGCCCCCAATTATTAATTCTGAGAAAACTGGAAGAGTAACTAGTGAAACAAAATCAATCTTTGTAGAATGTTCAGGTTTCGATTTTTCTATTCTAGAAAACTGTTTGAATATTATTGTTTCAAATTTGGCAGAAATGGGAGGCCAAGTTTATCAAATGAAAGTTGGAGATCAAATTATTCCTAGTTTTAAGTCTGAATTTGTGGATTTATCTGTTGAGAATGCAAATAAAGTTTTAGGGCTAAAATTGACAGAGACACAGGTTAAAGATTTTCTTCAAAAAATGGGCCATAATTATAAAAGTGGGAAGGTTGAAATTGCTTCATGGAGAGTAGACATCTTGCACGAAATTGATCTAATTGAGGATATTGCGATTGCTTATGGTTACAATAATTTTGAACCAATTATTCCTGAAATTGCGACGACTGGAATGGAAAATAAAAATGAGATTATAAAAAGAAAAATTTCGGATATTCTCACAGGAGTTGGGCTTTTAGAGGTTTCAAATTATCATTTAACTAAAAAAATTGATCAATTCACTAAGATGGGTATTTCTGAAAAAGAGGAAGTTGGATTTATAGAAGTTGAAAAATCTAAAACAGATTATAATATTTTAAGAAAAGATTTATCTCATTATTTACTGAAAATTTTTTCAGAAAATGTGGATTCAGAATATCCTCAGAAGATCTTTGAAACAGGTAGAGTTTTTTACATGATGAAGGATAAAAAAATTGTTGAAGAAGAAAGGATTAGTGCAGCTTTCACTCCTGGTAATTTTACAGATTTGAAGCAGATCTTAGATTATTGTTCTCAAAATTTAGGTTTGAAATTTGAGATTATTGAAGAAAAAGTTGCTAGTCCGTTTTTTATAGAAGGGCGTTCTGGGGATATTCTATTTGATGGAGAAAAAATAGGAATGATTGGGGAGATACATCCTAAGATTTTGAAAAATTGGAAGATTAAAATGCCAGTTAGTTTATTTGAGATAAAATTGGAAAAAATCTTTAAAAAGTTTGAATAAATCTTTTTCTTAAGCCGTAGTAATTTTTACAAGAGAGGTACTTCGGTTTTTAGTAAATCAAGATTTGCCGCAGTAGCTCAGTTGGTAGAGTGTTACCTTGGTAAGGTAGAGGTCCCGAGTTCAAATCTCGGCTGTGGCTTTATTTTCACTTAAAAGTTAAGACAAATCGAAAAATTTATAAATCTTTTTTATTTTTTATTCTTATGAAACCAGATCCAAATTTTGAATCAGAAGAAGAAATAAAATTGTCTTTCGGATTATCGATGATTAATCCTACATATACTTCTACAAATGAATCACTAGAATCAATTGTAGCTGGATTGGATGTCCAATCTGAAGATAAAATTCTTGGAATCCTCGGTTCAGGTCAGCAAGGACTTGCTATTTTAGAAAATGGTCCAAAAGTTGATTTAATTGATTATGAAGAAAAACAGATTAAATATTCTCTTGAGTTATTTAATTTTATTAAAAATACAAAAAATAGTAATAAAAGTTGTAGAAATATTCTTTATAAAATTAGTTATGATGTAAACACAAAAATTTATTTTTCCTCTGTTCCAAGAATAAAAAGGATTAGGAAAAATATTTCTCGATTAAATGTTCTTCCTACTCAAAATATTTTTGAATTAGAAAAAAATCTTTCAAAATATAATAAAGTTTATCTTTCAAATGCTGTTGATTATGGTTATTTTGAAATAGAAGATCAAATAGAAAGGCTTGAAAAATTTGGTTCCAAGTTTAATTCTGGAACTTTATTTTATATTTCTAGAAGATTTTATAGTGGAAAGATTAAGGGATTTTGCATTGAGAAAGATTTAACTCAAAAAGCAAAAGCGCTGAAAGAAAAAGGTCGTATGACTGAATGGGAACCTAGAGTACTAATAAAAAATTGAAATCTGTAAAAAAGAGTACTTCAAAATTTATTACGGCTTTATTTTTTAAGAATTAAAATTACTTTCTTTTCATGAAGTAAAAGATTATTTCTAGAATTACAAATAGGAAAATAAATGCTCCTGCAATGATCATAATAAGTCCAAATAAACTTTCAAGGAAGGATCCTGTTTCTACTGCAAATTTCAATAAAACAAATGAAATGATGAATGTGATTATGGAGAAAATTAAAGAATTTGTTGTTCTTTTAATCTTTTTGTCAGAAACCATAACTTGTGCAGGTTTTACTGAAGCTTTTTGTTTTGTAACTGATTTTTTTTGAGAAGACTTTTTTACCACCTTTCTTTTTGCAACCATAGAGTGTTTAATGAAATTGAGTATTTAAATATTTTTATTTCAGTTTGTCCCAGACCGATTCATTTTTAGTGTTTTCGCTTATTACACTTTCGTTATAATCCTTCCAGTCAATGCCAATTGCATACATTGTTACAGTTTTTGCCTTTACAAAAACACTTCCAAGCCAAGAGAAATAAAGCTTTCCGGCATCAATCATTCCTGGAACAGTGGTTAGGGTAACATTCTTTCCTTGTAAGCTTATAGTGAAGGTGGCATATGTGAAGATAATTAGTCCAATAAGGAAGAATGCGAAGATTTTATGTTTCATTCTCTTAAATTCAATTATTACCCAAATTGAAACTACTAAAAGTGCGATGATAAAAAATGAAGTTGTTAATGTCATTCTTATTTAAATTAAAAGATGTATAAAAACATTTTGAATGTGAAATAACTAGTTTTGAGAAATTTTCATGCAAAGCGCCCCGGCCGAGATTCGAACTCGGGTCATCGCCGTGAAAGGGCGACATACTTGGCCTCTGTACTACCGGGGCTTTAAAGTTAGTTGACAAAATCAGTTTAAAAAAGTAACTATGGCCTCCTCTTTCAAATTGAAAATCTTTAAATAAGATATATTCAACATAATGTTTAGGATGATAGATGATCCTGTAGCTCAGCCTGGTTAGAGCGCTGGTCTTATATGAGTGTAATTCGCGATGGATTACATCTTTCAAAGAGACATTCTAAGAGAGCCAGAGGTCCTGAGTTCAAATCTCAGCAGGATCATTCATCCTAAAAGTTATTTTTTAAAAAATGTTAGTAGAAGATTAATTTTTTTATTAAAGGAAATCATATTTTTTCAATTTCTATTTCATTTTGAATAGCGTGATTTAGGTTTTTCCAAAATGATTTTGACTTGATTCTTTTGTTTTCAAGAATTCTTCTTTGAATTGGAAGATAATATATTTGATTAATAAGCCATCCATCAACTAATCCTACAATTTTTGTAGAAATTTTTGTATTATTTAGAGAAATTTTTACTAGGTCATAATTAGAATCTTCTCTTTTTACAATGTAGAATTTTTTTTGCATAAAAATTGAGGTTTTTTTAGCTTTTAACTATTTGTTTTTCCAAAAAATGTAGGTAAACAGGCTTTTGAATTTTACCGAGGAGTAAGTAAAACTTTTTCTTACATTTCTCCCTCGGAGCTAAGGTAATATTTATATACTAAATTTGTGTAGGTAAACTAATTAAGATGGCAAAAAAAAGAGGTGTGATAGGTTGTCCTAAATTGAATAAAATAAATCTAGTTTTTTTTGTATTTTTTGTGATTGTTTTTGGAACTTTTTTTGTAAGTGCTGCATCAATTTTAGATCAACTTCATTTGAACATTCAAACAACAGATATTTCAGGAAATGTTGTGACTGGAACATTCAGTTTTGTTTTTAATATTTCAACAACTTCAGATTGTTTGAATGTTGTTTATTCAAATTCAACATCTCTTACAACTGACTCAAGAGGAATTATTTCTTACTACTTACAGAATACTGGTTTGAGCTATGATAGTCAGTATTACTTGTGTTATTACAGAAATGGGGTCTTGATTGATAATGCAAAAATTGCAAGAACTCCTTACTCTTTTACTGCCCAGAATACAACTCTTTCTGGAATGTCAATTGACACAAATTTGAACATGGGATCTTACAATGCAACTGCAACATATTATTTTGGAAGTGGAAGGTACTTAACAGACATTGATACTTCTGCTTTGAATTTAAGTCAAGTTAACTATTGGAATAAATCTGGAAACGATTTGTATTATAATTTTGGAAATGTAGGAATTGGGACGACCGCTCCTAGCCAGAAATTAACAGTTACAGGAACTGGAACAAATGTTTTTCAGGTTAATGGAGATAGTTTTCCTGTAGGTAGATTTGTGAGAACAGTTACTAATGCTGGAAATTTTGCTTCTACTTTTAATTTAGTTACAGATTACGCTGGCGGTGCTGGAACAACTGGTTTAGGTGGAGGAATTGTCTTTTCAATGAGAGATAATAGCACAACTGATGATTCTGGACTTTTGGGTAGTGTTGGTGCAATAAGAGAAGATGCGGATAATACTGGTTCGTTAGTGTTTAGAACTTATGCCGCTGGTTCTCCAAATGTGCAAATGACCATATTAAGCACAGGAAATGTTGGAATAGGCACAACTGCGCCTGCATCTAAATTGGATGTTAATGGAACAATACTTCCAAATGAAAATGATAATTTTTATTTGGGTTCAGCAACTAAACAATGGTATAGAATATACGCTGGTTCAGGAGGATTAAATTCTTATGGTGCTATAAATCAAACAAATTCTGCTGTAAATAATTATTTTGCAGGAAATGTTGGTATTGGAATAATTACTCCTTCTGCAAAGTTAAATGTTGAAGGAGGAGATTTTAAAGTTACAAATGTAGGCTCGGCAGGAGCTAATAGAACAATAAGTGTTAGTAATGTTTATTCAGGTTCAGGATGGACTGCCACTCTTGGTACTTCACAAGTTTATGGTTCTTATCTTTCTTCAATAAGTGGAGATTCTTTCAGGATAATGGATGGAACGGATACAAATATTTATGTTGGTGGAACAGGAAATGTCGGAATTGGGACTACGGCACCCGGGGCGAAGTTAGACATAAATGGAAGTGCAATATTATCTCAATCTAATGCTTTCCTATATTTTCAAGATAGTACAAATTATATTCATGCAATAACAGATAATTTTTTTGAAATGAGATCTACAGGAACTTCAACAGATATAGGACTTAGTTCAAATAGAGGAATTAGTTTAATTTCAGATAGAGATCAAAGTGGTTCAGGGGATATTTCTTTTTCTCCAAATTATACTACTAAAATGATTATTACTCACGGGGGAAATGTAGGAATTGGG
>Ga0209417_1004251_pt1 | contig 17384 bp, 10 predicted proteins | sample RifGroF2_FD_184002 | JGI IMG/M metagenome (GOLD analysis project Ga0209417, IMG submission 184002) | Groundwater microbial communities from Rifle, Colorado, USA - Groundwater F2 (SPAdes) (version 2) | ecosystem: Environmental > Aquatic > Deep subsurface > Groundwater | place: Rifle, Colorado... | reverse complement strand
AGCTGTCGTTGCGGGGGATGCTCATGTAGTGGCTGCTTCCGTTGAAGCCGTAGCCGAGTCCGATTTTGCCGGCGCCTTGCGTGGCGCCAACAACGGTCGCATGATTTCCGAAGGGACCGAAGTCGTAGGCGATGTTGGTCCGGCCGGGATCGAAGGGCAAATACAAGGCCGCATCTTCGTCGCCGAGCGTCGAACAGGCCCGAATGCGAATGGGGCCGGTTTGAAAGCCGTCGTACAAGATCGTTCCGGAGACCGCGGCCAAAGAGGAGGACGAATCCAGCGGATTGGAGCCGTTGAGGACTTCGGCGCTGTCGGAGGAGCCGTCGGCGTCCGTGTCTTGAAGCAGCGGATCGGTGCCGTAGCGCCAGGTTTCTTCGCCGTCGCCCAAGCCGTCGTTATCGCTGTCGTCGTCGCTCCAGTTGCATTCTCCGGCATCGGCCAGGCCGTTGCCGTTGGCGTCTTCGATAAAATCGCCCAAGCCGTCGTTATCGGCATCGCCCGGGGCCGCGTAGTGGAAGCCAATATCGACCTGGCTGTTGGTTTCCTTGTGTTGGTCGACGGCGGTGGTGAAGTGGTAGAGGCTCAAGGCATCGGCCGAGGCGCTGCCGGCGTCGACCAGGCCGACGCCCTGATTAAGATAGTTGGAGCCCTGGGCGCCGACTTGGAAGGGCTGTCCGGTGAGGCCGATGGAGGAGCTTCCCACGAAGGAAGTGGTCGAATTGTAAAAGGCGTTATGGGTGAAAACGACCGAGCACTGGGCGTTGGAGCTAAAAACCATGTTGGTCGCCGAGGCAAAGAGGCAGTTGGCGGCGTAGACCGAGCGGATCGCTCCGGTCGAGCCGATGGCCCACCGTCCGATGTTTTCGAAGGTGGTGTTGTAGACGCTCAGCCGGTTGGTCTGGGCGCCGACGCCTTCGGCGCTGTCGCGGATGAGGCAGTTTAGCAAAACGATCTCGTTGGTCCCATCCTGCGCGTCGACGGCGCGGCCGCAATTGGAAAAGCGGCTGTGGCGGACGGTTTGGGCGGCTTTTTCGGTGGAGGCGAAGACGATGCCTTTTTGGGCGTATTTAACGTGGATGCCTTCGACGCTGTTGGAGCCGGTCTGGAAGACCAGGGCGGCGGGATAGCGATTGGTGCTGGGGTTTCCCGTATAGCCGCCGATAACCTCCCCGGCCCCGTTGGTGTCGTAGACGCTGGTGAACAGAGCCGTCGGCGTCATGGCATTGCATTTGGAGACCAAGCGCGCGCCGTTAATGAAGCTGATTTGCGCGCTCGGGGCGAATTTGACGAAGCAGCCCGGTTCGACCGTCAGGACGGCATTGCTCCCGTCGAAGGCAATCGGGGTACTTACAAAGTGCGTAATATTGCTGCGAAAGGTGACGGAGTTGGTCTGGGTGCTGCTGTAGTTGATGTAGTCGATGACGTAACGAGAGCCGGCGTTACGGCGGCGCAGGGCGGCCAGGGTCGGGCCGTTTTGGCCGAGTCTTGTAGGTAGGGCGCTCACTCCGCTGAGCGCCTCTTCGGACGGCGACGGAGCGCCGTCCCTACCTGCGAAGAGGCCGGGTCGAAGCGGAGGGACGCTTACGGTCGGCAGCCGCGAGGGCGGCTTGGAGACAAAAAGGTATGAAAAGTTTTCCAAAAGCGAGGCGACCGGGATTTCCTCGGAAAGGAACGTGCGCCCTTCGGCGCTGAAAACCCGCATGGAGACGAGTTGTTCGGCGATTCGGCCCGCTCCGCCCAGGGTCAGGCTTCCGGTATCTTCCGCATAGGCGTAGCAGCGCTGAAGGTTGTAAAGGCAACTGCCGCGGTCTTGAAAAATCCGCACGGGCTCCGGACTCGACTCCCAAGCGCGGACCGAGGCGGGCCGCTCGACGCTGAAGGCGTCAAGGTCCAGCAGTTCGGTCAGCACGCAGAGCACGGAGGAGTCGTTATCGAGACCCAAATCGGACGGGGGCGGCAGGTCGCCGTATATCGATATATCTTGCTCACTACCAAAGCAATGCAACTTGTAGATTACATCTGCGTCGGCGCCTTGGAAGGCGTCGGGATACATCACGCCGCCTGGAATCGCCTGGACTTGGGCGTTTTTTGCCCAGGCGAAGACCACGCTTTGTCCGCTTTTGGAATCGTAGTAGCTCATCCCCGCCACGGCGGAGCGGGCCGTGCCGTCGGCGTGCTGTTCGGTCAGCACCGTGCGCTGATGCGCGCTGGGGGCGAAATCGTATTTCACCGGCAACTTATCGAATCGCAGGCCGCCGCCGGGCGTCGCTTCGGCTTCCACGACAGAGGCCCGCCATGTTCCAGAGTCGGCTTTGTAATGAAGCCCGCCGCCGAGTTCGGTGTAGCGGGACAACACGGTCTGTCGCCGAGACCCGTCGCTCAGGAAAACCGTCGTGACCTTTTGGATGCGGCGCAGGCAGGCGTCGGCTTCTGCGGCGGGCGTTTCGAGTTGGGTGCTTCGGCCGAGTTCGACCGGAGCTTCCACCACTTCCACTTGACCTGTCGCGAGCAAAACGTCCGAGCCTTGGGCGTCGGAGACGCCTTCGATCCAGCGGTTGGACTGGATGAGCTGCGCCGAGGCGCTGAGGGAGAAGAGAAGGAGGAAAGAAGTGATCAGTAAACAGTGATCGGTAATCAGTTGACGTGACGGCCCCGAAAAAGCTCGATTCATATAATCCTCCCTGTGTCCGGCGAATGGGACGCAAATTACAGGAAGAAATCGCGTTAGGTCGAGACCTTTCCTTGCTCCTGACGAAAGAAGTTGTTTTGTAGGCCGTTTCCCTACAAGTATTTGTCATCAACTACTTACAAAAGCGACGTTGTCGCAGCAGGCGACTCACATGGCAGAGTCGGCCTTCTACAAAACCCAGATCTGTCACCCGTTTCCCCTCAACCGATTTTTGCCTTTTCCAAAGACTCTTGCCCTATGTTACTCTTGCGCAAATGACACTGGAAAAAAGCATTCAAAACCGACGCCGCTGGCTTTGGCTGATATTGATCTCCGCCCCTGGCGTCATCGTGCTGTCGATTTTCCTGGGGGTGGGCTGGAACGAACCGGGTTTTCTCTTTAACCCGGCGCAACGGGGCATATTGGAAGTGCGGCTGTGGCGCGTATTTTTGGGCGTGCTGGTCGGTGCGTCGTTATCGGCGGGCGGGGTCATCCTGCAAGCGGTTCTTCGGAATCCCCTGGCCGATCCCTATGTGCTGGGCCTGTCCTCGGGGGCCGGTTTGTCGGCGGCGTTGTGCATTGTCGGAGGCGGTCTGGCGCTGGGCGCGCTGGTCCTGCCGATGGCCGGTTTTGTGGGGGCGTTGGTTAGTTTGGCGGCCGTTTATCGCCTGGCCCGCGTCGGACGCACCACGGCGCCGCATACGCTTGTGCTGGCCGGCGTGGTCTGGGGTTCCTTGTGCGGCAGCCTGCTGATGTTCATCGTCTCCCAAAGTTCCGCCGAAGGTCTGCATGCGATCATGTGGTGGTTTCTCGGCGATCTGCAGGTCTTCGATGCCGGCATGGTCCGGATCATGGCCGTTTTAATCGCCGCGTCCTTTGCCGCACTGGCGTTTTTTGCGCGCGATTTGAACGTGATTTTGCTGGGCGATGAAATGGCCGGACACGTGGGTCTCCATCCGGAGCGCGTCAAAATCGCGGTCCTGTCGCTGGCCGCGGTCCTGACCGCCAGCGCGGTGTCGGTCAGCGGGCTCATCGGATTTGTCGGGCTGGTCGTGCCGCACGCCATGCGGGCGTTGGTGGGCCCCGATCACCGGCGGCTTCTGCCGGCCTCGGTGGCCGCCGGAGCGGCTTTTTTGGCGTTGGCGGACGGCTTGGGGCGGCTCTTGTTCTTTCCCATCGAAATCCCGGTGGGCATTTTTACGTCGCTGATTGGCGGACCGTTCTTCCTGTTTCTACTGCGCGGGCGCCGCAAGGAGATGTGGTCATGACCGCTCCCCTGCTCCAAGCCGTAAAGCTCTCAGCCGCCTACGACTCCAAACGGGTGTTGCATGAGGTGACCTTTCCCGTGGAAAAAGGCGATATCTGGGGCTTCATCGGACCGAACGGCGCCGGTAAAACGACTCTGCTGCGAGTCCTCAGCGGGGCGCTGCCGCCGGCGGCCGGTTGCCTGAAACTACAAGGGGAAGACATCGCCTCTTTCCGGCGACGCGATCTTTCGCGTCGGATCGCGTTTGTGCCGCAGGCGCTGAATATGCCGGTGGCGTTCACCGTACTGGAATTTGTAGCCCTGGGCCGCACGCCCCATGTCTCGGGTTGGTCGCGGCTGACTGCGCGGGACCAAGCCGCCATCGACAAGGCTTTGGACGCTGTGGATCTGGCCGGGTTTGAAGACCGTATTCTGGACGAATTAAGCGGCGGCGAACGGCACCGGGCGCTGGTGGCCATGGCCCTCGCGCAAGATCCCGAAATCCTGATGCTCGACGAACCGACCGCTCATCTCGATATCCATCACGCCTGGAAACTCATGGAACTCATCCGGCGATTGAATCAGGAACAGGGCGCCACCGTCCTTCTGTCGACGCACGATTTGAATCTCGCCGCGGAATTCTGCAGCCGCCTCTTGCTGCTCGACCAGGGCAAGAATGCCGCCTGCGGCGCACCATCCGACGTACTGCGTCCCGAGCTGCTTTCCCGCGTCTACGACTACCCGCTCAAGGTCCTGCGCCTCGAAGAAGACGGCGCCCTGTGCATCCGGCCGGTGAGCGGGAGGCGGGGGGGGGGGGGGGGGGGGGGGGGGGGGGGGAAGTGATCAGTAAACAGTAATCAGTAATCAGTGAAGAAGGGATTCGTTAGTGACTACTGTCCACTGATCACTGTTCACTGTTCACTGATCACTGATCACTGATTACTGTCCACTGTTTACTGATCACTGATTACTGATTACTTCCCCTCCCCTCCTCACAACCCCGGCAATTCCGGCAGGTTCATGGGGAGGTTGAAATTTTGGGGCATGGGGACCAAGGCCCGGAAGGCCGGGTTGTCGCGAAGTGGGGCAAAGCGTTGATCGCTACGAGCGACCTCACGAACTTCGTTGCCGCCCAGTTCGATGGCCCTCTTCAACGAGGCGATCGCATCGTTGGATCGATTCAGCATCGCTTGTGCAGCCGCCATATCCAGCCATACGCGAGGATTGGAAGGCTCGCGGGCCAGGAAGCGTTGCAGCGCATTGACGAGCAGGTCCAGCCGTTTCCCATCGGCATAAATCTTGGCCACCGCCAGATAGACGTTGGGCGGCAGATTCGTGTCGTTGAGAATCGTCTGGGTCAGGCCCTGGAATTGTTGTTCCATGCCCATTTTCTGATACAGATCCGACAATTCCAACGCGGCATTGATGTCGGCGCCGCCTTTGGCAAACTGCTCTTCCAGCGTGACGCGGCGGACTTCGGCGCCTTCCGTATTGCGAATCTGATTCAGGAAATCGACCACCTTGTCGTTCTGCGGATCGTCCTTCAGGAACTGCTCGATCAGAATCCGGGCATCCGTAAAACGGCGCTGCTGCATGAGAATATCGGCCAGGCGGAAATTCGCTTCGGGGCTCAGCGGATACAGATCGATGGCCTGCTTGAACGCATGCTCGGCTTCCGTGAACATGCGGCGATAAGCATACAGGCCGGCGATGGCGCTGCGCAACTTGGAGAAGGTTTTCCGCGCGACCACATCGTGCTGGAATTTCCCGTTGTCCAGCAACCGTTTCGCATACCAATCCCAGAACTTGGTGTCGTTTTCGACCATTTGCGGCGTCAGCGCCGGAAGCTGTTCGGCCTTGATCTTCATGATCAGTCCGTGCGGCTCCAGGTAGGGATACATCCAGGGAATGACATAGCTTTCCTCGACGAAGAAATCGTGCTTCGCCTTGTTGGCCTCGAAAATCATCTTGGCCAGGATGCCGTTGATCATCATCACGCCCTGCACGCCCTGCACGCTGACGCGGCCGTTCTCGAAGCTGACGTCGGCGCCGGCGGGGATGCGTCCGGATTGAACGTCCTCGACATATTTCTGGAAGGCGTAATTGCTGTCCTGCTGGGACGGAATCCAGATCGTGTCGCCGTAGAGATCGCGCATGACGCTCATGTAGGTGTTGTCGGCCAGCGCGTTCTGCGTGATCAGATACACGTCCGGACGAACCTTGGCGGAATAAATCATGTAGGTCGGAACGAATCGTCCGGGATCGGTGCCCCCGTAGAAGATGGCGTTGGAGCCCATGGGTACCGGATAACCCGGCGTCGGATAATCCTTCCAAAGCTGCTCAAATTCGGCATCGGTGCGCTTGTAGCGCATGTCGGCCGCGATCCCCTCCCAGCCTTCCAACTGGTAGCGTCCGAACTGCCAGCCGAAGTCGTGGCCATTCTGTTCCGCACCGCCCCAGATCTTGACCTGCTCTTCGTCAAAGTAGTTCTGATAGACTTCCACCAAGGGCAGCATCGCCGTCAGCGCCACGGCCAGCACCTTCGTGAAATGGCTGCCTTTCATGAGGACCTCCAGGTAGGACAGACCGAAGACCAACCCGTACCCCAGCCAGATGGCGTAAACCGCATGGGATTGAATAAACTGCACGCGGCCGATGAACATCGTCTGCACATCCAACTGCGGATTCTGAAAGGCGATCAGGATGACGCCGAGAGAGAAAAAGGCGACCATGGTGGCGATGATCCAACCCTGCAATTGCGGCCCCATGTCGAACTGCAAGCCGAACAAAGGCTTGTCTTCCGTCGCGCTTTCCAAGGTCGCCCGGTCAAACAGGCCGACGACAAACTTGACGAACAAGGCCACGCCGCCGATCGTCGCCAAAATCATGATGCCCAGAATCAGCAGGCGGAAGATATATTCCAACAACGTATGAATGACGGTCGCTTCGGGGGCTAAAAAGGATTGAATTGCGATCAACACGGTCGCAGACGCGGCCAGAATCAAGGCCGGAATGAACAGACTGATTTTGCGTTGGTTGATCTTCAGATTCCACGCGCAAAACGGCAGGAAGCCCGCCAAGACGATCGGCAGGGTGAACTGGCCGCGCAAGTCCGACAGATAGGACCCGACTTGCAGCATGAATTTCTTGCTGAAAATATCCGTCAGGGTGATCTTTTCGTATTGGCCGCGCGTGATCGCATGCATGAAGCCTTCCCACGTGCGGGGATAGCCCCAATTGATCGGCGGATTTTGATCGGAAGCGAACGGCATGAAAAAGTAGAACGCGATGCCGAGTTCGGCCAGCAGGAAGGTGGTGCAAACCGTTTTGCCGCGGGGCAAGACCAAGCCGGCAATCGGGATCAAGACGGCCAGAATCGTGTAGACCCAGAACGCCTTGGAGCTCGGGCCCTGGATCCACATCATCTCCGGATGGTTGTTAGCCTTGGCCCAGGAGTTGATGAGAATCATGATAATGAACGCGACGCCGACGATGGCGAAATCGCGGAACAGCTTCAGGTCTTTCATCAGCACGCCGACGGCCAACGCCAGGCCGAGGAACATCAACGTCTGATGGTTCGTGAGCCCCAAGCCGAACAAAAAGGCCAGAATATAAAGGGATTTATCCTCCCGCGGGCGGCTCATCCAGCGGTACATGAAAAGCATCACCAGGGTTTGGAACAAGGCATTGAGGCTGTACACCTCGACAATCACGGACTGGGACCACATCACGGGGCTGAATGCCAGCAGAAGCCCGGCCGTAACGCCGCCCACCCAGCAGAACAAGCTCTCGGTCGAATAGCCGAGCATCTCGTTGGCTTTCTTCATGCCGCGGAGCATGTCGCCGCCGGAACGGCTGACGAGCAGGGCCAGTACGCCGCAGGCGCCGGCGCCCGCCACCGCCGAAGCCAGACCCACGCCCCAAGCCGGATTAGGCTGGCCGTAATAACGAACCCAACCGAAGATCCATTGAAAAAACCAGGTGAATAACGTCCAGCTCGGATAACCTGGAGGATGCGGAACGCCCAAGTAATCGGGCGCCACGGCCAGTTCGCCGGAGTCCTCCAACGTTACGCTGGGCGCCAGCGTAAGCATGTAGGCCACCAACGTCAGAATGGTCGCCGTCCAAAAGGCCGCCCAATCGATTTTACGAAAAAAAGCGCCGCTTTGATGATCGAAAAAAGCCGCCTTCGATTCTGTCACAGGCCCCTGAGCCTTCGAATTCACATCGTTTTTCACATACGGCATGATAGATTATCTCCGAATCGTTAATATTCCCAAGAATGGAGGCAAAGCGTAGGATTTTGAAGATGTAGCGTCAAGCCTTCTGCAATTGTAATTATGTAGTAAAATCCGCGCTCGTGCCAAAAACAACCGGGCGGGTTTGTGCAACCCGCCCGTGATTTCGCCGATAAAGAATCCAAGCTTCTTAACTCGCGCCGGCAAGCTGGCTGAATTTCAGAGCTTCTTCGCCGGCTGTGACCTCAATAACCTCGGAGCTGTTGATATTCCCCCTCAGGATTTCTTCCGCGAGAGGATCTTCAAGATATCGCTCTACCGCGCGCCGCAAGGGCCGGGCGCCGTATTGCGGATCGTAGCCCTTGGAAATCAGGAACTGTCTTCCGGAATCGCTCATGTGCAGATCGATGTTTTTGGCGGCAAGCCGGGTCTTGATCTTTTCGACTTCCAAATCCAGGATCTTCATCACGTCCTCGGAACCCAACTGCCGGAAGACAATGATGTCGTCGATGCGGTTGAGCAACTCGGGCCGAAATACTTTCTTGGATTCGTCGTGCATCTGCTTGCGCAGTTTTTCGAAATCGGCTACGGCCTTGTTTTCGCCGAAGCCCAATCCCCCGCCCTTACGGACGAAATCGGCGCCAATATTCGAGGTCATGATCACGATGGTATTCCGGAAATCGACCACACGGCCCAGGCTGTCCGTCAGCTTGCCTTCCTCCAGGATTTGCAGAAGGATATGCATGACGTCCGGATGAGCCTTTTCGATTTCGTCGAAGAGCACCACCGAATAAGGCCGGCGGCGGACTTTCTCCGTCAACTGACCGCCTTCTTCATAACCGACATAGCCCGGAGGCGAACCGACCAAACGCGACACGGCGAATTTTTCCATGTATTCCGACATGTCGATCTGGATCAATGCATCCTGCGTGTTAAAGATGAATTCAGCCAGGGCTTTGGCCAAAAGCGTCTTGCCGACGCCTGTGGGCCCCAGGAATACGAAAGTGCCAATGGGCCGGCGGGGATCTTTCAAATCCGCGCGCGAACGCCGCAGGGCCTTGGAAATCGAGGTGACCGCTTCGTGCTGGCCAATGACCGTCTTCTCGATGTTCTTCTCCATGTCGAGCAGGCGGGCCATTTCCTTTTGCTCCATCTTGGCCAGCGGAACGCCGGTCCACTTGGAGACGATCACCATGATGTCTTCTTCGTCGACGGTGACGATCGTTTCGTCGCGGGACTTCCGCCATTCTTCCATGGTCTTGTCCATCTCTTCGCGCGCCAGGCGTTCCTGATCGCGAAAAGCGGCGGCTTCCTCGAAATGCTGAGCCCGGATGACATCTTCCTTCTTCTTCTTAAGCTCTTCGATCTTCCGCTCCTGATCCTTGATCTCGGGAGGACGGGTCATCGCCGAAATCCGGGCACGGGCGCCGGCTTCGTCGATCACGTCGATGGCTTTATCCGGCAGGAATCGCTCGGTCAGATACCGGGACGAAAGCTTGACGGCCTCTTCGATCGCCAGATCGGTAATCTTGGCGTGATGATGCTCTTCATAGCGGGAACGCAGCCCCTTGAGGATTTCAACCGACTCCTCGACGGTGGGTTCGCGAACCATGACCGACTGGAATCGTCGCTCGAGGGCGGCGTCCTTTTCGATGAATTTTCGATATTCGTTAAGCGTCGTCGCGCCGATGCACTGCATTTCGCCGCGGGACAAGGCCGGCTTGATGATGTTCGAAGCGTCCATGGCGCCTTCCGCCGAACCGGCGCCGACGATGGTATGCAATTCGTCGATGAAAAGAATGACGTTCTTGGCGCGTTTGATTTCGTCCATCACGGCCTTGATGCGTTCCTCGAACTGTCCGCGATACTTCGTACCGGCCACCATCAAGGCCAGATCCAAAGTAATCACCCGCTTGTCCCGGAGCAATTCGGGCACTTCGCCGCGGGAGATCGCTTGAGCCAGACCTTCGACAATGGCGGTCTTGCCCACCCCCGCCTCGCCCAACAGAACGGGATTATTCTTGGTGCGACGGCAGAGAATTTGCGTTACGCGCTCGATTTCGTTGGCGCGTCCAATCACGGGATCGAGCTGGCCTTTAACGGCCAGATCGGTCAGGTCGCGTCCAAAGGTGCTCAAGGCAGGGGTCTTGGAATCGCGCGGAGGATGATGAGCTTCCGACGAGGACGGGATTTCGCCGCCACTGCCGACAGGTTCCTGTCCCGGCTCGTAATTCGGATCGAGTTCCTTCATGACCTCGACGCGGGTCTTTTCTAAATCGACGTTCAAATTCTTCAACACGCGGGCGGCTACGCCTTCGCCTTCGCGCAGCAAGCCGAGAAGGATGTGCTCGGTGCCGACATAAGCGTGATTCAAGGCGCGGGCTTCGCTGCCGGCTAAAGCCAGTACTTTCTTGACGCGCGGCGTGAAGGGTACGTTTCCGACGGTCTTCGTCTCGGGGCCCACCCCCACGGCTTTTTCGACTTCCAGCCGGACGCCCTCCAGGTTGACGCCCATTTTTTGAAGGACATTGACGGCGACTCCCTGTCCGAGCGCAATCAGCCCGAGCAGGAGATGCTCCGTCCCTACATACCCATGGTTAAACCGGTCGGCTTCCTTGCGGGCCAACTGGAGAACCTGTTGTGCTCTTGGCGTAAAATTATTCATCCTTTTCCTCAGCGCTCTTCGGCGCTTGGCCTGCCGCCTCCGCCAGTTTTTTTCTAACCAGCATCGCACGGGCGATATCCCGATCCTTCGGCTTCAATTTCTTGTTCATTACCTTTTGCAAATGCCCCGGCTGCGTCAAGAGCAATAGCTCATCGATCACATACCGATTCATCCTGCCTAATATACCCAAATCGATCCCTAAACGCAAACCCGACAATAAATCCAGCGCCTCGCGCGACGTCAAAATGTGGGCATTGGAGAGAATACCATACGCCCGTCCGACGTGGTCGCGCAAGACGGCATCCTTTCGCTCCAACAGACGCGTCCTTGCATTCTTTTCGTGCTCAACGATTTCCAGCACGATTTGTTCCAGGTTGGAAAGAATGGATTCTTCTTTTTCGCCCAGGCTGATCTGATTGGAAACCTGGAACATATTCCCGGTCGCTTCCGTGCCTTCTCCCCACAATCCCCGCACCGCCAGACCAATTTTTCCCATACCTTTGACAATGGGGTTGATCTCGTTCATGAGGACCAAACCGGGCACGTGCAGCATCACGCTGGCCCGCATGCCGGTGCCGACATTCGTCGGGCAGGCCGTCAAATAGCCCAAGCGGGTCGAAAAAGCATAGCTGACCTTCTGTTCGATCAGATCGTCAACATGATTGACGCTGACCCAGGTCCGGCTCAAATCGAGCCCGGGACGGATCGCCTGAAGACGGAAGTGATCCTCCTCGTTCACCATGATGGCCAAGGTCTCGTCGGAAGAGGCTACCAACCCGCTCCCGCGGCCTTTTTCAGCCTGCTCGCGACTGATGAGATGCCGTTCGAAGAGGATGTGCTTGTCGAGTTCATCGAGTTCGGCCATATGGAGCAATAATCCGCCGCGAAATGCCGGCATATCCTCGAAAATCGGCTTTAATTGGGTCCAAATGCGCTCGCATTCGTCCTCGCCGCCCCACCCTGGAAACGGCGTGGAGCGCAAATTGCGGGCCAGGCGGATACGGCTGCTGACGACGATGCCGGTATCGGCGCCCGGCGCCAGCCACGAACCGGTCTGTTTCAGAAGTTCGTCCATGTTCATGACACGCTCTCCCCTTTATCCGCGGAGGCGCGTTGACGGCATTGTTGAATCTGGTCGCGCAGGCGGGCCGCTTCCTCGTAGTGCTCCAGCGCCACGGCATTGTCGAGCGCCTGTTGCAGCACGGCAATCTCGGCCGACATCCGAACGCGGATGCCCTCCCGGGAAGGGATCTTGCCAATATGCTGGTCGCTCCGATGCATCACCTTGATCAGCGGCAGCAATTCCCCGGCAAACGATTCGTAGCAAGACGGGCACCCCAACCGTCCCGATTTCTTGAAATCCGAACGCTTCATCTTGCAATGAGGACAGGCCAGATCCGCATCCGGACGGGCGGAGGTTCCCTTGGTCCCCATGCCCAGCAAAATATCGGTGATGGACATCGGACTTTGGACGTCCAAACCGCTTTTAGCGGCGCAGGTCTCGCACAAATGGACCTTGGTCACCGTCCCCTCGACCACCTGGGTGAGGTGCACGGTTGCTTCTCGTTCCTTACATGATTCGCACTGCATGAAAAAACCTCAAATGTTAAGGCATTGGAGTATTGGAGTGCTGGAAAAGTGGAGTAGTGGGATCGATTGAAAATATTTTTCGAAGGTCTGGAACAAATCCATCACTTCAAAAATCTTGTTTTTCAACACTCCAATTCTCCATCTCTCCAACTCTCCAACTCCTACTTAATCGGCGTGCCCGTCGATTGGGCATACCGGCTGAAGGCCTGGCCCAGTTTCTTCGTCACGGGCCCCGGCTTGCCGCCGCTGATTACGCGGCGGTCCATGTTGACGACGCTGATGATCTCGGCGGCCGTACCGGTGAGAAACAGTTCGTCGGCATTATACAAGTCGTAGCGCGTCAGCACTTCTTCCCTGGCCTTGTACCCGAGCTCGGGGGCCAGTTGCATAACCACCTGCCGCGTTATGCCTTCCAACGCCCCGCACCACGACGGCGGCGTCAACAGCGTATCGCCCCTGACCACAAACACGTTGTCGCCCGAAGCCTCCGCCACATACCCCTGCGGATTAAGCATAATGCATTCCATCACGCCGGCATTCAGGGCCTCGATCTTGGCCAGGATGTTGTTCAAATAGTTCAAGCTCTTGATCCGGGGATTGACCGCCTCGGCCTGGTTGCGCATCGTGCCCACGGTGATGATCGACATGCCCTTTTCGTACAGCTCTTTGGGATACAACTGAATCGCGTCGGCAATCACGATCACCTGCGGCTCCTTGCAGGTGAACGGATTCAAGCCCAGCGTTCCCACGCCGCGCGTCACCACCAGGCGAATATAACCGTTTTTGATGCCGTTGAGCTTGCAGGTGCGAACGACGGCCTCCGTCATGTCCTTTTTGTCCATCCGAATGTCCAGCGCGATGGATTGGGCCGAACGGTAGAGACGGTCGATATGTTCGTCGAGCATGAAGACCCGCCCGTTGTAGGCGCGAATGCCCTCGAAAACACCGTCACCGTAGAGGAGTCCGTGATCGAACACGGAGACTTTTGCATTCTTCTCGTCTACGATTTTACCGTTCATGTAAATCTTCATAGTTTTTCCTTCTAATACTTAAAGCCAGCTCCCTTAGGAAGCAAGTTTCCCGTCCTGCAAAACCAGGCGGGTCTCGCACATGGCGCCCACGGCCTCGTTGTGCGTGACGAGCATAAGGGTATGCCCCCTCTCCCGCGTTAATGCAAATAAATAATGCAGCACCTGATCGCCCGTTTTGGAGTCCAGATTACCGGTTGGCTCGTCCGCCAGCACGATCTCCGGGTCGTTCATCAGAGCCCGCGCCAGCGCTGCCCGTTGCTGCTCGCCGCCGGAAAGCTCCATCGGCCGATGCCCGGCGCGCTCGGCCAGACCCACGCTGGCCAGCAAGTCGCAGGCCCGCTTGCGATGCTTGGCCATCATCGCCCAGGCGCCGAACCGGCTCATGGCCGGCAGCATCACGTTCTCCAAAATGTCCAGCTCCGGCAGCAAATGATAGGACTGAAACACGAACCCGATGCGCAGCGCCCGGATGTCCGTGCGCCGGGCATTCGAAAGCCGATAAAGATCCAGGCCTTTGAAACGAACCGAACCGGCGGTCGGACAATCCAAGCCGCCCAAAATATGCAGCAGCGTGCTCTTGCCCGCGCCGCTGGCGCCCATAATGGAAACCGTCTCCCCGGCCCGGACGGACAACGACACGCCCTTGAGCACCTGGATCTTTACGCGTTCGATCGAATACACCTTCTCGACGCCTGCGGCCTCGAGTAAAACGGCCCGGTTGTCCGTCGGTTGGGAGAGCGTCTCATTCATAGCGCAATGACCTCACCGGATCCATCCGCGCCGCCTGGTAGGCCGGCACCACCCCCGCCAGCGTGCAAATCACCATCACGGAGATCGCAATCACCAGAATATCCATCCCGGAGGTCGCGGAGGGAATCTCGCTCAAATGGTACAGCTCCTTCGGAAACAGCTCCATGTTGAACCGCTCCGACAGGAAAAACATCAGGTCGTTGCGATAACGCAGCACCAGCAGCCCGAAGCCGATGCCGCAGGCCGTGCCGATCACCCCTTGAATCCACCCCTGCCAGAAGAACACCCGCATGATGCTCCCCGACGAAAAACCCAGCGCCTTCAACAACCCGATTTCGCGGGTCTTCTGCACCGTCACCGTGATCAGCGTGTTCATGATGCCGAACGCAGCCACCACGGTGATGAAAATCAGCAGGAAAAACATCATGTTCTTTTCGACCCGCAACGCGGCAAACAACTGCCGGTTCAAATCCATCCAGGTGCTGGCGTCGTATTCAGGCCCCAGAGCCGCCCGGATTTTCCGGGCAGCGACGTCGGCATGATACGGGTCTTTCGTCATCACCTGGATCGCATGAACGCCCGTCTCCATGCCATAGAGTTCGCGGGCCTTGTCCATCGACGTCAAGGCGAAGCCCACGTCGAACTCCCACATCCCTACCGAGAAAATCCCCGCCACGATCATTTCCTCCGGCAGGCGGAGTTCATCGGCCGAAATAAACGTCTGGGGCGAATACACCAGAATTTTGTCGCCCACCCGTACGCCCATCCGCTGGGCCAAATCCGCGCCGATCACCACATCGTTATCGTCCACGGAAAACTTGCCGCTGACGATGCTCTCGGGAATCTTGCTGACCGTGCGCTCCAACTCCGGATCGATGCCCCTGACCATCGGCGTATGAACCCGGTCGTTATGCTGGATGAACACCAGCCCCTGCACATACGGCGCCACGCCGGTGATGCCGTCGATTTTGGACATCCGCTCCACGAGCTCGTCCGCGTCCTCGATGACCCCGTACCCCGTGACCGTGATATGCGCATTGAAGCTGAGAATCTTGTCCCGCCACATGTTGTCGAAGCCGCTCATCACCGACAGCACGATGATCAACACCGCCACCCCCAGCAAAACCCCCAGCACGGAAATGACCGTCACCACCGAAAGGAAGGTCCGTTTCGGTCGCAGATATTTCAGCGCTAAATACAATGAAAATGGCAGTTTCATAATCTGATTTTCCAACCATTGGAAAATTTTCAGCCGGTTTTTCCAACCATTGGAAAACTTCGACACCCCCCTCAGGTGGCCCGGCTTCTCCGAAGACGGGCTCCCATGATTCGCCGGCAACACCCACCGGCCGCGTTGCGGAGAACGCGGCCCACCTTCTACTTCGCCTTCAACTGCGGGAACAATACCACATCCCGGATCGACTCGGCGCCGGTCAGGACGATAACCAGCCGATCGATGCCGATGCCCATGCCGCCGGCCGGCGGCATGCCATGCTCCAGCGCGGTCAGGAAATCTTCGTCGATCTTCGAGGCATCCCCGCCGGCCTGATCTTCGAACCGCTTCCGCTGATCGAGCGGATCGTTCAATTCGGTGTAGCCCGGCGCAATTTCGCGGCCGCGGATGACCAGTTCGAAAACATCGACCACCGACGCATCGTCCGGGCAGCGCTTGGCCAAAGGCACCAAATCCACCGGCAACCGCGTCACGAACGTCGGATTCATCAGGGTCTTCTCGATCAACTTCTCGTAGACTTCCTGCGTGATCTCCGTGAAGCCCCATTCGTTGGGAACATCCAGCCCCAACCCGCGAGCTTTTTCGCGAGCCGTTTCCACCGGCAGCTCGAACCAATCTGCGCCGACTTTGTCGCGAACCAAATCCTTGTAGGCCACAGTCCGCCACGGCAGACTCAAATCCACTGCCGCCTCGCCGGCGCCGACTTGCAGCGTGCCCAGGACCTTCTGCGCCACGCCGGTGACGAGATCCTGAACCAGCGTCATCATCGAACGCACATCGCCGAAAGCCTCATAGATCTCGACCATCGTGAATTCGGGATTATGAAAGCGATCCAGCCCCTCGTTGCGGAAATTGCGGTTCAGCTCGAAGACCTTGTCGAAGCCGCCGACCAGCAGCCGCTTGAGGTAAAGCTCCGGCGCGATTCGCAGGAACATATCCGCGCCGAGCGCATTATAATGCGTCTTGAACGGATTCGCCGCCGCGCCGCCGGCCATCTGCTGGATCATCGGGGTTTCGACTTCATAAAACCCGCGACCCGCCAGGAAAGCCCGGATTTCGCGAATGATCTCGATGCGTTTGTTGAACAGATCGCGGACTTCCTGGTTCGCGATCAGGTCCAGATAGCGGTAGCGATAACGGAGTTCCACGTCGCTCAAACCGTGCCATTTTTCGGGCAAAGGAAGCAGCGCCTTGCAGAGCAGCGTCCAGTTCAGAACCTTCAACGTGCGCTCGCCCATTTTGGTGACGAACAACTCGCCGTCCGCGCCAATCTGATCGCCCAGATCCAGCAGTTCGAACGCCGCAAAAGCCTGCTCGCCGATCGTATCCTTCTTGATATAAATCTGGAATCGGCCCGAGCCGTCTTGCAGATGCGCGAAGATGCTCTTGCCCATCGTACGCTTGGAAACGATGCGGCCGGCGATCTTAACCGCCTTGTTTTCCTCATATCCCGCCAGGATTTCCGACAACCGGCCCGTCCGCTCAAACGCTTGCCCGAAAGGCTGATAGCCCATTTCCTTCAACTTGCCCAAATTGATCAGCCGCTGTTCCCGAAACTCGTTTTCTTTCGCTCCATGCTCCATACGCAACCGCCTCTTTCTGAAATAAATGTCCGCACAGATTAAGAGCACGGGGATTGCAAGTCAAGGGATGAAGAGCCGGCGTGATGGAGTACAGAAGAAACGGAGATATTACTCTGGATTTTCCTTCAGCACCCCACTTCTCGGCTCATGTGCCGGAATCACATCTCGACACGAACGCAGATTGTATGGGGAATCGATAGAACAATGAGAGATTAAAGTTTTTCTCTGGGATGGTTGACCTATCAGCGTATATCTTGAACCGACCTCCAGGCCTCTACAGCCGGCAGGAACAACGGGCGGCCAGGGATGATGTGCCGATCGAAAAAAGGCAGCCCCACAGATGGCAAAGCGGTCCCACGGATCGTCAAGTCTGAGCCTT
>Ga0209417_1004244_pt1 | contig 17415 bp, 12 predicted proteins | sample RifGroF2_FD_184002 | JGI IMG/M metagenome (GOLD analysis project Ga0209417, IMG submission 184002) | Groundwater microbial communities from Rifle, Colorado, USA - Groundwater F2 (SPAdes) (version 2) | ecosystem: Environmental > Aquatic > Deep subsurface > Groundwater | place: Rifle, Colorado... | reverse complement strand
CAACATTGTCGGATTGATGGCTCACTTTCATCGGAACGGTGGCTCACTTTCGTCGGTCCGGTGGCTCAACTGCGTCGGATTATCCAGGCAGATATTCATGCACCGCGGGCAACCGAACAACTGGTTTTTGCGGACGGACCTGAATGCCCACGACTGGCATTACTGCGCGAGTCGGGCAGCCGGGTACGCCGGTTGGCGGGAATGGACGAATGAACAGCTCTGCACGCTCGACGGGACGATCGCCAGGCACGGTTTGCCTGAAGGGCTCGACACGCGTCCGGAACGGTTCTTCGAGCTCCTCCTCGACTTCAAAGAAGTGCAATATCCGTTCGGGCAAGCGACGCAGTTGCTGGAGAAACGGATCGTCGTCGAGCATCGCGCGACCGCGTCGGTCTTTTCCCTGCCCGCCGCGGCGTTCGTGTATGTCCGCAATGCGACGGAAGGCCCCTGGCGGCGGGATCCCCGGTATTACATCACCAAACCGTGGAAGTACCTTGCGCCCGTCGCCCGTCGCCAGTGGAATCGACCCGAGGAACTCATCGAGACAATCAAATCGCGGGAGAGTCTCGGACCCGACGAAGCGCTTTCGTTTCGTTTTCAAGGTCTCGCCCAGTGGATTCTGCGGGTCCCCTGCCGCGACGGGATCCGACACGCTTGCGGTTGGGATGCGGTGATCGACCGTCTGCTTGAAAAAGAGGTCGACTTCTTGAAATCGGAACTTCGCAGAAGGTATCTGGATGGCGAAGAAGAGATGTGCGAAATCATCGATGACTCGCGCTTTCCGACCGTGTTGTTCGATGATCCTGAGCAACGGGACAACCTGCTCCTTCGGTACTTCCATCTCCTGATGATTCGGAAGAGAAAAGGACGACTCGAGTGACGGGAAGAGCCTGTCAATGTCTTTTGCCGGGGTAAATTGTCGTGATAAACAAAAAAGAATCTGTAAAGGCAGATCCCCTCTATGTAAAAATGGAATGGCTTTTTGGAGCTAAAGTTTGACTAATTTTTAATGAAGATCAAGGTCAAAGTATATACATAGGGCTAACCTGACAAATAGAAATCATGTCCTTTTCAAGCCTTGGAAATTGAAAGCTCTTCTTTCACCTTTTTAAGATAATTTCGAATAACGATGATCCGAGTGCTTTATTCTGATGCCAAACCTCTCTCATCGCAAGTCCTGGAACTAGCAAAAACGCATGATAAACGCCAAAACAATCTTTAGTAAAATAAGTGTTGAAATCAAAGGTAGGCTCTTTTTTTATTCCGAATACATAATTATAAATTACTTTAGAATCATATTGATTTTTAACAATGACACTTGGCAAAAAAACATTGGGAATGATTTCTGATATTCCGTTTTCGCGTTTACAGTAATAGTTATACAATTCAGTGTTTGTATTTGTTGGAGTCTCACTTATTTTGAAACCATTGATTGAAATAAACTTAATAAATGGTTTTGCAAATGGATTAGGACGAATGATTGTTCTCTCATTTCCTTGTAAAAAAATCGGCGTATTGCACAACGCATTAAACCAAATACTTAAGTTAGTAAAATCATTTTGTTTCATTATCTTGATAGTATTTGAATAATTTCGATTTTCTATAACGTTATCAACAAATTCGGCAGAAACATCAACAAGACTATTGCAATTATATAAGTATTTATAACATTCTTCATAGGAAATATAAACATCATTTTCATCAACAACAATATCATATAGAGTATCGAAAAATTTACATACAAGAACGAGAGGTTTTAAATTTACAGACCTCTTTTTCATTGCTGGACGCTTAATCAACAAATCAATTATTAGCTCATCCCTTGATAATCGTTTTTCAATATAGTCTATTGCTGGCTCTCCTAATTCATTGATGTTGTTTATTATCCCATGATCCCTAAATCGAGTGAGAGCAGCATTGGGATTCCCAGAATCTTCATCAAAAATACAATTTGAAATCAATTTATCAATAATTGATTTTGAATCACGATTTCCATTATAATTATATAAAAAAGCAATGACTGAATCAAATGTGCTATTTATAAAGTTCATTGATCTATCAATATACCAATCGTTCATGCTCTGCACTCCTCCTATTGAATTATTTTAATTATTTCCTCAATCACCGCTTTAATTACGGGAACGGCTATAGAATTGCCTGTTTGACGCCACATAACCTTATCGTCAACAACTATGTTGAAATTATCAAATCCCATTAAACGAAGCAATTCATTTGGTGTCATTTTTCTTGCAACGGATGGCTTGCCATTGTATTCGCCAACAAATATTTTGGGATCATTAAAATGACGTGCTTGAGGATCTTCAACACGAAAATCGCCAATCCAGTTAAATTGTTGATTTGCAGTTTGACATCCAATTACATCCTGGTTTACACGTGCTTTTCTTTGATTTCTTTGAACTTGCGTAACAAACTCAAATCCCTTTTTTCCCAAATAGTACTTGTTGGGTACGAATTCATCTAGATATTCTGCGCTTTTGTGTTTTAGCTCAACTGGAGTAGGAAATGAATATTCTTTGAGATGTAAAGAACGATTTATCCCTACAACAAAAACTCGTTTTCTCAACTGCGGAAGATTAAAATTAGTTGCATTTAAGACTTGATATTTGATATCGTAGTTGAGCAAATCAAAAGTGTCTATTATAACCTTCCAAGTTTTACCATTATCGTGTGTAAGCAAGCCTGTTACGTTTTCAAATATAAATGCTTTTGGCTGGATTTCTTGAACAAGTCGTGCATAATCATAAAATAAGGTTCCTCTTGTATCTTCAAGACCTCTTTTATGCCCATAAGTTGAAAAGCTTTGACAAGGACTACCTCCCACGAATAAATCAATAGAATCACGAAATGGGGTTCCATCAATGAACCGAATATCCTCAAACCATTTCGATTCACCCATGTGGTAATTGGCAAGATAAGACTGTTTAACATTGTTGAGTTTCCCAGTTGAATCATATAATTCATTCAATGCTTTTTCTTTTTCTTTCAGCGAAAAGCCTTCCATTTTTCTTGAGATTTCATCTGCAGTTTGAGATAAGTATCTTTCTCCGTTATCACACGCAAAAACAATTTCATGTTCAATACCTATTTGTTTTAGTGCTTGTTCAGTAGCTCCAATACCGCTAAAAACTGTTGCTATTCGTAACATAATATCTCCCTTTTGGCATTTTACTCAAATTTAAATCCTTGTTCCACTGCAGCAAGAAATATTGATTTGGCAAAAGTTTCTTGTTTTCTTGTCATCTTTCTCATCCCTTTGTCATGTTTGTATATGACTGCGGGCATCCCATGAATCATATAAATTTGTGATTCTGTGAATGATTTTGAGTTGATTTGAATCCACTTTTCCAAATTAATCCACATCTTTGAATTTTTTAAATTGTTTTCAATATAAGTTTTTGCTGCGTTTTCAGGTAAGAACTCCCATTCCTTTTCATTTTCTGGTAATTCATATTTTTTGACTATTGTTTTTACATGGTCCCAGCATTCGCTTTTTCTTGACCACATTCGAATATCGGAGTAATTGCTAGGTGAATCAATAAGTTTTTCATAAACATCTTGTACCATAATTGTCAGCATTTGCTCGAATTCATGACCAGTTGCTTGATTATTCCAAATTTCTATTAAATCAGCGCATTTCTTCGATATTAGTGATAGGTAGGACATTGTATAAGCGATAAGGCTTGATTTGTATTGTAATTTTAATTTTTTTATAATTTGATCGAACTTTCTATATACTATAATCAGCGCATAACTTCCTTTAAAGTAATTTTCATCCACTATCTGTGTGCTAAAGTCCTTCACAATACTATAAAAATACTCAAAACATTTTTCTTGCCCTTTACAAACCAAATCTGGCATTTGTTGCCAAGATATTATTGCTTGTGCTAATTGCAATTTGGAAAATTTAAATTTTTCTGGATTTAACAATAAAAACGAATCACTCTTTTTTGTATGTATTTTTTTAAGAGTGTTATATTGACCGTTTGTTCGTTCAAAAAAGCAATGATAATCTTGCATATTTTTTCTAGCCATTACGGTCTTTGAAATGTCTTCATAAGTTTTGAAAAATTTTGAATTTGAGGGAGGATCAGAACGCTTTATTGCCGTTTGCGAGTTTGAAAAAATGGAAATATTACTTACCAAATATTCTGATGACTCAATATTTTTGATTATAGCAATTTTTGCTGGTACTATAATTTTTGATAAATCCAGCCTATCATTCTTACATTCATACAAGGTTGCCGTGGTTTGACCGCCATTTACAATTAAAAAATCGGTTAAACTCTCTATGACATTGTTGTCTATTTGAATGCCTGTAGCGATAGCGGAAAGGCCGTTATTATATGCAACAAACTCCTGTGGTGATTCCTTAACAGTTTCAATTATTTCTTTATTAACTTTGTTGGTGCGTTTTAAGTATGATCTTACATTCGCAGATAACAACCCAATGCTGTCTTCCTTGTAGAGTTGAGCAAGCCATTCTCCAGAAAACGATGTAAGATACACATCAATATCATTATCACTGGATATTAACACAGCCGATGTCCCTTTTCCAAACTTCTCCAAAAGATTTAAAGTGTTTGTGTTGGTAAAAGTTGCGCTTATTTTATTTGCAAGATCATTAACATCGAAAGTTCGCAACCCTATTGAACGAATCCCAATTTTATAATTTCCGTCAAGAATATATCCTTTTGGAACGACATAGTTTGTAACAATATTCAAAATGATTTCCATGTCTATGTGAGAAACAATATAATCGCACAAATCATAAAGTGGGCGACTTTCGTTAATTTCTCTATACGAATTGTCGTCAATCATTTTGATTAGATTGTCAAGGCCACTCTTCGTTCCTTCAAATTCCTTTTCAAGAATACTTTGCCCGGATTTTGCAAACTGGTTATAAATAGAAACGTAAATATTAATGTAATTCTCATCAACATTACAATAGTAGCCAGAGACTTTTATGTTTTTAGCAGGAATTTGTTCATTACAGTCGTTAAGAAGATCCAAATCAACCTGTTCAAGAAAAGGAAATACAAAGTGCAAAAAAGCCGAATCTATATCTTCAATTTCTTGGTTTGAATTATATTGCTCACTTACTTTAGAAGAAATATAGTCAAAAGCTATCATATTTGTGCACTCTCCACTGCTTTAATACCACTAATATTTATGTAGTAATCCACATCGAACACATTGCTTGGTATGCATTCTTTTACCAGTTTAGGAAAAGAATCATCGACAATGTATGTCTTAATTATCTCAACCGAAAAAATGTATTTGCTTTCATAAGTAAGCGGATCTATTTGCTGAAGCATTAATTTCATCAAAAACAATTTTTTATACTCTGCCGATTGTAACATTTCATATGTTTCATGAATACACTTTGTTACTGAAGTTCCCGTTTCGTTTTCATCAAAAACATACAACTTTAAATACAGCTTTTTCAAGTCAAAGAGAGACAATTGATTTTCGTTGGAAATATGTATTATATCTTGTTTTTGGTTAAGAGTTGACTTAATTTCCACGCTAATATCATTCACAATAAAATCTCTTTTGTTCTTTTCGCATCCATACCAAAATGAGATCGCTTGCTCTCCATATTTTGAAATTAAATTATTTAAAAAAAGAAGTTCCGCAACAAGTCCTTGTTCCTCTATTTTTGATAATGCTCTCTTAAATTTGAAGAAATCATGAAAATCTCCAATTACTTTTTCAAATGCTTCCAATGCATCTATGTCTGATGTTGTGTTTTCTAATTTAGAAAATATCGACGCGGCAAATACTATAAATGCTTCGTCTTTTTTATTGTCTACATTTATAACAACTAGATAAGTCTTTGTTTTGTCTAGATTGTTGTTTTGCAATATTTTAATATCGACACCATTAACTTGGGGTGGACAATAGCTTTTTATAAATAGTGACTCAAATTCAATTGAAAATGAATGCTCATTATTTTGATTTGTTGTAATAAAAACATTGTTTTTAGAATCTGTCGGCATAAATACGGTTAGTGTTTCTTTGCAACAAAGTTTTTTGGCCTCTTTATCTATGTCATTCCACCTAGAAAAATACTTAGGATTCATTTAATTCATCTCCTTCGTCATAATCTGTTGATTTCAAATAAACCGGATTGACATAGTAATCAACAGCTGAAAATTCAAGGTTTTCTGTCTTTGGGAACCAGATCCCAACTCCAATTACTCCTTTCCCACCACGAAGAACATTTCCGCATTTGTATATTTTCCTTTTTTTTCCATTTGGAAGTGAAATTTCTTTATCAAATACTTTCTTATGGATGTCAACAGAATAAAGTGCCATTAAGCCATGTTCTTTGGTGAATGAATTACAAATAATATCGTTCCCTACAGAAAAGCAATTAATCATCTCATACTCCGACGAATTTGGAGTATAAAAATCTCTAAAATCGGTTGGTGAAGTGACCGCTTTTAGGAACATTTCTGTCATATCATCGTCTGCATAAAGGTTTCTATCGGTGTTTTGATTTTTGTAAATCTTGTACTCGCCAATATTATCAGCATAACTTTCATTTCTAATCGAATTTGAGTGCAGAACTATTGTCCAATCTATTAGCTCGTTAAAACTATTAAGCTGACAAATATAGTTAATCCAATTTCTAATGCTGATACTACCAACTAATTCATCACACTCTTTATAGTGTGATAAATAATATAGAACAACAGAAGATGACACATTGTTGAACACAACATTTCCGTTTTTTCTTTTGGAACCATTTCCTAGTTTTCTTACTAGCTCTTCCGTTACAGCACGATTATCGTTTACGTAATCCTTTTTATATGACAAAAGTTGTTGTAGGCTTTCCGAAAATGATATCTTCTGTTTTTTTGCAGATTTCATTTTGCTTGATGAAGTAGGAGCAAGCCTTGGACTATACTTTACTTTTAATCCAAATTCCGCCGGTGTCAGCCTTAATGAGTTCATTTCTTGAACATCACCTTTAAACATTTCTGCTGCTATACCCGCATTAATGAAATCGTTGACGAAATCCCTTACTGTAAAGATTCGACACAAATCAATCCAACCATTTCTATAACCAAACCATCGTCCCATTTGAAGTAAAGTGTCATAAGCCTTCGATTTCCGATAATAGTATGATACAATTAATCCTTCCAAAGTCAATCCGCGAGAAAGCTTATCCCCACCAATGATAATGTGCTGACCAATATCGCTACTTTCATAATCACAGATATCAGCGGAATCTCCATTTACAACTTTGATTCCATTCAGTGTCATTTCAAATATTGTTAAAATGTGAGCGGAAATATTCTGCCAATTGTCGCAGAAATCAAACAACAATCTAGTTTGACTAATTGGCATAATATTTTCTTCCCAATAGTCCTTATACTTTTTCCTTTCTGTATCATCTCCGTATTTATATGCAAGCATCATATTAGATATTTTGTTTTTTACCAGTTCTTTTAGTGATGTCGCCGGATTCTTAAACCGAGCAATATGTATTAACATCGAGTTATGTTCAATGATTCCACGAGAACTTTTTATTGCCGAAGCAATAATAAAGTGCTTAAAAGCCGCCTCTAGGCTATCGTTGATTTTTATGACTGGGGTATCGACTTTTATTTTTTTTGTTTTTTTAATTTCCTCTTCGAATAAATCATAGTAATCAGTTATCGGCTTATATAAATCTAATGTTAATGCATCATCTTCAGAATTGTCATCATTTATTGTTTCAATTCCAAAATATTCACGAACTCCACAATAATCTTGCGGTCTTGGAAGACAAATAATAAAATCTTCAGGAAAAATATCTTTTTCCTCGCCCTCAAAGCCATACGGGTTAATAAACACATTTGCAAATGGAGTAGCAGTATAACCTACGTAAGCATAGCGATTAAACCTTGATATCATTTTGCGTATTAACATATTTATTGTTGATGCTTCGTTTATCGATTCGGCGTTTTTAGTATTTACAGAAGCTTGGTCAACCTCATCATCGACAAATAACACCGGAATATCATATTTATCTTTTGTTTTTGCTCCGGCTTCACCCGACAAAAAATTATTTATTAAAGTAGAAAGCACACTAGAATTTTTTTTAAGTACAGCAATCAATGGTTGCATTCCGTTATTTAATACGGTAGTAATCGCTTCAGCTGCTTTTTTATTAATATCTCCTTTTTCTCCAGAATGTGTAATGGCATTTACATATAGAACTTCATTTGAATCTATGCCCACTCCAATGGGATTACCTTTTTTAAAATCCGGTCTAGTCTCATGTCCTAGAATTTCTTTATCGAGTCTTTTTTGAGTTTGGCTTCTCAAATCTTTTGTTAATCCAGCAAGGACAATAATCAATTTGTATCCAGCATCTAGTGCTTTATTTATTAGCGCAGTGTAGTTAGCTGTTTTACCTGATTGTATATCGCCCATAACCAAACCTTTAATTCCAAAAAAAAACTCAGTCTTTGGGTTTTGAAGATGATCTATAATTGTATCAGATGATTCATTAATCGATTGAATCGTTCCCCAATTCCAATGCTTTTTTGTAAACAGATATTTTTCATATCGGTTATAAAAACAAAGCCTAATATTAGGCTTTGCCTTGAATAACCATGGCGTGTAACCTTTTGCAAAGACAATCGGCTTATCTTCAATCACTACTACAGATTGCTTTATCAATTTAATTATTTCAGGATCGTTTTTATCAATGTCCATATCTAGTATTTTAAGCATACCATTAACTTTTGTTGATATATACTGAAGTTGTTCAAAAAAACTTAATTTGGGATCGATTTTTTTGACTATACCGCCCAATAAGTCTACAAGAATTTTTCTTTCGTTATCAGTCATTTTATAAAACCCCTTTTGATTCAAAGAAATCTATCAAATCACTTATGTAGTTGTCATCCAAACAAAATGGTTCACATGAACTCATTTTTTTCATAATTTCTGTATTCGAGAAACCATCTTCTTTTAGTCTCTCATACATATCATTCATTTCTTGTGATAAATTTGAATATGTGTTCTGTTTTTTCGAAATTCCACTTCTGCTAATTTCTCCAATTGGTATGTTTTTTGATAGCAATTTAAAGAGCCTATTTTTGTCTATTTCTTTCATGGATGCAACTATACTTTTAATTATCGGATGGTCTTCGTTAACACTTAACAAAATTCCGTCGGATGTGATTTTGCTGTGCCAAACTGGAATATGAGTTTCTGTTTTTGTTATTCTAACTATGGACGGGGCTTTCATGTAGTTAAAACTCTTTCTTGATTCGTTTCTTGCCTTCGTCGCAATTTTTTTCAAAAATGGCAACAAATCATCCGGAATAAAAATTTCATTTTTGAGAAAATTTGGATTAAAAAGCAAGTCGAGTGATGAGTCAATATCAATTCGTATTCTAGAATAATCATACTTGTTTGATATTGATAAATCATCAAATCCAAGCCAACCACCTTCTTTGATTAATCGATTATTTCTAAAGATGTAAAAGCCCTGCTGGTCGCTTAATCCATATCCTCTCATATATGCTTGATCATTAGTAGAAAGATTGTTAGATGGCGGTAAAATGTATATCTTTATTCCGATTTTTGAGTTGTGATATTTAATAACTTCATCAAGAATAAGGGTCGTTTTTGTGTGATGAGAAAAAAACGGATCCCAACTTATTATCTTGTTTCCGTTTATTATGATATTCAAATTTTTATTAATATAATCACTGAAAACGTGAGAGAGATGTTTCTCAACAATTGCGATTTTACTAAAGAACTCTGTTTGACAATTTGCCTTGGCTATATCTTTCAGTTTATTCCAAACAATAGCTGTTCCGGAAGAGGAGTGGATATGGTCACTTACATAACTAATAACGCTACATATCCAACCATTTTGCCGCATTAATTCATAGTCAAGTAGTAAAGTATTCTTATTGCCGTTAATTTCTTTTGACTGTATCATCAATCTGTCGCACATTGAGGCGGATGCCGAATTTAATCCTGTTGAAAAACGCCCTAAATCATTCCTAGAACGCTCATCAAGCATATTTTTAAAAGCAATAATACTAGCTTGTTTTAATCTATCTAAAGACATTCCAATCCCATCATCAATAATTGTAATGAAAGGTTCTCCGCTGTTATAATTCATTTCTATCCAAATGTTCTTTGCCTTTGCAGTTATGCTGTTATCAATAATATCTGCAATCGCCGATTGAAGAGAATACCCCGAATGGCCCAAAACGTCCAACAAATTTGTATTTGGGGTAACATCAAAACTATCTATTATTTCATAAATATTTGTACTCATCTTTTACTTTCCCCCGAAATGTTTCATAATTCACTTGAACATCATTATTTCTGTAAATGGTTCTTTTTAGAAATGGAATTTTTTCACCATGCCAAATAGGTCATCAACAGAGCTCAAAGATACTTCGCAATTTTGATGCGAGTTGCATTTTGGGATAAGTTGTTCAACTTTCAAATTTGATAATACTATCCTTGCTTATGCATAGTAAATCCTCTATATCAAGGATGGTTATTCATTTTATTTCTTTTATTGATTCTCCGTTGATGGGAGCAAATATCAATGCGATCCTATACTCTACAAAATCGTTATACGGCGTAATAGGCAATTTGCTAAAAATATCAATATTCAACTGGTCTTGCCTTTCAATTGAGTCAATACAGTTACTGACTTTGGTTATGATTGTTGATTTTTTCTGCGTTCATTAATATAATCTATTCTTTCATTTGCAAACTGGTTTGTTCTATATTTAGCCATGACTTGTCTTCCTTGATGAATTCCACGATGTCACTCGTTTTTCAGTCAAGTACAAAGAAGATTTTCCGAAGTGTCTCCATGGTCACATCTTGTCCATTACGGAGTTTTGTCATCGTACTTCAAGACAAACACTCGCTTGGACTTAATGGAATTAAATCAGTGGTTTTGCGTTATTGCATCTTGCTATCTTTGTTCTGTTTTGAATCCTTTCCTTTTTATCTATAATACCACCTAAATTGCACAAAAGGAAGGCTCATTACTAAATCTGTATCCAATTGGTGTTTGATAATTCGAGGTCGAGTGAATCCGCTTCCGATTGTAGAAGAGTTCGATATAGTCGAATAAGTCGGCGTCGACTTCGCTAAGGTCATGATACATCATTCGAAAGATCCTTTCACTCTGCAGTTAAGCGAAGAAACTTTCGACGCAGGAGTTGTCGTAAGGGCATCCGTCGCGAGACATTCTTCCACGCAACTTGTTGGCTACAAAGGTATTCTAATAGCCCGTACTAGCGTACTGACATCCGCGGTCGCTGTGGAAGATCGTTCCTTCCGTCTCCGGATACCTTCCTATGGCTTCTCCCAAGGCGCGTTTCACAAGCTCGGTATCGATTCTTTGACTCGTCGCATAGCCAATTAGAGATACATGACAACCGCCAGATAGACCCGGCTTAGCTGGATCTTGATATAGGTGACATCTCCCGCCCCTACAACATTGGGACCTTCCGGACGGAATTGCTGCTGCACGAGATCTTGCTTGTCGGGATTACTCTCTAGATGATGGCGGAAGGGTCGGCACTTCTTCTGCGTGACTGAATTTAGGCCATATTCCCGCATGATTCGCCATTGATAGTACTGCTTCTCGCTGACCTCCAACACCCTGCACATCCTCCGCACGCTGTAATGGGAGTCTAGACGTTTCATCGCCTCGCATTTTCTTCGCGTGCTACCATAAAAAAGTGCAGAAATTTTTGGGGATCTCGACGTTCTCCTGCTCTTCGGCCAGTTCCTTCTCTTACTGTCTGTTCCTGGTCTCCAGTTCGCGAAATTTCCGCTTTGCATCATTTGGATCCACCGTCCTCGCGGTGTGTTCAAGGGCCTTGGCTTCGGTTGCGCTAGGCGGATTGGTCTTCCGGCGATATTCTCTGACCCATCTGCACACGGTGTTCGTATCGATTCCCAGTTCTTCCGCTACTGATGTTGTGGGACTTTCCCGAATTTAAAATATGGAGAACGGTCCGTTCTCGCGTTTCTTCCCTATACTTCGAGTTATTGCTTGGCATGGTTCTTCATTCCCTCAGTTTGTGCTCATATGATTCAATGAGGTACCTACTGATTAAATACATACAAGTCCAATTCCTACAATCAATTTCTTCAAGAGTTCTTGAGCAAAAAAACGCACAAATGGTAGTATTGACTAAAAATCCGCAGTCGCTTTTCGCATCCGCGCGGTCTTTCTTTTTACCGCGAGACCAGGTCGAGCGATTCCAAACTAGATTCCGATTGAGGAGGATTTGCATGAAATCGACGCTTCGCGATCATGTCTACTTCGTCATCTTCCTGGTTCTCATCACCGTCGGCATCCCCTATGCGGAAGTCCTTTTCGATCCGGACGGATTCAACCTGTATCGGTTCGTCGACGTGGCCGTTTCCGGTCTAATCTGGTTCGGCGTTTTGTTCTATGGCCTTTCGATGATCCGTCCGGCATGGAACCGATATCTCCGCAAGCGTCGCTGCGCGGTGAAGGGAATCACCTCCAATCTCCAGCGGATGAACGCGAAAATGATGCCGGTGCTCGACATCCGTGACGCCGTCCAGCTCCTCGAGATGGCGGAAGCCGCGGTCCTGTCCGGCGATGAAGCTTATGGAATCGCGGTCGCCGAACACGTGCGGGGCGACCGCCGCGACCTGCATCTCAAGTCGGCCCTGATCCGTTACGACTATGCAAGGGTCTTGCTTGTGGTCGGACTCGAGCATCACGACTTCGAAGAGGCGAAACGGAACCTTTCGGCGCTCACACGGGCCTGGAACGAACTTCCAAGCTATCGGAAGGTCGTGCTCGAGGGTGAGAAGAACCTTTTCCAGCCGCTCGTGAAGCTGCTCGAGACGGATGCCTCCGAAGAAGCCGACAAGGTGCAAAATGCGATCCGGCGTTGCCGGTTTCCGGTCAGACACGTCGAAGCGCTCTGGATCCTGATCCGACATTACGAGTCAGTAAAGGACCGGCAGAACACCGATTACTACGCGACCATCCTGAAAGACTATTCCGGCGATCTGAAGTGCATGGTCGACTTCGGCTGCCGCCCGGTGGGTTCCTACATGCATATCGGATTCGAATACCAGTGGGATATGAAGAGGATCTTCCGGAGCGTCCTCGGCGGACTCTCCTGCCTGCTCGGCGTATTGGTGGCCTGGGACATCTTCATCAGCATCCGCTACGGGAACATGAACGAAGCGGCATGGGCGCTCCTCTCGGGAATCGCGATTGTACTCGGAGGATTCGGACTCGTCCACCCCGTGAAGAACCTCGCGAAGACGGGGATCCTGCTCGGCGTTGCCTTCTTCGTGTTCGCCGCCACGATCTCCTTCGACTTCCAGGCGCTTTCGTGGGACATCCGGATATCGCCCCTGGAAGAAGCGGAGACGATATCGGGTGTCGACCTTGAACTGGACGGACCATTCCTGCAAGCATCCTATGGCAGCGAATATACGATCCTGCAGATCCAGAAGATAGGCTTCCAATACTTGAGCATGACCGGGGAGACGGTTGATCAGAACATCATTACCTCGGGGCTGTTCCATACGAAGACGGCGGTTCTAAGAGATTACGAAGAAGTGATTCCGCAGGTTGTCGCCGACATGATGCAAGGGAATGACTACCAATACTTGCTGGTAAACCTGACGGAGAAGACGGTGAATGCCTTGCCGGCAGTGTCCGGACCGGAAATGTATTTGATCATCGAATACGATGATTTCTTCGGGATCGTCTCTTTTGTAAAATATATTATTACTTGAATCGATTCAAAAATGCGGGTTGATTATTTGAACTCAGCAAAACGATAGTAAGAAAAAAGACGTGTAATATGTGTGGAGAAATACCCACAAAAATTCACGTCCTGAATGTTATTGTGATTACTGAATAACGTGTAATCCACGAAAAGTAAAATCACATCATCTATTTCGTTAATTCCCAGACACCCATTGCTGATTGCTGAACATCCTTTATGATACCCATGCGACGTAATTTGGTTGCTGCCCATCTAATGTCGTATTGCCATGTATAAAATAGGTTATCGTTTTTGGATAAATGCTGTATTTGGTGTTCCCATACCCAACGGCACAGTTGGACAATATTGCCACTTCCGCCATTTGCGATAAGCGCATCTTCAAGTAATTTGACTAGTTCTTCTTTATCCATAATACAATACCTCCTTAAGTATCCGATGTTTTCTATTTTCAGCAACCCACACATTCAACCTATTGCTAATATATATAAACAAAAATGAGTCCTTATATAAATTACTATTCGTATTATAAAGTAAATAATATAAAAGTACCTATGCAACTTACTCAAAATGTTAGGATGTGTAAAAAAGGGAAACAAAACCACTAATAATACAAATTCATAATTTGGTAACTAAGTTGATTGAAATTCATTAACGTTCGATGCATAACTGACAAAAACCATGGAGCAAGTGCTACCAAAAACTACACTAATCGGACAAATAAGGTAGTGAAGTCGACAAATATTTAGTGAAGTAATAGTATCAACTCTCGTAAAGCTTTTGCCGCCGCGGCCGTACTCGCTCCAGAAGGATCGAGATGCGGCGTCAGTTCGACAATATCTGCCCCAACGATATTTGGAAGCTTCGCGAATTCGTCAAATGCTCCCAAAAGGTCCTTGTAGGTGATACCTCCGGCTTCCGGGGTTCCCGTTCCTGGGAAAATCCCGGGATCCAAGACATCCAAATCTATCGTAATATAGGTTGGCTTGTCGCCGATCTTTTTTACTGCTTCGGAAAGTCCGATCAGGTCGAACTTGCGGAGGAACGTATGACCAGATGCAGCCCATTGGAATTCACTCTTGTCGCCGCTGCGGATCCCGAACTGGAAGATCCTGCCGTCGCCGACGAGGTCGTGGCAGCGTCTTAACACGGTCGCATGCGAGAGTTTTCTTCCAAAGAATTCATCGCGCAGGTCCGTATGCGCGTCCAGATGGATGATATGGAGATCGGGATACTTCTCGACCAATGCCTTGATCACCGGATAGGTGACGAGATGCTCCCCGCCGATCATCATCGGCTTCTTGCCGTCTTTCAGGATCTGCTTGACGGTCTTGTTAATAATATTCAATGCGCCCTCGACATCCCCGATCGGCAGATCGAGGTCGCCGATGTCGCAGGTCTTGTAGTCCTTGAGGCTCATATCTCGATACGGCGAATACCATTCGACGCCGATCGAATCGACGCGGATGGCGTTGCCGGCGAACCGCGTTCCGGGGCGGAACGAGGTCGTCGCATCCATCGGCGACGAGAAGATCACGACGTCGGAATCCTTATATTCAGAATTGCAGCTTTGAAACGACAGATCAACTTTCTTCAGTTTCATCTTCGTCTTCCCCTTCCCATTTATGCCAATGCTCTTTATCGACGATACGGACGTTGTCCCCATCGAGTTCCTTCTGGAGGACGGAACCGTTCTTCACATAGAATTCCATGTCGGCAATGACTTCCGGCGTGATGATTTCGCCGGGGATCAACAGCGGGATGCCCGGCGGATAGATCATGATCGTCTCCGCGGAAATCTCGTTCGCCGCTTCGGAGAGCGGGACCGTCAGTTTCGGCGCATGGTACGCATCACGCGGACGCGAATACGATTGCGGGAACTGATAGTTGAACTTGATTTGCGGGAGTGACTTGCGGATCTTGTAGTAGCGTTTCGAGAGATCCTTCATCGCATAGAAGAGCGCGTCGAGATCGTCTTTCGTGGTACCGATCGACAAGACGCAGAGGACGAGGTGCGTTTCCGCAAGCTCGAGCTGGATGTTGAATTTGCGACGAAGTTCTTTGTACGCTTCGAATCCGGTGATGCCGAGATCGGAGACCTTGATGACGATGCGCATCTCGTCGAAGTCGAAGCCGCTGCGTCCTTTGACGTAGTCGCGGTCGACGACCTTGATGCCGGGAACCGTTTCGAGGCGCTTGCGCGCCTTGTCGGCCATGTCGACGACCTTGGCGATCTTCGCTTCGGCCTCGAAGTACATCGTCTTGCGGGCGACGTCGAGAGAGGCCAAAAGGAGAGAACTCGGAGAAGTGGAAGAAAGCATGTTCAGGGTAACTCTAAGTCTCGTATGGTTGACTCTGTCGCCCTGTGTCAGAAGAACGGAACTCTGGGTGAACGAACCGGCAGTTTTATGGACAGAGGTGGCGCTGATGTCGGCGCCGGCGTCCATCGCCGAAAGCGGCAGTTTGTCGGAGAAGTAGAACTGCGCGCCATGGGCTTCATCGACGAGTACGATCATGTTATGCGCATGGGCGATTTCAACGATCTTCTTGAGTTCCGAAGTCCAGCCGAAGTAGGTCGGATTGATGAGGAAGACGGCTTTCGCGTCCGGGTTCTTTTCGATCGCCCGAGCGACCGCATGGGCGGAGACGCCGTTGGCGATGCCCAAGTCGTGGTCGATGTCGGTCTTCACGAAGACCGGCGTGGCGCCCGACAGGATGAGGCCGTTGATCGCTGATTTGTGGACGTTGCGGGGCATGATGATTTTCTCATCGGCACGGCAGGTCGCCATGATCATCGAAAGGATCCCGATCGAGGTGCCGTTCGTCAGGAAGTAGGAGCGTTTTGCATGAAAAGCTTCCGCCATCAACGCTTCCGCTTCCTTGATGACGCCGGTCGGTTGGGCGAGATGATCGAGCCCGAGCGGAGCGTTGCCATCGAGGAGGAACGTATTGATGCCGGTGAAATCCTGGAGTTCGTTGGGAACCCGTCCCAGCTTGTGACCGGGGACGTCGAAGGGGATGACCCCGCTCATTCCGTATTCCTTCAGTTTTGTGAAATACGGGGTCTGCTTCTGTCGTTCGTCTTTCAATTCGTTATCTTCCCTTTCGATTGAAAAAGGCACCGTTTGGATGGTGATCCGGATATGACGGCTGCCTTCGGGATGCGTATGGTGGATGAGATGCTGATAGCATCCGATACAGATGATGGATGATGCCAAAACAAATAGTATCACATATCGGGGAAAAGTCAAATCGATATTGCCTGGGATCAAAAAAAGAGCGAAAAAAGTTGTCTTCCGTAGGGGGTGTTATGATATAATGTTGTTGCTACGAAAAAACGCGGTTGTGGCGGAACGGCAGACGCGCTACCCTCAGGAGGTAGTGTCGAGAGACGTGTGGGTTCAAATCCCATCAACCGCACCATCGAATCCAGTCGGATTTGAACTTCCATAGTTCAAGTCCGTTTTCTTTTGGAAATATCATAATATTTAAATATTAATGTATAGGTCAAATGTTAACACTCTATTCAGTTAGGGTGTTTTTTGTTAATCTTGGGGGAGATTATTTCAATGGGAGGGGACCAAGATGGGAAAACATTATACGGATCGAGAGCGGCTGG
>Ga0209417_1004243_pt1 | contig 17417 bp, 18 predicted proteins | sample RifGroF2_FD_184002 | JGI IMG/M metagenome (GOLD analysis project Ga0209417, IMG submission 184002) | Groundwater microbial communities from Rifle, Colorado, USA - Groundwater F2 (SPAdes) (version 2) | ecosystem: Environmental > Aquatic > Deep subsurface > Groundwater | place: Rifle, Colorado... | reverse complement strand
CTTTTTGTAGCTCTTCTGTTATATGCCCCATAAAGAGGTAGAGACTATAGAGAAATATAAAGATTCTGGCAGAAAAACCGGAAATCTTCCGGAAAGATAACTCTAAAGTTCATCTAATACCTGTTATGTCTAATTCGTTCGGACGCGTAATCTATTTAAATAACCCAAGATTCTATTAAATTATGACGTTCATAATCCTTTATGTAACACATAAAAATTTAGAGAATGCACAGAAAATTGCATCTCATTTGCTTCAAAAAAAGCTTATTGCTTGTGCGAACTTTTTCCCAATTACTAGTTCTTATTGGTGGAAAGGTAAAATTGAGAATTCTGAAGAGATTGTTTCATTGTTGAAAACAAGAAAAGAAAATTGGGAAAAAGTTAAGTCTGAAATTAAGAAAATTCATCCTTATGAAACACCCTGCATTATGAAAATAAATGCTGAAGCAAATGCGGATTATGAATCTTGGATTAATGAAGAAACGAAATAGTCGCGTCCTCACGAACTCTGCGAATTTTCTGCAAAAATTCTTGCCCCGCTGCACTCTCCTCCTTTCAGTCGTCGGGAGACATAACAGGAATTTAACGGAAAAATGCTCGGCTCGCATTTTTCCCAAATCGCCTTCGGCGACTTCGTTAAATTCCGATGTTAAACTCAATAAATTTGAAGTCCTAAAAATAGAAGAGGGGCTTTGGCTAAAAGCAATATTTATAAACAAATCGTTGATTATTATATTGATATGAAAACAGTTGGAATAATTGGAGGTCTTGGACCAGAAACTACTTCGGAATTTTACTTAGATATAGTTTTCTCTTGTTACAAAAAAACCAAAAAAGCAAGACCGGGTATCATCATTTCCAGCGTTCCTTTGCCTTATCAGATTGAAGAAGATTTAATAATGAACAATAGGGGCAGTGAAAGATACATTCCTTTTCTTGTTAATGAGGCAAAAAGACTGGAAAAAGCAGGTGCTGAGTTTATAGTAATGCCTTGTAATTCTCTTCATGTTTTTATTGAAGAAATTCGGAACGCTGTCAAAATTCCTGTTTTAAGCATTGTTGAAGAAACTGTAAAATTCCTCAAGAAGAATAAGTTCAAAAAAGTTGGAATTGTATCAACATCTGCAACGATCCAGAATAAATTATATGAAAATGCTTTTGAAAAAAATAATATTGAATATGCCACGCCTGATGATTTTCAGCAGGCTAAAATGGGAAAATTCATCCTGAATCTTGTTACTGGTCAACAAAAGAATACCGATAGAGAAGAACTTATCAAAATTATCAATGATTTTGAAAAGAAAGATGTTGATTGTGTGGCTCTTGCCTGCACAGACCTCCAATTATTAATTCCAAAACATCCCACTTTAAAAATATTTGATACTATGAAGATATTTGCTGATGCAACCGTTGAGAAGATTTTAGAATAGCCAAAGCCCCTTTAATTCTGTGTCTTGATTGCTCACTTTGCTCGCTTGACAGCCGGACTTCAAATTTACTTTGAATTTTTCCCTTCGGGAACGTTGCACTAAAATTCAATCCCTAACGGGAGAGTTTAACAGCGATTAAACGGTTCCGAAACCTTGCAGGTTTCTCCACCCATATTTTTCGGAAATTTATAATTTTTAAGATAGTCCGAAAAACATCGCTTAATCGCGACGTTATAATCAATTCAAAAAAGACTTTCTAAAACTAGAATGAGCCCCTAAAAATTAATTGATATTGCTAGTGGATTTCCTGATGTAGCTATTAATAATATTCTGAATTTGTTTCTGAGCATCTTTTAAATCCCAAAAATTAACAATAACATGATCAAATAAAATATTATTCTCCACAAATTCATTAAACTCTTCTTTTACCCTTTTAAGTCTTTCATTAAAATCCACACCTTCTCTTTCCTGCAATCTTTTAGGAATCTCCTTAGGATCTGTATGGATGTATATAGCCTTAACATCAGGATACATATACTTGAATTGCTGGATTGCATGTATATCCCTCATAATAATAAAATGAATTTCTTTATTTTCAAATGCTTTTAATAATAAATCTCTCCTGAGGCCATAATAATTTCCGTATTTGTGGTATGCAACATCATAATCCTCTGTCTTGAAATCTTTTACAAATCGTAAATCTGTTGCACCTTCTTTAGATTCAGTCTTTCTTGGATTCCTGGTTGTGTCTTTTTGATGTATTGTAATATTTGAGTTGATTTTATGAAGAATCTCCATCAAAGTAGATTTACCTGCTCCAGAAGTTCCAAACACTACAAATTTTAAATGAATCTTATACATACTTGAAACAGTAACTGAAGGTATTTAAAATATTTTCTATTTTTAGGGGCTCTTACTCCTTTTCTTTTATTGCACTTCGTGCTTGATACAAAAGTCTTTTTTGAACTTTGCGGACGCAATCCGACCCCACGTTGTAGGGTCAGAGAAACTAACAGGAATTTAACGGTTCCGAAACCTTGCAGGTTTCTCCACCCAAATTTATTTTTTGAGGGTCTCGGCTGTGGGTTGCCTCAGCCTCGCCCATCTCTGAAAAATAAACTTCGTTAAATTCCGACGTTATAATCAATTCAAAAGTTGGCTAAAAATAGAAAGGGGGCTTTGCTAAATAACTTTTCTTAGTGCATTATGTAATCCTGTAAAAGTATCGATTTTTTCTACACACTGATAATCCATTGGATCAGCTCCAATTCCTCTCCTAAGTAAAACCTCAGAAATCTTTTCTGGTTCTACTGTTGAATAAAATATTACAGGTGTTTTTCCGGAGCCATTTTGCATTTGTCTTAAATAATCATAGCATCTTATTCCAGCATTGGCAAAACCTTCAGCCCTAACTTCTGCAGGGGGTTCTGGAATTTCTGGAGCAGGATGTGTCCATCTAACTCTCTGCTCCAATACTACTGCAGAAGGCCACTCTCCCCTACTTGCCATATCATCAATGGCTCCTCTAAAATCATGTTCATTATCAACAGCAGTAACTTGACCATGTCTCTCTAATTGAGGTTTTACTAATTCCACCCATGTAAAATCATTTTCTAAATATAATATCTGTTTACCCATAAATTAGAGGGAATAGATTATCCTTTAAAAAACTTACTTTATTCTTTTAATAACGCAAAGCCCCCTTAATTCTGTAAACTAATTGGACTTCGTCCTTGATACGCCAACTTTTGAACTCTGAATTTTTCCCTTCGGCATCGTTGCACTAAAAATCAACCACTCCAAGTATTCGTGGGCAACTAACAGCGATTAAGCGACTTCACTCGGTTGCACCTCGTTCCGTCCAAATTTCGCCCCATCTCTGAAAATCCTCACACCTCTGACTGCGGTCGAGGCTCGGATTTTCGAGGGGTCAAAACTTCGTATATCCCTAACGTTATACGCAATAAAATTTCCATTTCTAAGAACTAAAAACGAGGCAAGAACCCCCACCTCGCCCTTCGGGGCGAGACGACGATGCTACGACAAAGAAAAATATAAAAAATAAAAAGATTTACTTTTTTGGCACACCAATACCCGCCATTGAGATTCCGTTAGAAACATACAAACTAACATCTCTTCCTGTCAGAGATTTTAAATCTCCCATGGATTCTGTTTCTGAAAGAAAATCAACTATGCTATCGACAGATTGGATATTAAACCAATTTGTTGTTCCTAATCTTAAAGCTAATACTAATTTGTTATCTCTTGCTTTTTGAAGATTAAACGGAACTCTAACTTCTTCCTCAGGATTTTTTTTAGCTGCAAAGTATGCCTCCAAAATTTGGTAAGGAATTCTATTACAAGTTGATAAATCTACGACTGGTGTTTCTGGACTTGAGGGTGTTTGATAAACCCTTTCCCCATTTATATCATATCTGTGTTGAATTATTTCCATTTTTGTTTTTACCTCCTTACACTCTTTTGTTGTTTTAATATGAGTTTAAGGTTAATTTATCTAAGAACAACCAGTATTTAAACCTTTCTATTTGTTACTACTATATAATAACATACTAACTATAACGCCCACCCTCCCTAAACGCCCACATAGTAGGGGGTTCTTGCCTCTACTAAAAGATAGCTTCCTTCGGAAGAGGACAATATAATGAAATGGAAATTTTACTTTGGATTTTTCCCTTTGGGAGCATTGCATTAAAATCCAATCCTCGCAAAGCTCGGAGAGTTGAACAGCGATTTAAAGGTTCCAAAGTCTTGCAGACTTTTCCACCCAAATTCAATTTCAGCTCTGAAAAAATTTCCAGCTCTGTTTCACGAGGGAAATTTTTTCGAGGGCTTCGGACTTCTCTTAATCGCGATGTTATACGCAATAGAATTTCAATTTCTACGAGAACCGAGAGCTCCCACCTCATGCTCATTTCATTCGCATGAGAAAACTACGAAAAGAAAAATTCACTTTCTTGGCACATATAATTGTGCTGTTGGATGAAGAACAAACTCTAATGGCTTTTTTGACTTATCAAATTTATTAACAAAATTATATTCTCTTTCGAGTTTTTTGTCAAAAAAATCATCTCTTTCTGTAAATTTCCAAGTTCTATCTTTTCCAGTCTGAACAATATTTACTCCGAAATATGGAACACTTTGTCCTTTTGCAACTTCTTCTGCAAGTTTTACGATTTCATAGACCGTCCCATGTTTATGCTCTCTCAATCTTTGAAAAGCATCTTTACCAGTAATTTTACTAGTAATATTTCCTAATTGTTCCTCAAAAATGTTTATTGGTCCAAGATAAACAGAACTTACTAAATTTAATGAATCAGGTGAAATGTCTTGACTTCCTATTTCTACATTTCTTTCTAAATCATAACCCAGATAATTTTCAGGCATCTTTAATTGTGCTGGTCTGAAAACTCCTGCTTCTTTCAACCACAATATAAATTGTGGACTTGGTGGTTTTTGATTTTCTGCCATGTTGATATTAGAATAAATAGCTAGTTTATAAATCTTTTGTTTTATTGACTACTATTAAATTAATACATAATAGGGTAGGGGGCTCTCGGTTCTACGAAAATATAGTGCCTTCGGCAATTACTAATATTAAGAAATTGAAATTCTACTTCTCCCTCACTACGTTCGGTCGACCACGTTGCACTCTCCTCCCTTTGGTCGTCGGGGTATTTAACATCGGAATTTAACGGAAACCTCGTTGCACTTCGGTTTCCCAAATTTTGTCCCATCTCTGAAAATCCTCGCACCTCTGACTACGGTCGAGGCTCGGATTTTGGAGGAGAAAAAACTTTCCTTATCCGCATATGTTATGTCTAATTGAAAAAAGGCAAATTAGTGGAAGGGGCGTGGCTGAAAAACCGAAAGTTTTATTAAGATGTTCTTACTTATCTTACAAGTAAGGTGATAAAATGATATTAGTAGAAATGCGAAGTGCAACCATAACGAGCAAAGGGCAAATTGTGATTCCGAAAGAGATTAGAGAAATTGAAGGGTTTAAAGAAGGAGAAAAAATTGTTATTCTTGCTTTTGAAGACCACGTAGAATTGAGATCAATGAAAAGGATAAATGAAGAAATGTTTCCAGCTTTAGCAAGTGAAGCAGTTTTGGCAAAAGATTGGCTAAGCAAGGAGGATGAAGAAGCATGGAAGGACTTGTGAAAGGAGATGTGGTTGTTCTTTCTTTTCCATTTACTAATTTAACAGCAACAAAAAAGAGACCTGCTTTAGTTGCTGCGAATTTAGATGATGACGATGCTATCCTTTGTCAAATAACAAGTAAGGGAAGAACAGATATGCATGCCATTCAACTTGAAAAAAATGACTTTGAGAAAGGACAATTAAAAGATACAAGCAATATTCGATCAAACAAAATATTTACCGCGAATAAGGAAGTCATATTATACAAAGTGGGAACTATAAAAGCAAAGAAGATTAAAGAAGTTGAAGAAGCAGTCATAAAAATTTTCAAATCATAGTGCTTTCTGCCCTCACTTCTTATGCTTGATAGAACTTCGTTCTCGAAAGCAATTTGCCATTTTTCAACTTCTCAATTTAATGTTCTTCACTTCGTTCAGAACTTAAATCTCGACACTTCGTGAGACATAACAGCGGATAAAGAGTTCGGCAATACTTCGTGTTGCCTCTTCCAAAATTTTTTCTCATCTCTCAAAATCCTCGCACCTCTGAAAAATGTAGGGTTGCCTCATTTTTCGAGGCTCGGATTTTGGAGGAGAAAAAACTTCGTATATCCCATACGTTAAACTCAATAAATTTGAAGTCCTAAAAATAGAAGAGGGTAATTTCTAAAAAACGAATAGGGGGTCGCCTAGACAAGCATCTCTCCTACACTCAAGATATTTGCTTTCTTACAATATTGTTTTATATCTCGTGCAAGACAAAGAGGATTTCCTTTAGATTGTGTATAATCTCTGGTTTTCTGCCATATCTCTCTAACAGATGTATCTGCAATATTTCCTAAATTAGTATCAACCATAGCTGGACACGCATGGGCATTTCCATTGGTATCAATAGTTATGCCATTATTTAACATAATACATTGACCACTTCTTGTTGGAGCACTAAGTCCTGCTACAAGTGTATCTGTGTACATATTTGCAGTTCTAACTAATTCTATTAGATCTTCTGGAGTGCCCACATATGAATCCCACACACTTCTTGCTCCGCCTTTATTGATGGGATAATTGCAGATGAAAAATGCATCATCTCCACAAAATTCTTTAATCGCTGGAATCTCTCCTTTATTATGCTGATTAATAATCGTTATTACTCCCCATCGTGTCTCAATCAAGCCATTCTCTCTTGTTCTATTCCCTGCTTTGTATGTTTCTCTGACATTTTCAAGATTTCTTATCACTCTATCAAATTCCTTAAATCCTGTTAATTTAAGATACATTTCTGGATTTAATGAGTCAAGACTTGTTATTAAAGTAACTTTTTTGTTAAACAATTCGTCTACTGTATCTCGATTAAGAAAACTGCCATTTGTGTACAAGATTGATATTAATCCAACTGCGTTGGCGTGGTCTATTAACTGCATGGTTAAATCTCTATTAGTTAATGGCTCGCCTTCTCCAGGAATACAAAGAACTCTTGCGCCTAAATCTTTGGCTTGTGAAATAACCTTTAATCTGGTATCTAAATCAATACTATCAGAAGATTTATTATCATCTCTATAACATTTAGAACAGCTATAATTACACCCAAATGGCAAATTCATAACTACATAAGATAATTCGTCTTCTCCTATTTGTCCATCTACTTCAAGCTGATTAGGGTTTCCTACCAGTAATTTTTTTGTTTTTTCCATTTTATTCGTCCTAGGTAACATTACTACTCTTTAGTTAATAATGATAGAATGGAAAACTTTATATAGTTAATTCGTATGATATCATACTAATATGGATAAAGCAGTTTTAACTCAAATTGGATTAACAGATTATGAAGCTGAAGTATACTTAGCTCTGCTGACAAATGGACAAATGTCGGCTTATGAACTAGCAGAAAAAGCAGGATTGTATAGGCAAGTTACATATGATTCTCTCAAGAGATTAATGGAAAAAGGTTTTGTCAGCTCTGTTCAGGAGGGGAAAACAAAATTGTTTAAAGCAATTGATCCAAGATTAATCCTAGAATTTCTTAATGAAAGAACTGAAAACTATAAACAAATTCTCCCCCAACTAACTAAACTAAATGAACAAGCACAACAACCTCTGTCTGTAGAAACCTACAAAGGGAAAAATGTAACTCGTATTGCCTTAAGAGATATAATTAACACCTTAAAAGAAACTGGTGGAACAGTTTTATGTACTGCTGTTGAGGAATCTCTTCCCTTTTCAAAATACAAAACTATTTGTGACCAATATGAAAGAGACATAATCAGGTTCAAAATAAGAGAAAGAGTGATCATTAAGCAGGGGGACAAAGGTATTTTTCAAAGAGGAACATCTACTTATAGAAAAATTTCTAAGAAGTATTTTAATCCTAACCCTGTTCAGATTTACGGAGACAATGTTCAAACAATTGTTTGGGGTAATCCAGATTATTTGATTATTATAAGAAATAGAGAAGTAGCAGATTCATATAGAAAACAATTTGAACTGCTTTGGAAAACGGCGACCCCCTGACTTCTTTAACTTGATGAGCCTTCGGCTTTGATGAATAGAAATTGTTCTCTGATTCTGTTTTTTTATTGCTCACTTTGTTCGCTGGACAGACGGACTTCAAATTTACTCTGCGGACGCAGGTTTTCCGAACTTCGTAACGGAAAACGAGTTTAACAGGAATTCCGATGTTATACGCAATTGAGAACGGGGCTATTCGCGTATTTTCTTCGCCAATTGTGCAAGTTCCTTGTCATCGGCTCTTTTGTAATCATGGGAAGATATGTATCCTTCGTATTTTTCAAAATATTTGTCTACGTTTGATTTGAGTGGTTTCCATTCTTTCAGGTCGCTGGTTCCGTGCATTGGAAATAATTTTGTATGGGCATGGTCAACTCCAAAACCTTCAAAAATCATCCCTGTTCTTCCAACATCTTCTAGTTTGGAGTCTATTAGTTTTGCAACTTTCTTTGATGCGAGAACCAGCTCTCTTAATACATCATCTGACAAATCAAACGCATAACTCGGATAATGTTTTTTGGGTATGACTACTGAAAAGCCCTCGGTGTTTGGGAAAATTGACAAAAACGCCAAGTGCTTTTCATCTTCCCATATTTTATGACAAGGAGCTTCTCCCTTCACAATTTTACAAAAAATACATTCACTCATAATTATAGTAGAAATTAGATTATATATAAACTTGACGTCCCGTTCTCAACTTTCTCGCCTTCGGCTCGAACCACATTGCATTCTCACTTCACTTCGTTCAGAACTTAAATCTCGACACTTCGTGAGACATAACAGCGGATAAAGAGTTCGGCAATACTTCGTGTTGCCTCTTCCAAAATTTTTTGTCATCTCTGAAAATCCTCGCACCTCTGACTGCGGTCGAGGCTCGGATTTTCGAGGGGTCAAAACTTCAGTTAATCGCGACGTTATACGTAATTTTTTTGTCACCTTGTTGCATAACTTTCTCGATGAATTTTTGCTCTCTCATACAAAGCTCGAGCAAAAGAAAACTATGTTTTCCGCCTCTTCGAGAAAGCAGGGGATAAATCCGAAAATCTTAACATTGGCGGTTTCGTTAAATCTTCAAACAAAACAACCGAGAAATGCTTCGCACTATCCCCTAACGTTGATTTAACGGCTCGTTTCACTCGACCAAAATTTTCTGAAATGAATTACTTTTGGGAAGAATCGGGAACAATCTTACTCAATAACGTTCTGTACCATGGACGAGACTCTTCTCGAACAACTGGAATCACTGGTTGAACTTGTGTTTTTATGATGTACATATCTCCATCTACTTTAATTCTGCCATCTTCTGATTTTGCAGTTGAAATTCCATCGCCATGAAATGCACTGAAATAAGCTGGATCAATTTGAACTGTTCTTTGTTCCTTCGCAACCTTACCTTCTATCATCATCTGCTCTAATTTACTTTTCATTCCTAACGTTGCAAAGATGGCTGGAATCATAACATCTTGCCTAACTCCATCAGCGAAATGACTTAGATAATCAACCCAAGCATCATCAAGATACAAATTTCCATTTTGATAAAATCTAGTACATAAAACACCCTGATCAGTTAGTGCTGTTCTATTCCTTCCAATATGTTTACCATCAGATGTTCTTGCATAGATTACATTCTTATTAGAATCCATAACTTGAACAACACTTGCCCAACCATTTATACCTCCGTGGTTTTTGGAAAGACTTAAACATGAACCAAAATACTGTCCCATGTGCAAAGCTTCTAATGGATTAGTGCTTACATAAAAGTCAACATCATCTTCCATTTCTTTAACAGTTCCGTTTATACTTCGCGCAGTTTGAATATGTCCTTTAATCTCTAATTTAAAACCTTTATTTTCATCATTAAATTCATAGCTTCCAATAACCTTTTCAACAGCATCTAATTGTTCTCTTAAACTTCCTTGCTGTAATGCAGTCACTTGTTCTTCTTCAACATTCAATTGACCCACTCTGTCAAAGATTTGCTCAACTTCAGATTGAATCCTCTCTTTAATCCGTTCTAACTCACTTCCATTTGTTCTTAAGTGATATTGTCGATTAATTCCTCTTTCATAAGCATCAACATTTACTCCTTTCTGCTCAAATTTAGCCCTAATGCCCCTATTTTGTTCAAGACATCTTACGGCTTCAAAAGCTTTTTCTGAACCTTCTCGTAAATATATAGACATAATAAACTGTAATGCAGGTCGGATATTTACTCCATTATAGGTACCTGTATTTTTGTAATACGCAACCACAACATTATCAACTAAATCTTCCAATCCTCTTGGAACTTCAACATCCTGCCCAGTAACTGCTGAATAGCATTGTCTTCTTGCTCCTGAAATGGCTTCAATTACTGTATCATAATCCGCTCCTTCGGGTATTGCTTTTACTCTTTCAGAGATTATCTCAGTTGCACCTACATTTTGTAAGAAATTATAGGTTTTATTTAATTCCACAAGAGCATTAACAACATCTCTCTTTCCAAAATCTTTTAATCTTGATGCCAATGAGGAAATTAAATCGGTGGGAGCAGTATTTCTCGATAAGTCATCAATCAAATCTCTGCTCCTTTTCTTTGCTACATAATTCATCGTTGCTTTTAATGTATCTTCATCAAAGAAATCAGCATATTTTGCTCTTACTTGGGGCAATCTCTGAAATGTATTCCCTGTTGCTTGAAAATCTCTTCTAAATTGAGCAAAATCTTTTCCTAAAAAGCCAACATACAATTCTAATGCTTCTTGTGCTTCTGTATCATTAAATCCAAGATTTATATCCCCCTCTTTACGTTGTTCATTGGCAAAATCAATATATTGCCCAACAAAAGCATCAATTTCATCTACTGCTTTGACATAACCCTCAAGATTTGTGGTTTTACTCGATCTGGTCAATCTTCTTGTAAAAATTCCATTATTAACATTATTTGATTTACATTTCACATAAGAATCAGCAGTTCTTTCGACTGCTTTAAGCAAATCTTCGTTAGTTGTATTTTCTGGTAATAGTTTAGCAACTACACCAACCTGCTCCTTTGGCAATTCATTTGCTACCAAAGCAGTTAATCTATCCCCATTTTGAGCATCAACAATATCTCTGATTATTGCTCGTCTTCTTTCAGCAGGCAATCCTTCATACTTTGCTGAAAAATTAGACGCAGAAAATGCAGGTTTGCCTAAAATTCTATAATCATCAACAAAACGACCTAAATCCATTCCTAAATCCTTAATGTATGCACGTACACTGGCACTTGATTGAATTGCAAAGTCTCTGCCTTTAACATAATCTTCACCAAACAACCTATTTGTTGTTCTCATCCACTCAGAAGCAACTTCTCTTCCTAATTGCCTATAGACTTCCTGCAACTCAGAGAAGAACGAGCTATTAGCTGTCCAATTATCAAGATTTCCTTTTAAAGCTGACAGTACAGACGCTTGATAACTACCCATTCCTTGCTGAACTTGCCAAAGAAAAACTCCTAGATCATATTCTTGTGGCTCTCGCAACAAACTAAATGGATCATTATTACATTTTCTTGAAAAGATATCATCATCCCTTTCTCTAAAAGCGAAAATTTCGTTTTTTTGAATTATTTTCTCTTCGAATAAAAGACGTGAATAATCAATTAATTTTGAACTATCATCCCTCACAAAAGAATGTAATGGCAGTAAATCTGATTCTCTTCTCGGAGTTACAGCTGATAATCTTGATAGTAATGGATTCCCTCCAAAACCACCAGTCTGATCTCTAAACAACTGAGAGACTAATGTTGCATATTCGATCTGATCTCTATCAGGAACTTGTTCAAATGTAGTTACAAAATCTTGAGCATGGAGGGGAGCAGTAATGGAAACATCATGAGCTGCTCTGAGCAAAGCTTCTAAAGTTCTTGTATCTCCTCTTTGCTCTATTTCTTCAACTCTTTGCCTAAAGCGAGCAATACCCTGGTCTTGAGCAACCGTATTTTGCGCAGCGACATAAGCTAAACTACGTTTTGCTACTTCTTTTGGATCTTCTTTTTTTGGTTCGTCAAACAGCTTTTGGGTGGAGTATTCATTTTCAATAAAATTATTTTTGTTAAAGTCAGAATACTGAATGATATTTAAATCATTATTTTCAATCTGCTTACTCTTATCCTTCTTTGCTGTTTCCCTTGCTGCCAATTCCACTTCTATTGCCTGCATTGCTCTTTGTTGATATAACAATAAATGGGCAGATTCTAGTTCAGAAAGAGCTTGAGTTTTAAGAGCCTGTAATCTTTGATTTTGAGAACTAGTTGGATCATGAAGAGTCCTTCCTGCCGAGGTCAATATTTCAACGAGTAGGTCTTGATTCATTTTTTCTTAAACTCTCCAAATAGTTTATTGGAAGCAAACTCTAAAAAATGGCTTCTATTTCTAAATATTCCTTCTTTTACTTTATCATCTACCTCTACAATTGTTCCCGATTCTATTGTGATACTTATCTTTTGCTTCATCTTACTGAGTGGGATAATAGGCTACTTTATAAAGTTTTTGGTAATTTTACTACTCATAAGTGGTTTAGACGATCCCGATTCTTCCCAAACTTTAGTCTCGCTTGGCTCGTGTATTGATTAACGTTCATTTCAGAAAACTACGCCGCCAATAGATTTTCGGTGACAAAAAAACTCCGCTCACCATCAAAGGTTCGCTACGTATAACAGGAATTTTACGGTTGCGTTACTCGGGGCATCAAAGCCCCTGCGTTACTCACCCAAATCCCACGCAAAAATTTTCCAGCTCTCAAATTTGTGGGTTGCCTCAAATTTGGGGGGAAAATTTTTGCTTTCGGGACTTCGTAAAATTCCATACATTAGTAGAAATTCGGGGGCTCGCTCTAATTCATTTCAGGAACTATTGGCATCGGGATTGGTGCTTCTAATCCATATTCTTCCGGAGAAACTATCTTAAAATATTTCCTAAAAGTATCGACCAATTTGTCATATCTGATTGCAACAAAATCGGGATTAGGTAAATAGGTAGTTTCTGGAGAACTTACAAAAGCACATTCCTCATGCATAAATAATCTTGAAAATAACGCAACATTTCCATTCGCCTTTTTCTGTACTTCTAATGAAAGCCATCTATCCTCATCTGGATTACTTATTGTCAATGATGGTCCCAATCCTTTAGTTGGAGTGTATGATTGTCTTAATGTTTCTTCATTTTTAGGGATTGGCACAAATAGATAATTATGCCCAACCACATATTTGTCAGCAGGAGTCATTTTGTCCATTTCTTCCCAAGTATGCGCTCTTCCTTCAGGGGGATTTGACACATCATATAAAGTCCAATTGTGGCTTTCAATAATTTCCTTCAAATCTCTACTTTGTGGAAATGTTCCTTTCATTTTTGTCACAACTATAGAGTAATACTAATATTTATAAATCTTTCGGTCGCGAGCCCCCAAACTCTTCGGGAACTTTTGCTTCGCAAAAACCGTTGCACTATCCCTCGGTCTCCACTTCGTTCCGACGCACATAACAGGGCTTAAACGGTTCCGCTCGGTTGCACCTCGCTCCACCCAAATAAATTTCCATCTCTGAAAAATGCTCCAGCTCTGTTCGCCTTCGGCTCACGAGGTCGAAATTTTCGAGGGAAAAAACTTCGTATTCCAAAATTTTTTGTCATCTCTCAAAATCCTCGCACCTCTGAAAAATGTAGGGTTGCCTCATTTTTCGAGGCTCGGATTTTGGAGGAGAAAAAACTTCGTATATCCCATACGTTATACGAAATAAATTTTGGCGCGCTCATAAGCAATATCTATATAAATACAATTTTATTTTTTACTTATTATGAAGATTAAAACGTATTTGAATTGTACCGAACAAGAAATCCAATCCAAAAAGTTTAACATTTTTATTGGGATAAGTTTGGGGAGCAAGTATTTTATCAAAGATACAATAAAAAAGTATATTCTTTGGGCTTTAGAAAATACCAAAGATGATGTTTTAGTTCTAATCGCAGATAAAAACCACGCAATAAATTATGAAGTTCTCAAAGGATATTCTTCTGAAAGAGCCTTACAAGTCGCATTAAAGAAAGGATTAGAAATAGAGGAATCTGTTAAAAAAATAGTGCGTGGTTTACCAAAAGAAAAACATCATCTTATCAAGATTTGCAAATGGGAAGACGCAAGAAAGTCCTCTTATTATCAAGATAAAATCAAAATTTTTCTTAATGAGTTTCAAGAAAATAGCAAATTCCACAATTTTATTATAAAGATTGTTCAAGAGAATTTAGGCGGTAAAGCAGAAAATTTGAATTTGGAACAATTGGAAAAATTATCTTTATATATTCTTGATGAATTGCCAATTCTCTTGAATTGTAAATTTGAAGGAAAAATTTATGATTTGCATCCTTATCCCAGATTTTCTTACTTAGAGGAGTTACTAATGGATTTGCAAAGTGGAAAAATGTTTCCCAAACTTGCAAAAATGTTAGAGATAGAAAATAAAATTGTAGAAGTAGAAGCTTATGTTGAATAACGCGCGCCAAAATTTACTCTGCGCTCCCGTTGGTCGCTTGGGGACGCTGCGCTCTCCTCCTTTCAGTCGTCGGAGCGTATAACAGGGCAAGCCGTCTCATAATTCTTTTTCGTACTTTAGATCTGCTGCAGAACCCATAACTCCTATTTGTAATTTTCTCATTTTATTTACTTCCCTCGTATTTTATTGGAATTCCTATCTTCTTTATATCATATCCTTCTTTTAATAGCTTTCCTGTAAGTTGACCATAGTAACTCCTGCATAAATCAGAGACAATTTCTTCTGCGACTTTAGGAATACTTGCCCACTTTGAGAGATTTCCCATAAAGTGTAAATTCCTTAAAAAAGGGGATATATTTTATACAAAGCCCTATTTTACACTTGAATGTGTAAATCAGACGTTTCCACAGAAAAAAGCACTGTTCCAATCCCCTGACCAATATAAAAAGAAGAATATGCAGTGTACTCTCTCAAGAACTTTGTAAAGAAACTCTCCTTCTCTCCATACTCAGAAACATCCCCATCAGTAATCCCTGCCATCTCTCGAGTAAGCTCTATCGCATAGTCTTTATTCCCGATAAAATCAATAAGCCCATTCTCCACACTGTCTTGCCCTAAATAAAACAAACCAGTTGCAAGCTTTTCTACATCAGCAACTTCCATACTCCGACCAGCAGCAACATCACTAACAAAATAATCATGAATACTTTGTAATCTCTCCATAACAAGCTCTTCCTCCTCTTCGGACATTTCTCTGTAAGGAGAAGAAATATCCTTGTACTTTCCAGTAACAAGACGCTGATACGTAACATTATAATCCTCTAACAAACCACCAAATTCAAAATAGGATCCTAAAACACCAATGCTTCCCACAATGGAGAGCTCATCAGCAACAATATAATCAGCTTGTGAAGCAATCCAATACGCACCAGAAGTACCATACTCAGTAATCACAGCAACAGTAGGCTTCTCCACTTTTTTTAAAGCATCAGCAACAACTTTACTTCCCATGACAGTTCCTCCTGGAGAATTAATTTCCAAAACAATGCCTTTTACAGAAGGATTTGCATGTGCATCTTCAATTCTCTCAACAAGTGCTTCACCAGAAGTAGAAGAAGAAAAAAGAGACCCTTCACCTTCTAAAGTAATCATTCCTTCAATAGGGATAACAACAATTTCATTTCCAGAAACAGCACCATCCTCAAAAAAGAAAAAAGCACTAAGATAACTCAGAAACCAAAGAAAAAGCAGGAAGAGAAAGATTTTGAAATACTTATGCATGGTTTTCACCATCCGCAACAACCACATGTGTATCACTGAGCACTTCAAAATAACGTTGATTTCCTTTTTTAAAAAATAGATAGAGAGTATCTAACAAAAGAAGCAGACCAGAAAGTTTGGGGATATTTCGAATAACTGCTTGAAGAAAACCAAGAGGCTTTTTCTTTGTACTCTCCACAGAGATTCCTACAATAATTTTTCCCACAGTCTGCCCAAACCAAGTTTCAAGGACACTAAAATAAAGAAGGAAGAAAAAAGCAACAACAAAAGCAAGCCATATATAATCCGCACTAAAACTTGCAGAAAAAGAAGTAAAACGCTGAAAAAAACTTTCTCCTATCTCTGCATCAAAAGAGAAAGGTTTCAAAAGAGGAGTAAGCACAAGAAAAGAAAGGAGAAAAACATCAAGAAAATAGGCAAAAATTCTCTTCCATAAAGGCACAACAATAACTTTTCCCATCTCCTATTTTAGAGGAGGAAGCTATTTAAATCTTTCCCTACTCCCGCACAAGCATGAATCCATTGTACGCAGAGATCTATACAGAAATTGAAAAAAGGAATATCCAGACTGTAGAGGAAGTACTCAAATTACGGAGAGAACTCTGTAGAAAATATAAATCAAAAGTATTTCCTTCTATAATTCACATTCTCATGAACGCAAATAAAGAACAATTTGAAAAATTAAAATTTTTAGTAATGAAACCTATGCGAACACAATCAGGTGTGACACCAATTGCAATCATGTCCATGCCTTCTAACTGCCCTCATGGAACCTGCAGTATGTGCCCTGGAGGCCTTGGTTCTTTTTTTGGTGATGTCCCACAAAGTTACACAGGTGCAGAACCTTCCACAATGCGAAGCATGCGAAATAATTATGATCCTTATTTAACAGTCTTCAATCGTCTTGAACAATTTTATCTCCTCAATCAATCCTGCGAAAAAGCAGAACTCATTATTCAAGGAGGAACCTTTCCAGCATTCCCAGAGAAATATCAAAATGAATTTATTATGTATGCTTTGAAAGCGATGAATGATTTTAATTTTACGTATGAGGAATTCAAAGAATTTTTTGAACTTCCTGGGAACATCACACCAGAAAGAACAAAAAGAGTGCAAGCAAAGATTCTTGCAAGAAAAGGAACAAGCACATTAGCTATAGAACAAAAAAGAAACGAAACGGCAAAAATTCGTTGCGTTGGTTTAACAATAGAAACAAAACCAGACTGGTCTAAAGAAGAACATGCAAATCTCATGCTGGAACAAGGCTGTACACGTGTAGAGCTCGGAGTGCAAACAACAAATAATGAAGTCCTCCAAAAAATAAATCGTGGGCATACTATAGAAGACACAAAAGAAGCCTTTCGTATTCTCAAAGATCTAGGATTCAAAGTGCATGCACATATGATGTTTGGTCTTCCAGATGATGAAAATGATCTCAGGGCAATATTTGAAGAAGATTTTCGTCCGGACATGCTCAAAATTTATCCATGCTTGGTAATGCCTGGAACAGAATTAGAAAAAATGTACAAACGTG
>Ga0209417_1004241_pt1 | contig 17423 bp, 10 predicted proteins | sample RifGroF2_FD_184002 | JGI IMG/M metagenome (GOLD analysis project Ga0209417, IMG submission 184002) | Groundwater microbial communities from Rifle, Colorado, USA - Groundwater F2 (SPAdes) (version 2) | ecosystem: Environmental > Aquatic > Deep subsurface > Groundwater | place: Rifle, Colorado... | reverse complement strand
GGCACACATAAAAGAGGTCCCGAACTCACCCGCTAAATTTTTGTCTGTTACTTTTCAAATTTTATATTGAAATATTTTTTAGACGTAAATTCATTCTAGCAGAATCAAAATATGTGTCAAGTGTTTTATCATATAACATATAACATATAACATATAACATTATTTTTTGCTTTATTTAAAGCAAAAAATAAACTAGATAAAAAAAATATTACACTTACAAAAGTGTAATATTCTCAAAAGATATAAACAATGTTTTTGTGTTATCTTTTTTCTGTGATATCTTCTCTAATTTTTTTAAGAATAAGAGCTGCTTCTTCGCGTCCTCCAAGACCAAAAGCCAGGCCGATTGCTAAAGAAAGTGCGGAAATAAATCCAATGAAAATAGCATTTACAAGTGAAGTTGCAATTCCTAGTTGAATAAGTGCTGCTAAGAGTCCAAAAACTACAATAGCCCATTTTATAATCGTTGCAAGGAGTCCTGCATTCATAACTCCAGCAGCTTTCGTACTACTTCTAACAATAGTATAAACCAAATTACCAAGCAAAAATGCAATCGTCAAAATGATAGTTGCAACAACGACGTTTGGAAGATATGAGATAATACTGTTTAAAAATTTTGTAACTTCAGCCAACCCAAGAATATCAGTTGCTGCCATTAAAAACACCAACACCAAGAACCATTGCACAAGTTTCCCCAAAAATTCTGAAAAGCTAGTGGTTATACCATGATTCTTCAAACTCTCCCCTATGCTTAATCTTTCAATTGCCTGATCAATGCGAAGTGCTCTAACTATTCTTTCTATAACCTTACCAACTATAGATGCGATAATAAGACCCAACAAGAAAACCAAAAGTGCACCAATAAGCGTCGGAACAAAAACAATAAACCTAACCCAAAGATCAATGAGAGATGTCGCGATTGCCTGCCCCCACGTTTGTACTGGATTCATATTTTTATTTTTTAAAAAAATTATTAATTATTGTGGAAGAGTTTGAGTTGTTGCACCGTCAGTAGGTTGTGGAGCAGAGATTTCCTCGACGACTGGTGTAGGCTCAGGAACAACTTCGGTATTTAAGTTCTCTGGTTTGTTTTCAATGCCGGCTGCGATATTGCTGATCATTTTTTGAATCTTATCGCGCACATCTTTATTGCTATCAGTAGGCAGCAATTCTAATACTTTTTTATATTGAGCGCTGGCATCGGAATTTCTATTTGTTTTTTCATAAAGAGTTCCTAGTGAAAAATGAGTGTTAATTTCATTATCATTCTTGCTCAAAATATTTTTATAAATTGTTTCCGCAATTTTATTATCCTCGTCATTACCACGAGCTTGATGGATGCGTGCAGTGTTGTAAACATAATTTAAATTATTTTGTTCCAGCACTGCAGCTTGTTCAATTGATTTTATTGCACCATCCAAATTACCCAAAGCTTCCTCAGTTAAAGCAAGTTGATAATGCGCAACAGCTAAATCACTTTTTTCATCAATAGCTTTTTGAAACGAACTTTTCGCCTGCTCAATCAAAACCTTAGCTTCTTCAGGAGTTTTTTTACTGGATGCTTGAGACATTTCAATTTGTCCAATCTTCACGAAATATGCTGGATTATGAGGCTCAAGCTCAAGAGCTTTTTTGTAATTATCATTAGACAATGCAAATGAATCTGCAACATACAATCCAGAATTTTCATAAATCTGAGCAAGAGCTTCAACCGCAGCAACATCTTTTGGTGAAAGATTTTTAGCTTGATTTACTGAAGAAATTGAATTATTCAAATAATTTTGAATAAGTCCAAGATCGCGCTCATTCTCCCCCTTTAAGGTTTCTTCATTTGCCAAACTCATTAATTCTTGACCAAGCAAAATATAATATCGACTTTCTTTATTGTTCCAAGCAATTGCACCAGCCAATTTTGCGACACTGCCATCAGCAGTAATTTTTTGAGCTCGCATCGCACTTGCTGCACGCATATCAGCTGCATAAATTTTTCCCACAAAGATAAACAGAAATACTACACCAGCACTGACCACCATAAACACAAAAGCTAAGGCTAATGCGTATTTAGGAGAAGCTTTAAGCGACAACGTAAGGTGATTTTCTTCGGAATCACTTTCGAAAAGCAGCATTGCCACTGCTAAAGAGATAAATAAAATTCCTAAAATAATCACCGATCCTTCTATTTTTCCTAAAAATGCATTCACCAACACTACCAGTGAAGCAGAAAAAAGTCCCAATGAATAAAGTTTATTTTTCTGTTTATTAATACTCAGGAGATAAACTCCAATACTTATAAATGTCAGCATAAGCAAAATCAGGGTGATTGTTCCAATAATCCCAATAGTTGAAAGTGCTTCAAAGAAAACACCCGCTCCTTGAAAAAATCTCAGATTGTAATATGGATTCAAGTTGAAACTTTGCGGTTTATGCAAAGAAAAATCATATCCATAAGTCGCTGGACCACTACCAACCAATAAATTGTCCTTCACTGAATTTTTGGTTATCTCCCAAGAAAGTTCACGCGCAGGACTGACTTCTACAGGAAGTTTAACGCGCGCAATTGAGTTTGAACCAATAATAAGGATTGTCAAAATTGCCACAAAAGTTGCCATTGGAAGCCAAGTCCAATTTTCTTTCGGCCTAACAATCTGAGCTAAAATATAAATCAAGAAAAAACTAACTCCCGCAAGAACTCCCAGCCATGTGACAAAAGAATATAACATTAGCAAAACAAAAAGATTTAAAATTAAGGTAACAAACAAAATGCCAGCTAAAAAAACTTTTTTGACAGCCCTGATTTCAACATTCTCCAAAGAAAATATTTTCAAAATAAAAACAAGGATAAATGGAATCATTGCCCCTAAAAATATCCCCATTCCCGTGATTGATCCCAGAGGACTAAGTGGCACAAATTGACTTATTTTTTCTGGAATCATAGACACGCCCAGAAGATTAAGCGCCATCCAAAGCGCTAAAATAAAATTTGCCGCAATCAAAAAACTTGAAACCAAAACAAATCTTTTTTTATTAAAATGACTAACGATTAAATAATAAACAACAATCAACGCGGTCACATTCATAAATCCGCGCGATGGATCTCCAAAATATCCCCAAAAACTATGCCACTTATCTACTGAAAAAATCAAAGATGCGCCATAAGCCAACCAAAAAAGCACAATTGGGATATCCAGCGGAGTTTTTTTTATTTTCATCTCTCCCGTAATCACCCCTTTTGAAACCCAAGCAACCAAGGCAATCAAAAGCCAAGCATAAAAATAAATCTGTTTTTCAAATGAAATACCTTGCAAAGTAAGCCCTGTGAAAAAAAGTGGAATGCCAAAAAAGAGTGCTGCCAAACTAATAGTGATAACGCTATCCAAAAAACCAATCATTTTTGAGGACTGCGAATCTGTTTTTTCTTCCTTTGGCTGCTCCTTTTTCCCACTAAACATACTCTTAAAGTGCGTGCCACTAGAAATTGAAACATTCGCCGCTTCCTTTCGGAACTCATCATTGTTTGAAACATTTTTTGCTGGAACTTCAGAAACACCTTCATTTCCACTTTTTTGGCTTGATTGAATTTGAATATTCATAATACTTTGAAATTGATATTAACTTTTTTAATATACATCAATTTTAACCCTTTTTAACAAAAAAGACAATGCGTATGGGTATATATAAGAGGGCATGGTAGAGACGCAAAATCTGTCAGGCATTGTAGAGACGCAAAATTTTGCGTCTCTACCGGGTTATCTATATCCAAACATTTTCAATATTATTCCGGTCACGTTCCCACATTTCAGGGTTTGTTTGGATATATTCACGAATTTTATTCAATGACTCATCATTTCTGATGACGTGATCGTAAAATCGAGGTTGCCAGGTAAAATTCAAATCGTTAATTGTTGCATATTTTTTAACACCAATTTTAAACCCACGAATAATGGATGCCAGATTTTTTGATTGTGATCCAAATTTATTTTGTGGACACGGTAGAGACGCAAAATCTGTCAGGCATTGTAGAGACGCAAAATTTTGCGTCTCTACGCATTGTTGAATATTATTCCAATTTATTTCAATAACAACATGCACGTGATTTGGCATGACCACAAATTCAGATGCGTTCGCATGTGGAAAATGTTGTGGGATTTCTTGCAAACAATTTTCTGCGATTTTTCCAATCTCATTCAAAATCATTTTTCCATCGATAATTTCTCCAAAAAATTCTTCGCGGTTTTTTGTGCAGATCGTGACGAAATACATTCCGTTTTGCGCGTAATCATAATTTTGCAAACGGGATGATTGGATGCGGTATTTGTTTTTGAATTTTTCCGGCATGGGTTTTTTGTCGGGCACGGTAGAGACGCGATTAATCGCGTCTCTACGGGTTTGGTTTATTTTCTAATCGTTGTTGTGCCGGTTTCCCTGACTTCAACTTGCCCAAAATGATAAAGCTGCTCGATTTCATTGACAGAAAGTGCGCGGTTGTAGACGCGGACATCGTCGATTTTTCCGTTAAATGTTCGATCTCCTGCAACATTATTTCCGATTGTCATAGCTGTAGAACCCGAGCCAACTACCCCAGTCTTGGCTGCGCTCGCAACAGAAACTCCATCCAGATAAATTGAAACATTTGCTCCATCATACACACAATCAACATGATGCCAACTATTATATTTTCCAGAAAGCGGACTAGTTGTACTTCCAACAGCTGTCACGCCAATATCACATTCAAGATTATTACCAACAAACAAAAAATTATAAGAACTGCCATTTCCTTTTTCAATAATACGACCAAAGCTAGTTCCTATTCCACTTGTTCTTGGATTTATCCAAGCACTTAAAGTAAGTTGCGACATACCATCCAAATTATCTTTATCTGGAACTGTTACTACATTAGTCGCCGCGCTAAAATCCGTTCCCTGTCCTAACTTCCCAATCGCTTTGGTTGCACCAGAAATTATGCCGTTATTATTGTTTCCAGAAGTGTCCTTGGCGGTTGTGCCGGAAATATCTTTGCCATCAAAGGTCCAATGCCCAACAAGTCCAGCGTCTAAATTTGGCGACGAAAGTTGAGATTGCTGCACAACCTCAGCAAATTCATCAGCGCCGATATCCCAATCTCCAGCGCGACCTTGCCCATCAATATCTTCGCCAAAATGCAAATACGAATCATTTTGCAAATTAAGCCCAGCTTTTCTAGCTGCAGTATCAGATGATGAAAGATGAAAATCTTTATTGGCAGCATCGACAAAAGAAACCGTTTTATTTCTAAAGGCAGCATTTGGCGATGTCGCATCTTGGGAGATGTTATTTGCAGACGCGGCGTCAAAGGTTCCGGAATAATCAGTCGCGTTTCCATTTGCAATATTATTTTTCAAAACCACAGGCGCACTACCACCATTTTTATATACCCCCTTGGAAATCGTCCCTGAGATAGTGTTATTATAAACATAGCTCGTTCCACCATTTTCAAACTGAAAATAAATACCTTGATAATGTCCGCCATAGATAATATTATTCGAGATTTTAGCATTTGATTTTGCCCATATTGCATTTTGCCGATAATCAGTTGTAACTAATCCGGTGTGAACAAAAATCGAGTTGCGAACTTCCAGATAATCAGTTGAAAAACCTACTATGTTTGAGAAATAATCAGTTGGACTAACTTGGTTAATAACTGATTGTATGCCATCAATTATTATGTTTTCAGCTCCGTAGGGATAAATTGCTGCAGTTATTGCATATTTTGTATTATCCCACTTTCCAGAATGCCTCTGACTCAGATTTACCTCTGTTGATGTGTTGTTGGGAGTATAAATTTTAATATAATTTGAAAAACTTGTTTTATACTGACGAACATTAGTATATGTATTGTCAGTACCGCTATCATAATAACAAGGAATATTCAGCTGATAATTTCCGGTAACTAAATCTGTTGTATTAAGATGAGCAGAATCAAACACGCCAATGCCATTACCAGTATCAACAGCTCCCTCCAGGGACGAATATTCATGTGCAATTGAATTAACAGTTTGCCCTGTCACGTCAGCAGGAGTTGCACCTGTTGCAGTTATGACTTTCCACTGAGTCTCGGAAACTTTCTCAGATATATACATTATACTTGATACATTATACACGATTTTGTCCCCCACTCCCATATTTGTTGCAGTTTGAGCCACTGAAAAAGTTGCGGTGCCACTGGCGATTGTCACAGTAGGCGTGCCAGTTTTGTGATCGGTGGTATTTTGTCCAACGGAATAATATATTGCGGTTGCAGCTTCGTCAGCGCCGATATCAACAATGCCCGCTCCCGTTGGTCTGGTTTGTCCATCAATATCAGTAGTGATTGGCAAATTTAAATCCGCTGATAAGTCGCTGCCGGAATTCCTCGCTGATGTGTCGCTGATACTTAAATGAAAGTCTTTATTTGGTGCGTCGGCGAAGGCGACGGTGGTGGAATTTTTGGAATTAGCGCCAGGTGCATCGGCGACAAGGTCGGAAATGTTATAGTCTGATGCTGCGTTAAAAGAAGCTAACGTTAAAAATCCATCGACGCAACCCTGAGCAATATTATTTTTTAATGTAACAATAGCAGCTGCATTTTCATGCTTATAACAAATATTACTATTTAAAACAGTATTATTGAAAATATAATGTATACCATATTGTACGATATATATACCAGTCCCCTCACCAAGAGAATTTTTAATATCATAAATTAAATTGTTAAAAATTTTTACAACCTGTGTGCCAGGACTACTAGATTTATGATAGCTTAAGCCTCTATGCCAATAAATACTTGTATCTGAAAATTTTATAATATTATTAGAAAAAATTATTTCTCCATTTTCAGCTCCGCTCATAGTAACACCCGCTGGATCACTATATGATGATACGGTTTTTTTAAATTGTAATCCTTCTACTCTAATGTAATTAATAGAAAAACCTAGAACAGAAAGCATACTATTCCCAACCTCAATACGATACTTTCCATCATCCCATTTTCCAGAATGTCTTTGCGAATTGTTCGCTTCAGTTGCAGTGTTAAAAGGAGTGTAAATTTTAATAAAATTACTTACACCAGTTGTATATCCCGAAACAGTCACTGCTGTCGTGTCTGCGGCACTATCATAATAACAAGGGAAATTGAGTTGATAATTTCCCGTCACCAAATCAGTAGTGTTAAGATGATTTGCATCAACTGCACCGGTAACTGCAGCTGAAAGAGAAGTGTACTCGTGTTTTATTGAAACCACTGTTGAAGTTGTGATGTCTGCAGGAACTGCTCCAGTTTTTGTAACCAAAGTCCAAACTGAAGTTGACGTTTTTGATGCAATATATGCAATGTCGGTTGTGTTATAAGTCACCCGATCCCCAACTCCAATATTCCCAGTTTGCGCTGCTGAAAAAGTTGCAACCCCACTTGTAATTGTAATAGTTGGTGTGCCAATTTTAAGGTCAGCAACTGATTGCCCGACAGAATAATAGATTGGGGCTGCAGCTTCGTCGGCACCAATATCCCATATTGTGCTTGAAGATGATGGACGGGTTTGATTGTCGATGTCAGTCGTGAACAAATATGACGAATCTGATGACAAATCTACACCAAAATTGCGTGCAGCAGTGTCGGTAGGAGAAAGATGAAAGTCTTTATTAGCAGCATCTGCAAAAGCGACGGTAGTGGAATTTTTGGAATTAGCTCCTGGAGCATCAGCAGCGAGATCTGAAATATTATAATCAGAAGTAACATTAAATGTTCCCAAAAAACCATCGCCACAATTTTGAGTAATGTTGTTTTTTAATACAGCTTGACCAATAGTAGAATGTCGAAATCCAACACTTGCTATCAAACGCAATGTATTATTGTATGCATATGAATTAACACCAGACCAACTGTCCAGATTCATACCATTATTAACGTTATTGATTATATTATTAGAAATATATGCTCCTCCTGCAGTTGAGCCATTTGCTGAAATACCTGTGCCATTGTTAGATGGGAACTCGTCATGGATATAATTACTATCAATGGTAATATATTTTATTCCTGGAAAATACAAAGCGGATGAGGCAAACCCTGGATTTCCAAAATCAGTAATCTCCAAACCGACAAGTTTTACATATGGAATATTTAAAGCAATCGCATTTCCATTGGTTGAAGGATTAATAAGATAATTAACTCCCGTCGCTTTCCCTTGATGCCTTTGACTCACATTAACTTCAGTAGTTGTGTTATTTGGGGTATATATTTTTATATAATTTGCAGGACCAGTCGTATATCCATCAACCGTCACTACTGTTGTGTCTGCGCCAGAATCATAATAGCAAGGGAAATTAAGTTGATAATTTCCCGCTACCAAATCTGCAGTATTTAAGTGAGTAGCATCAACAGCTCCAGCTTCGGCAGCGGAAAGTGAAGCGTAGGCGTGGGCGATTGAAGTCACATCTGCATCAGTGACAGCGGTCGGAGCAGCGCCTATTGCACTTTGGCAACCCCAGACTGAGGTGGAGGTTTTTGATGAAATATAGCAGCTTCCTCCTGCATAAGTTATCAAATCTCCTACTCCCATATTTGTTGCAGTTTGTGCCACTGAAAAAGTTGCAGTCCTTGCTGTGGCATCTACCGTAACAGTGCCGCTGCCTGTTTCATGAGAATTTGTATTTTGTCCGACGGAATAATAAACAGCAGTTGCGGCTTCGTCGGCTCCGATGTCCCAAGCATTAATGGTAGTGTTTCGGGTTTGGTTGTCAATATCATTAGCGAACGAATAAAACGAATCTGACGACAAATCAACACCAAAATTGCGCGCAGCGGTGTCAGAGGGAGAAAGGTGAAAATCTTTGTTGGCAGCGTCTGCAAAAGCGACAGTTACTGCATTTTTCGAATGCACTCCACAGGCGTCAGTTTTAGTTGGTCCGGAAAGATTATAATCTGATGTGCTATTCTGACCGCAATAAATATTATAACCACTGTTGTTATAACTTAAATTATTGATCAAGCGAGAAGAGTTTGTCCAACTAGCTCCCACACCATTAGTATTTCCATAAGTTGTGTTGTTATATATAATACCATCACTTGAATTTGTTGTAATACCATGACTGCTTACGCCAATAGTCCAGCCGTAAACGATATTATTATAAATTCTCACACCTGGATTATTGACACCAGTACTACCGGAACCTACACTAATGCCGTTTCCATCTGAATTGCCACTACCCGCATACCAAACAATATTATTTGCTATGGCAATACCATAAATAGGGTCAGGGTATTTACTTCCAATAATACCATTTGCATTATAGCCGGATGATGGTTGTTCTTTTATTTGCAAACCATCAATAAAAGTAAAATCTTCCTGGAGTAAGATAGCACTAAAAATACTACCAGACATTATCAAGTTATATTTCCCATCATCCCACTTTCCCGAATGTCTTTGGCTTTGATTAACTTCAGTCGCTATATTATTCGGAGTATAAATCTTGATATAATTTGAAACTCCGGTAGTATACCCGGAAACTGTCACTGCGGTTGTGTCTGCGCCAGTGTCATAATAACAAGGAAAATTGAGCTGATAATTTCCTGAAACTAAATCGGTTGTATTTAAATGAGTAGCATCAACTGCGCCAGCTTCGACAGCGGAAAGTGAGGCGTAGGCGTGGGCGATTGAAGTTACATCGGCATTTGTGACAGCTGTGGGAGCGGTGCCGGTTGCGGTTTGACAACCCCACACTGTTGTTGAAGTTTTGTTTGTGATATAGCAAGCTCCGCCAGCATAAGTTATCAAATCTCCCACGCCCATATTGGTGGCGGTTTGTGCCACAGAAAAAGTTGCAGTTCTGGCGGTGGCATCTACCGTAACAGTGCCTGCGCCAGTTTCATGTGAGGTCGTGTTTTGACCGACGGAATAATATATTGCAGTGGCAGCCTGATCCGCACCAATGTCGTAGAGACGTCCATTTATGGCGTCTCGCCCCTGTCCATCTATGTCAGTCGTAATCGGCAAATTAGCATCGGCACTCAAATCTGCTCCCGCATTTTTAGCAGCAGTGTCATTTGGAGAAAGGTGGAAGTCTTTATTGGCAGCGTCGGCGAAGGACACAATCGTCTCAATTTGATCTTGCGCACCGCCTGTATTTGAAGAATCATCAGAAATATTATAGTTAGAAGCAGAATCAAAACTACTAGCGTACGCACTACCTCCTGTGTTTTGCACAATGCAATTTTTAATAAGCGGACTATATCCTTCAGTATATATTCCATTTTCAGAGCCGCCAGAACCATAAACGGTATTATTATAAAATACGTTTTGGACACTTCCTCCGAATCTTAATGCAACAACCCTGCTTGCTGAGGAACCGTAAAAAATAGAATTCTTTACGCTAGAACCATCTGTACCATATAACTGAATAGCGTATCCAGTTCCCGTGTTTTTAGAAATACAAGAATCAAACTCAACATAATCATAATCAGGACCAAAAACAATAGTAGTCCAAGCAGTACTTGACGATGTAACTTGCAACCCCATTATTTTTGTATAACTTTGCTGTATCGTAAGCGTGTTCAAAGATCCGCCAGAAAGAGCATATCTGTCGTCATCCCACTTCCCGTTATGCCTTTGTGAAAAATTGGCTTCGTTAGTCGTGTTGTTCGGTGTATAAATCTTAATAAAATTGCTTGCACCAGTGGTATATCCCGTAACTGTCACGGCTGTCGTGTCTGCAGCAGAATCATAATAACAAGGGAAATTTAATTGATAATTTCCAGTGACTAAATCCGTTGTGTTTAGATGATTAGCATCAACTGCACCTGTGACTGCAGCGGAAAGAGAGGTGTACTCGTGTTTTATTGAAACGACGGTTTGGGCGGCGGCTCGATCAGTTGGAACGCCACCACGAGGATTGATAAGGTTCCAAACACTGGTTGATGTTTTAGATGAAATGTAGGCAATATTTCCAACAAATTTTGCTGCACCACCAGCTTCTGCGACATACGTTTTTGTGATATCAAGATTTGTCGCATCAGAAACATTGTTGATTTGATATGTTCCATTATAATTTGTCGTGCCAGAAATGGTGATGTAATCATATTGAGAAAAACCATGAGCGGCACTGGTTGTTAGTCTTGTTGTTCCACCACCCTGATCTGCAAAAGTCGTGATATCAATTTGACCATACGTCACCCGATCGCCCACCCCAATATTCCCAGTCTGCGCTGCTGAAAAAGTTGCAACCCCACTTGCAATTGTGACAGTTGGAAGAGTTCCTGTTTTTAGGTCGGCTGTTGATTGACCCACGGAATAATAGACTTGGTCGGGTTTGATCAATCCTGCATCGCCAATGGCAGGCGTGAGGTTGTCGTCAAGTGGGCTGTAGAGATTAATTTTATAATAAAAACTGGTCGCGCCTGTCCAATTCAAAGTGGACAAAGCGAGCGAACTAGCCATGTCCAAATGCGAACCAATTGGCAAAACATCCTCGCCCCATAGTGTGCCATTTGAAGAATACCAACTCACGCCATCTTGGGAAAATTGCACCGACATGCTAGTACTGGACGGCAAAGACGTGACGTTATAGGCGAAATGCACGGTGCTGTCAAAGGTCATCACGCCTCCAGCCAAAAAGTCAGTGGAAACGATAGCACCTTGCGTGGGATATGAATTTCCACTGAGTGCTGGAACTGCGGTGCCGTCATAGTCAACTTGTGCGTCACTGACCGTCGGTGTCAACGCCACATCAGTCGATGTCAATTGAAGTTTATAAAACAAAATTCCACCAGTCCAAGCCAAACCGCTCAAATTAACATTAGTCGTTCCGTTAACAGCCGTGTCCCAACCCTCTTTGACGCCAGCTGAATTGTAATAATTAACTTTGTCTTGAGAAAATTTGACGCTAACAGTAGTGCCCGCAGGAATGGTAGCCACAATTTGAAAACCATTGATTGCAGTCACGGTTGCACCGGATAGCATGTTTTTTGATTCCAAAATCCCTTGAGCGTAATAGTCGGCTTGAGCCTGCGAGGAAAACGCGAAAAAACCGATGGCAAAAATTGCCAGAGTCAAAAAGGTCTGGATTCCCGATCTGCTGTCGGGAATGACACGGAGTGTTTCAGTTGTTTTTACCCGTCGCTCACGAGTGACAGGTTTTGATTTGAAATTCATTTCAGAATGTTTTTATTTTAAACTCTTAATCACATCTATCTGCAAAAGTGTTTTCATTTGATCAATTGCGGTTTCATTCAAAATTTGCAATCTTTGCGTTGGTAGCATTAATCCATTTGCTTGGTGACATTGTGAAATAATTAAAACCAGCTTCAGACTTAAAGGCGTCGAATTCGACCCCTTTAAAATATTGAGTAGCCTGGGCTGAGTTTACCCGATAGCCAACGGAAATTATGGCGTCAAGATTATAAAATTTCGTTTGATATTTTTTGCCATCATTGGCAGTGTATTCCAAAATGGAATGAACTGAATTTTCAAGTAATTCACCGCTTTCAAAAATATTTTTCAAATGCTTGGCAATAGCTGGCTGCTTTACGCCAAACAATTTAGCCATCTTATCTTGAGTCAGCCAAATATTTTCGCCGAGAAAGTAAATTTCTACTTTTACTTTGCCACTTGGTGCCGTATAAAGCAGAAATTCGGTCAATTCATCTTTTATGCTAATTTTATGATTGTTTTTTGACATTAATTTTATATTTTAGTTAAATCAAATAATTTTTTGATTAGTTTTTCATATTTACACTTCCTGCTTTGCTATTTTCAAACACAAAAAATCGTCATCAATCACATTTTTTTCTTTTGCATATCTTCATTTTACCCTATTTTAGACCTTTTTCAAACACCCAGACAATGCCCGTCAGCCCATTTCAACCAACCTCCAATTTGGTCACCGATGGAAAAAAGATAGTTTTCGCGGCAAGACAAATACGCTTTGAAAATTTTTTCGTATGTGAAAATTATTGCCATATTACTTATCATACTGAAATAATTTAGATTGTTCTAGTCAGTCGTTGGAGGTTCGACCTCCAAGGGGAGGTCGAACCTCCTTGCAATGTGAAAATTATAGCCATGTGAGAAAAATACTGATTAATTCCAAAGGGCCCAAAATCCAAATTCTGTTTTGACTACCACCCACGGACACACCTAACTGAGTAGGCATTCGGCTTATAGTAGCTGCCCGTGAAACCATCAATGAAATAGACGCTCCATGCGTTCGTGGTGGAGAACTCAGTGGATGACCAATAGTAGCTAGTACCGAAATTATTGCCGAACGTCGCACGATTAGTGTATAGACATTGCAATTCCGTTTTAGTTGGAAGTCGTCCACCTGCAGCTTTGCACACATCGCGAGCGGGATAGCTGGAAAAGTTGACTGTGTTGTCAGCCACCAGATTGTCGCCATCTTGTCCGCCATCAGTGCCGCAATTTGGCTTGTCACAATTTGTGTTGGCTGTTTTCCATTGTTTAGTGGTGGCTTCATTGACTCTTTTGACAATCACATAGGCACCGTCTCCCAAAGTGTTGGCGCACGTCGTGTTGAAAGAGCAAAACCAGATGCCGTCGTCACAAGTTTTGGCCGCCAAAGTGACTTGACCAGCCCCCGTGTCCACGTTCACGTTCCAGGTGTTTGCAATTCTGGATGAATCCGTGAAACTGTCAATCATTGACTGCGCCAGCGCATAGAGTCCAAAAGAAACCATTCCACCAAAAACGACCGCGCCAAACATCATCAGCTTTCTTTGCTTGGGATTTTTGAGCCAATACTCTTTCAGTCTCTCTTTGATTTTTTTCATATGTTTATCTTAAAAATTAGTTAGCTCTTTTGGACCCCTTTTTTGGAAAATATTTTATTGTTTTTACCCGTCGCTCACAAGACACGTCGCTCGCGAACGACATGTGTCGAGTGACAGGTTTTGATTTTTGGTTCATTTTTTCATTTTTTAACAACCTCCCAATATCCACCCCTATCCGATCCGATTCTTTTGATAAGTCCTTTTTTCTTCAAAGCATCAATACTCCATTCAATTCCCTGCCGACTTAACCCTAATTCTTGTGCCAGTTCATTTTGGCTTATTTTAGGGTTTTTGATTAATAATTTTATTATGCGGTCTGAAGTTTTCTCCCTAGTTTTCTCCCTAGTTTTCTCCCTAGTTTTCTCCCTAGTTTTCTGGGTAGTTTTCTCTGAACTTTTTAAGATACTAGCCTCTTCGAATTCTTTACTGAAAATCGTGATGCAAAAACCACCAGAAGCCTCTTCAATAAAAGGTTCGGGAAGACCATAATCCTTAATTTGCTCAATAGCACGTTTAACTCCACTTCCATATCTTTCAATTAAACCCGTATCACGAAAAATTTCAGCCACCAATTTGTTGCGTGGTGTTGATTTTCTTCTTCCCGCTTTAACATCCTCCAAAGTTAAATCAAAAGGCAGCCATCCGCTATTCCAAAATTCTAATTTATCAAAATAAACCCGAAACTGTGAGTGTGTTCCTTCTTGATAATCACGATGAATGATTGCATTGATTACAATTTCACGAATGGCATCAATTGGATATTGCCACCTTTCTTCACGTTGCGGATTGCCGGTGATAATGAATTCTTTTAGAATATATATCTTTACAAATTCCATCACTTCGTCAACTTCGCTAATCAAATCTCGCCTAATTACCTTGTCCTTTTTAATTGTAATATCGTTCTGAAACAAGCCAATTTGAATATCTGTTTGTCTAGAAGCTTCCTTGGGGAATAAAAGCAGGCTAGCATTGGTAGGATATTCGCTGCCATCATCTTCAACTATTAGAGAATACTTGCGCAAAAAACTGAAATTGTTACCCAGACTGACTGCCAAATTTTTTTCTATCATCAGTTTTGTCTTTTCAATTTTTTCTAAATCCAAGTCATCCAAGTTTTTTTCTTTGTTTGGATAAAAATCCCAGCTGGAATTTTTTGTCCGCAGATACATTTCTGAAATTTCCTGTAAAGTCAGTAAGTGGTTTGAGTTGTTTTTTCGAACATAAAAGCGCCCCTTGAATGAAACAGGCTTTAAAGGAAATTCAGCCACATCAAAAACCACGATTGTTTTTTTATCTATAACAAACTTTTCAATATCAACACTTAGAAATGGTTGGGTTTTGTTTTTAATTTCATTTGTCCAATTCTGAACACTTTCCTGATCCAATTTTACCCCAGTCATCTCCTTTTTATCGTTAACTCCGACAATTACCAGTCCGCCTTTGCGATTTGTCATAGCAACCAAAGTTATTATCACATCATCAGAAAAAGACAGCTTGAATTCAACATTACTGTTTTCCCCATCTGTTATTATTTTTTTTATTTTTTCTCTATCCATATCAATATTATATACCAAAAATAAAATCAGCGTTTTATCAGCGTATTTTTAAATCAGCGACCTATCAGCGTTATTTCTGGACTAAAACATCATCCTCAAAAACCTTATCCGAAATAACTTTTCCTCTTGTTTCGCCAGGTGCGATTCCAATTTTGGCAAGGTCAACTGCAAATTTTCGGCGTTTTATTTCTTTGGGGTTTTGCTGCTCCTGCTCATTGGCAAAAACTCCAGCTTTTTCTTTTAGTGACAATTCCAAAAGTTGCTGTTGCTCTTCGGTTAATCTCATTTTGATAATTAAAAAACCTTCTTGTTCGGCAGTAGAAAATTCTTTGTTTTCATCAGCCGTAAAAAGCACATCGCCTCTTTGCAAAGTTCCTTCGACTCCGCCTGTGTCATAAATTTGAATGAGGAGCTGCACAGTTTTCTTTTCGCCACTTTTAGCTGCTTCTTTAATACTCATTTTTTCAATTGCTGGAGTTTGCTTGTACCATTTTACTGTTTTGTAAATTCCAAAAGAGAGGGCGGAAACAATTAGAATTATTCCAACCACAAACGCGAAGAATCTTTTCTTATTAGCGATGTGAATTTTTTTCATAAAATTATTTGAAAATGTTTATTGATTCAATTATAGCACATTCAATGCTTTGGGTGGTTGGGGTGAAATCCTTTCACGCTTGGGGTGGTTGGGGTGTTTAGGGGTGGCATCGTTAATACTTGGGGTGGTTGGGGTGGCATTGTTAAAGCTTTGGGTGGTTGGGGATGTTAGGGTTTCCCATTTCCATTTCTAAAGGAGATGCGTTTGCGGTAGAGATTTTCGGTGAAGCCGCCTTCGGTTTCATGTTTTCTTTTCAATGATTCGGCCAATTTGGCAAGCAAAAATCCATCCATCTGGCAAAATGTCAGCAGCATGTTGGCAGCCTGCTCAGCTGACTCCGCTGAAATGCTTGGGGTGTTTAGGGTGTTTAGGGACACCCAAACAACCCTAAACTCCCTAAATTTTTTGATGCGCGGATCATTCTTTTCCCAAATCAACAAATTTCTTTGACGCAGAAAATCTTGATAATCTTTGGTCAATTCTTCATTTGATCCATGCGCAACACCAACAAGAAAAATGTAACTCTTGAGCGATTCGGCAGTGTACCCTTCTGCTACATTCTGTGAATTGCTCCGCGCAGCTTGCACCATCTGATCATGAGTGCGACTTTTTTTATCAATAAATTTATCACAAAATTGCACCGTCAAATCCTGAATAACCTTGCCCAGCATATACGCCACCAGATATTCATATCCCGGACGACTTTCGTTTTTTTGATTTTCCATTTTGTTTGCATTTAAATTGAACCCCCTAACACCCCTAACCGCCCACCAGTGTGAACACCCAAAAATCCCCAACCGCCCAAAATACCCCAAGAATTAGGATGACCCTACCTCCGCATTTCAACCTTGCCGGTGTTGTACAGGTTGGAAATTTCACTGGCGGAAAGAGCGCGGTTGTAGATACGGACATCGTCAAGAGAACCATTGAAATAGTTAGAACTTCCAGATCTTCCAATGTCCAAACGAGTTTTTATTGCTGCACCACCACTCGTATCTGTTGTAGATATTGCCTGTTGTTGTCCATCAACGAAAAGAAGAGAGCCATCGACATCATTGTTTTCAACAACAAAAATCATTTGATGCCAATTATTGTCATAAATATTTACAGGGTTAGTTGGAGAGAAATATCTCCATTCTGTATTACCTAAATACAATAATGGTCCATTTGACGCTCCAGTATATTCTACATGTAGTGATGGCGGCGGCGGAGCAGTATTTGTAGACCATCGAAGCAGTGGGGCATTGCTTTGACTGCCATCGTATTTTACCCAAGCAGAAACAGTTGTAGTGTCAGACAATATGCTGGAGTTTGTGCCACAGTCTACATAGTCACTCGTTCCATTAAACTTCATACCCTGTCTTATTTTCCCTGGTGTCACTGTGGCGCCGGAGATGGTGCCGTTGTTGCCGAGGCCAGATCGGTCAAACGCTGTCGTGCCGGAAACGTCGGGACCGTCGAAGGACCAGAGGCCGACAAG
>Ga0209417_1004240_pt1 | contig 17426 bp, 19 predicted proteins | sample RifGroF2_FD_184002 | JGI IMG/M metagenome (GOLD analysis project Ga0209417, IMG submission 184002) | Groundwater microbial communities from Rifle, Colorado, USA - Groundwater F2 (SPAdes) (version 2) | ecosystem: Environmental > Aquatic > Deep subsurface > Groundwater | place: Rifle, Colorado... | reverse complement strand
GCTTACTACAAGGCATTTTCCCTAGGATCAATCCATATGAAGCCAAAAGAGTATTTGAATCTAAATACGTTACAAAAGTTGTAACCCTTAAAGAGGAGGCTTTTAAGCTATGTGCCTAATTACTGTTTAAGTTTTGTAAAAAAATTAACGGGGAATATTTTTGTTGATAATATCCCCTCTTTTTCCGACTGAAAATTTGAACTCATAATTGTAATTCGGCAGGGGTTTGAGGTCAATAATTTTATCAGGTGGGGAATTAAGCAGTTTTTTGCTTAATTCATTTTGCATTTTTTCAACTTTATCAATGTCTTTAGGATTAACAGGTTTTCCTTCTTCTCTTAATTTTCTGATTTTGGATTCTAAATCAGCCTGCTCTTTCGGGAAAATATTTGGCTTAAGATGAACAGAATAAGCTTGTTTTGTTGAAATTTTTTGAATTATAAACCCGTCGCCGATTGATTTGTCTATGCTTAAAGTCCCGAAGTTGATTCTTGCTCCCGTCATCATAGAAACAGCGTCAACCCAACAGGGACCGTTTTTTGACACAACTCTTAAATCTGTTCTATCTATAATTCCGTTGGGAAATAGTTTTGAAAGAGCGGCTTTTATTTCAATATAAGAGATTACAAGCCCGTCGCATAGATGTCCGTGTATTTTTGCCATGTCTTTCAGCCAGATTTCTTTTGTTTTTGTTGAATAGCGACCTAAAGCGCTATCCGTATCAAGAACTTTTATTGGCGTATTGTATTTTGCGTTCGCTGCCCAGTCAGGATAAAACCAGTCAGCGGAATTATCGGGTTTCTCCGTCAAATTTTGCGTACAGAAAACCGTTAAAAGCAAAATTAAAACAACAAAGATAAAATTAAATTTTTTCATTTATTTTCCCTATATTGAAAAATTAAAGACATGAGTTGCTATAAAATAAATTCCCGCAAGGATAAATAAAATCCCTGTGATTTTTCTCATCCAAAATTCAAATTTTACAAGGCTGTTATAGGCTTTGCCGAGAGAATTTGCGCTAAAAGCAATTATTATTGCAAAAAGCACAACAGGAAGTCCCGTTCCTATTCCATATACTAAAGGAAAAAGAATTTTTGAATTATGTTCAATCGAAAGTGAAAGAAGGCTTCCAAAAAACAATGCGGCGGAAATAGGACAAAAAGAAAGCGCAAAGATAATCCCAAGAAGCAATGCGCCGAAAAGCCCGAACTTTTTAACTTTTTCATGTAAGCCTGTACTCGCAAATCCTGCCGAGAAGTTGATTTTTATGATTTCCAGCAAAATTATTCCGACAAGAATCAATATAGGACCGAGTATTATATTGATATAATGCTGAAGAAAGTTGGCAATTGCAGGGATTGACAATAATCCCGTTACAATAATTATTCCCAGTAAAACATAGCTTAATATTCTTCCTGTTGTGTATATAAGCCCTGCCATGACGGTTTTATACGGGCAGGTTATATTTTTGCCGATAAATGAAACGGCGGCAATATTTGTTGCAAGAGGGCATGGGCTTATAGATGTTAAGATTCCCAACCATAATGCCGATAATAATGCAAATAACATTTTAATCTCCTAAAATGATTTTATTTCTTTTGTTACATAATTTTTAAAATCTTTTTCATTTCCGAGTTTTGTCCATATTTCAGTCAGGTTTTTTGATTTTATTTCTTTGCCGTTTTTAATTTTGGATAAAACAACCGCTTTTGTAAAAAGTTTATAGTCTTTTGCATAATGTTTGTTTGCAGGGTCGTCAAGATCAACCATTTTAAATTCTACGTTAGGATTGTTTAAATCACTGACAGCTTCTTTTGTGTAAGTTTCAATTTTTTTACAGCTAAAACATCTTGGTTTTGCGTAAAAATAATAAACTATAGTTTTTGTATCGTTTTTAATCTGTGATTTAACAGGAACCGGCTTATTGTTTGATGCTGCAAAAGAGCAGTTTGCCAGACCAAACAAAAGCGTTAAAGCAAAAAATATTGTTAATAGTTTTGTGAATTTTAGCATTTTTAATCTCCTTTATAAATTTAATTATTATAAATATTTTTTAATTTCTTCGACGGAGGGGACTTTGCCGGAAAATTTGATTTCACCGTCGACTGCTAAAGCGGGTGTCATCATTACTCCGAATTCTACGATTTTTTGAATGTCTGTAACTTTTTCCAGTTCATATTGAATATTTAAAGAATCAGCAGCTTGTTTAGTCAATTCTGTAAGTTTTTCGCATTTTGCGCAACCCGTGCCGAGTATTTGGATTTTTTTCATTTTATCTCCTTATTTTTTTTATGGATTAATTTTATCTCTTTGCATGGTAGCATATAATATGTTAATATGACAATATAGTCATATAGTTTAGTAAAGGTGGGGATTTATTTTATGAATAAAGAATTTTATAAACTTAAAACATCCTTGATTAAATCGCTGGCAAATCCTACAAGATTAATGATTGTCGATTGTTTAAGAAAAGGCGAAAAAACTGTTTCCGGGATTGTTTTGGCTCTTCGGGACGAACAGTCGAATGTTTCTAAAAATCTTTCGATTTTGAAAAATCATGGCATTATTAAAGACAGAAAATCGGGATTAAATGTGTATTATTCTTTAAAATGCACTTGTATAAACCAGTTTTTTAGTTGTCTTGACGTTATGATTTCGGAAAACCTTGAGTATCAGCAGGAATTGGTTAATAATTCAAAAAAGACAGGGGGATAAAATGATAGATATATTTACACCCGTAGATTTTTTTGCTAAATTCATTGTTTTTGATGTTTTTAAGCTTTCTGAAGCATCAAAATTCTCTGAAAGCTTGCACTTTTTTATATATGACACAATAAAAATCTCGCTTTTAGTAATATTTATAAGTTTTATATCGGGAGTAATCAAAACATACTTTGCTCCTGAGAAAACAAGAAAGTTTTTAAGCGGAAAACATACGGGTTTAGGGAATATTCTCGCGGCTTTGCTCGGAATAGTTACGCCGTTTTGTTCCTGCTCTGCTTGTCCTCTTTTTATAGGCTTTGTAGAGGCGGGGATTCCTCTGGGAATTACGTTTTCTTTTTTAATTTCCGCTCCGATGATTAACGAAATGGCTCTGGTTTTGCTGTTTAGTCTTTTCGGATTGAAAATAGCAGGAATTTATTTGCTTTCAGGATTAATAATTGCCATAGCAGGCGGTTTTATTATTGGTACTTTAAAACTTGAAAAATATATAGAACCTTTTGTTTTTGAGCTTAAAAATAAAGCGAAGCCTTCCTGCGCTTGTGGAAGCGGAGAAGAAAAACAGACTTTTAAACACAGGCTTATAGAAGGGAAACATCATTCGCTGGGAATTTATAAAAGCATTTGGCCCTATGTATTTTTAGGGGTAGCAATCGGTGCATGGGTTCATAATTATATTCCTACCGAGCTTTTATTGAAGTACGCAGGGGCAAATAATCCTTTTGCCGTACCACTTGCAGTGGTTTTAGGGATTCCTATTTATGCCGGGTGCGCCGGAGCTTTGCCGCTTGCTTATGTGCTTGTTCAGTCCGGCATGCCTTTGGGAACCGTTCTGGCTTTTACTATGGCGGTTACTGCCATTTCTTTCCCCGAATTTATAATCCTCAGAAAAGTTCTTAAACCCCAGATGATAGGAATTTTTGCAGGAATCATGACTTTGGGTATAATATTTACAGGATATCTGTTTAATCTTATTTTTAAATTTATATAAAAAAGGAGTAAGTATGTACAATGTAACTTTAATACCCGGAGATGGTGTTGGTCCGGAACTTACAGAAGCGACTTTGACAGCTATAGAGGCTACAGGCGTGAAAATTAATTGGGAAACCGTTAAAGCAGGCGCAGATATTATTGAAGAATACGGAACTCCTTTACCTCAAGAGGTTTTGGATTCGGTCAGAAAAAACAAAGTAGCGTTAAAAGGTCCTCTTACAACGCCTATTGGAACGGGATTCAGAAGCGTGAACGTGGCTTTAAGAAGAGAATTAGACCTTTATTCCTGTCTTAGACCCGCAAAAACAATAAAAGGGGTTAAAACCAGATTTGACAATATTGATCTTGTTATAGTAAGAGAAAATACAGAAGATTTATATGCGGGAATAGAAAGACAAGTTGACAAAGATACCGCTGAAACCATAAAAAGAAATACAAGAGGAGCTTCCGAGCGTATTGCAAAATTTGCGTTTGACTATGCAGTGAAAGAAGGCAGAAAAAAAGTTACTGCTGTCACAAAAGCTAATATTTGCAAGTTTTCTGACGGACTTTTTCTTGAAGCGTCAAGAACAATAGCGCAAAATTATCCTCAAATCGAGTATGAGGAAAGACTTGTTGACAATATGTGCATGCAGTTGGTTCAAAAACCCGAACTTTACGATGTTCTTTTACTTCCAAATCTCTACGGTGATATTGTTTCCGACCTTGCGGCGGGACTTGTAGGCGGGCTTGGTGTTGCACCCGGCGCAAATTTCGGTGATGATATAGCTGTTTTTGAAGCTGTACACGGCAGCGCCCCCAAATATAAAGGGCTTAACAAAGTTAATCCGACAGCGCTTATATTATCGGCGGTTTTAATGTTTAAACATCTGGGCGAGCAAAAAGCTTCCGAAAATTTGTATAATGCTGTTGTAAAAGTAATCGGGGAAGGTAAAAAAGTTACTTATGACCTTGGCGGAAGCGCTTCGACCATGGAAATGGGACAGGCTATCGCAGAAGAAGTCAAAAAACTCACATTAGCTTATAATTAAAGTAGCATTGATTTACTTTAAGATAAAAGGCGAAAAAACATGAAAGATACAGCTGTTCTTGAAAATCTTAATTTGGATTTTTTAAAGTCAGAATTGAGAAAAAACTGTTTAAGTCCTCAAAATAACGCCTGCAGTTTTTTAAAAGAAGTAAAAATTCAGGATAATGATGTTTTATTAAATAGTCTTCAGGGTAAAACGTTAAAAAGCGAAGAATATCAGGAAAAAATTTGTTCAGAATGTATTTGGCACAGAAAAAATCATTAGATAATAAGGAAGTTTTTTGAGTAGTGTTAGGGTTTAAGTATTACAAAATTTTTTTAATAAGCCTGTTGATAGGTATTCTGACTAGCGTTGGTTTGGCTGTTTATTCGCAGATTTGCGGCAAGCCTGACATTGAACTGCAGGTTTATAAAAAAGGGATTTATGTTGTAAGTATAAACGCTGTATATTTTGCAGAAAATTCCGGCATTTACGTTTCAAATTTTCTTGAAACAGTAGAAGATGCGGCGAAAAAAACTAATGCAAAAATTGCCATAAATACGGGATTTTTCGATCCTGAAAATGGAAAAACAATTTCTTATATATTGAAAAACAATCAAATTGTTGAAAATCCTGAAAATAATGAACGTTTAATGGGAAGTGAAGAGTTAAAACCACATCTGGACAGAATTTTCAATAGGTCTGAATTTAGAGTTTTAAAGTGTCCTTGTGATTGTATTCTTCCAAATGGAGAAATTAAAAAAAATATAACTTTTGAAATAAAAAAACATAACGAGCCGCTGCCGCTTCAAGAAGCCTGTACTCTGGTTTATTCAATACAGGCAGGACCTGGGCTTGTTCCTGATTTTGACCTTGAAAAAGAATTCTTTATACTTAAAAAAGACGGTAAAACAGTCAGGGAATCTGCTTCTGCTCTTCAAAAAGTTGCCCGCTCTGCCATAGGAATAAAAAAAGACAGGATTTTGCTTGTGGCTGTCAGTAATGAAGCCTCAATGACTCTTGAAGAATTGGCAAATTTTATGAAAGAAATTGGTATAGAAAAAGCAATGGCTTTTGATGGAGGAAGTTCAACTTCTCTTTATGTTGATTTATCTGGTAAAAAACTCGTTCTTAATTCTGCCAAAGACAGGACAGCCCGCAGGGTCAAATCCATTTTGGTTTTGAAATAAGTTTTTTAAAGCTTCCAGTTTTGATGCAATGGTTTCTTTTATAGTTTTTCCGGCAATATTAAAAGAAACCAGCCAGGTGGGATCAAGTTGCGCTGTTTTACCTGTTCTTGTGTTTTTTAAAATCATGTTGATAACACGACCGTGATCGTTCTTTTCTCCGCCGTGAGGTCTTTGATAAATAATTGGTTTATGTATAACAGGATTGGCATATTCCCCTTCTCCGAGATATTTTCCGCCCACAAGAGAGTATGTGTCTTTAGCGGTAAAAACATCGGGATATCTTCTGATAAGCCCTTTTGCATTGGTTGTTTGGTTTTTTAAATCAAACCTGAGTTGTCGTCCGTCTAATCCTCTTTTTAGTCTGCAGATGCTTTTGTTGCAATCAGTCCAAAAAACATACGCATTCTTTGTAAAAAAACTAACTTTATCAACCATAATTCTTTCCTTTATTTCTATCCGTTAAAATCTAATTCTACAAGAAGGCTAAAGGAATAAAATTGTTAAAAAGAAAATCAATTTTTACATTGCTTAATAAAATAGTGATAGTTTTTCTAAAACATAATCCAAATCTTGTTTTGTGTGCAAAGCCATGGTGCAAAGGCGGATTCGTGGTGTTTTTACGGTTGGAGGTCTTATGCAGGAAGCCATGATATGATGTTTTTCTAATAATTCTTGCGAAATTTGCAGGGTTTTTTCAATATCATCAAATTTTATGCAAAAAATGGCTGATTTCGGTGCTTCATTTGTCATTGCGAGGAGGCGCGAAGCGCTGACGTGGCAATCTATCTGACTTTGCTGACCGAATAGATTGCCACGCTCCCTTTGGTCGCTCGCAATGACAATACTATTAGATAGTTTATTTAACACAGTTTGAAAATACTCTATATTTTTCCAAAGTTTTTCTCTTAATTCATTATCACTGCCGATAATCTCAACAGCCTTTATTGATGCAGCTATTGCAGGAATAGACGGGGCTGTGGAAAATATAAATGAACGGGATTTGTTTCTTAAATACTCTATAAGTTCTGATTTTCCACAAATATATCCGCCCTCTGAGCCTGCTGCTTTGCTTAAAGTTCCCATCTGGATGTCTATTTTGTCGTTTAATCCTAATTCATGAGCCAAGCCCTGTCCTTTTTCTCCGTAAATTCCGAAGGCATGCGCTTCATCAAGAAATAAAACCGCGTTATATTTTTCTTTTAAACTCACAATTTCTTTTAAAGGGGCTATATCACCGTCCATGCTAAAAACAGAATCGGTAATTATTACATTAAATCTGTATTTTTTATGATTTTCTTCCAGCAATCTTTCCAAATCTTGAGTATCACAATGTTTATAAATAAATTTGTTTGTTCTGGCAAGCTTTATTCCGTCTATAATGCTGGCATGATTTAATTCATCAGAATATACGGCATCTTTTTCTGTTAAAAGTGCAGAAATTGCTCCAATATTTGCGGCATAACCCGTTGAAAAAACAATAGCTTTTTCGGTTCCTTTTAATTCGGCAAGCTTTTCTTCAATTTCTGTGTGTAATTTGTGAGTTCCTGAAATTAATCTTGAACCTGTTGAACCCATTCCGTATTTTTCAACGGCTTTTATAACAGCTTCTGTTATTCTAAGGTCGCCTGCAAGCCCCAGATAATTATTGGAGGACATTTGCAGAACTTTGTTCCCTTTGTATTCAACATAAGCCTCGGGCTTTGAGCAAAGCACCTTAAAATCGCGATAAAGGTTATCGGTTTTTATTCGGGTTAATTCTGTTTGAAGATATTCGTAAAAATTCATTTTAATAACCTTTTTTGTCATTGCGAGCAAAGCGAAGCAATCTATCAATTAATGGATTGCTTCGTCGCATTTTACAAATGCTCCTCGCAATGACGAATTAAAGAATTTATCTCTTTTATAACCATTTCCGGTGTTATGTTTTTAATACAGGCATAGTTTTTGTCGCATTTTTTTCTTAGTTCGCAGGGAATGCAGGGTAAATCAAGATAAATCGGTCTGTGAATTTCTCCCCATGCCCTCCATTTTTTAGGGTTCATTGGACCATAAATTCCTATTACGGGTATGTTTAAAGAAGCCGCTATATGCAAAGTTCCTGAATCACAACCGACTACAAAATCCATTTTATTTATTAGCGCCGTACTGTCTTGAATAGAAAGTTCTCCGCAAAGATTTATCGGTTTGTTTTGGAGTTCTGTGTTGATTAAATTTAGGATTTTATCGTAAACATCGGAATCTTTTGCTGTCCCTGTAAAGAAAACACGTGTGTTTTTTTCGTTTGAGAGATATTCAATTACCTTTGCAAAGTTCTCTATTGCCCATTGCTTGTTTATATTTCCGCTTGTGGCGTGAATTAGGACTTTTTGTTTTTCCGATAAGTCATAATTGCTCATTATATCTTGAATTTTTTCTTCTGATTTTGGAGAAATCCAGTTTTCAAGGTGATTATCCCTTGCAGAAATACCATCAGCCTTTAAAACATCAAGAAAACATTCAATTTCATGTCTGTTTTTAACGTAAAGGATTCTTTTTGTAAGTAAAAAACCTCTGCCTTCTGTATTAAAGCCGATTCTTTCTTTTATTCCCGCTAAAAAAGCCAGAGCGGCGCTTGAAAAAGACCTTTTTAAAACAAAAGCTTTGTCGTATTTGTTTTGTCTTAAAAGCTTTACATAGCTGAAAAAATTCTTCTTTTCTTCGCCCGTATTCTCGTATTTGTGTTTTTTTGTGGTATCAAAATAAATCAAATTGTCTATATAAGGACAATCCAGCAAAACATCTCCAGAAACAGGTCCTACAAGCATATCAATTTGCGCATTAGGGTAGGCTCTTCTTAGGTTTCTTAGAAAAGGGATGGTTAAAACCGTATCGCCTATGAATCTGTATCTTATTACAAGGATTTTCATTGTTATTTCAAGTCTTTTAAAAGTTCTTCTAAATCCAGTTCTACGCTTAATTTTAAAGCGCAAATTTTAATATCGGAATCAATTTCGTTTAAAAAAGGCATTAATTTTACAGCGTCTTTTTCTGTTGTAATTATTGAATCCGCGCCTTTTTCCCGCGCTTTTTCAATTATATTTTCAATATCAAGTTTAGTATAAAGATAATGATCTTCAAAAACCAGTTCGTCTAAAAGTTCAATTTGTTGATGTTTTAAAGAATTAAAGAAAAATTCAGGCTGACCTATTCCCGCAAAAGCAATGGCTTTTAGGGGATAAAAAAGCTCGTTTGTTTTTAAATCATAGATTTTATCAGGTTTTAGTTTGCAAACAACAGATTTTTTGTCGTATTTTTGTCGTATTTTTTTTGCAACTATTTCGCATTGTAATTCTGAGGCTTTATCAAAAGGTTTTTTGTTCACAATAATAACTTTATCTGCTCTTTTAATCCTGTTTTCAGGTTCTCTCAAAGGTCCTGCGGGTAATAAAAAACCGTTTCCCAAGACTTTCGTGCAGTCGATTAAAATAATATCCAGATCCCTTTTGAGTTTTAAATGTTGAAAGCCGTCATCTAAAAGTAAAATTTCGCTTTTAAAGTTATTTATTGCGTATTGTCCTGATTTCACTCTGTTTTTTCCTGTAATTACGCCAACTTCTTTGCAGTTTTCTGTCATCCAGAAAGGTTCATCGCCTGCCTGTACAGAGTTATAAAAAACATTTTCGCCGTCGCTTATGATGTTTGTGTTTTTGTTGGAAAGTTTGCCGCCGTAGCCTCTGCTGATAATAGCAACTTTTTTATTAAGCTTTTCGTTGATATAGTTTGCAATTTCGCAGGTGATAGGAGTTTTCCCCGTTCCACCTGTGGTTAAATTGCCTACTGAAATCACATAAGCGTTTAATTTTTTGCCTTTTAGTATTTCCAGGCTGTAAAGCATTTGCCTTATAAGGATTATGATTGTGTAAAAAAACGAAAAAGGAAGCAATACAACAAAAACCAACCAGTCTAGAGGTTTCATTTTTTCAAGGTAATGGATTTTATGGAAATAATTTTTCATTGTTTATTGGAAAAGAAGTCTTAATAACAAGAATCTTTTGTTTAGTTTATTAGAAAATTTCTTCATGTCTTTTGAAATTTCTTCAGAATTGTCTAAAATTTCTTTTAATCTGCCTTTTTCTTCGGTCGTTAATTCATCAACTGTATCAAGAACCTGCGATAGCTTGGTAATGGAAGTGTTTAAGTTGTTGACGGTTGTATCAATTTTAGTGTTGAAATCTTTATTTTTTGTCAGATCGTTAACATATTTAACGACTTCAGAAAGATCTTTTGTTGTGGAATTAATATTTACAAGGCTATCTTGAAGTTTTGAATCAGCTAAAAGCTCTGAAATTTCTTCTGAAGATTTTTGAATTGATTCAGAAGTTGAAATAAGGCTTGTTTTGAATCTTTTATCTCCGACAATGCTGTTTAAATTGTCAGAAAGGACAATCATGTTGTCAGAAAGCTTTGTTGAAAGTGAAATAAGGTTTGTAATATCATCTTTTGACGAAGTTAATATATCAGAAGCCTGATCCATTACATTAGAAGCCTTTTCACTAAAGTCTTTTGTGTTATTCAGAGTTATTCTAATATCATCAATAAATTTGTCGGAAAGAAGTCTGTTTATTCTGTCATTGGTTTCTTTCAAGGCAGAAGCGGATTCAAGCTGAATATCAAAAAATTCGCGCATCCTGATAGGTTCAATTACCGTATATTTTGATTGAAATTCGGGAGTTTCTAGAATAACATTATCAGGAGGAGTTATTTGGAGTTTAAATTCTTGTGTATCATTATCAAAAACCAAATTATAGGATGAATATCTGGGAACAACAAAGCCGGGCTTGTTTAAAACATATTCAATTTTATAAGTATAAGGGGTTTTTATGGATTTTTTTTCATCGGAAGTTAAAGTTCTTGAATCAATTATTCCTGAATTTTTTATTTCCCCTACAGCAACATATTTGCCTGAAACCAGAAGTTCAACAATACATCCTTCTTTTAAAAGCTTTTTAAAATGTTTGTTTACGGGAATAAAAACATTTTCCGGTCCGGGAGGAGTAATTTCAAGGAATTTTTCGCCTATAATGCCTGATTGTTGAATAGAAATAACGGAAGCGTCAGGAACTTTTATATTGGGTTCGGTAATAACAAATCTTACTTTAACACAGCTGTTTTCCGCGCCGATAACGGGGATAACATCTTCTACCTGACCGATTCTGATGCCCATCATTTGAACGGCGGAACCGGGACGCATTCCGTCAACATCATGAAAAATTACTTCAGTTCTTTCACCGGCAGAAATTGAGCGACCTTTGAGCCACATAACCCCCAAAACAAGTATTAATATTGAGAATAAAGTTAATATGCCGACTTTTACCGCGGGTGATAGTTTCATGTTTTTTCCTTTATAAAGGTTTATTAAAAGAATTTTATCATATAATACAGCCCTGAAATCATTTAATTTAAGTAGGCAGTGGGAAATTAATACTGATGTCATTGCGAGGCATAAAATATAGATTGTAAGTTAAAATTAATCTAACGAAGCAATCTTCAAATGTGGTGTGTTGTTATCAGGAAGATTGCTTCGTGTGTTTAACGGATAACTATAGATGCCGTTTCATGCCTCGCAATGACAGATGTTTAGTGCGCCACAGCAATCATCGGACCGTTTTTTTCTGCGTTGACAAATTGATATGCATAAGGATCAACAGAAGTTAAAAGTTCAACAGGAGTTCCTTGCCACACGATTTTGCCTTCATAAAGCATTATTACCCTGTCAGATGTTTTTGTTATGGTGGAAAGTTGGTGTGTAACGACAACAGATGCGGCATGAAGGTCGTTTTTTAATTTTACGATGTATTCTTCTATAACGGTTGAAGAAACCGGATCAAGTCCGGCTGTAGGTTCATCATAAAGAATAATTCGCGGGTTTGTGACAATAGCGCGCGCAAAGCCTACACGTTTTTGCATACCGCCTGAAAGTTCACTCGGAAATTTGTCTTCTATCCCGGATAAACCTACTGTTTCAAGTTTTTCCTGAACTATTTGTTTAATCTGGCTTTCTGTATAGAGTTTTTTAAATTTTGTTCTTTCTTTTAAAGCAAAGGCAACGTTTTCGTAGACAGACATTGAATCAAAAAGAGCCGAATATTGAAAAGCCATGCCGATTTCTTTGTCGCCAAGAACTACTTCGCCGGAATCAATTTCTTCAAGACCGCTTATAATTTTTAAAATAGTACTTTTCCCTGAGCCGCTGAAGCCTACAATAGCAAGAGTTTCACCAGCGTCAACAGAAAAATTAATGTTTTCAAGAATTACATTATCGTCAAAAGTTTTAGATATATTTTTAACTTCAATAAGCATCTTTTAAACTTTTTCTTGAGCAAGTCTTTTTCTGCTTTTTGTTGTCTTTTGAGATTCAATTTCTTCCAGTTTTAATTCAAGATTTTCAAGCCTGTTTAATACAAGCTCGCTGGATTTGCTTCTTTCGTTTGCAAGTTCTACTTTTTCAAGAATATCTGAAAGAACATTTAAAACTTCTCTATTGTTTTGTGAAACATCAAGTTTTTCAATTTTTCCTTCAATGCTTTCCATTCTTATTTCAAAGCGGTTTAATTTGTCAGAAATTCTTTTAATTTGTTCAGTTAAATTTTCTTCGGTTCTTTTTATAAAAGAATCTGTTCTTTCAATCTCTATTGAGGTTTTCTTTGAATTCTTGTTGTTTTCTTCAAGTAATTTACCCGCTGAATCAAACCATTCAGCCATGTAAACAAGCGCGTTTTTCACGTCTTTAGCTGTTTCAAGTGTTTCAGTTGAAATTTCTTCGGTTTTATCAATTTTTTTGTTTAAATCTTTAAATTCCGGTGAAATATTTTTAACGATTTTTTCGCCGGTGTTATTTATTGCTTCCTTTAAATTTTCAAAAGAAGAAATAAAGGACTCTGTATTTTCTTTCTCTTTTAAAATAAGTTTATTTAGTTTTGAACTTATATCGGTAATATCATTTTTAAAGAATCCAAATTCTTCAGATAGTTCAGAAAGACCTGTTTTTAGAAGATTAATGCTTTCGCTGGTGAGGTTTATCTGTGTTTCTGTAAATCTGGAAATGTTTTTTAAAGAATTAAGCGCATTTTCTGAGGTTGTTAAATTATTTTGGATTTTAAATTCAATAGAATCTGCTTTTGAAAGAAAATCGCCGATTTTTGAATTTGTATCATAAGAAATATTACCGAAGTCGTTTTTTACTTCTTCAAGTTTTTCATAAAATAATTTTGAAGCGTTAAAAATGTATTCAAAATTATTTTCGGAGTTTTTGTAGACATTTTCAAATTTATCAAGAAGTTCGGCGGTTTCTTTTTTAACCTGCATATCATCCTTAGAAAGAAGCTCGTCAATAGATTCTTTTAAGCCGCCGGTAAGTTCTATTGCCGAGGATAAAGGACTTGCAAGAGAAGAAAATTCTTCGGAAATTTTATTTGAAAAACTTTTGGTTTCATCAATGATATAGTCCAATTTTTCATTAACTTTTTCAGATTTCTCATTTTCTGCCGAAGCATTATTTTCAATTTTATTTAAAACATTACAAATAGTATTATTTAAAAGCTCAATTTTATTTTTAGTTTCTTGAAGTTCTTGAATGCCTTCCTGGTTGTCTACTTTTAGAGAAAAATTATTTTCTTTTAATGTTTCAAGAATTTCGGCAATGCTTAAAATCTTGTTATTAAAGGATTGAACATAAAATTTCAGTTGATCAAGGTCGCTTCTGCTGTCAATAGTGCTGAATTGATCATAAATATCTTGAATACAAACTTTAAAATCAGCAAAACTGCTGTTAAAGGTATTATCAAGATTATTAAACCGTTCATAAATATTGTGGAAGCCTGAATTAAAACTGGTGATATTGCTTTCAAACCTGTTGTTTAATTCTTCGCTTTCAGCGGTGTTTGTGCGGATTAAGTGAGTTATTTCAGAAAATTTTTCATTTATTTTATAGAAATTTTCTTTTAAGAAAGTCAAATCTTCTAAAGAAGAATCATAAAAATTGGAATTATTTTGAAGTCTTTCTAAAACATCGTTTAAAGAGTTTTGAATATTTTCAAACATTGGCGATGTATTATTATTTTCAAAATTTTCTTTTAAGAAAGCTAAATCTTTTAAAGAAGAATCATAAAAATTGGAATTATTTTGAAGTCTTTCTAAAACATCGTTTAAAGAGTTTTGAATATTTTCAAACATTGGCGATGTATTATTGTTTTCAAAATTTTCTCTTAAATTATCAATATTTGAGTGCAAGCCTTGAATAGAATCTTGTATAGAGCTTGTTACAGAATCCAAATCCTGTTTGACAGAAAGATTTTCTGCTATTTCACTTATTTTATTTTCAACAGTTTCGTTATAATCGTTGAGTTTTGTGCTGATATAATTAATTTTGCTTTTGATTAATTCCGCATCAGGATTGTTTGCGACTGTTTCTATATCTGTTTTAATTAAATCAAGGGTGTTGTTTAAGCTGTTTAAGTTTTCCTGAAAACTGTCAAATTGTGAAGAAGAAGAAAGATTTTCGCTTATTTCTGTTATTTTGGTTTCCAGACAAGCCAGATTTGATAAAATATCTTTTTCTGAATTATCAGAAAAATGACTGATTAATTCTTCAACAAAGCTTATTTTTTGGGTTAAAACATCATTTTTTTTAGTTAAATCATCTTTTAAATTGTCCACAGAAAAATTAAAAAGTTCGGAATAGTCGGTTTGCGCAAGAATATCTATTTTTGTTTCAATTCTGTTTAAAACATTATCTTCCTGAAAATTATTTATTGAGTCTTGAAGTTTTGTTAAACCGGAAAGATTTTGCACTAATTGTGATAAATCTTCAAGTTTTTTACCGGAGTTTGTAACTTCCGTTTTTATTTTATCTAATTCCTGACCATATTCCATAAAAGCTTATATCTCCAATCCCGATTTTTAATAGATAGAAAAGATTTAAAGGTGAACTTTTTAAGTATATTATGCTACGCATTAATATATTTTAGCAAAGATTAAAAGGTTGTGTAGAAATGTTACAAAATCGTAAAGATTCATTCTAAAGAATCAAGAACTTTTTTGATTTCTTTAATATCTTGCAGGGTTAACCATTGAGGAGAATCAATAGCTTTTGACTGGTTGCGCAATAAATAAGAAGGATGTAAAAGCGGCATCATTTTTGCGCCGAAAGGTCCTTCAAGCCATTGTCCTCTTATTTTGGTGATGCCTGATTTGATTCCCAGCATTGCTTTAACTGCTGTTGAGCCGCAAAGAATAATAATTTTAGGTCGCATAAGCTGAATCTGAGCATCGAGATATACTTTGCAAGCTGTCATTTCTTCGTTTGTCGGAACTCTGTTTTCGGGAGGTCTGCATTTTACAATATTACAGATATAAATATTTTTTTCTCGCGAAATATTCTGCGATTCCAAAATTTTATCAAGAAATTTTCCTGCTTTTCCCACAAAGGGTTTGCCTGTTTCATCTTCATTTTGCCCCGGACCTTCGCCTATAAGCATTATTTTCGAAGAAAAAACGCCATCTCCAAAAACAACATTCGTTCTTGTTTTGGATAAATCGCATTTATAACAATAATTACAGACATTTTTAACTTCTTCCAGTGTTTTATGTTTTAAGTTTTCGTCTGTTTTTTCAAAATTGAACAAAATTTGCTGATTATTAGGCATTTTTATATCCTCAATTTTTTATTGTCATTGCGAGAGGGTACCCGCTTTTTTGATTAAATATCAAAAAAGGAGGGGGCAGCTGAAAGCCTGACGCGGCAATCCATAAATGTTGTATGGATTGCTTCGCTATGCTCGCAATGACAATAGGTATACAAAAGTATTATAAATTAACATTTTTGATTAGGAAAAAAACACCGCTAAAAGAGAATAAAATTTTACAAATATATTTATACAATAAAAGAGTGAATCCTCAACTCTTCTAAATTTACTTGCTACTCATCGTCTCTGTTTTTTCAGGGACTTTTTTTTACTTTTTTTAAAGCGAAGCTTGTTTTGCATGAACACTCTTAAGCAAATGAACGGCGGGAACGTAATAACTGTTTAATTCAAGACATCTTTTGAGCATTTTTATGCATTCAGGATAAGCCCCGATAGCATAATTATACTGCCCTAAGTGATAAAAAGTTTCGGCATCCTGATCAACAATTTCAACGCTTTTAATTAAATATTTTTTAGCTAAATTTAAAAAGCCAAAATTTAATAAAGCCCTGCCGATTAATTTATAGGATTCCAGATTTACGGAAGCTAAAACTTTTTCATTTTTTATGATGTTTTCGGCATAACGAGTTTTGTTTGCCATAATAAAATTGCCTATATCCATCTCAAGAAAATTTCTTATCTGCAAATATGAAGGAATATGGGGGTTAGGTCTTAAATTTATAAAGTCCAGCAAGCATATTCCCCATTGAGCGGCGGGAGAAGAAGAACAACAGCCATACCATAGTTTTTCTGCTTCATTTTGATTTCCTGCTAAAAGTTCGCAAAAACCTGCCTGATATTTTTCCCCGGCTTCTTTATAAATTTCGGCGGCTTTTGAATATTCTTTTTTTTCTTGATAAGCAAGAGCCAGTGTAATTTTATAAAAATTTTGGTAAAAATCTGAATCCTGCTTTATTTTTTCAGCTGATTCTAAAAGTAGAGTTATTGCAGCATCGGGATTTTTATTAATTAAAAGTTCGGATCTTGCTTTGTTTATGATTTCTTTAGGCATGATATTTTTATTTATCGGGTTTGTTTATTTTTGTAGAAACAGATTTTAGTTTGTTCAGATATTCTGAGGTAAAATCTTTTCTGGAATCATCAATATTAATGGCATTATTGAATTCCGGCAGAGAAATTTCTTTAATAGATTCTTTATTTGCTTTTTTTATTTCTTCATAAATTTCTTCTCTAAAGATAGAAACATTTCTAGGCGCGCTAATTCCAATTTTTACATTATCCCCGCGTGTTTCTAAAATAGTTACTTCTATATTATCGTTTATTATTAATTTTTGACCTTTTTTTCTAGTTAAAACAAGCATTATATAAAACCCCTAAAAAAATAATTTTCTTAAATCGTGTTTGCAGCTGATATTTTAGCTGAGAACATTCTCAGGTTTTTCCGTTTTTGGTACAGGTTGATTGAATAATTTGTGTTTTGTGGAAAAACTTACGTTTGTTAAAACAAGCTGCATGCTGTTTTTATTAACCATGTTTACCACTATAGGTCCTACAAGATTTACTGTAGCGTTTTGAGGATTTCCTTGCGGAACACAGGTAATATTAAACGATAAAAGATCCTCGGCGTTTGTAAGTGCAAGTTTTTTTGCTTTTTCTTCGGAAATAACAAATTGGTAGTCAATTCCAAAAAAAGCAGGGAATGTTACAGGAAAAGCAACATTCGGATCTTCTGCGGATTGTAGCCATTTAAAAGGTGAATCAGGTGTATGGTCAAGAAGAATAAATTTAGTTAATTGTTCATAACCTAAAATAGGTTCTATAAAATCGAA
>Ga0209417_1004239_pt1 | contig 17428 bp, 19 predicted proteins | sample RifGroF2_FD_184002 | JGI IMG/M metagenome (GOLD analysis project Ga0209417, IMG submission 184002) | Groundwater microbial communities from Rifle, Colorado, USA - Groundwater F2 (SPAdes) (version 2) | ecosystem: Environmental > Aquatic > Deep subsurface > Groundwater | place: Rifle, Colorado... | reverse complement strand
AAAATTATAAATAAACATTCAAAAAGGGTATTGCAATTTTTTGCATCTTAAATATAATATATGTGTGGGTTATAGGTAAATTTACGAAAGGAGATTCTTCGTGAATAAAGAGGAATTAGTACAAGAAGTAGCAAAAAAAGCTAAAGTTACCCAAAAAGAAGCTGCAGAAGTTTTATCAACACTTATCGAAGTAGTTGAAAAAACAGTTTCTAAAGGTAAAAAAGTTACATTAGTAGGATTCGGTACATTTGAAGCTCGCAAAAGAGCAGCTAGAACCGGTAGAAATCCTCAAACAGGTAAAGAAATTAAAATTCCTGCAAAAACAGTTCCTGCATTTACCGCTGGTAAAAAATTCAGAGAACTTGTTAACAAGTAGAAATTTGAATTTTGAAATTAAAAAACCCTTGCTTTTATTTAAGGCGAGGGTTTTTCATTTAGAAGCTTTTGAATTTCTTCTGTATAATTGCCAAGTGTATCTTTCAACCTTTCATAAATTTCATCGCTGACAGATTTTAAATCAACTTTTGCGAATATTTTTGCAATATTCCACGTCCCGTTTTGCTTAAATTTAAAGGCAACATCGGTAATAGATTCTTTTTTTTCGGATATATTTTGTGACCAATGGTGGTTTTCTATAATTTCCCCGATTTTTTTCTTTTCGTTTACTGAAAGATTAAGCTTAGCACCTACCGTATGACCGACAATAGCCGATTTGAAAGGATGATTTCTGTCATTTATTCCTTCATCTTTTTTTACATCATGCGCCAGTATTGCAATTTTACCGAGGTATTTATCATTTTCGCTCAGCTTTTTGTAATCATCATCATTTACAAATTTTTGCAAAACCTTGAGTATGTGGATATCAAGTGTGCTTTTATGGCTATACTGAGGATATGTGGGATTTTTAAACTGTTTTCTTCCAATTGTTTCAGCAAACTCTGGAATAACTTCGATTATTGTATTCAAATTATCTTCAAATTTTTTATATTTTTCAGGTAAAATCGCTTTTGTTTTGCCGTTTTCTAATTTTTTTTCAATTTTTAAATTATCAAAATCAACACCCGTAATATTTTGTTCAATTTCTGCAATAGTATTATTAAATTTATTAATCAGTGCTGTATCGGGGAAATTTGATTTTTGGGCTGAAAAACTTATGCTGTTTTTGAAATTCAGGGATAATTGGCTTGATAATTGGTTATTTCCCCACAAAAAAGAATTAACTTGCAAGCTTTTGTCGGATTTAACAGCATTATTACCGACAACTGAAAAGTTGTTTTTGGCATAAATATTAGTTTTTTGTGATTTTTGATTTATTCTCATAAGCAACTTTTAAATAAAAATTTTCTAACGACTTTTTCTTTTATAAATAAAACAAAAGACTGTCAAAAATTGACAGCCTCTTGTAAAATAAAATGTAAAATTAGAAATTAAACAGCAGCTTTAGCTCCTAAAGAAATTCCTTCTGCGGCAAGATCAGCTTCCACCATGATTTTCACAAGTTCTTTAAAGCTTGTTTTCGGCGTCCAGTTCAGTTTTTGTTTGGCTTTTGCCGGATCACCGATAAGCAGTTCAACTTCTGCCGGTCTAAAGTATCTAGCGTCAATTTCAACATATTTTTCCCAGTCAAGATTAACCGTTTTGAAAGCTTGTGTAAGAAAATCTTTTACTGAATAAGTTTCTCCCGTTGCAATAACATAATCATCAGGAGTATCTTGCTGCAACATAAGCCACATAGCTTCAACATAATCTTTTGCAAACCCCCAGTCACGCTTTGCATCAAGATTTCCAAGATATAATTTGTCCTGCTTGCCTGCAACTATTTTTGCAAGGGCTTTTGTGATTTTTCTTGTTACAAAAGTTTCGCCTCTTCTCGGAGATTCATGATTGAATAAAATTCCGTTACAATTATACATATTATAACTTTCACGATAATTTACCACCATCCAGTAAGCATAGAGCTTTGCTACGGCATAAGGACTTCTCGGATAAAAAGGAGTTGTTTCCTTTTGAGGAATTTCCTGAACTTTTCCATACAATTCGCTTGAAGAAGCCTGATAAAATTTTGTGTTAATTTTTGTATCTTTAATGGCGTCAAGGAGTCTGAGAGTACCAAGTCCTACAACATCGCCTGTATATTCAGGAGTGTCAAAACTAACTCTGACATGGCTTTGCGCGCCAAGATTATAAATCTCATCCGGTTCAACTTTTTCAAGGATTCTGCAAATATTTGAAGAATCCGATAAATCTCCGTAATGAAGAAAAAGTTTTGTACCGGCAATATGCGGGTCAGAATAAAGGTGGTCAATTCTTTCTGTGTTGAAAGAGCTTGATCTTCTAATGATTCCGTGGACTTCATATCCTTTTTCCAATAAAAGTTCTGTAAGATAAGAGCCATCTTGCCCCGTAATTCCTGTAATAAGTGCTTTTTTTACCATTTTATTCTCCAAATTATAATTATTTGAACTTAGTAATTATTTTACTATAAAAATTTTGGATAGATTCTTATGCTCACTTCGTTCGTTCAGAATGACAAGAAGAAAAACTTAAAAACTTCAAAATAATCCCTAACGCCAGCAAATTAAGAAAATATCCGCATCCGTCCATTGTATTCCAAAACCCGTCAACGATTATAGAATTCGGGATAAAGAAAAACGTTACCATAAAAAACAAAAAGAAACTGTCGTAATGGATAAACTTCAAAAATTTCCTGTGAAGCCACACAACAGCGATTCCAAGAATTAAACCCTCAAGAATCACGCCTGCTAAGCCAAAATTCCAAAAGGCATTTGATATTCCACCAAAATTATAGGTAATTTTAGCTTCATTAAGTTCTTGATTAAAAACTTTTTCTGTCATTAATGAAGAAAAATAATATCCTTTTTCGGGAATTATATTTCTTGGAAAAGGCTGTAAAACGTGGTTTTTAATTTGCTCCAACACATGAAAGTCTTTGAAATAAAAGATTGTGTTGTTTTCTTTTTCTATGTATTCAAAGAAATAAAGGGAGTTTTTGAAATTATCAAGGCGTTTTATGCCTTCAGCAAAGATTTTTGTTGTGCAAACTGATTGAAAGTTAGGATAAACAGATGAATTATTTCTATAAATAGAATAAAAGCTTATTAATCCAAAAGTTAAAAGAAATATCATAGAAAATGCAGCTATTGTTTTAAGTTTCAGCCTGTTATAGAAGGTATAAACAGCTATAGAAGAAATAACGGGAAGAAATAGGATGCTTCTTGAGCCGGAAATAGCAACAAATACAAGTAAAAATATTATATGGAAAATTGTAAAAAAATTTAATTTTTGGAAGGGGGTAGGGGGGGCGTGATACAAAAATTCAAAATTATACTTCGCAAGCAAAAACGTATTTACCATAAATAGAAAGAAAATTAACTTTCGGATATAGGCAAGACCCCCCGCAGAAGCAGCAAACCTGAATTCCAGAGGATGTTTAAGTGCTTCTATATAACTAAAATCAGTAGTTTTTAAAAGAATTAAAATAAGCAAAATCAATAATAAATTGCTGATTATGAGATAAAAATTTATGTTTTCAGGCTTAAAATTTATGCAAAATATATTTATTTTTTTGTTGTGGTTATATTGAAATTGATAAAATTCAGGGATGTCAAGGTGAGGGGGCTTCGCCCCCTCACCGACCAAGTTTCCCCCTCCTTGAGGAGGGGGGTAGGGGGGTGGTGATAAAAAATTATTTATATTTTTTGTTTTAGAAGACAAAAACATCTGATTTGCGAAAAATACAGGCAAAATTAAAGCAAAAAAATAAATTACATAAACTATAGAAATGTTTTTCAGTAATTCTTCACTGAAAGATATTTTATTTATCAATAAATAAAGGGCAGGAAACCCTATATTTATGAATATCGCAGAAATAAGCATAAATATGGGTGAAAAAACAGGAATATTTTTGCGGAAAAGAATTAAAAAAATTCCGCAAAACATAGAAATAAAGACATAAAAAACAGAAATAAAGTTGTTGCAGCTTAAACTAAAAAGAATTCCTGAAATTAAAAATATTAAAAATCCCCAGACTAAGGTTAATTTTGAATTCATTTTTATTTTTTAACCATTAAGTCTGTATTGTCCACCCAAATGACTAAATAAGGATTTATAACCCGCTTTTCCTTTAAATAAATCAAAAACGGCTTATCGAATATAAGTTTTTTAGGTTGATTTTGATTTGGCACACAGGTTAATTTCATAATTATTTTGGCTTCAGATTTAAGAATCGCGCCTTTTTCATTTAATTTAAAAGATGTATTCTGAATAGCCTTTGCTATAATATAATTTTTGAAATTTCTATTTAAAAATCTTTTTCCTACAAGCTCATCATAAGAATGATCAATTTTGAAATCAAATTTTGGTATTTGTAAAGTATCGCCTTCTTCAAGATAATCATTATTAAAAATATTAATTTTACTTTGTGCATATTTTAAAGTATCTGACAGATTGTCTTTTGGTTGGATTTTTGCAAGAAAAATCTCGTCATTACTGCCTTTAGGAGTTAATTTAACAATAAATTCGTTTGAATTTTTGTAATAAGGAATTGTGATTTGTTCTGCAATTTTTTTATGTTTATCTTCAAATTTGTCAATCCCAAAACCTTTAACAACACCGGCATAATCAAACTTTATGGGGTTTTTTATTTCTTCAAATACAGGATTAAAAATCAGATTTTTATAAAGATATGCATAGGCAATAGCATCATCAGGCATAAGCACCTCTTTTAATTTTGGCGCGTTTGTCCCAAATTTACTTTTTAAAGCCGCATTAATTTTGTTTATAATATTTTCTTTGCCGTATCCTGCCGTTGCAACATAAGAATTTTCAGATAAGTCTTGTTTTGAGGCATATTTTTTGTTTAAAATGCCCACCATTGGCGGTTCATTTACCAATTTTATGTCCTCTTTAACTATTTTGTCTTTTAATTCATTCCATGCCATCTGAAAAGTTGAACAATAAAGCAGATTTTTTCCTTTAACCATTTTTTGATTCAAATGCGGGGTTACTATAATTTTAGAGCTTTTATTAGTGCTGTTTGCAGATAAAATAAAAGCAAAACACACAGTTATTAATAAAGCTGCCAAGATTATAAATTTTTTGAATTTCATAATTTATCCTCTATTTTCTTGTATCAAAAATTTTAAAACCATTATAATATAATTATTATTGTCATAAAAATTTGGTTGAATTTTAAGAAAGGCACATAATGGATTACGAAACAATAATAAGTCGAGTCCCGATGGTAATTGAAACCACCAGCAAAGGCGAAAGAGCTTTTGATATTTTCTCAAGACTTTTAAGAGAGCGGATTATCTTCCTTGGTGATGAAATAGATGATGATTTAGCGAATGTTATCGTTGCGCAGCTTCTTCTTCTTGATTCGGAAAATCCCGAAAAAGACATCATGATTTATATAAACAGCCCCGGAGGCGTTATTACTTCCGGAATGGCTATTTACGATACAATGATGCACATAAGATGTGATATAAGCACTATCTGCATAGGCGAAGCATGCAGCATGGGCGCTTTTTTACTTAATGCAGGTACTGCCGGAAAACGTATCGCTCTTCCTCACGCAAGAGTAATGATTCACCAACCTTCAGGCGGAGCAAGAGGACAGGCTACCGATATTATGATCGAAGCCGCCGAAATTGCAAGAATAAAAAAAGAAATGAACGAGCTTATGGCAAAACATAGTGGGCAGTCTATAGAAAGAATTGAAAAAGACGTGGAAAGAGATTATTTTCTGTCCGCAGAAGAAGCTAAAGATTACGGGCTTGTAGACAAAGTTCTTTACAAAACTCAACCTGTAAAAAAAGAAGAATAAAATCTATAATATCCTGCTTATTGATAAACCATTTTTAGCGTAGTATAGTTAATTAGCTAGCAAAAATAAAAGATTTTAATTTCCGGAGAAAAAATAATGGATGCAATGATTCGCGTTTCGCTTGATACAGTTGAAAAAGCAGAAAACAAGTATAAACTTGTTTATGAAGTGGCAAACCTTGCTAAAAAACTCGTTGAAGAACAAATTGTTAAAAAACAACATGAAGAGTTCGGATATGATGTAGAGCCGAGTTTTAATGCTTCAATCAAAAAAGAAAAACCTGTTCAGCACGCAATAATGGTTAAAGCCAGCGAATCTGACGACAGCGGTCTTGTCGGATAGTTTTTAGTATTTTAATTAAAAGGTAGTGGTATTTTATACCCCACCCCCTTACCCCCTCCCCAAGGAGGGGGAATATTAATCGGTGAGGGGGCTTCGCCCCCTCACCTCAACACCCCATTTTATTAATTTAAAAATTTTATGATATCAATGAACAATACTTATACAGCAAAGTTTGATACAACTAAAGAATCTGAATTAAAACACAAACTGGAAAAAAACGGTTTTAATTTCGGGCAGGTTCAGTATGCTTTTTGGCGGGCGCAAAAAAATGGTTTGTCTGTTACTCTGTATAACAGCGGAAAGCTTCTTGTACAGGGAAAAGAAACCGATAATTTTTTAAAAGAATATTTAGGCATAGAGGATATAGATTGCCACGTCGAGGCTAAAGCCTCTCCTCGCAATGACAGCAGTCCCATAAAGCATAAAAGCTGGATAGGTACTGATGAATCGGGCAAAGGGGATTATTTCGGTCCGCTTGTTATTGCAGGAGTGCTTGTTGATGAGGAAAATATAAAAAAACTCTCTGAATTTAATATTCAGGACAGCAAAAAACTTAATGACTCCATCATAGAAAAAGTTGCTATTCAGATTAAGGCGAACAGCACTTTTTCCGTAATAGTAATTAATCCCGCAAAATATAACGAGCTTTATTCAAAATTCAAAAATTTAAATACGCTGCTTGCCTGGGGACATGCTCGGGCTATAGAAAATATTCTTGAAAAAAAACCTTGCGAGAACGCTCTTTCCGATAAATTCGGCAATGAATCTTTGATTAAAAACGCTTTATTGAAAAAAGGAAGATCAATCAATCTTGAGCAGAGGGTAAGAGCAGAATCTGATCTTGCAGTTGCGGCAGCATCAATTTTAGCAAGGAATGAATTTGTACAGAGAATAAAAAAGCTTTCTGCGGAATATGGAATATCATTTCAAAAAGGCGCTTCTCAAAAAGTTAAAGATCAGGCATCCGAATTTGTAAAGAAAAACGGATTTGATTCTCTTAAAAATCTTGCGAAGTTGCATTTTAAAACAACAAAAGAGTTGAACATCAAATAGTTGAACACCAAATAACTGAACATCAAATAATAGAGCATTATATAGTTACATATAATGGAGTATAATATTATATAAATTCGTTGTACAAGAAATCACAAATCAATAACATGGCTAAGTGACATGTATATAAATCTTTTATATAGTTAATTTAGCTAGTTAATTCAGCTAAATAGTATATTGAATTGTCAAGTATGGCAGAAGTCAAATACCCAAGTATGGTTTAAATATTTTTATTAGAGATAGGTCTAAGTTCAAAAACAATGAAGCTAAATTTATTATAATTACCAATCGTAAAGGAAAATCAAAATATGCTCGAAAAAAATTTTTTCGTGAGTTATTATATGAGTCTTTCGCCGGTTTATGTTCAAGAAAATGATACTCTTTACAGCGCAATTGAGGCAATGAAAAGTTTTAAAGTAGACACTATCTCTGTTATCAAAGAAGATTTTTCTATTATCGGTTGTATTACAAAGAAAAAAATCAAAAATATCCTTAAGCTTCACTTTAGCAAAAACATTAATCTCCTTGAAAACATGAAAGTAAAAGATATTATCGGTAAAGATAAGATTCCTGTGATTATTTATCCCAATACTGATATAGAAGATGCTTTTTCAATCATGAAATGCCTTAATAATACTTGCATTCCGGTAGTTAATGAACCATGGGAAAAAAAGTTGGTTGGTGTGCTCTGGTTGGATGATGTCCTTTCCGTCATAAAAGAATTGCCCGCATAGACTAAACGGTTAGTGTATTGAGAGTTTAATTTTGAAACGGTTATACTAAACACGTCGAAAATGAGTTCAGCCTTCCAAAGAGGCAAAGCCCCTTTTCAGGCTTTTACTCCTGCTTCGCACGAAAAATGAGTTTATTCACAAGATTTTTGCGAAAAATTTAAATTCTTAATACATTATTGGGATGAATCTATGAACAAAGTTAAAGCTGCGGAAGACTTTCTTAAAAGTCTTGAAAATCCACAAATTACAATGGACATAATGGTAGACAGAATTGATGTTCAAATGCTCTACGTAATTAATAACTATTCGGATTTGATTTCTAAAGTACGGAAAAAAACCAACAGTCTTGAAGAAAAAGACATTGTAACCTGCTCAATGATAATAGGTTATCTGTTAAAAAGTCATTTAGACCGCTACGAATTGGAACAAAGTTTAAAAATAAATGTTTTAGATTAAGCGGATTTAGACTCCATCTTGTTAAAATTATTTGTCATTGCGAGCGACCAACGGGAGCGTGGCAATCGCAAAATTATACTAATTATGAGATTGCTTCGTCGCAAGCTCCTCGCAATGACAATTTTATTTTCCAATGCAGAAGTTGTCAAAAATATTATTTATAATTTCTTCAGAAACTACTTCTCCGGTGATTTCCCCCAGAGCAATGAGAGCAGATTTTATATCAATTGAAATTAAATCCTGAATTTCTTTATTTTTAGATGCGCTTAAAGCCTGTTCAAGAGAATTGCGGCTTATAACAAGGCATTCCTGCTGGCGCGCATTTGTACAGAATTCGCTTGAGGCATCTTCAGTGATTAAAAGTTTTTTAATTTCTTTTTTTATTAAATCAAGCCCTATTTTTTCCTTCGCGGAAATTGCTAAGGTTTCGGAACTGTCATTGCGAGGAGCTTGCGACGAAGCAATCCATATGCCGGTTAATAAATGGATTGCTTCACTTCGTTCGCAATGACAGGCGGTAACTAAATCAGCCTTAGAACCTATTTTTAAAACTTTTTTATCTTTTATTTCCTCATAAATTGCAAAATCTTCGCTTTGCAGTCCCTGCGTCAAATCATAAATAAACAAAACCAGATCAGCATTTTCAATGCAGGTTTTAGTGTTATTTATGCCTATGGATTCAATGTAATCACTTGAATTTTGTGAATCCAACTTTCTTATTCCTGCCGTATCCATTAAAATTACAGGGATTCCGTCTATATCAAGAGATTCTTGAATAATATCTCTGGTAGTTCCGGGAATTTCTGTAACTATTGCTCTTTCCATATCAAGAAGCGCGTTAAACAAAGACGATTTCCCGACATTCGGCTTGCCTGCAAAAGCAACTTTCAAGCCGTCTCTCATTAAGTTAGAAGAATTTGCGGTTTTTAAAATATCGTTAATTCTTGCTATAAAAGAACTTAACTTTTCTTCTATAAAAGAATACTCGGGCTCATGAACTTCTTCGGGAAAATCTATGGCGGCTGTCATTATTGACAACAAATCCAGAACTTCCTGTCTTAAATTATTTACAAAAACTGAAAGATTTCCCGATAAATTTCCTGCCGCTGCTTGAGAAAACTTGTCAGTTTTTGAATGAATAAGGTCGAGAACAGCTTCTGCCTTGCTTAAATCCAATTTCCCGTTTATAAAAGCCCTTTTGGAGAATTCGCCTTTTTCTGCAAGTCGTGCGCCTGATTTCAGGCAAAGCTTTAAGATGTTTTTTACAACGTTAATTCCGCCATGACACTGGATTTCAAAAACATCTTCGCCTGTGTAGCTGTTGGGGGCTTTGAAACAGAGGACTATTACTTCGTCAATTAACGTAATGTCATTGCGAGGAGGCAAAGCAACTGTAACAGTCTCGTCATTATTGTCACCCTGAACTTGTTTCAGGGTCTTTCCAATATTGGATGTTGTAGTTAATCTCTGGATAGATTCCGAATCAAGTTCGGAATGACATTTTTTTTCAGAAAAAATCCAGCCGTGATAAACCCTGTTAGGTTTAAAATCAGGTTGCGAATTCGTCATTCTGAGCGAAGGCATAGCCTTCGCGTGAGAATCTATACAACTTAAAGTTTTAGAAAAAATTTTGGATATAATTTCCTGTGATTTTTCACCGGAAATCCTTACAATTCCGACCCCTCCTGTACCAAGAGGAGTTGCAATAGCTGCTATTGTATCATTTTGATTATGCATTTATCGCAATCCGCTACCACTTGGATTTTTTAATTTTTTTCTCTGAAGAAGTTTTATCTGTTTCACTATCAGTATCTTCAACAATACTTTTAGGTTCAGAAGCTACTATATCTATAACATCAGGTTTTTTAGGGGTTTCTTCCGCTATTTGTTTGTTAATTATAACAGTTTGAATCACCTGAATAATGTTGCTTACTACCATATAAAGCAGAACACCTGCCGGAATAGGAACAAATACAAACATACCTGTTATCATAATCGGCATCATCTTGCCCATACTTTCCTGCATAGCTTGTTGAGCAGGATCAGCAGGCGTATTTTTGTTTCCTGCGGTCATAACTTTTTGTGACAGGAACATTGTAATACCAAACAGGATTACAAGAATCAAAACATCGTAATGGAAGACTGATTTGATTTTTACAGTTTTTACATCCGCCATAAGAAGACCGTACTTCTTGACGAAAGTTATTTTTTCCATTTCTTTCGTTGCATTATTTATTACGGGAACATCCGCTTTTTGAATTTTGTCGATGTCTTTTGATTGGAGTTCTAATTGATTAACAAGGTTTATTTTTAACTCTACAGGTTCTCCCGGAATTATCTTGCCTTGAATTTCAACGGCTTTATTCGGGTCTTTTATTTTTGCTTCCTGTTTTTTATTGTCAATATAAACAGTGATAATCTTTTCTGTTGAGAATGTATCGCCCTCGGCAACGCCGAATATCTTGTCTCCGCTTACTCCGGCATGGCTTCTCATATTTGCATCAAGTCTTTTAATAAAGAAAAAGGATGATTTACCTGCCATTTCGTTAAACTGCGGGCTCATAAGTGCTGAATAAAGCATGATAAATATTGGCAGCTGAATTAACATTGGAAAACAGCCTGCAAACGGGTTAAAACTGTGTTCTTTATAAAATTCCGCTATTTTTTTCTGCATCATTTGCGGATTGCTTTTGTATCTTTCCTGCAATTCTTTAAGTTTCGGGGCAAGCTGTTGGGTTTTTACCATTGAACGCTGTTGAGAAACACTTAAAGGCCACATTACAAGTCTTATGATAACTGTCAAAAGAACTATAGCCATTCCGTAGCTTCCGGCTACATCTGCCAGAGCTTTTAATATTTGTACTGTTAAAGCTGAAAAATCCACTATATTAACCTCATTTTAATTTCTGTTTATAAGAAGCCATCTGGTTAAAACCCTGCTATTGTCATTGCGAGGAGCTTGCGACGAAGCAATCTCATAATTAGTTTAATCTTGCGATTGCCGCGCTCTCGTTGGTCGCTCGCAATGACAAATAATTTTAACCAGATGGCTTCTAATTTTATAATCCCATAAAAAAAATTTTTATCCTACGCGTTTACTCAATATTGTAGCTTATTTTTGTAAAGTTTTGTAAAACAGGGGGGTAAAAATAACAACTTTTTGTTTGAGTGGGTTTTTATATAAACAGATAGGTAAGGAAGTTCGGAAGGATAAAAATTTATGGGAACAATCACACCAATTAACGCTGCTTATACACAGAATTTAGCTTTCAGAGGCAATGAAGAAACACAAAAACAAGAAAGACATCCATTTAAAGCAGCATTGTCTGTGCCCCTTCCAGGATCAGGCGAAATTTTAAATGGTGATACCAAATCAGGCTTAAAACATTTAGGTATAAGTGCGGCTCTTTTTGCATCTATTATTGGACTTAGCAAGAAAATAATAAAACCTAATTTAGAAATAGGAAGCTTCATTCCTAAAGGAGCTATTCCTAAATTAGCATGTATAGCAGTACCTCTTTTAGCCATTACTGGACTTGCAAATGTTGCAACATCAATTAAATCTGCATACAAAGGTAAAGAAAATCTTTTTAAAGAAGCATAAGAAATAATCGATTAATCCGATAATAAAAGAGCAAAACTTACAAAAGTTTTGCTCTTTTGCATTTTAAGGTACAGGGTCATATCCGCCCGGATTAAACGGATGACACTTTACAATCCTTTTTATCCCTAAAAAAATTCCTTTAAAAATCCCGTATTTCAGGATTGCTTGTTTTGTATATTCCGAGCAGGTCGGATAAAACCGGCAATTTCTCGGGAAAAATCTTGAGATTTTCTGATAAATTTTTATTAGTAAAACTACTATTTTTTTCATGTTTTTGTCTTTTATTCTTCTAGGAATACCTTGTCCCTTGGTTTTTTTGTCACCCTGAACTTGATTCAGGGTCTATCTAACAAACAAATTAAAGTATTAATCCAAAAATGGAAAGATGCTGAATCAAGTTCAGCATGACATTTTGTAAATACCTCGTATGCTTGTATCGAGTTTTTTTACTGCTTAATAATATTATACAGCATTAAGAAAGCTTCTTATAAGCCTTATTAAAACAACCTTTAACAGCATCATACACCTGATTGTAATCCGCTTCAAGAATCGGTATACGCGCAAGAAAAATCAAATATTCATAGTCTTTCAGCAAAAATTTATCTGTTAGCCTTATATTTCTATAGGCTTCCCGCATAAGCCTTTTTGCCCTGTTTCTTTTATTAGCCCTTTTGTGGACTTTTTTACCGACCACAAAACCGACCTTTGTCGAAATAGAAGGATCTTTTTTCTTTCTTCCCACATATAAAATAAGCAGAGGATTCGCAACTGACCTTTTCAGGTTATAAGTAGTTGAAAATTCTCTGCTTGTTTTTAATCTTTCGTTTGAGGGCAACACGACTTAAGTCTTAAGCTCTCTTTTTAAACTGAATGCCTAATTTATGACGACCTTTTCTTCTTCTGGCTTTAATAACATTTCTACCTTCAGAGGAGTCCATTCTTATCATAAATCCGCTTACGCGCTGTCTTTTTCTTTTTGTGCCTTCAAGTGTACGTTTACTCATTACTTATTGCTCCTTATATTTTTTATATTTTGATTATTAATATTTTTCCATTCGTAAAATTATTTAATCATGATAACAAAAAATAATAAAGATTAATTTACAAAGTTTACAGCAGCTTTAAAATTAGATATAAAATAAGTAGGATAATTTAAATTCAGAAAATACGCATAATTTATATAAAAGGAGAGTTTTTATGGTAATGAACAAGAAAATCGGCTTTATTGGCGCAGGAACAATGGCAAAAGCTATTATAAAAGGCTTATTAAATTCCGGAGTTATTCCCGCAGAAAATATTATAGCATCAGAAATCTCTGCGGAACTTGCTAAAAAAGCGTCTGATTTTCTAGGAATTAATGTAATTACTGATAATAAAGAAGTTACAAAAAAATCAGACATATTATTCTTATGTGTAAAGCCTTATGGCGTTATAGAATCTGTTTTGTATGAAATAAAAGATTTCATCACTCCTGAAAAACTTGTTGTTTCAATAGCAGCAGGTGTAAGTACAGATTTTATTGAAGATACTCTCAGCCGTAAAACTCATGTTGTCAGAGTAATGCCTAACACCCCTGCTATCGTTAATGAAGGAATGTCAGCGATTGCAAAAGGAAGGCATACAACTGACGAACAGGCAGACTTAGTACTCGAGCTTTTTAAAAACATTGGAAGAGCGATAAGAGTGCCCGAAAGACTTATTAATGCTGTAACAGGAATAAGCGGAAGCGGACCTGCTTTTATATTTCTTATAATAGACGCTATTGCTGACGGCGGAGTTAAGTTGGGACTAACAAAACAGGCTGCTCTTGAACTAGCCGCGCAAACTTGTTTAGGTGCCGCGAAAATGGTTCTTGAAACAGGCAAGCATCCTTCTGTGCTTAAAGACGAAGTTACAACACCGGGCGGCAGTACTATTGCAGGCTTGTTAGTAATGGAAAATGAAAAAGTCAGGGCAGCTATGTCTAAAACTGTTATAGAAACAGCTCATGCAGCTGCAGGTTTAGCAAAACGAGAAGGCTAAAGGCTTTTTTATGGAAGCATTCATAGAAAATTCAGAAAATACTCTTAATTTAAACACTTTTTATGAGTTTATTTCTGAATATATCGAGTATTTGTTCGTGGAAAGAGGGCTTTCTCCTAATACAGAAGAGGCTTACAGGAAAGATTTGACCTTTTTCATTGATTTTCTTGAAAAAAATTCTATTCACAGCTTTGAAAAATTAACCCGTTCAATTATAAATACTTATATCAGGGATATGAAACAAAATAGCTACTCTCCAACAAGTATAACAAGGAAAATAGCTTCTCTTAGAGGCTGGTTCAGGTGGATGATAGCTAATGAACTCATTGAACATGACCCTACTCTAAGTATAGAGCAGCCAAAACTTGACAGAAGACTTCCTAAAGTACTTACTCTGGCGGAAATGGAGAAAATTTTATCTCAGCCGTTATCTTTTAGGGATAAAGCAATTCTTGAGCTTCTTTATGCGGCAGGATTGAGGGTTTCCGAGCTGGTGAATCTCGATGTATCAAACGTAAGCCTTGATGGTGGATATGTAAGGTGTTTTGGGAAAGGCTCAAAGGAAAGACTCGTTCCTATCGGGGAAGAAGCCAAGCTTAAAATCAAAAATTACTTAAAAGAACGGGATTTTGTCCTTAAAAAAACAAGGAAAAAAACTGAAGTCCTGTTTATTTCAGAAAAATGTAAGAGAATTTCAAGGCAGGACGTTTATTTGCTTGTAAAAAATCTTGGAAAAGTCGTAAATAAACCTATAACTCCTCATACAATACGGCACAGTTTTGCAACTCACCTGCTTGAAAACGGAGCGGATTTAAGAATTGTTCAGGAGTTGCTGGGACATTGCGATGTTTCAACCACGCAATTATACACACACATTAGCAAAAAACGCCTTAAAGACGTTTATTTTGCAATTAATAATGATTAATAAAAACTTTTTAAACTGCTAGCAATTTTTTTCCTTGAGGTGTTTTAAATAAGCATCCCAAGAAAAAAAATTTAGGACGTTTAAAAATGATTTCGGCTTTAAATAATTTTTGTAATCATAAATATCAGCCAAAAATTTACAAACAGGTCAATTTTTGCTCAAACGAGCTGGAGATGAAACCTCCCAGAAATTTCGATACTGTTAGAGTAGATTTTCTGCACAAGGGTGGGGTTATAGACACTGCCGAAGAATTTAATTATACAATATGGGAAAAAGGCGTCAAAACTATTCTTAGTTTTTTAGATCCCTGTAATAAAGATGAAAGTATAATGTTACAGAATGAAAGAAAATTAATCAACCAACACAATCAAAAATATCCTGATCATCATATTAATTTTAATTCTTTACCCTGCTGGTGGTCATCATTACGTTATAGCCATAATAGACCGGAATTAAAGACTAAATTTATAGAAAAAATTAATTCATTACCTAAACCAATTTATATGCATTGTCTTGCAGGACGCGATTTATCACAAGAAATGGTAGAACTATTCCAGGAAGCTGCAAAAGAAGGCAAAATTAATTTAAAAATATAAATTATGCGTGATTTAAAATTTTAAATACTACGTAAATTAAGAAAAAAGCATAAAACAAACCGCCTGTTAAAAGCGCTGACGGCTGCAAAACACCTTTATTGCGGACGATATTAAGATAAACCACCCCTACTGAAAGATAAACCATTAAAACATTTACAAGAGCGTCTATACTTAAAATCCATGGAGTAAGCGATAAACCTACCGCCGTAGGGATACAGCTTTGAAAAACCATTGCTCCAGTTATATTTCCCATCGCAAGGGTGTCTTTTTTTGCTCTTATCCATATTACACTGTTGAATTTTTCAGGGAGTTCCGTTGCAATAGGCGTAATGATAAGACTTAAGATAAGCGGATTAATTTTGAAAAATTCAGCTAAAAATTCGATTTGCCCTACAAATACATGAGCAAGAAGGATTATGCCGACAAGAGAAATCATCAATTGAAGAATGATAAAAGTAAGCTGAAGATTTTTTGGCGGTTCTATATATTTTGTAAGGTAAAGAGCTGCCAATTCTTCCTGACCGCCCTCTGTTTCCTTGCTTGCGGTTTGTATGGTTTTTATGACATATACAAGATAAACTACTAGTAAAACACCTGCCATAACCCATTTTAAAGGTCTATACGGAATAAATGAACTTAAAATAGAAATCGTATAAGCAAGCGCAAAATAATGAAGATCCCTAAACATAATAACTGTGTTTACAGGCATTTCTTTATTTCGTCTTCCGGACTTTGTAAAAACAAATACGGCAAGCCCTGTTACAAAAAATGCAAGTGTGCCTAACATAAATGGAGCGCCAAGTATCGCGCCTATGCCTATTTCGTTTGCTTTTTCCATATCTGTTCCGGCAAGATAGCCGCCTATTATAGCAACAAGAGGAACTATTGTTTCAGGAAGAGCCGTTCCTACTGCAGCAAGAACACTTCCGACAGCTCCTTCAGACAGATTTAATTCTTCTCCAAGATGCTCCACAGCATTGGTAAAAACTACACAGGCAAGCACTATAAGCGCTAAAATTATTAATATTGACCCGAATGACAAAAACACTTCCATAACACTCTCCTCATTTTAGTATTATATCTTTTTAAATAAGTATTTGTTAAATCATTATTTACACCCACCCCCAACCCCCTCCCTCGAGGGAGGGGGTTAGAGTTAGTTTTTTGGACTCGCTACGGTCGCTTCGCTCCCTGCTCGCCCTTTTTGTTTTTTATTTTTCATTTATCATTTTCTTTTTTAAATTGGTATAGAATAATTTTGATTATGCTACAATCTTTTGGTAAACGCAAAAAATTATATCTAGAAAATAAACTGACAATGAATATAGCTCAAAAAGCAGCTGAAAGCATCAAAAAAGCAAAAACTATTATAATTTTTCATCATGTTGCTCCTGATGGAGATGGTCTCGGCTCTTCGTTAGCTCTAAGAGAAATGATAAGCCAACTTGACAGCGTAAATAAGCTGGATGCGGTTATTACAGGAAAAATTCCCGACACCTACAAATTTTTACCCGACATAGAATATTTGAAAAAATCGAATGACTGCAATCTTCATCAAAGCTATGACCTTGCGATTGCCCTTGATTGCGCATGCAAAGATCGTCTTGGAGATGCTGAAGAATTATTTAATAATGCCAGAAACACTATAAATATAGATCATCATATAAGTGATGAAGGTTTTGCCGACATTGATTGGATAGAACCCAAAGCTTCCGCAACAGGAGAAATTTTATTTAAGTTAATTGAGCCTCTGGGAGTCAAACTAACACAAAATATCGCAATTGACCTTTATACAGCAATATTAACGGATACAGGCGGGTTTAAATTCGAAAATACAAAGCCTGAAAC
>Ga0209417_1004237_pt1 | contig 17453 bp, 17 predicted proteins | sample RifGroF2_FD_184002 | JGI IMG/M metagenome (GOLD analysis project Ga0209417, IMG submission 184002) | Groundwater microbial communities from Rifle, Colorado, USA - Groundwater F2 (SPAdes) (version 2) | ecosystem: Environmental > Aquatic > Deep subsurface > Groundwater | place: Rifle, Colorado... | reverse complement strand
GGGAATGTCAGGATTGAGCCGTATTTTGAAATCAGGAAACCATAACCGCTTTTGAAGAATTTCAGAGAGGCCACCTGTTTCTGAAGCCATGATAATGATATGTCCGCGGTAACAATGCCCGTGAATTTTTTTTCCTTTCCGGTATTTTTGTAGAACGGTACCGAGTATGTTGACATCAATACATTTCCGGCGCCATCGTCAAAATAAGGTTCGGACCACAGTGGTTTGTTTATTTCTTTAGGTATCTGATACCAGTCCGCATAAAAGTAATGGGATGCGTCGTTTGATATGTCCATATAAACTATTTCGGCAGGCGTTTTTCTGTAAAAGTAGGGAGCGAAAAGAAGAGATTTTTTATGGAAGCGGTATGGTTCGAACGCGATGCATATGCCATATATTTCGGGGCTGTTTTTCAGTATCAGGGACTGGTATTCGAGTATTTCTTTTTCAGTTGGAGATGATATTTCAAGATAAAGTGCGATGTTTGAGGGTGCGGCGGACGCGGATATAAAAAACTGGTCCAGTTTGTTTGCTGTTGAAATTGCCAGGTTTTGGGCGTTATCCTCAAGGCTTTTCAGGAGAAGTCTCCGTGAAACCAGCCAGTTATGGGTGAAGACCACGATAAAAATGAGTATCGTGCACGTCAGAATATAAAGGCTCAGTTTAAAAGCCAGACTTTTATTTGTCAGCATTTTTTTCACCGCCTGGATTTATGTGAAACTCCGTGTATCCCGGAACTTTTTTAATAATACCGTCTTTCAGGAGAACTTCGGAGCACTTGAGATACTGTGCCTCAGAAAGAGCTCCCGGGCTTTTTCCTTTCCTGAAAATGTCAGTGCCGACTTTTTTCAGCATCCATTGCTGATGGAATTTGTTATAGGCCAGATGAAGTTCCTTCATTCTCCCTGAGAGCTTGGAAAGAACATCATTTTCATGTTCCAAAGCATAACGCCAGCCTTCCATTGACGCCAGAACAAAGCGGCGGCAGATGTCGGGATTTTTTCTGTAAAAAGCTTCCATGCAGTATATACCGTCTTCAGGTATGTCCAGATTGTGGTCCGAAAAATAAAAGGTTGTAAGCTCGTCATTGTCAATGCCTGAATTTATTATCGTATTGAATTCATTATAATGCATCACCGTTACCAGATCGATACCGTTCCATAGAAACAGATTGATACCGGAGGCGATGGGGACTATTTTTGCATTGATTTTGTATTGTTTCAGAAAGGCTTGCGGTATTTCCTGGAAATCGGACATCCAGAGGCCTATTTTTCTGCCGTTGATATCTTCGGGCTTCTGTATTCCGCTTGATTTTCTTGCGACAAAGAGGAGCGCTGAACCCTGGGATGTCTGAGCGATGTTTATGAGCTTCAGCCCATTTGCCCTGAGCTTTATGGCACTGGAAAGAAAAAGCGTTATAAAGTCGGCTTTTCCTTGTTTTATCAGCTCCGAAGCGGAGTTGAAGGGGTCCGCGTTTTTTATGGTTACATCCAGACCGTATTTCTTATATATCCCGAAATCTTTAGCCGCATAATAACCGGCGAATTGAGCCTGAGGCAGCCAGTGCGTCATCAAGGTCACCTTATCGAGGGACTTCGCGTCATCAGCGTGCAGCGCAACGCAAATCAGAAAAGAAATAATCAGGAATATTTTATTATTCATCCGCATTCATTGAACTCATTTCAGCATATTTTGAATTGTGAAGCCTGAGCATCGTATTCTACATTGCCTTTTGATTTTACGAAGTCGACCGGAATGGATATAAGACGCAACGGATTATAGAAAGCCATCTGGGCGATATCCTCAGGTTTCACTATGTTCAGGGATGCCACATAGTTTGCGCATTTGAATATCGTGGCGGAAGAACCGACCATGCATCCTTTTTCAGGGTTGTGAAGGAGGCCGGATTCTTCGATGACTACAGAGTTTCCCATGGAGTTATAGCGTCCTGGCGGGCATCCCGCGAGTGCGGAGGCGTCGCTGGTGATGATCACGTTATGGACGCCTTTCACCTTTATTATGGTTTTTATCAGGGCAGGGGGCAGGTGATGGCCGTCTGTTATTATCATGGCGCTGAGCCTGTCTTCGGCGAGCGCTGACCAGATTGTATTGTTATGGCGGTGTACCATGTTAGGCATGCCGTTTCCGAGGTGTGTGAGTGTTTTCGCTCCTGCCGCGGCGAGGGCGGAAAGTTCCTTGCCCTGTGCCATCTGGTGTCCCAGTGAAACCGTTATTCCCTTTTTTACCGCGGCCTGAGTTAATTCTTCTGCGCCTTCCGATTCGGCGGCGATTGTCAGAAGTTTTATATTTCCTTCCGCAAGTTTTACGAGCTGCCTCAGAAACTCAACGTCCGGTTTTTTTACATACTGGGGATTATGGGCGCCCACAGCCCCCGGTTCGGAGGAAATGAACGGGCCCTCCAAGTGTATGCCCAGTATTCTGCCCATGAACTCCGGGCGTCTCATTGTTTTAACTATGAGAGGTATGTTCTTTTCGTAAACTTCGGGAGAACTGGTTATAACAGTGGGAAGAAAAGCGGCTGTTCCCATTGCCAGCAGTTTTTCACACGCAAAAATAAACTTTTCCTCCGTCAGGTCGGCGGCAGAGAAATCAATCTCAAGAAGTCCGTTTACCTGAAGGTCTACAAATCCCGGTATTTTCATATTGACATATCCCCTTGATTTTTATCATTGAATGCAGTGGTTTTAAAGATAATGGAAAAAACAGAATATTCAAATTTAAAACGGAGATAATGATGATATATCAGTCTTCTATTTTATGAGCTTTCGGGCTGTAATTTTCTGACTTTTTAATCTCGCTCAGGCCGGAGAAGAGTTTCAATGCCAGGGGAACTACATACATGAGCATTACAATCAGGAAAAAAATTATAAGAATCGAAATTATGAATTTCTTATGCATTTCTTCATAAATCCATTTTTCTCTGACGGGCCCTTTGTATGGCGGCATGAACGTCTTCTTTTCTCAGAACGCTTGTCATATCGTTGAAGGATTTCGTTATGAGCTTTGTTTCGGACGCTCCTGCTTCCTTGAGTTTATCGGGAAGTTTTCCTTCATTAAGTCCTTTTATGGCCTTCTGAAGTTCTTCTATCGGTTTTGAAATATAATTTCCGAACCATATTCCGTAGAGAAGTCCGCAACAGAGCACTACTACAGTAACCATGAGAGAGATATTTTTATAATGTGTCTGTGCCTGACGGAGTATTGTTCTCATATTTTCTTTTGAACTGGTTTCGATTTCATTTCCGGCTGTTTCAATCTTTTTCTGCATAGCCTGCACGATCCCGCTGATATCAGCCATGGCGCATAAAAGGAGAGGAGTATCGGGGATTTTGGTCATTACCATATAGGCCTTGGAGATTTCCTCATCAGGCTCCTTGAAATGGAACTCCCTGTAATTTTCATATCTGTTCAGGGATGATTTTACTGAAGACCATACACTGGGATATTGTTTTTTGAGGTTTCCCACATATTCACATTCGGGGGATGGAATGGCAGGGATTACTATCCGGGCATTCGAGTCCATTATGAAAAAACATCCGGAACTTTCGTTCAGGGAGTAAGTATCCTTGCTTGTAAGTGTTTTCATGAGTTTCTGATTTTTTGCTATTTCAGCTATATCGTAAGGCTTTTCAAATTCTTTGAAGGTGAAAGAAAGCTCCTGAGCGATATTTTTAGCTTCAATCGAAATTATTCGTTTCGCGTAATCGGAGAGCATTTTTCTTGTGGTCTCAGAATTTTTAAAGACTATGTTTGATATGGCGGTTTTTGTGCATTCAGTACTTTCCAGAGAAAAAACATCAAGGGTATGGCTACAGAAATACATCAGACTCAGTGTAATGAGAAGTATTATAGTAATAAAAGAAAGAGTTATCTGCGTTTTTATTTTCATGTAGATGGCCTTGTATTAGTTCTTTTACTGTGTATAAAATACATCGTTCGGCTGACGTTTTCAAGCAAGTCAGCAATTTCCGTCCCATGCGTCATTGAGAATAGCTGAAAGCACCTCATAGCTTTTTTCGACTGGAACAGGACGTGGCGCTGTTGTCAGTTTCATTCGGTTTTCGCATGCTGTTGCTGTTTTTGCTGTTTTATCAAGGAGCTCCTTGTTTAATGTCTTTATCTGTTTCAGAGATATTGGGACAGAAACAGATGTAAGGAATTTACAGTATGCTTTTATTATATCCTCCGCGTTTTTGGGGGAGGGGGCGAAGACGCCGTGCAGAGAGAATGTGCGCTCACGGACGGAATTTTCAGCGAGATAGTATTTCCATGCGTATGGCACGAGAATGGCGACGGCAAGGCCGTGCGGTATGCGCCCAAACCACGAGAAACTGCAGAGATGCGGGAGCCCTGTCGGTTTGTAACGGATGACCATGCCGCCCATGCATGCGGCGGCGGCGAGTGCTTCGCGGGCTTTCATGTCATTGGGATTTTCAAGTATGCGCGGCAGGTTTTCCACAATCATTTTTATGCTTTCCAATGCCCATGTATTGGCGAGCGGATGCGCCTGGTCTTTTGCCGTATTCAGGAAACCTTCGATAGAATGCGCGAGAGCGTCACAGGCTGTGGCGAGGGTGGTTTTCCTGTCCATGCTGGCGGCATATGCCGGGTTGATGAAGGAATATGCCGGGATTATGCATTCGTCAACGATGAGTTTTTTGACTCCGAGGGCGTTGTCAACGATATTGGAATATGGCGTTGCTTCAGAGCCGGTCCCGGAAGTGGTGGGGAAACAGATTACTTTCTTTATATTTTTGCCGGGGTGCTTCTGTGAGTACTGAGCGACTCCGAAATAATCGTTCAGTTTGCCGCCCGCCTGATATACCAGGTACGCCGCTTTTGCCGCGTCCATTACGCTCCCGCCTCCAAGGGCAATGACTTCATCGGGTTTTTCCGTTTCCAGAAACGTTATCATCTTTTCAACAGTTTCGATACAGGGTTCCGCTTCGATTTCTGAAAACCTTGTCGCGCTTGTGTCTGAATGTCCTGTCGCGTTGAGCAGATCGCGCCATGCTCCATTTTTTTCTACGGACTTATTTCCGGTGAACGCGACTATTTTTTTTGCTTTCAGTTCATCCAGAAGTGACGCGAGCTGTTCCATACAGTTTTCCCCGAAGACAATCGTTGTGTCGGGATATTCGTCCAGAAGATCGAGGAGCGCTGTGTTCATGATATTTAAATCCTTGTTCTGATTTTATGTAAATCTATAATCAATGCCGGAAATAGTCAAGATTTTATGCTGAAACTGTATATATCCAGCCTTATTTTCGATGCTTTTTCCTGAAAAATACTTGCAATAGTGTTCCCCGGGAGAAAATTAAACTCATTAAACGGAGGATTATTACTATGTCCCGCTTTGTAAATGTCGCGACTGTTCTTTTTTCCACATGCGCGGAAAGAGGGAAAAAAGATGCGAAAGATATTCTGCTCAGGGAAACAAAAGCTGTTTTGGAATCCATGAAAGGATACGGTTTTGACCTGGTGGTTTTTTCAGAGGGCGTGGAGGCATTCGGGCAGACCGTTGATGAGGCTGAGGAATTAAAAAATCCCGGTCCTTTTCTAAAAATGTACATGGAATTTGCCGCCTCTGAAAAATGTCATGTGGCTGGTTCCATAAAGATTGCCGAAAATGGAAAAGCCCATAACTCTATTGCTTTCATTGACGCTGAAGGGAAGGCCCTTGGCGCATATCATAAAAACAATCTGACTGCCGGTGAAATCGAAATGGGTTTGAATTCGGGTGGAAAAGCCGTGACTGTGGACACTGCCATAGGGCGCATTGGCGGCATAATCTGTTTTGACCTGAATTTCGAGGACATAAGAAAGCAGTATATGAAACTCAAGCCTGATATAATGGCTTTTGCCAGCATGTATCACGGAGGTCTGATGCAGGCGCAATGGGCTTACCAGTGCCGGTCGTTTTTTGTTTCGGCGCTGCCTTTTACCGGCGGCGGCATACTCGATCCTTTCGGGAGAGCGCTTGCTCTTACCGATTGTTATACAAGCATCGCCTCTGCCCGGATAAACCTTGACAGGGTGATGGTGCATCTGGATTATAACCGGGAGAAGTTTCCTGAGATCCGCAGAAAATACAAGGGAGATGTTATTGTAGATATACCTCCGAACATCGGCCCGGCCCTCATATACAGCATGACTGATAAAAGGTCAGCCATGGATGTCGTGAGAGAATTCGGACTGGAACTTATGGATGATTATATGGAACGTTCAATAACGGCAAATAAAAATAACAGATAAGGAGAATTTATAATGAGAATAAGCAAGGCAAATTGTAATTTTGAGAGGGAACAATTTATTTCCCCATTTGGTTTTAAGGGCGGTTATCTTACAGAGGCATGGCAGAGTGTTGTTTCCTTTAAGAGTGATTCGGGTGCTGAAGGAATAGGACTAGCTACGCAGAGCGTGCTTTGGTCGGACGCGTCTGTCTTTACCAGTGTTCCGGAAGCGAGCGGAAACAGTCTGATGTTCATGATTACTTCTTATGCCGCCCGTGAAGCGATGAATATTGAATGGGATACTCCCGTTGATTTGCTCAAAAAGCTCCTTCCGATAACTTATAAATACGCACAGAAAATAAGCGGCAAAAAAGACTTGCGCCTGACTTTCGCCCTTAATTCGCTGGTTGCCGTTGACAACGCCGCATGGCAACTTTACTGTCATGAAAAAGGCATAAAAAACTTTGATGAAATGGTGCCGAAGAAATTCAGGAAAGCCCTTTCATGCCGTCAGAAACAGCTTGCCGGAATTCCTCTGATGAGTTATGGCGTGCCCCTTGAAAAAATAGTGCAGACTATAGATGAGGGATGCTTTTTCCTGAAAATAAAAATCGGCTCCGATCCCGACAAAGATGGAAGTCAGGACAAAATGCTCGAATGGGATATAAAACGGCTTTCCGATATACATGAAGCCGTTAAAGAAAGAAGGACCCCTCATACCGATAACGGACTGATACCTTATTACCTTGACGCCAACGGACGTTATGACAGTAAGGAACGCCTCATGAAGCTTCTCCTGCATGCCGAAAAAATAGGTGCGCTCTATCGCATCATGATCCTTGAAGAACCGTTTCCTGAAGAATATAAAGTTGATGTTTCGGATATTCCCGTGCGCCTTGCCGCCGATGAAAGCGCGCACTCCGACAAAGACGCTCTTGAAAGAATAGAACTCGGATACAAGGCGATAGCGTTGAAACCCATAGCCAAAACCATGAGCATGAGCCTGAAAATAGCCGCTCTTGCTTATGAGAGAAATATACCATGCTTCTGCGCGGACCTTACGGTAAACCCCATACTGGTTGACTGGAATAAAAATGTCGCCGCGCGTCTTGCCCTGATGCCGGGAATGAAAGTTGGGCTCCTGGAATCCAACGGGCATCAGAACTACAAAAATTGGGACGCGATGAAGTCTTACCATCCCTGCTGCGGTAAAAACTGGATGAATACAAAGGACGGACTTTTCATGCTGGATGATGATTTCTATTCATGCAATGGAGGCATTCTGGAAATCAGCGAGCATTATAAAAGTCTGGTTTAATCGCTGTTGAAAACGCCGTTCCGGTTGACATGACGGAATTCCTGTCTATAATTAAGAAGATATTAATTATATAAGGAGTAGGATGATGCTGAGATTTTCATTTGCTTTTTTTATTCTGTTTCTCTGCGGGGCGGCGTTTGTACACGGAGGAAACTTGGGTACCTTCAGGGAAGTAGATAAAGTCTCAGATCCTCGCTATCTCAAGAGAAGCGATTCGGCATGGGACGGGAAATGCCGTCTCGTGGGGACGGTTAAAAACGCTCCGGAGAAATATGAGATACAGTTTTTTAAAAAAGGCTCTGAAAAACTTTTTTATGCTCAGGCATTTGATGGACGCATGACGGTATATGAATCCTATTGGCTTCCCGCCGGTAATTATGTCATCGTCATAAAAGCGGAGGGATTTACAGCCTTCAAGATTATCAAAGGGGTTGACCTGAAGGCTTCCACTGACTGTGTCCTTGATATTACGTTTGGGACTACGGTCTATCAGGAAAAGAACTGAAGCCTTTATTATGTCAAATAACGGGATTCCTTCAGAGCTCAATCACAGGATAAGGGCCGCTTGGTCATGGGTGCCTTCTCTTTATTTTGCCGAGGGAATCCCTCTGGTAATAATTTCCGCCGTTTCCGTCATCATGTACAAAAATATGGGCGTTTCCAATGAGAAAATAGCCTTTTATACTGGTTGGCTTTATCTCCCGTGGGTAATCAAGCCTTTATGGGGCCCGCTCGTGGATATTTTCAGGACAAAGCGCCTCTGGATAATCCTGACTCAAGTGCTGATGGGGGCCGGCTTTGCCTGTGTCGCTCTCTGTATGCCTCTGCCTTCTTATTTTATCGCTACGATATGCGTCTTCTGGCTGATGGCTTTCAATTCCGCGACTCATGACATCGCGGCGGACGGTTTTTACATGCTGTCCCTTGATGAACACGGCCAGGCATGGTTTGTAGGGATACGGAGCACGTTTTACAGATTGGCTGTACTTTCGGGGCAGGGTTTGCTGGTAATGCTGGCCGGCTATATACAGACGCATGGCGGAAGCATGGCTTTTTCCTGGTGTGTAAGCTTCTTTACTCTTGCCGCGCTGTTTTTTCTGATAGCCATTTACCACTTTTTTATCCTGCCGCGTCCGTCCTCTGATGTCCCGAAACACGTCCCGCATTCAGGGGCATTTGCGTTCTTGAAAGATTTTTTTAAAATATTCTTGAGTTTTTTTACGAAAAAAGGGATAGGTCCGGCGCTTGCGTTTCTGCTGTTTTTCCGAATGGGAGAGGCGCAGCTGGTAAAGCTTGCCGCGCCTTTTTTGATGGATGCGCAAGGGAAGGGCGGTCTGGCGTTGAGTACCGGACAGATAGGCTTGGTTTACGGCACTGTTGGGATGATAATGCTTACGCTCGGCGGAATATGCGGAGGTTTTTTCGCGGCGAAGGACGGCTTGAAAAAGTGGCTCTGGCCCATGGCATTGGCGATAAATGTCCCTGACATAGTTTATGTTTATATGGCCTGGGCGCTGCCGGATAATTTTATGATTATAAATTTATGCGTGGCTTTTGAACAGTTCGGTTATGGATTTGGTTTTACAGCATATATGTTGTTTATGGTTTATTTTGCGGAAGGGGAATATAAAACATCGCATTTTGCCATAATGACGGGCCTTATGGCCTTGGGCATGATGCTTCCCGGTATGATTTCGGGTTATATACAGTCATACATGGGGTATCCGCTTTTCTTTGTGTGGGTGCTTGTTTCGACTGTTCCGGGTTTTATCGTATTGCCCTTTCTTAAGATAGATTCGGAATTCGGCAGAAAAAGAACAAAACAAAAAGGTGTGTAAATATGAGCATGGAAAATACTGCAAGCTTTGAGCAGATGCAATTTCTCAAGGCAAATGTCGGGAGAGTTACCTGGATAGGGCTGATAATCAATGTCGTGCTTTCAATATTGAAATTGATTTTCGGTTTGATTGGACATAGTCAGGCTTTAGTGGCCGACGCTTTTCACAGCCTTTCGGATCTGGCGACTGATTTCGCCGTGCTTCTTGGAGTGAAATACTGGGCAGTGCCTCCGGATGAGGCACATCCTTATGGGCATAAACGTATAGAGACCATGGTTACGAGTATGATCGGCCTGGCGCTTGCTGGCGTCGGTGTCGGTATAGGTTATGAGGCCCTTTCAACCATAAGGGACTCGCATGACGCGCATCCTGGCTGGATTGCTTTTATTGTGGCTGTTATTTCAATTGTGAGCAAAGAAATTTTATATCATTGGACAAAAAAGATAGGCAAGAGAATAAAGTCTTCAGCCGTAGTCGCGAACGCCTGGCATCACAGAACGGATGCTTTGAGTTCCATACCCGTGGCAATTGCCATTGTTGTAGCGGTTATTTATCCTGACCTTGCTTATGTTGATCATCTTGGCGCCCTTGTTGTTTCCGTCTTCATCGTTTATTCCGCATGGGAAATACTGAAGCCGACTCTTTTTGAATTATCCGACGCGTCCGCTTCAAAAGATGTCTGCGAGAAGATAAAAGAGCTCATTTCCAGCATGGACGGGATAAAATCAGTGCATGCCATAAGGACACGGCGCATGGGGGGCGGCATATACATGGATTTGCATATAATGGTGGATGAGAATCTCAGCGTCCGGGAAGGCCATGAAATAGCCAGAAAAGCCCGGCGCAAATTGCTTGCGGAAGGGCCCGATATAAACGATGTGATTATTCATATCGAGCCTTACGAGGAAAATCACTGAGAAAACTTATTCGGCGATCTTGAGCTGCTGCTGATCCAGAAGCTTTTTACCGCTTTCCGGCCAGAGAGGCATCCCGCGTTTGTCACGCAACTGGTATTTCTGTGTGCCCTTAATCAGTTCCGAGGCGATAAGCCGTATGGAGTTGTTGAAAACCGTTTCGGAACCTTTGGCTGTTACAACGTCGCCTTTCTTCAGTTCTATGCCGGATTTTTTCAGATATCCGACGGGGCCGAGATAAACGAGGATTTTGCCGTCAGAACATTGAAGGACTATGTCGAGGCGTTTTCCGTTAAGGCCCATGTCCACCTGTTTCACTTCAAGAATTTCCCCTGAAATTTTCTTTGCGGTATTGATGTTATAGAGACCGTAGGAGTCGTTATCCGCTCCTATGGCGTTTTGTTCTGAGGGCGGAAGTTCAACGCTGGGCGGTGGAGGCGTTTTGGAAATACAGGCTCCGAGGAGGAGCGTGAATGTAACTGATAGAAGAAGTTTCGGGATGGAAGCTGTTCCTTGATTCATTTTCTCTTTCCTTTTTATTATATATTTGTTTTTTCTGCTATATTTACGGGAATTGTTTTTGCGTCCTTGAGATGAATATCAAGTTGCGGGAATGATATTTCAATATTATTTGCGGTAAATTCATCGCATATTATTTTTCTTATGTCAGACTGGATTGTCATTGCCCTGCTGATGTCGTTTAGCCAGACCCTGAGAGCGAAATCAATGGAGCTGGAGCCGAAATTAAGAAGAAGTACGCTGGGCATCGGTTCTTTAAGTACTGCAGGATGTGACGCGGCTACATCAAGGAGTACCTTTTCGACTTTGCGTATGTCTGAACCATAGGCTACGCCGACAGGGATGTCTCTGCGGATATTATTGTCGTTCATAGTCCAGTTCGTGAATCTATTTGTTATAATTTCCGAATTGGGCATCTCTATTATCGCATGGTCGAATGTTTCTACCAGAGTTGTTCTCATGTTTATTCTCAAGACGGTGGCCCACGTCTCATTTATCTGAATGATGTCGCCCTCATGAAGGGATTTGCCGAACATTATTATGAGTCCGCTTGTGATGTTGTTCACTATATTCTGTAAGCCGAATCCTATCCCCACACTCATACCGCCGAGTATTACCGCCAAACTCGTGAAATTAACCTTCAGAATGAAAAGCGTCAGCAGTATCCAGACCCCCCAGAGCGAATAAAACGTTAATACTTTCAGCAGGGGAAACAGGCCTCTCTCATTTTTCTTTTTGGATGCAAGGTGCGTCAGTGATGTGCTGATTACGCCGGACAGGGATTTAAAAACGAAAAACAGAAACACTATCATGGCGACATCCAGTATGCTTATCGAGAGGTTCTTCCAGTGAAGCTTCGTTCCGAGGAGGCTTCTGAAAAGAGTTATTTCACCAAACTGGGTGACAATCCATATCATAACAAACACGATTATGGAGAACCATATAAGAGGTATCCCCAAGCCTATTATAAGTATGCGCCTGAGTTCATGCTGTTTGTTGTTGGCCTTGCCGTAATAATGCCTTATTATGAAATTTATGGTACTTCCGAACTGCACTCCCAGGCAGACCATGAACCATGTGAGGGATATGAACATGGACAGGTAAACATAGCCGCCGAAAGACATGAAAAGCATAATAAGTCCGGCCCACAGGGATATCCGTACTATCCATTTTTCGGAGGACGGCAGCTTGTCTTTTTTCTTGCGGTTCATGAAGAACATTATGAGAGCTACTGTAAGCGGCCATAGAATGAAAAGCATTGAATATGGAATGTTGAGGAACTGATAGCTGATGCCTGTAACATAAAGCCAGAAGAGTGGTATAAGAGGAGTGGGGTGTTCTTTCTGGATGAATATTCTTTTCAGGCACCAGACGAAATCTATTGCCGACCAGCTTACAAGTATTACTCCAAGCCTGTAGAACGCGATTGTCTCGGGAAATTTCAGCACTGTTCCGTTTGCCAGAAAGGAAATGGCTATTACGAGTATCAGCCATCCTCTTCTGAGGAGAACGTGCGCTACCGGATATTTTTTCTTCATGCCCGGAAACTTTTTTCTGTAGAAAATAATGCCGAGCAGAAAAAGAGGAAAACCGAAAAAGAGGAAAATAAAGGAGATTGCAATATATTTATCTTTATTATCGGGGAGTTTTTGAAAGAAAATATTGGGCAGTTGCATCCGCCATTGTTCCCAGCCGAAAGGGAGGAACATCCAGATTTCCCGTGAAAAAATATTAAGTTCCGGCTTCAGCATGATGTTTTTCAGATGTGATGGAATGTCCTGATCTATTTTTTTCATGTTGGCGTCAAGGTTTTTCTTCAGTTCTTCCGCTTTTTTCAGGGCTTCCGCCGCCATTAAGGCGTTTGGTGTTATCTGGGCCTTCAGTTTGGTCATTATGTTTCTTATGTTTCTGACGGCGTTTTTTTCTTTTTCATTGGGTGCCTCGACATTTAACTTGTCAAGAGTAGCGTCTATTTCGGTTAGAACGCCCTGGATGGAGTTGAGATAGTTGTTGACTTTTTCCACCTCGGATATTTTTGCGGCGAAATTGTTGTTGAGTTTATCTATTTCGCTGTATATCATTTCAAGATCATAAGGGCTGCGCCTGTTTACAAGCAGGAGAAAATAGAGTTCGTGAAATCTGGGGCCTGCGCATGAAGTCAATTCACTGAGTTCCGCGACTTTTTTGTCCACGTTCATTGAGAGCAGGGCCACGCCTCTGGAGAGCGCGCGCAGTTGTGCTTCCTTGCTTATTATCACCTGTCCCCAGAAGCCGGGGGCTGGATCTTTTTCCACAGCGCAGAAAGAGAGACTGGGCAAAAGGAGTGATATAATTAATAATGTCGAGGCAAATATGTATCTAGAGGTTTTTTTCACATTAAAATAATTTCTTGTGTATTTTTATTGAATTAGTCGGGAAATATACTATTTTTTCATACTATTGTCAAGGGAGAGACAGATTGCCGAAACATTTAAGGTGATATTATGAGCAGAGTTATTGACAAACCGACCATTGTCCGTGCGGCCGGTTCTCCACCCAAGGAAATACAGGAATTTATCGGTCGGGTGAACTCGTCCACGGATGCCCTCAGCATCGCGAAAATGATAAGTCCTCCAGGCTGGAGCGAAGCCGGACAGACTCCCGAATTTGCCGAATATACGCTGGTGCTCAAGGGCGCTTTGTATGTTGAGGATGAAAGTGGAATTTTCATAGTGAAGGAAGGACAGGCGTTTATCGCCGAACCGGGAGAATGGATACGCTATTCCACCCCTGAAGGAGCTGAATATATCGCCGTCTGCCTTCCTGCTTTTTCTCCTAAGAACGTTCATAGGGATTTAAAATAAAAATACTTAAAAAGGAACTCTTATTATGCTGTTTCAGAAAAAAAGTCTTTTAACGGTCATGGCCTGTCTTGCGTTTTCTTCAATTGCTTTGTTCGCTCAGGATATAAAACTGCCCCAGCCTGTTAAGTCTGGGGGAATGCCGCTTATGGAGGCTCTGAACAAACGGGAATCCACAAGGACTTTCAATCCGGAGAAAAAGCTCTCAGAGCAGCAACTCTCAAATCTTCTCTGGGCGGCGTTTGGTGTAAACCGCTCCTCAGGGAAACGCACTGCCCCTTCCGCGCGTAATTTTCAGGAAATTGACATTTACGCCTGCACCGCTGACGGCGCCTACCTTTATCTTGCCGCTGAAAACACTTTGAAAAAAGTTCATTCCGGCGATATAAGGGCTTCCGCCGGGAAGCAGGACTTTGTGAAAAAAGCTCCCGTTGTTCTAGTCTTCGTTGCGGACATGACAAAATTGAAGAGCCCCTCAAAGGACGATAAAATATTTTATTCCGCCACGGACACAGGTTTCATCAGTCAAAACGTTTATCTGTTCTGTGCCTCTGAAAAACTTGCCACGGTGGTTTTGGGCATGGTTGACAAGCCTGCGCTTCATAAAACTATGGGCCTTAAGGAAACGCAGTCCATAATCCTGAGCCAGCCGGTCGGCTTCCCATAATAAAATAGGAATTTCAAGTGCTCCCTGTAATCATACCTTACTACAAGAAATCTGAACAGCTTGACAAGTGCGTCAGGAGCCTGAACGCCCAGACATATCCGGTGGAAATATTCATAAAGGATAATAACGTTGACAATGTTTATTTTACCGCCGCTGTTAATGAAGGCATTCTGAAATACCTTGATAAAGATTGCAAATACATGCTGCTCATCAATCAGGACATGTACTTGGAACCGAACGCGGTGCGGGAACTTGTGGATTTTATGGACGCAAAACCCGAGTGCGGTATCGCCGCTCCTTTGCAGATAAGCTGTCGCAATCCTGAAAACGTGGTATGTGCCGGAGGTCTCGAAGCCTTTCCCGAGGGACGACATGAATACGGATTGCTTTCTCAGTTTACCGTTAACCGTGAGATTGTCTGGGCCAACGGCGCTTGCATGATGCTGAGAAAAAAAATGATTCGCGAGATAGGCATAATGGATAAGAACTTTGTCCTGATATGTTCGGACAGCGATTATTGTTTTACCGCCAAATCCCGCGGCTGGAAAATCTGGAGTGTCGCTTCCGCGAGAGGTATTCACGAACACGGCGTTTCCGGGGTTTCATCCGACAATGCCATGGAGTTGATAAAGCTCAAAGATGTAATTTACTTCGGAAACAAGTGGCTGCTTGGCTCCGGGCTTTACAAACGGCTTTCCGTTGAAGGCGCGAAGCTTTCTTCCGGTGACCTTGATAAAATCATGGAAAACCTGAAGCGTATTAAGAATTCTCTCGTCGTGAGACGGTCTTCCTGAATTTAATGTCTGGTTATATAATCCGCCGCCGAAAACAGCGCTATTGAGGCAAGCATCAGTATTGCCGCGAATACCCTTCTTGTGAAAACGCCTCTGCTTATCCTCTTTTCTATTTCAGGGAAACCCGCCAGCGCTATCAAGACGCCGAGCACGATCGAAATAAGGCCTCTGCTGGACTGGACTATGTTTCCGAAGACCGGCCCGATAAAGCCGAAGCTCGTAAAAAGAAAAAAAGCTCCCGCAAGCCATGCCATTGAAAAGGGCAGGGCGGCCTTCCACATTTCCCATCTCGGGCGCGGTATGAAACATAATGCCACAAGGCCCATTACTCCGCATGCCATATAACAGGCACAGACTGAAAAAATGGAACGCGCCAACATGCTGTCATGGCCATTGTCCAGCCGGTCTATCATAATTTTTATATTCAGGTCCGAAAGAGAATAACAGATACATGCCAGGAGTATCCATCCTAATCCGCGCCATGGGATTCTGCCTCCGGACCAGTTCAGCAGCAACGCCGCGAACATGCACATCAACACCGCCAGCCATTGAAGATAGGAAAAACCCTGTTTCATGAAAACCGAAAAGAAAATCGCCAGAAAGAGAATTTTAAGACCGAGCAGAGGCGATACCCGGGACGCGTCCGTTTTTTTCAGGGCCATGAAAAACGCCATTTGTCCGAAAACATAAAAAAGCGTACACCCGGCAAACGGCATGACGCAGCCGTTAAGGGAACATCCATTTCCCATTTTCAGAAAAGGAAAAAGCAATGCCGAAAATATGCCCATGATGACATGAGAGACGCTCAGAAGCAGTACCGCGCTCTGAAATTTCCCTATGTATATTCTCGAAAGTATATATGAAATTGACTGCGCGGCCGCCGCCGCGAAGCCTGCCAATATCCCTGTTATCACAAAAAAATCCTGATTCGTTTAAACGGATAAGGTAGCATCTTATTCTCGATATGAAACTTGACAAAGCCTTTTCGTCTGTTAGAATATCTGAAATCGTATGGAGGAGTATTATGCGTTTCAGATTGTTTTTTGTGTTGTTCTGCCTTTCTCTGATTTTAACTTCATGTTCATCTCCCGAACCCGTAAAAACAGACGCTCCCGGTTATTTGAAACATGACGCTGTAGCGACTGAGACATGGCTGCTTGTTTCGCGGGAAGCCGCTTACCATCTGACATATACACGCACCGGAGATAAAATCAAAGGAAAGCTGATGGCCCTGAATAATATTGATGACCAAATGAGTGTGGATGGTACCGTCAAGGGAAATAAGATACAGTTTACCGTTACCGACCAGTTGAACCCGCCGCAGGAATTCAACGGTACTATAAGCGATGACGGCCAGTCCATAAGCGGCCCATGCAGTTTCAACGGCAACTGGGGATACAAGTGGTCCGCCACCAACATAAACGACCAGTTCTAATTGTTTTCTTTCAGCCAGTTTCCTTTAGAATAAAGAAACTGTGAGAACATTTTAATCCCTTTTTCCGTTCCTTCATTTTCAGGGCCGGCTACTACGAAAATATTTTTACCGGAACCATCAAATTCGCGTATGTAATAGCTCTTTATGCCGGGGTAATTATTGTCAGTGTCACGGGAGTTATTTTCTGCAAGAATTCTTTTGCTTAATTGGTTCTGTGCCGCGTTGCCGATGATGATTGCGGTCTTATACTTATTGTTCAATTCTGTTGCTGCCTGAAATGCAGGCAGATCAATTCCTGAGAGTTTTTTTATTTGATGAAGCAGGACGTCAGGTTTGATTTTGTCGTAATAAATAGCTGCAAGAGTTTTTCCTTCATGTATCAGTTCAATATCATTCCAATAAAGAGAAGGCCGGATACATTTTTGCGCATCATCTTTTAATGAAACAAGCAATTCAAGAATTTCTTTTTTTGCTTTTTTGTAATCTGTGGAAGATGCTTCGATTTCTTTTACTGGATATTTATAGCGAATTGCAGATTTCCATTTTATTATGGCAGTGTCGGATGAACTGATAATTTCTTCCAGTTTTTCTTTGGCTTTTTTTGCTTTTAATGTGCCATTGCCTCCTGCCTTTTCCAAGCGTTCAATATACCACGATAAGATAGCGCAAAGATTTCCTTCTTCCATTCCCTCTCGTACGCCTTCCCAGAAAGGACAATCGGCAAGAGGGACAGAGAGATTGTCTTTATCTATATAGGAAACAAATCTTTCCCCGCCAATTCCTCCAGCTTCTCCTCTATTTCCATAGTCGGAATAATATATCCAGCTTTTGAAATAAGGATTTACCGCGCAATTCTGTACTCCGTTCAGCCATG
>Ga0209417_1004236_pt1 | contig 17453 bp, 17 predicted proteins | sample RifGroF2_FD_184002 | JGI IMG/M metagenome (GOLD analysis project Ga0209417, IMG submission 184002) | Groundwater microbial communities from Rifle, Colorado, USA - Groundwater F2 (SPAdes) (version 2) | ecosystem: Environmental > Aquatic > Deep subsurface > Groundwater | place: Rifle, Colorado... | reverse complement strand
GCGCAGACCACGCGCCACCGTATCACCGGCATCCTGACCGAAGACAAGACCCAGTTCGTCTTCGTCGATACGCCCGGTTTCCAGACGCAGCACACCAATGCTTTGAACCGCGGCATGAACCGTGTCGTGACAAGCAGCCTGCGCGAAGTGAATGTGGTGCTGTTCGTGATCGAAGCGCGTCACTTCGATGAGCGCGACCAGCAAGTGTTGGAACTGCTGCCGCAAGACCGCCCCGTGATCCTGGTCATCAACAAGGCCGACTTGCTGGATGACAAGGCCGAACTGTTGCCCTTCATCGAAAAGATCGCGCCGATGCGGCATTTCGCCGCCATCGTTCCGGTGAGCGCCCGCCAGGGCAAGCAATTGGATACCCTGCTGGATGCCATTCGTCCCTATATCCCGGAAGGCGAACACCTGTACGCCGAGGACGAGATCACCGACCGCAACGAACGCTTCCTCGCTGCCGAAATGTTGCGCGAGAAAGTGTTCCGCTTCACCGGCGAGGAATTGCCATATTCGGTGAGCGTCGTGATCGAGCAGTTCAAGATGGAAGGCAAGCTGCGCCGCATCCATGCGGCCATCCTGGTGGACAAGGACGCGCACAAAGCCATGCTCATCGGCAGCAAGGGCGAAAAGCTCAAGGAGATCGCCACTCAGGCGCGCCTCGACATGGAGAAGCTTTTCGACGGCAAGGTGTTCCTCGAAGTTTTCGTCAAAGTCCGCAGCGGTTGGGCGGACAGCGCGCAGATGCTCAAATCGCTGGGGTATGAGTAACGCAGCGTCAAAAAATCGCATTCAGGACGAACCGGCCTTCGTACTGCACAGCTACCCGTTCCGCGAGACCAGTCTGGTATTGGAAGTGTTCAGCCGTCAGCACGGGCGTGTTCCCCTGGTGGCGCGCGGTGCGCGGCGGCCCCGCTCGGCGATGCGCGGCCTGCTGATGGGTTTCCAGCCGCTGCAGCTTTCCTGGTTCGGCAAGCACGAACTGCGCACGCTGCACAGCGCGGAATGGCAAGGCGGGCAACCGCAGTTGCAGGGTACGGCGCTGCTGTGCGGGTTCTACCTGAACGAACTGCTGCTCAACCTGATGGCGCGCGACGACCCGCACGAAAGCCTGTTTGATTATTACCAGCAAACCTTGCTGCGACTGGCCCAGGAAGACGATCATGCCTTCACGCTGCGTTGCTTCGAGAAGCATATGCTGCAGGAACTCGGCTACGCGCTGTCTCTGGAAACGGAGGCGGGCAGCGGCAAGCCCATAGCCCCGGACGGGACATACCGCTATATACTTGAGCGCGGCGCGATAGCCGAATCGGCAGACTCGTCTCAAGGCATGCCGGTTGCCGGCAAGACCTTGCTTGACATGGCGGCCGACGATTACAGTGATGCCAACAGCGCGCGTCAGAGCAAACAATTGATGCGCATGCTGCTCGATCACCATCTGGCCGGAAAGACCTTGCATACGCGCGAATTGATGAGGGATTTACAGAAGCTATGATCAAACTCGGACTTAATATCGACCACGTCGCCACCCTGCGCCAGGCGCGCGGTGCACGCTACCCGAATCTGGTACGCGCCGCGCTGATCTGTGAAGAGGCAGGCGCGGATGCCATCACCATCCACCTGCGCGAAGACCGCCGCCATATCCAGGATGCCGATGTGGATGTCCTGCGCGGCATGCTGCAGACGCGCATGAACCTCGAGTGCGCCGTCACCGATGAGATGATCGCCAACGCATTGCGCGTAAAGCCGCATGACATCTGTCTGGTGCCGGAGAAGCGTGAAGAGTTGACCACCGAAGGAGGCTTGGACGTGATCAGGCATTTCGATGCCGTGCAGCGCGCCACGCAACGCTGTACCGAGGCGGGAATCCGTGTCTCGCTGTTCATTGATGCGGACGAAAGACAACTCGATGCGGCAAAGAAGGCCGGTGCACCGGTGATCGAGATCCACACCGGCAAATACGCTGATGCCGACAGCGTTCCAACGCGCGAAGCAGAACTGGCGCGCATCCACGCTGCCGCTTTGCATGCGCATGCGCTGGGACTGCAGGTGAATGCCGGACACGGACTCCACTACCACAACGTGCGTTCCATCGTCGCCATCCCGCACATCGCCGAACTCAACATCGGTCATGCGATCGTCGCCGAGGCGGTGTTCGTTGGTCTGGAGCAGGCGGTCAAGAACATGAAGGCATTGCTGGTTCCATGATCGTTGGGATCGGCACCGACATCGTCACCGTGGCGCGCATCGAGGCGGCGATGGTGAGACATGGAGCGGCCTTCGCTGAGCGCATCCTGAGCGCAGCGGAACTGGCCGAATACGCCACCCAAGCCCATCCGGCACGCTTCCTGAGCAAGCGTTTTGCCGCCAAGGAGGCCTTCGCCAAGGCCACCGGACAAGGCTTGCGTCATCCGGTGAGTTTGCGCAACATCACGGTCGGACATGACGAATTGGGCAAGCCGGTGTTCCTGTTCGATGCGGAACTGGGGACCCATCTGCAAAAGCGGGGCATCGCTCATCATCATCTGAGCATCAGCGACGAGCGCGACACCGCAGTGGCATTCGTGATTCTGGAAGGGGAAGCCTGATGGGTAATGGTCCGGTGATGCTGGATGTGCTGGGAATGAAACTGACGCCGGAAGACGAGGCGCGCTTGCGCCATCCTCTGGTCGGCGGCGTCATCCTGTTCGCACGCAACTATGAATCGCCAGCGCAGCTCGCCGAGCTGACGGCCAGCATCCACGCTTTGCGCACGCCGCCCCTGTTGATCGCGGTGGACCACGAGGGCGGCCGGGTACAGCGCTTCCGCGAAGGCTTCACCAGGATCCCGCCGATGCGCGAACTTGGTAAGGTGTACGACGAACATCCCAAACGCGCCAAGCACCTGGCGCAACAGGTCGGTCACGTGCTGGCCTCCGAACTGCGCGCGTGCGGGGTGGATTTCAGCTTCACACCGGTGCTTGATGTCGACTACGGTGCAAGCAGCGTGATCGGCGACCGCGCATTCCATACCGAACCGCAGGCGATCGCCGAACTGGCGCATAGCCTGTTGCTGGGATTAAAGCAGGGCGGTATGCCGACGGTGGGCAAACATTTTCCGGGCCACGGCTTCGTCTGCGCCGATTCGCATCTGGAGATCCCGGTCGACGAGCGCAGTTATACCGACATCGAATTGTGCGACCTGATTCCCTTCCGCCAGATGGTCGATTTTGGTCTCACTGCCGTGATGCCCGCCCATGTCATCTACCCCAAGGTTGATCCGCGCCCGGCCGGATTTTCAAAGGTCTGGCTGAAAGACATCCTGCGCGGGGAACTCGGATTCGAGGGCTGCATCTTCAGCGATGACCTGAGCATGGAAGGAGCGACCGTCGCAGGCGGCATCGTGCAGCGCGCGGAAGCCGCGCTCAATGCGGGATGTGACATGGTACTGGTCTGCAACAAACCGGAATCGGCCGACGAATTGCTGGCCGGGTTGAAATGGAGCATGGCTGCCCCGAGCAAAGCCAGGCTGGCCCAGATGCATGGCCGCCCCCATCCCCGGACACTGATGCAATTGCATGAAGATGCTGATTTCATCAAGGCGTTGCACGAAGTAGCCAGCATCGGCATGCGCGAAGGCGAGCTGCCGCTGGTTTGAGCGGGCCCTTCTCTGGCGACAGGAGAAAGCGGCTTCTCGAATCTGGTGCAAGGGATTATGATGTGGGACATCTTGGCTTGAGTATGAGGAGAGAGGAATGCAACAGGTATCCCGTATGCAGCATCCTTTGGAAACAGATTATTCCCAACTGTCAGTGCGCTTCGATTCGGAGCGCGGCGTGCTCTGGACTCAGCTCAATCCGAAAGATGTCCCTTGTTTTAGCCTCGAGCTGCTTGGGCAGCTAAGAGTCCATCATGATGCAATCGAGGCACATGGTAACCGTTTGACGGGCAATGGACATGGGCAGGATGTACGATATTCCGTATTGTCATCGCTGACTCCGGGCATATTCAATCTGGGGGGCCAACTCGCACTGTTCCGGGAGCTCATTCGTAGCGGGAACAGAGATGCATTGTTGCACTACGCGACAAAATGCATCGATGTCATCCATCAGCGTGTTCATCACTTCGATTCTCCTCTGGCTACCATCACACTTTTGCAAGGTGATGCCTTGGGTGGCGGATTTGAAGCGGCACTAACCAGCGATGTCATCATTGCCGAACGGCGTAGCCAGATGGGTTTTCCAGAAATACTGTTCAATCTTTTTCCTGGTATGGGGGCTTATAGTCTGGTGGCCAGGAAAGTCAGCCCGAAATTCGCCGAGAAGATGATCCTGGGCGGCAAGATGTACAGTGCGGAAGAGTTATATGAAGCTGGACTGATCGATATCCTTGCTGAAGACGGCAAGGGGGTAGAGACAGTCAACGACTACATCAAGAAGCAGGAGCGCCGCTCCAATGGTTTCCTGGCCGTTCAGAAAGCTCGGCACCGTTTCAATCCGGTCACTCAGCAAGAACTGATGGACATCACGACCGTGTGGGTCGATGCCGCGCTCAAGCTGAACGAGAAGGACCTGAAGGTGATGGATCGCTTCGTCCGTTCACAGGAGAAGCTGTTTCTGCAGCCGCAGGAACAAGCTGTCGCGGCCAACGCAGCCTGACCGTTACAAGCTGGCTTGTTCGGCTCCGTTCAGATAGCGTAGCAGCGCTGCGCGGGTGGGGAAGAAGTTGGCCAGCGCCTCATCCAGCAGACCGTTGGCCCCGTTCTTCAGCTCGGTTTCATTGCACAGAAGTATCTGGCTGCATATCGTAAACAAAGCCTCCGCACCGACGTTCCCACTGCTCCCCTTCAAAATGTGGGCGAGCTCCCTGAAAGTGGCATATTCCCGCTTTGACAGCGCGATACGCATCGCTTCGAGTATCTTGTCCGTTTCGGAAAGGAAACCGTAGATCACGGTATGCAGGAAATCCTCTTGGTCCCCGCCCAGCATAGCAAGATGACGCAGCGTCTCTTCATTGATGTATCCGCGCGTGTCCGGCTCGTCAGAGTGTAGCAACCCATGGGCCAGTTCCGCGCTGTCGGATTTTGGCGGAGTCAGCGTCAGGCGGGCGACGGTATCGAGCAATGTCAGCGCATCGACCGGTTTGGTCAGATAGGCATCGATGCGTGAACGTTCGCACTCCTTTCTTGCTTCCGGCGTTGCGTTCGCGGTCAGGATGATCACCGGAGTGTCCAGTGGCTGTCTGGAGAGGGCGCGATGGATCTTGACGACCTCCAGTCCGCCCATTTGCGGCATATTCATGTCCAATATCATCAGGTCGTAAGTGTTCTCCTCCAGCCTGTCCAGGGCCTGCTCGCCGTTCTCCACCAGATCGACCTTGTGGTTGCCGTGTTTCAGTATCTTCTCGATGATCTGGCGGTTGGTGCCGTTGTCCTCGGCGACAAGGATGCGGACCCCGCGTTTGTTGGCCGTATTGCGCTCGTAATGCTCCTTGAACGAAATGACCCCCTCCGAGGGGCGCGGCGCCATGATGCCGTGCAGTGCATTGAACAGCAGAGTCTTGTCGAGCGGGGTGCGGAGCAGGCAGGAATATCCCGCATCGAAATATTCCTGCTCGTTGTGGTTGTGCAGATCGGGATTGATCAGTATCGGCGACAGCTTTTGCCGGCCTTGCAATTCCTGGATGTTCGCGGCGAAATCCTTGGCGGTCATGCCGATGTTCTGGGGAAGGCACAGGATCACCATGTTGTCGGGCCGCGTCGTATCCTTGTCGATCAGGTGGGTGAAGAAATGCGTCAGCGACGCGGCATGCTCGCATCGTATGCCCCAGCTGTTCGTGTAGCTGGAGACAGCGAGCTGTTCGCTCTGCGGCAGGCCGATGGTCAGCACATAGAGCTGTTCCAGTGTCGGCTTGCTTTGTTTGATCTCGGCCAATGCTTGTTTGTCGAAAGGGATCTCGAACCAGAAGATGCTGCCGATTCCCGGCTCGCTCTGCACGCCCATCTTGCCTTTCATCAATTCGACCAGCTGTTTGGAGATCGTCGTCCCCAGTCCGGTGCCGCCATAGGTGCGGGTGATGTTCTGGTCGGCCTGCGTGAAACTTTCGAATATTCTGGCCTGGTCCTGTGGCGAGATACCAATGCCCGTGTCGATCACCTCGAAGCGGAGCAGGGCGTGGCGCTCATCCTGTTGACGGGTGTTGACCCTGAGCTCGACACTGCCCTTGCTGGTGAATTTGATCGCATTGCCGACCAGATTGATGATGACCTGCTGCAGATGCAGGGGGTCACCCTGCAGCAAGAAGCCGGTTTCCGGTGAGAAGCGGACAGAAAGTCCGATCCCTTTTTTCTCCACTTGGGGCAGGAACATCTCCAGCGTATTGTTGACCAGCTTATGCAGATCGAAATCGACCTTTTCCGAGACCAGCTTCCCGCTTTCGATCTTGGAAAGGTCGAGGATGTTGTCGATCAGTTTGAGCAGTATCTGACCGGATTTTTTCTGGGTGGAAACGAGGTGTTTTTGCTCATCATCCAGTCGGGTTCCCATCAGCAGATCGCTAACCCCGATGACACCATTCAGCGGCGTGCGCATCTCGTGGCTCATGTTGGACAGGAAATCACTTTTTGCCTGGCTGGCGCGTCTGGCTTCCTCAATCGCCCTGTTCAGTTGGTTACGCAGCTTCAGGATGTAGGGCGGGATCAGGGTGAGCGTAAGCATCAGACCGATGGATAAGCGGGGATTGGATATCCAGTAATCATTTACAAGAACCACCAATGTGAACCCGATGATGCTGCTGATGTAAGAGGTGATCAAAGACCAAGTGCCGAACCGTATCCCGTTTCCGACGATGACCCACAGATAGATACCGAAGAATATCGGCCCCGTATCATGCGAAATGAGCATGACGTATGTTGTTGCGCCGATATCGCAAATCATCGTCAGGAATACACGACGCTTCGAAGCATTCGGCCAGAACAGGACGTAGGCAGTCATTAGTATGGAAAAGATCAAATACTCGCCGGCGAAAAGGATTTGGGGGTCCGATACGCCCTGTGGATTTCCCAGTTGAAGCTCGACGAGCAGGTAGGCCAGAATCAGCGTTGTGAACGCAATCCTGAGCAGCAGTTGTTCATGTTCGCCATTTCTTTGGCGAACCATCTCGATGAAATGTTCCAGCTTTTCTTTCATTGGAGCACCTGAACATTCTGTGATGGCGGCACATCCTGCAGCTGCTGTTGGATGAGGCTGATCTTGCTGAACTGCATCATGAAGGACTCGACGCAAGCCGGGTCGAAATGCTGGTTCTTGTTATTGAAGATGTAATCCAGTGCCTCATGGTTGGACCAGGCTTTCTTATAGGGGCGCTCAGAAGTCAGTGCGTCGTAGACGTCGGCCACTGCAACGATGCGCGCGTCCAGCGGGATGGCCTTGCCTTGCAAACCGTTGGGATAGCCGCTGCCGTCGAAACGCTCGTGGTGAGACAGCGCGATCTCGGCGCCCAGGCTGATGTATTTGGAGTGGCTGTTCTTCAGGATATGGTAGCCGATTGAGCTGTGCGTCTTCATGATCGAGAATTCCTCATGGTTCAGCTTGCCCGGCTTGAGCAGGATGTTGTCGGGGATGCCGATCTTGCCGATGTCGTGCATGGGGGCGGCCATCTCGATCAGGCGGCAGCGGTTCTCGTCCAGTCCCATGCCTTCGGCGATCAGGCGCGAGAACTTTGCCATGCGCAGCACGTGATTGCCGGTATCGGAATCGCGGTATTCACCCGCCCGTGCCAGACGGAATAGCGTCTCCTGCTCGCGCTCAAGGATGCGGCTCGTCGCGATATCAACCGCTTTCTCCAGTTCCTCGGAGCGACGCAGTACGCCTTTGTGGTGCATATGGATGGAAAGCAGGTTATTACAGCGAATCTGACATTCGAGGTGATTGAACGGTTTGGAGATGAACTCGGTGACGCCGGCTTCCAGCGCCTTGTAGCGCACTTCGCTTTCGTCAGAGACCGTGATCATGATGACCGGGACATGTTCCAGATGCGGGATGCGCCGTATCGTCCTGACCACTTCGAGCCCGGACATCTCATCCATCAGGTGGTCGACCAGGATCAGGTCGGGATGGTTGAGCCGCAGCCAGTCGATTGCGCCAAGCGGCGAGGCGAATGCCTGTACAGTGAGGTCATTCTTCAGGCCGCGCACGATCTTGTCGAGGATGATGCGGCTGGTGAACTCGTCATCAATGATCACGACACTGGGATGAGCCGGGCTGATCTCGTTCTGTCCGATGATTTCGAATGGCATGATGTACTTTCCTTAAATAGACGGATGCAGTGTATTTTGCCCCGTCTTTGCGCGGGGCTCGGGGGAGTGCAAGCGGTTGTTGCGTCTAAACTTTCGCTATATCCGGCGTAAGTAGAGCCCTCCCGGCGTCCTTCGTCAACTGTCCGGAGGGTGAAAAGGCCGTCGTATGGTTAGCGACCGCATAGGATAAACCTTTAAGACCTGCCATTCTAAGCAAGGATTTGAGATAATTCACGCGCATTTCCCATACATGGCACGCATCCCGGTATTCAGACATGAGCGAGTTACAGATCAGTTTGCTGGCCATCGGCCTTATCGTGGTGGCGGGCATCTTCCTCTACGGCCAGTGGCAGCAATGGCGCTATCGCCGAAACATCGGCACCCAGTTCCCCGACTCGGGCATCCAGGCGACTCCTTCCGAACACGAAGTGCATGCCGTTGAACGCCAGGATCCTCTGATAACCGCGCCCCCTGTGACCGACACGGCGGACGAGGTCTGCGGTCTGCTCAACGACTCGACCGATTATGTCGCTACCATGTTGCTCAAGACACCATTATCCTCCGATGCGCTGGAAATGCTCTGGCAGCGCCGTTTCGACTTCGGCAAGAACGTCAACGTCTGCGGTCTTAATACCGGCAGCAGCCTGTGGGAACGCATGATCCCGGAGAGCCCGCAGTCCTATCGCGCTTTCCGCATGGGCCTGCAGCTGGTCGACCGTAGCGGTTCCGTCAGCGAGATGCGACTGGCCGGATTCCACGACATGCTGGAAGACATCGCCGCACAATTGCAGATAGAAGTGAAACTGCCCCCGGTGCGCGAAGCGGTGCAGCGCGCACAGGAGCTGGACCGCTTCTGCGCCGACGTTGACCAGATGATAGGCATCAACCTGCTCACCAACGGCGAGCGCAAACTCTTCGGCACCGAAGTGGCGAACGCGGCAGAGCGGCTCGGCATGAGCCTGCAGCCCGACGGTGCCTTCCATCTGCTGGAAGGATCCGGCGCGACCCTGCTCAGTCTGGAAGCGTCGGACGGCTCGACCTTTCAGCATCACACGCTCAACCAGACGCGCGTCGACAGTCTGACTCTGCTATTGGATATCCCGCGAGTACTCGATCCCGCCAGACGTTTTGACGAGATGGTCGCCCTGGCGCAGGAATTGGCGAAGGCCTTGCGTCTGACGATGGCGGACGACCAGCGCGTGGCGCTGAGCGACGGGGCGATTGCACAGATTCGCGCCCAGGTTGCCGCGACCGAAGCGATGATGCTTGCCGGGCATATCACACCGGGCAGCGCACAGGCGCTCAGACTGTTCTCCTGATGACTGCAGCACAACGTATCGTGCAACTGCGCGCCGAGCTGGAACGGCACAACCATGCCTATTACGTGCTGGATGCGCCGAGCATTCCGGATGCGGAATACGACAAACTGTTCCGCGAACTGCAAGCGCTTGAAGCACAACACCCGGAACTGCTGACACCCGACTCGCCCACGCAGCGCGTTGGCGGAAAGGTGCTGGCAGGCTTTGCTCCAGTGAAGCATGCCGTGTCCATGCTTTCCATCCGCACCGAGACCGACACCGAAGCCAGCGGCGCGACCAATTTCGATACGCGCGTGAAGAACGCGCTGGGCAGGGAGGTCGAGATCGAATATGCCTGCGAACTCAAGTTCGACGGCCTTGCCATCAACCTGCGCTATGAGCGTGGCGTGCTGGTGCAGGCCGCCACACGTGGCGACGGCGAAACCGGCGAAGATGTCACCCAGAACATCCGCACCATCCATTGCATCCCGCTGCATCTCACCGGTTGCACCGCCGAGGTGCTGGAAGTGCGCGGCGAGGTCTATATGTCGCGCAAGGATTTCAACCGCTACAACGAAAAGCAGCGCGAGCTGGACCAGCCCACGCTGGTCAACCCGCGCAACGGAGCGGCAGGTAGCATCCGCCAGCTCGATCCGGCACTGGCCGCGAAACGTCCTCTGTCGTTCTTTGCCTATGGCTTGGGCGAGGTAAAGGGCTGGACATTGCCCGCCACGCACAGCGGCATCCTGGAGGCCCTGCAGTCTTTCGGTTTGCCGGTATGTGCGGATCGCGCCGTTGTGCGCGGCGCGCAAGCCTTGGCGGGTTTCCACCAGCGCATCGCCGCCAAGCGCGATGCCTTGCCGTTCGACATCGACGGCGTGGTGTACAAGGTCAACAGTCTGGCGTTGCAGCAGGAACTGGGATTCGTCTCGCGCGAGCCGCGCTGGGCGGTGGCGCACAAGTATCCGGCGGAAGAGCAGCTCACTGTGCTGCGCGATATCGAGATCCAGGTCGGACGCACCGGCAAGCTCACACCGGTCGCCAAGCTGGAGCCGGTGTTCGTCGGCGGCACGACTGTTTCCAATGCCACGCTGCACAACGAAGACGAGATACGCCGCAAGGACGTGCATATTGGCGACACCGTGATCGTGCGCCGTGCGGGCGACGTGATCCCCGAAGTGGTCGGGGTATTGGCGGAGCGCAGGCCTGCGGGTGCCAGAGTTTTCGTGATGCCGACGACCTGCCCAGTGTGCGGCAGCCATGTGGTGCGCGAGGAGGGTGAGGCCGCTACGCGCTGCACCGGCGGCCTGTTCTGCGCTGCGCAGCGCAAGCAGGCCATCCTGCATTTCGCCGGACGCCGCATGATGGATATCGAAGGTCTGGGGGACAAGCTGGCCGATCAACTGGTGGATGAGAACATCATCTGTTCGCTGCCTGACCTGTATCGTCTGGATGTGGCGACGCTGGCCGATCTTCCGCGCATGGCCGAAAAGAGCGCGCAGAACATCGTGGCTGCGCTGGAGAAGAGCAAGCAAGCCCAACTTAACCGCTTCCTGTTCGCCCTTGGTATCCGCCATGTGGGAGAAACAACGGCAAAGGATCTGGCGCGCCATTTTGGCAAGCTGGACGCCATCATGCAGGCGAGCGTCGAGCAGTTGCTGCAAGTGCCCGATGTCGGTCCGGTGGTGGCGCAGAGCATCGTGGATTTCTTTGCCGAGGCGCATAACCGTGAGGTGGTGCAGCAGTTGCGCGAGCTGGGCGTGCATTGGCAGGAGCATGAAGGTGTCGGCGACCATGTCTTGCCCTTGACCGGCAAGACCTTTGTTTTGACCGGAACACTCGCCAGCATGAGCCGTGATGAGGCAAAATCGCGTCTGGAAGCGCTGGGCGCCAAAGTGGCTGGCTCGGTATCGAAGAAAACCGACTGCGTGGTGGCCGGGGCTGAAGCGGGCAGCAAGCTGGACAAGGCACGCGAGCTGAATGTGCCGGTTTGGAACGAGCAGCAGTTGTTGGACGAACTCGAAAAACAGGTGAATGGATCATGAGGAAAAGAATAACCAAAGCCGTATTCCCGGTAGCCGGCCTCGGTAGCCGCTTTCTGCCAGCAACCAAGGCCACGGCCAAGGAGATGCTCCCGGTCGTCGACAAGCCGCTGATCCAGTACGCGGTGGAGGAAGCGGTAGCGGCGGGCATCACCGACATGATATTCATCACCGGCCGCAACAAACGCGCCATCGAGGATCATTTCGACAAAGCCTATGAACTGGAAGCGACGCTGGCAGAGCAGGGCAAGAAGGAGTTGCTGCGCGTGGTGCAATCCGTTGTGCCGAAAAACGTGAACTGCATCTACATCCGTCAGGCCGCGCCTTTGGGTCTGGGGCACGCAGTTTTGTGTGCCAAGCCGGTTATCGGGGACGAGGCATTCGCGGTGATCCTCGCAGACGATCTGATCGACGGCGAACCGCCCATCGTCAGGCAGATGGTGGATGTGTTTGCGCAATACCAGTGCTCCATCCTCGGCGTGCAGGACGTGCCGCGCGAGCACACCAAACAATACGGCATCGTCAGCAGCACCAATCTGGACACGGATATCGAGAAGGTTCACGGCATCGTGGAAAAACCGGCGCCGGAAGACGCGCCCTCGACCTTGGCGGTTGTCGGGCGTTATATCCTGACCCCGCGCATTTTCCATCATCTTGAACACGTCAGACCCGGCGCGGGCGGCGAGATACAACTTACCGACGGTATCGATGCTTTGATGAGAGATGAAAGATTGCTGGCCTACCGCTTCAACGGCATCCGCTATGACTGCGGTTCCAAGTTGGGCTATCTGCAGGCGCAGGTTGCATACGGCTTGAGGCATGAAGATCTGCGCGAGGAATTTGCCGCTTATCTGAAGACGGTCATCTGATGCTGTCGAACAGTGAGGCCCGCACCGCACTGGCTGAAGCCGAGCTGATCCGCTCGGCGGACGAGGTGCAGGCTGCGGTGCGCCGCGTGGCGGATGCGATCAATGCCGCGCTTGCCGACCAGCATCCTTTGGTGCTGTCGGTGATGGGCGGCGCGGTGGTGTTCACCGGGCAGTTGCTGCCCATGCTCGATTTTCCGCTGGACTTTGACTACCTGCATGTCTCGCGTTACGGCAATGACAAGCAGGGGGGCGAGTTGCACTGGAAGGTTGCGCCGCGCGAGAACGTGAAGGGCAAGGTCGTACTGGTGGTGGACGACATCCTCGACGAAGGCGAGACGCTGCACGCGATCAAGCAGCGCGTGATGGAATTGGGTGCAAGCCAGTTCTACAGCGCGGTGTTCGCCGACAAGGCGAACGGCAAGAGCAAACCCATCCAGGCCGATTTCGTCGGTATGGAACTGCCGAACCGTTTCGTGTTCGGTTACGGAATGGATATCCACGGTGCGTGGCGCAACCTGCCCGCAATCTATGCAGTGAGAGGAAACTGAAATGCTGGCAATCATCGGCGGTACCGGGCTGACCCAACTCGAGAACCTCAAGATCACCCACCGGCAGGTGATGCGCACGCCTTACGGCGAGCCGTCCGGTCCGGTGACCTTCGGCACCATCAACCAGCACGAAGTGATGTTCCTCGCGCGCCATGGCTATGGCCACACCATCCCGCCGCACATGGTGAATTACCGCTCCAATCTGTGGGCACTGCGTGACCAGGGCGCGAAACGCATCATTTCAATCACCTCGGTCGGTGGCATCCGCGACGATCTGATCCCGGGGACGGTCGTCGTGCCGGATCAACTCATCGATTACACCTATGGGCGCGATTTCACCTATTTCGACGGCAAGGACAGGCCAGTCACCCACATCGATTTCACCCAGCCGTATAACGATGCTTTGCGCCAGCAGATACTCGCGGCGGCAAAACGTGCCGGCGTGAAATGTCTGGATGGCGGGGTGCACGCTGTCACTCAAGGGCCCAGGCTGGAGACGGCAGCCGAGATCGACCGGTTGGAGCGCGATGGCGCAGACATGGTGGGCATGACCGGCATGCCGGAAGCATCGCTGGCCAAGGAATTGGGATTGGCCTACGCCACCATCGCCGTGGTGGTGAACCATGCAGCCGGACGTCGTGACAGCCGCAGCAGTGTCTCGCTCGAAGCAATAGGCGCGGTGATGGCTCCGGCTATCGAGAAGGTCAAGGACATCCTCGAGTTCGCGGTGGTCAGCGATGACAGCTAACGACCGAGGTTCTTTGTATTTTCACCCTCGTCCGGTTGGAGGTTATTGCGGTGAGAGAAGGGGCTTGAGCCATGCCCGTTAGGGAAGTCCTGCACATGGGCGATGCGCGCCTGCTGCGCCACGCCGAAGAGGTGCGCAAGTTCGACTCGCCGGAACTGAATGAACTGCTCAAGGACATGCGCGACACCATGCATTCGCTGGACGGTGTCGGACTTGCTGCGCCGCAGATCGGCGTCAATCTGCGTGTGGTCATCTTCGAGGTGAGTTCTAATCCGCGCTATCCGGATGCCGAGACCGTGCCGCAGACCGTACTCATCAACCCCGTACTCACTCCGCTGTCCGACGCGATGGAAGAGGGCTGGGAGGGTTGTCTCAGCATTCCCGGCATGCGCGGCCTGGTGCCGCGTTTCACCCATCTGCGTTATCAGGGGCGCGACGAGTACGGCGCGCTCATCGACCGCACCGTGAGCGGCTTTCATGCGCGCGTGGTGCAGCATGAATGCGACCACCTCGACGGCATCCTCTACCCGATGCGCGTCCGCGACCTCAAGGATTTCGGCTTCAACGAAGCGCTGTTTCCCGGCGAGACCGTGCAGGACGAGTGATGAGCGAAGCGCATCTCTCACGTACCTCGCGCAATCTGCTGTGGTCGCTGCTGGCGGCCATCGTGGTGATGGTGATCGGTACCCTCGGCTATCGCTGGCTGGGCGGTCCGCAATATTCCTGGCTGGACTGCTTCTACATGACCTTCATCACGGTCACCACCATCGGCTATGTCGAGTCGGTGGATGTCACGCATTACGAATACGGCAGACTGTTCACCATCTTCATCGGCATCACCGGCATCGGCGTGCTGGGTTATGTGCTGTCGACGGTGACGGCATTCATGCTGGAGGGTGAATTCAATGAAGTCAGGCGGAGAAAGAAAATGGAAAAGAAGATCGCGCAACTGAAGGGGCACTACATCGTGTGCGGCATGGGGCAAATCGGCAGCAATATCTCCCACGAGTTGGCGATCACCGGACGCCATTTCGTGATGGTGGACAAGGATAAGGACAACCTGCAGCGCTATGTCGAGCAGCACCCTTCGCAACTCTATGTACTGGGCGATGCCACCGACAACGAAGTTCTGCTGACGGCCGGAATCATGCATTCGGAAGGTGTCTTCGCTGTAGCGCATGACGACAACCAGAATCTGGTGATCAGCCTGAGTGCCAAGCAACTCAACCGGCAAGTGCGCGTGATCGCGCGCTGCCATGACCAGAAGAACGCCGGCAAGATCCGCAGCGCGGGCGCGGACGAGATCGTGATGCCGGATTTCACCGGCGGGCAACGGCTGGTGTCCGCCATGGTGCGGCCCAATGTGGCCGGATTCATGGACGAGATGCTGAAAGCGGATGGGGATCTGCGCATGGAGGAGGTCTCCATCCCGGACAACACTTCATCCAGACCGCTGAGTGAACTTTATCAAGGTAACCAGGATTGCCTGGTGATTGCGATACAGCAAGAAGGGAAGTGGCACTTCAATCCGGCTTCTCAGCATCCCCTGCATGGCGGCAATGTGTTGATGGTGATGGCGACGCCGCAAGGACGCGCACGGCTGGAGCTGTTGATAGAGGGCGCAGTTTGACCCTGCGGTTCCGGCTCATTTCGTAAATACCCCTGTTTCAATCAGGCTTGACATCGCGCCGTCGAATCGCCACTATTTAACCATATGGTTAAATAGAAAGATGAGCATCATGCCCGCCGATTCATTGAGCCTCACCTTCGCCGCGCTCGCCGATCCCACCCGGCGTGCCATTCTGGCGCGCCTTGCCTCTGGCGAGATATCTGTCGGCGAACTGGCCGAACCATTCCATATCAGCGCGCCTGCGGTTACAAAACACCTCAAGGTGTTGGAGAACGCGGGCCTGATCACGCGCGGTCGCCAGGCACAGTGGCGGCCATGCAAGCTGGAAGCGACGCCGTTGCAGGAAGCGGCGACGTTCATCGAACAGTATCGGCGACACTGGGAACAAAGTCTGGACAGGCTGGACGACTACCTGAAGCAAATACAGGCACAGGAGAAGAAGAATGGTCGCGGGAAAAAACAATCCGTCTGAACCCGACACCAGCGAGATCGTCATCTCGCGCACCTTTGACGCGCCGCGTGCGCTGGTGTGGCAGGCATGGACCGATCCGAAACAGATCATTCAATGGTGGGGGCCAAAAGGCTTCAGCCGATCTGCGTGTGGGAGGTGCATTCATGCTGAACATGTGCGCGCCGGACGGCAACAGCTATCCGTGCAAAGGCGTCTTACACGAGATCGTGGAGCCCGAGCGCATCGTTTACGACAGCACCGCCGAAGAAGGCCATCCCTGCGGAGCCGGTTTGCCGCCGCGCTCGCGCGTGACGATCACCTTCACCGAGTCGGGAGGCAGAACCACGCTCACGCTGCATACCCGCTTTGAAAACACCGCGCGTAAAGAGGCGGCCAACCGGGCGGGATACAGCGTCAGCTGGGGGCAGGCGCTGGAGAGACTTGGAGATCATTTGCATTAACGGAAGCGAAATCCGGAAAACGAGGAGAAGGCCATGCCAAAACTGCGTGTAGCAAGTTTTACTGTTTCCATAGACGGGTTCGGTGCGGGTGTGAACCAGAGCCTCGATAACCCGCTGGGTGTCGGCGGTCTGGATCTGCCCCAATGGTTCTTCCCGACCAGGACGTTCCAGCGAATGCACGGGAGCGGCGACGGCACGACCGGGATCGACGATGATTTCGCCGCGCGCGGCTTCAACAATGTCGGCGCGTGGATACTGGGGCGAAACATGTTCGGTCCGATCCGCGGCCCCTGGCCAGATGACAGATGGAAGGGATGGTGGGGTGATACTCCGCCGTATCACACCCCTGTCTTCGTATTGACCCATCATCCCCGCGCAGCCCTTGAGATGGATGGCGGCACGACGTTCCACTTTGTTACCGACGGTATTCACGCCGCACTGGAGCAGGCTTTCGATGCGGCCAAGGGGCAGGATGTTCGGCTTGGTGGCGGGGTGGACACGATCCGCCAATATTTGCGTGCGGGCTTGATCGATGAGATGCATCTCGCCATCTCCCCTGTCCTGTTGGGCTCGGGGGAGAACCTGCTTTCCGGTATCGACATGCGGTCGCTCGGCTATCGATGCGTCGAGCATGTGCCGACACAACTCGCCACTCATGTTGTCCTGAAAAAGTCCTGAAAGGAGTCTGTCATGCTGAAGCTCATCGTACTTGTGGTTGTCGTATTGCTCGCCATCGTTCTGATCTACGCCGCGACCAAACCCGACACCTTGCATGTCGAGCGCACCATCGACATCAAGGCGACGCCGGAAAAGTTATTCCCCCTCATCAACGATTTCAGACAATGGGATGCGTGGACCCCCTACAACAAGGATCCCGCGATGAAGAAGACCTTCAGCGGCAGCGCCAGCGGCAAGGGCGCGATGTACGCATGGGAGGGAAACAAGGAGGTCGGGCGGGGCGAGATCACCATCACGGATACCACGCCGCCCAGGGAGATCGTTATGGCATTGCACATGATCCAGCCTTTCGAGGGGCACAACCATGTCGTCTTTTCGCTCGATGCCAAGGGCGATGCCACCACGGTTACCTGGACGCTGGAGGACAAGCATACCTACTTCATGAAAGTG
>Ga0209417_1004232_pt1 | contig 17464 bp, 15 predicted proteins | sample RifGroF2_FD_184002 | JGI IMG/M metagenome (GOLD analysis project Ga0209417, IMG submission 184002) | Groundwater microbial communities from Rifle, Colorado, USA - Groundwater F2 (SPAdes) (version 2) | ecosystem: Environmental > Aquatic > Deep subsurface > Groundwater | place: Rifle, Colorado... | reverse complement strand
AAAAACTGCGGTTGTAACAAACGGATTAGGTATTGTACGTCATATATCTTTTCTTGATGATGATTTTAAGAAAAAGCATCCCGAAATGAATTATTCCAAACGATCGGACAATCCCGATGTTGACAAGGAATTTGGCGATTCTACCGTGTTAAAGCCTGCTTTACAAGACTTTTTTGATGCACATAAGGATTTTCGTTATACGATTTTTATTGGCGATTCGGCTTTCGATAAATACGATCATTATGCAATGTTGTTGAAGGATTTTAAGTTTAAGCGAGCATTAATACCGCTCAACCAGAGAAACTCAAAGAGTTCAAACAGTAGCTTTGATGAGAACGGAATACCTCTTTGTCCCGTTGATAACACGCCAATGATTTTTCTTGGCAAAAGTAGGTGGAAAGAACCGTTCCGAGCGTTTCAAATGGATTTGTCATAAATCAAAGAAAACAGGTTCTACAAGAATATGCACTTGTGAAAATCCCTGCACCGATTCGAAATACGGACATTGTGTTTATACATATCCAGATAAAAACTTACGATTATATCCCGGTATCGCAAGAGGTACCGAGGAATGGGACCGCATATACAAGCAACGGACAGTTATTGAACGTACGATTCATTCTTTAAAGTCATCTTTCTGCGTTGATAATCGCAAAACAAGCAATGCGCTTACAACAAAATCAGATTTGCTACTGGCAGGTATCACGCAACTAATCGGTGTTTTACTTGCCAAAGCAATAGACGATGTTAAACTGTTTCGCAGAGTTCGAAAGATGATTGCCTAAATTCCACTACAATAAAATTTGTTTAATTACCAACGATAGCCACGCTGTCGTAATTTGCTATGCTTATTCTATTGTATATCTCAACTCTATGCTTCTATATTAATAGTGTTTTTTTAACTTTTGACATTTCCGCTCTTTGGTTATTCTGTACCGCGTTTTTTATTGAGTTTCACAATCATCTAATTTTTAATTATATTATATGGGTATTAACTAAAATCAGTAAAAGTCAATGGCGAAGACACAACCACCGCAGAAAGCAATTTATCGAACAAATGACTTTTCGAAAATCGGCGGTTGAATCGATAACAAAATTCATCAAGATAACGCTGTAAATGTTTCTCGGCAAGTCCGTGAAATGTGCCGTTGACAAACGCTTTAACATTTCTGTACATAACCGTTCCTGCGGTGCATGACCACTGGTGACGGCAACCTTTGCATTGAGATAATCTTCGCTCGCTTATGTGGTAATATTCAACGCAGCCGCATATCGGGCATACAAATCCATTTTTCCAGTGTGATTTAAAAAGGTATTCATGACATATTTCTTCATTGAAAAACGTCTCTTGAAACTTTTTGTAGCCTATATTTTCAGCTTTTGCCATCACTTTTTCCGCCTTTTCCGACTTGATGGCCCTATTTTACAACATTGTTTGTCCGTTATACAGTACTTTCAAAGGCTGATTCAAATTAATACCCATATTATATTAAAATATCTATAAATATTATAATTTAAAATGTGATAAAAACAATATAAAATAAATATTTATTATTTTTGGTTTTTTGGTATGCCAGCCTTTCGCTTCCGTTTAATAAATAAATAATTCCACAATATAAAAAACCTGACAGCAGAAGCTGTGCTTATCTTATGTTAAAGATAAGTATCAAACTATATTTATCTTAAATAATTATATAACTTTTTAATAGAAATATCAATGGTAAAGTATATTCTAAATGTTATTCTTTATAAAAAAGAACAACCCATTTGGATTGTTCTTAAAAAAGTTATATCGTTTTATTATACGCTTTTCTTGTTTTTGATAATGATAACTACTGCGACAGCTGCTATTACAGCAACACCACCGGCAATTACCAACCACCAGTATTCAAAACCATCTTTGTCATCAGCGTCGGAAACATCATCGGATGCTGTGTCAGCTACGCTATTATCACTTAATTCTTCGCTTGCAACAACGCTTGTATCGTCTTCACTTGTAGGCTCAGAAGCGTCCTCAGAAGTTGCTTCAGAAACTGCGCTTGACTCATCTACACTACTCTCTTCACCGGGAGCAAGATCGCTTTCAAGCTTTAAAGTAATAAGATTGTTTATGCTCTTATTAGTAAAATAGAAACTTAAATCAACAGTGTCCGCTTTTGTTGCATAACCGGTGCCGACATCGGAAAATCCTAAAGCAAATCCGACACCCAAAACTGAACCTTCCTCAGGTTTAACACCATTAGCTACTGCAGGTGTTGTTAATTGTTCAAGAGGAATTTTTTGCTCATAACAGTCATAACCGCCTTCGGATTTTATGTCATAAGCATATGCAGCTTTAGTGCTGATACTGTTAAAGTGATTATCTATAACGTTATCTCCGGTTTTAGAATCTTTAATCATCGTATACTCATACATATATTGTGCTGCGTATAAATCTCCCCAGGACCATCCGCCGTCTTCTCCAGTACCCGTATATTTCTCGAGTGTAGGATCTTCAGGGCAAATTGCGGTCATAAGGTAATGAGCATTAAATATCCAATGTTCTGCAGCATTATCCATATAAGCCACATGTGGTTCATTACAATCAGCTTTTACTAATATGTAGAGATAATCGTTATCCCAACATGCGTAAACTTGAACTTGCTTTTTAAGTCCTGTGGTCATTGTTTCAACTTCAAATATCAAAACATCTTCTTTGGAATCGGCAATTAACTTGTAACTCTCATCAAGTTCACCGTCAATAATAGGTGCTACAGCAGTTTTCATTACAGTTAAAGTGTCACTGGCTGCCAAGGTGCTAATCCCAAACATAGGAACAAGAATAACGAGGATACTTAGAAAAATGATAATTTTTTTCATTACAAAACTCCTTCATAATTGTATTTTAATTAACTTTAACAGTTAAAAAAGCACGTTATTCTATAATTGTAGTTTAATATATATGTTTTCTACAATTATTTACCAGTATTGTATCATATTTATAAACAAAATGCAATAGTAGATATAAAAATTCAATAAATTACTGTTATTATATATTTTATGGAAATACCCGTATAATTTGTTCATTAAATTCATTTAATTAAAATTATCGGTTTAAAGATTAAATATTTCATCATATACAGTTATATTATCAAAAAATCGTGATAAAGAAAAAGAAGCCAATGAACTGCACTCCTTTCATTAGCTTCTGTGGTTATTATTCTATTAATTTTAACGATATTGTAAAAATATTAATCATTTTTGTAATGCTGACAAATTAATTAAATCTATCTTTGTTGACGTCGGCAATAACATTTCACGTGATTGACGAAATGGGTGCAGTTTATTTACAGGTAAACTACTGTTTTATTATGTTCTTATCTTTTCCGCGCAGGTGCGACAGACGCGTAAACTTCCTATTTCTGTTATCAGCTCTTCCTTTCCTCCGCAGATAACGCAGCATGACATTGTGTTATTTTTCTTAAGAATAATAGCGTCGCTGTCGATAAAAATATCGATATTTTGCTTTTGCAAAATTCCAAGTATGTTCCTTGCTTCATACGGTAATGAAATCCTTCCGAATTCATCGATTTTTCTTGTGCATAATAAGTTTTGCATTTTTTCTCTCCTTTAATTTTTAGTATTTATTTTTATAAAGTGATATTAATAGTATATCATAAATTGAAAATAATATCAATATACTGTTTATTAATTTTTATAATATTTATAGTATACATACAGGAGGTATATACTATGAAAGAGATTATAAAAATTGTTGGAGAAAGGTTGCGTTTATATAGAAACAGGGCAGGATTAAGTCAAGAGGAACTGGCGGAAAAATCCGGTCTGCATAACACATATATAGGACAATTAGAGCGTGGTGAAAAAAACGCAACATTAGAAAGTATAGAAAAAGTTGCAAAAGCATTAAACCTTCCGTTCGAAGAATTATTTAAAGGCATCATTCCAGGAGAAATAAAAAATGAAATTCCTCAGGAATGTTACGATATAATAATGTCATTATCAGAAAAAGAACAAATTTTTATCTTAGAAATAATTAAGAGAATTATAGAGTACAGAAATATATGATCTATTTTTTATAAAAAGATTAATATTATGAATAAAAAAATAAAACAGAGTAAAAAGTAAAACTCCGGATTTTCGAAAGAAATCCGGAGTTAATTTTTTATTATTAATTAAAATGCTTGAACTGAGGTAAATAATTTTTATTCTGCTCAAACATTTTATCCACCATAAGCTTAATCTCGTCTAAAGTTAAAACAGCTGATGTAAGCGGATCAAAAGCTATTGCGTAGAATATCTTACGCGGATCACCCTCAAGACTTCCTGCAACTGCAAGCTCCTCACAGCGCGCGCTGGTATTTGTAAGAATGGCAAGCTGATCCGGCAGAGGTCCTACATGCATTGCTTCCAAACTGTTTTTGGACGCCAATACAGGCACTTCAACGCAGCAGCCGTACGGAAGGTTATCTATAAGATTCTCGTTGCGTACATTTCCGTTGAATTTAAACATCTCGTTGTCACCGAAAACAGCGTTGAAAATATATGCTGCGTATTCCTGACCTCTGTTAATATTTATGGTTTCTTGATTCATCCAGTCGGTTATACTTTGTCTCCAGGTATCCTTACGGTTTGTATAAGCGTTTAATATATATGCGTATTCGCCAGGATTCCAGTTAGTGCCGTGTGTGCAATATTTTTCTATGAGATCGCTACGCTTGCGGTACCACGCATTATATTCGCTATTGTGTCCGCTGGATTCTGTAACATAGTAATCCAAGTTCAAGTACATATTATTGCGTACCTGCTCAGCGTTAAGTATCTCAGGCTTGTTCATAGCCTCACGGATGAGGGGATACGCGTCCTTACCGTTCCATTTATATTCAAGGAAAAATGCCTGATGGTTGATTCCTGCACAAAGATATGTAATTTCGTCATGCGGAGCACCAATCCAGTTAGCCAGCATTTGAGCTGTACCCTGAACGCTGTGGCAAAGACCTGTAATCTTCAACTTAGGGAAACGCTCCTGCATTGCACGGCAAAGCATTGCCATGGGGTTTGTATAGTTTAGGAAAACTGCATCGGGGCAATACTTTTCGATATCCTTGCAGATATCAAGCATTACGGGAATTGTACGCAATGCACGGAAAATTCCTGCCGGTCCGCGGGTATCGCCTACATTGATGTCTATACCATATTTTTTGGGAATGGTAATGTCGTACTTCCAAACCTCAACGTCGCCGGCTAAAATGGTACATAACACACCGTCCGCATCTTTCAAAGCTTCAACACGGTCTGTTGTAGCAGAAACGGTTGCAGGATAGTTTCCTGCTGCAATAATCTTCTGAACACCCTTGTAAATGGCATCAAGACGTTCGGGGTCAATATCCATCAGAGCTATATGTGCATCTGCAAAAGCAGGAAATGTGAGCAGATCGGTTACTAAACCACGAGTAAAACCGAAACTACCACCGCCAATAAAAGCAAACTTTTTCATTTATTTAATTCCTTTCTACTTTTTGTTACAAGTTTATAATATTTATTTTTGTGCAAAATGTAAATAGATTTTTGTCTTGAAAATATGGTATAATGTCGTATATTAAAAATTAATTATAGGTGAAATTATATGTTAATAACCCACGATAGAGATGTTTATTATACAAACACCAAGCAAAACAGTGACCTTATCCCGTATATAGCCGGACATGAACAATGCAAAAACAATCATAGCTGGGGGCCAGGTATAAGGGATTATCATCTTGTGCATTACATTCATAAAGGTAAAGGCATTTTCCATGCAGACGGTAGAGAATATCATCTAAAAGAAGGTCAGATGTTCTTCATATTCCCCGGCAATATTTCTTATTACGTTGCGGATGAGCTTGATCCGTGGGAATATTACTGGTTAGGTTTTGGAGGCGGAAGTGCGAATCAGCTTTTATGTCAGGTGGGTGTAACACAGCAAAACCCGATTTTCAACTGCATGAATAAACCACAAATGGTTCATTGCCTGCAATCCATGATACAAAATTATAACAACAACCCTTCTCATCTAATGCGTTTTACTGGGTTAATGTACACCTTTATATCCTATCTTATGGACGAATGTCTTGATAGCGTACCCTCATTGAGAAGTACAGACCAGTATTTTAATCGTGCAGCGGAATACATAGGACAAAATTACAGCCACTCTTTAACAGTGGAAGAAGTGGCTGACTTTGTAGGTATTGACAGAAAATATCTTTTTTTTATTTTTAAAAAGAACTGCAGTCTATCACCTAAGGATTATATTATTAAATTTCGAATGGATAAAGCCTGCGAGCTTATGGGAAACAAAGCTTTGTCCATCAGCACAATCGCCCATTCGGTCGGTTATAGTGACGCATTGCTATTCTCAAAAATGTTTAAAAAAAGTCTTGGTAAATCTCCTACAGATTATCGAAAAGCAAACACACAATTTTCCGAAAAAACCATTGGTGTTTATCTGTCTAAAGATGAGGGATGCTGTTAGATAAGAATTAATCTGTATTAAATGATTTGCAATTATTTTTTTCAATCCGCTCGAATAATATCTCAGGTTCGGGTATTATATAACCATCATTAATATTATGTGGTTTCCATTCACCTTTTATATTAAACCAATTGCATATTTTTCTTGACGAGAATGGTAAAAACGGTGTTAATAATACTGCAAGATTAACGATTACCTGTACGCAATTATATAGTGTGTTTTCACAAGATTGGGCATCAGTATTTCGTGTTATCCAAGGCTTTTCTGTGTCAAAATACTATTGCCATATCTGACAAACTCAAAGATTTCATCAAGTGCATCTTTAAAGTTTGTTTGTTCAATTTTTTTATCTACACTTAAATACAACTCTGTAATGTGTTTTTCAATATTATTATCAAATTTTCCTTTTGGTATTGTTTTGTTAAAATATCTGGATATAAACGCAAGATTTCGATTTACAAAATTACCGTAAGCTCCTAGTAATTCTCCATTGTGGCTCTTAAAATATTCTTTCCAGGAAAAATCTGCGTCTCTTTTTTCTGGTCCGTTTGCTATAAAGAAATATCGTAATGAATCAGGATTATATTTATCAATTATATCCTTTATCCAAATAGCCCAATTATTACTGGTAGATATTTTTTTACCGTCAAGTGTCATGTGTTCACTTGATACGATAACATCAGGTAATCGCCAGCCACTGCCATTCGCCCATAAAAGTGTGGGTAAAATAATCGTATGAAATGGAATGTTATCCTTACCGTGAACATAATAATGCTTAGAATTTTCACCCCAGAGTTCCTTAAAACTCGTACCCCTCTCCTCGGAAACTTGCTTACTTGCTGATAAATACCCCAAAACATTCTCTGCCCATATATAAATTTTCTTATCTTCATACCCTGCTTTTGGTACGTCTATTCCCCATTCAAGATCCCGTGTAATAGCTCTGTCACGCAATCCCTCTTTGATATATCGATTTGAGAAAGCTAAAGCATTCTTTCTCCAATTCAAGTGAGAATCTAAAAAACTTTTTAAACTATCTTCAAGTTGAGTAATAGCGATATACAAGTGTTTAGATTCTTTAAAAATAGGTGAATGATCGCAAATTGAACATGCTGGCTCGATTAAGTTCTCGGCTTCAAACACACTGTTACAAGCATCGCATTGATCACCTCGTGCTTTTTCTCCGCAGATCGGACACTTTCCGACCACTAATCTATCCACCAAAACTTTTTTACATACTTCGCAATACACTTGTGGTGAATTTTTCTCATAAATATATTTACTTTCATACATTTTTCTATGAAATTCTATGATAAACTCTTTGTGTTCGGCTGATGATGTTTTTCCATATAGGTCATAACTGAATCCAAGTTTAAAAAAACATTCGCTAAATTCCTCGTGATAAAAGTCACTCACTTCCTGGGGCGATCTTTTTTCTTGTTTTGCTCGTATTGATACTGGTGTTCCATGACAATCACTGCCAGAAACGAAATAAACATCATCGCCTTTTGCACGATGATATCGTGCGATAACATCTGCTGGTAATAACGATGCTAGATGTCCGATATGCAGTGAGCCATTTGCATATGGCCATGCACTTCCAATTAATATTTTCATAAATTAAACCATTCCTTTCATAAATGATAACCAAGAAGCAAAATGAATAAAAAATAATCCTCCTCTCCGAAAAAATTACTTTTCCGGGGACGAGAACGTCTTGTATGCAAGTCATTACGACATTGCGAACTTATCCGCTTCGTGTTACCACCCCAAATTTATCTGTTTCTCACGAAACAGACCTTTTTAGCTACGGATAAGAAATGGTTTATCGATAGCATATCACTATGACGGGTGAACCCGTCGCAGTCTAAAACAATAAAATATTTATCTTTATTGTTTTCGGTGCGAAGCTCCAAGACCATGTTCGGCAATATCTATAGTTTGCGTACAAACTCATTACCCATTCTCAGCAACTGGGTTCTCTGTAAAATTTTCTATTGCTTACTCTTCTCTTCAACGCTTTTGTTTGTTCAGTGTTAATACAATATATCACTTTTTATATTATATGTCAATACTCGAATTTTTTATAAAATTTCACTTTACCTATATTTAACTTTAATATTCTTTTAGACTTTACAAAACTCCTCTATTATATGCTTATACGATAAATAATCGTGTTAAAAAAGTTAATAATATAAAAAAGGAGTATAGGAAATGAAAAAAACAATTTCGATGATTATCACAGGGATTTTACTTTTAGCAACAATGGCAGGATGTTCAGGAAGCGGATTTGATCCTAAGAATGACATTACAGTTATTTCACGTGAAGAGGGTTCTGGAACAAGAGGTGCATTTATTGAGCTGTTCGGTATTGAAGAAAAAGATCAAAGCGGAAAAAAGGTTGATAAAACAATCTCAACAGCAGATATCAACAACAGCACCGGCATAGTATTAACAAGTACCTCGGGCAATAAAAATGCAATTGGTTATATATCGTTAGGTTCATTAAACGATACAGTTAAAGCAGTTAAAATCGATGGTGTTGAAGCAACTGTTGCTAATGTTAAAAACGGTACTTACAAAATTTCCAGACCATTCAATATTGCAACAAAAGGCGATGTTTCTGAAGTAACACAGGATTTCATAAACTTTATTCTTTCCGCAGACGGTCAGGCAGTTGTTGAGGAAAAAGGATATATTATGGTTTCAACCGCAGCAGCTTATTCAGGTACAAAGCCATCTGGAAAAGTCGTGGTTGCAGGTTCTTCATCGGTATCTCCTGTAATGGAAAAATTAGCAGAAGCATATAAAAAGATTAACACTAACGCTACCATAGAAATACAACAAAGCGATTCTACAACAGGTATGAACAGTGCGAAGGATGGAATTTGCGATATCGGTATGGCTTCCCGCGAGTTAAAAGACAGTGAAACCGAAGCAGGTTTAACCGCAACTGTAATAGCTTTAGACGGTATTGCAGTTATCGTTAATAAAGATAACACGGTAGAAAATCTGACAGTTGAGCAAGTTAAAAATATATATACAGGCTCAAGCACCAAATGGTCGGACGTAATAGAATAAGTTTGAACGTACAAAAAAGTCACTTGCCAGTCGGATAGCACGACTGGCATCTGCGCTATTAAATTTAATATACAATTATGTGTGTCCGCACTGGACTTATGGAGTTTAAATGAAAAAATATAAAGAAAACTTAATGCGAATTGTATTTTTGATTTCAGCTTGTATATCAATTCTGGCTGTTGCATTAATATGTATTTTCTTATTCGCAAATGGCATTCCTGCAATGAGTAAGATAGGATTTTTTAAGTTTTTATCAGGAACAACATGGAATCCGACAGCCGATGTTTTCGGAATATTCCCTATGATTCTCGGAAGTATTTATGTTACAGCAGGAGCAATTCTGATTGGTGTTCCAATCGGAATTTTAACAGCAATATTTATGGCTCATTTCTGTCCAAAATGGATGTATAAGATTTTAAAACCTTTTATTAATTTACTTGCCGGTATTCCGTCGGTTGTATATGGTTTTTTTGGACTTATGGTAATTGTTCCGACAATCCGCAATATGTTCGGAGGAAGTGGTTCAAGTATGCTTGCAGCTTCGATTGTACTTGGAATAATGATATTACCTACTATAATCGGTGTGTCGGAAGCTTCATTAAAAGCGGTTCCGATAAGTTATTATGAAGGCTCACTCGCACTCGGAGCAAGCCACGAACGAAGTGTGTTCTTTTCTGTTTTACCTGCAGCAAAATCCGGTATATCAGCAAGTGTGATACTTGGTATTGGCAGAGCAATCGGCGAGACAATGGCGGTAATAATGGTTGCCGGAAATCAGGCTATTATTCCGAACGGAATACTTAAAGGACTTCGTACACTAACAGCTAACATAGTTATGGAAATGGGTTATGCAGCAGATTTACATCGTGAAGCTTTGATTGCTACGGGTGTAGTCTTATTTGTATTTATTTTAATCATTAATCTTACATTCTCTTTAATTAAAAGGAGGATGCAAAATTGAAAAAGCCAAATTTACAATCAATTTTTCTTAGATCAATAGTTTATCTGGCAATTTTACTTACTGTATCAACTCTTCTTTTAATTATAGGATATATTTTAATAAAAGGAATACCCCATATAACGCTGGATTTATTCAGCTTAGAATACACAAGTGAGAATGTTTCCTTGTTTCCTGCAATGATTAATACTGTTACGATGACTGTTTTATCATTATTAATAGCTGCACCACTTGGCATTTTTTCTGCAATATATCTTGTTGAATATGCAAAAAGAGGAAACAAGTTGGTTTCTGTTATTCGTACAACGGCTGAAACATTATCGGGCATTCCTTCAATTGTTTATGGTCTGTTTGGTTATTTACTGTTTGTTGCTGCACTTGGATGGGGCTATTCACTCCTTGCAGGTGCTTTTACGCTTTCGATTATGATTTTGCCGTTAATTATCCGAACAACCGAAGAGGCATTGAAATCAATACCCGATGCATATCGCGAGGGCAGCTTCGGGCTTGGAGCAGGTAAATTACGTACTGTGTTCAGAATAGTATTGCCGTCAGCAGTTCCTGGAATATTAGCTGGTATAGTATTGTCTGTAGGCAGAATTGTCGGCGAAACTGCTGCACTAATTTATACAGCAGGTACGGTAGCGCAAATTCCTGATAACCTGATGTCGAGCGGTAGAACATTGTCAATACATTTGTATGCATTATGGGTAGAAGGCTTAAATGCTAATCAAGCATATGCAACAGCAGTTGTACTTCTTGTTATAGTAATTTTTTTAAATGCGTTCTCGGCATATATTGCAAAATGGATTTCGAAAGGAAAAACACATGGATAAGTTTAATATAGAAAAATTGAACCTTTATTACGGCAATTTTCAAGCTTTAAAGGATGTATATTTGAACATACCTACTAATGAAATAACAGCTTTTATCGGACCGTCAGGATGCGGAAAGTCAACGCTTTTAAAGACCTTAAACCGCATGAACGACTTAATAGAAGATTGTAAAATAGATGGTAAGGTGTTGCTTGACGGTCAGGATGTTTACGGTAATATGGATACGAGTTTACTCCGAAAACGTGTAGGTATGGTTTTTCAAAAACCAAACCCTTTTCCGATGAGTGTTTATGAAAACATAGCATACGGTCCTAAGACACACGGTATAAAGAATAAAGCAAGGTTAGATGATATTGTAGAGCGTTCTCTTACAGATGCTGCAATATGGGGAGAATTAAAAGATCGTCTTAAAAAAAGTGCATTAGGGCTTTCAGGCGGTCAGCAGCAGCGTCTTTGCATAGCTAGAGCATTGGCGGTTGGGCCGGAAGTGTTGCTTATGGATGAACCCACAAGTGCTCTTGACCCTATTTCAACAAGTAAGATAGAAGATCTTGCAATTGAATTGAAAAATAAGTATACTATAGTTATCGTTACTCATAATATGCAACAAGCAACTCGAATTTCTGATAAAACAGCATTCTTTTTACTCGGTGATGTTATAGAATACGGAAAAACCGAAGAAATGTTCTCTAACCCGCAAGATAAACGTACCGAGGATTATATTACAGGAAGGTTTGGCTAAAAAAAGTTAAATTCAAGGAAAACAAAACAGTTAAAAATTCCTAATTATACTCCGCTATAACCATAATGCCAACGAATAATGGTTATATATCTACCTTTATAATATTTATTTTATTGTCGTTGGAGAAACGGGACTTTTTATGAGAAATAAATTTGATTTACAGCTTGAAGAATTGAACAACGACTTGATTTCTATGGGTGCTCTTTGTGAAACAGCAATAGCAAATGCAGTAAAAGCATTGAATAACAATGATATGATTCTTGCTGAAAAAGCTATAATAACCGAAAAAGAAATTGACCAAAAAGAAAAAGATATAGAAACTCTTTGTCTTAAACTGCTTTTACAACAGCAGCCTGTGGCAAAAGATCTACGCCTGATTTCGTCTGCTCTTAAAATGATTACCGATATGGAGCGAATTGGTGATCAGGCAGCTGATATAGCAGAAATTGTTACTTTTATAGACCTTTCTGAGAGTAAAAATAACGTGCATATATCTGATATGGCGGAAGCTACCAGAAAAATGGTTACCGAGAGTATTGATGCGTTTGTAAAGCGTGATTTGGGTCTTGCACATAGTGTTATTGGTTATGATGATGTTGTCGATAATTTATTCACAACAATAAAAAAGGATTTAATAGAATTAATAGCAAGCGATATTAAATATGGAGAACAGGCACTTGACATTCTTATGATTGCAAAATATCTTGAGCGTATTGGCGACCATGCTGTAAACATTGCAGAGTGGGTTGTTTTTGCAATAACCGGTACGCATAAAGAATAATAATACCCTATTAGAAAGGTATGTAAAAAGTTTAAAAGATAAATCTTTCAAACTACGGTTTTGTTCCTTTGACTTCTTTGAGAAGTCAATCCTGCTTCGCAGGAACGACACAATCGCAAAACGCAGCCTTTAGATGTGTTTGTTACTATCGGCGGTTTACACTAGCCGAGGAAAGGCATGGTCATAAATATGATTTACTGTGTTGAAGATGACAGAAGTATAAGAGAGCTTGTTGTTTACACCTTGCAGAACACCGGTTATTCAACTGCCGGATTTGAGAAAGGTGCCGAACTTTTTATCGCAATACGCGCTCAGATGCCAGAGCTTATTCTGCTTGATATTATGCTGCCCGATTTGGATGGAATCGGTATATTAAAACGCCTTCGTTCAGATGCTTCAACTAAAAAAATACCTGTCATAATGCTTACCGCCAAAGGAACGGAATATGACAAAATTATCGGTCTGGATAGCGGTGCGGATGATTATATCACAAAGCCATTCGGTATGATGGAATTGATTTCACGCATTAAAGCTGTTTTAAGACGAACCAACAGCAATAATGATGAAATCGAATATTCTTTTGGCAAAGTAAAAATAAATACAAAAGCCCACAGTATTCTGGTAGATGGTGTTTCGGTAGAACTCACCTTAAAAGAGTTTGAACTTTTACATTTAATGATGAAGAATGCAGGAATTGTTTTAACCCGTGATATGCTACTGGAGAATATCTGGGGTTATAACTTTGATGGTGAAACGAGAACGATAGATGTACATATCCGTACTCTGCGGACAAAATTGGGAAGCGGCGGCGATATAATAGAAACTGTACGTGGCGTAGGGTACCGTATTGGAGATTAGTTTGAAAAATTTCATTTTTCAAACACGGTTTTGTGCCTTTACTGCAAGAGGTGCATGTAATTAACTTGCCGTTTACGGCAAGATGCTATTACCGGAACGGCACAATTCTAATGTATGAAAGTGTAACTTTCATACATTGCTGTTAGCGTGAACGCTACGGAAAGGTTTGAATATCTATATGAAAAAACGAATTTTCTGGAGCATAATGCTCTCCTCACTCTTAATCTTCTTTATTACTTCTGTACTTATTATAACTGCATTGTATAATGATTTTAAAGAGGAAAGAAAGCAGGAGCTTGAGATTGAATGCAATTATATTGCTACTGCACTTACCGATATGGATATAAATTATCTTTTAAATATCGGTCGTGATACACCTGATCGAATTACCTTGATATCCTCTGACGGAACTGTTTTATACGATAGTGCTGCAGATATAAAAAAACTTGAGAACCATCTTAACCGTCCCGAAATAGCTGCCGCTATTAAAAACGGAAGCGGTGAAGCTACACGCCTTTCGGACACACTCGGAGAAAGCACATATTATTATGCCAAATTGTTGGAGAATGGTAACATTCTACGTCTTTCAACGACAATAAAAAACATTTTCGGTGTTATAGACAGAGCGGCTTTTCTTATTACACTTATTATACTTCTTGCTATTATAACAGCAATAGTTTCAGCACGTATTCTGACGAAAACAATTATCGCACCGATTAACAAGTTAAATCTTGACGCTCCCCTGACCAACAGCACCTATGATGAGTTATCTCCCCTGCTTTTAAGAATGGATAAGCAAAATAAAAAAATCTCCGAACAGTTCGGAGAGCTGGAAGCAAAACAGGCTGAGTTTAATACGATTACAGAAAACATGAACGAAGCTATTGTTATTTTTGGTGAAAACAAGCATATCCTTTTCGCAAATAAGAGTGCAAAAAAGCTTTTCGGTTATAGTAAAGCTGTAAATTATCTGGAGTTATGCAGAGATGCAGGTTATATACAAACGGTTGAAGCTGCTTTCGTAGGTAAATCTTCAAGTGATAAAATTAATAAAAACGGTAGAATATATCAATTATCGGTTAATCCTGTAAAAGGTAACATGAATTATGCTGCCGTTTTATTTGCTGTCGATATAACAGAAAAAGAACAAAGCGAAAAAATGCGTCGTGAATTTTCTGCAAATGTATCACATGAGTTAAAAACACCGTTGACATCAATTATCGGGTATGCGGAAATTATTCAGAACGGGATCGCAAAAAAAGAGGATTACCCACGCTTTGCTGAGCAGATTTTTTCCGAATCAAAAAGACTTTTATACTTAATTGAAGACATAATTAAACTTTCACGACTTGACGAAGAAGGTTTAAAAAAGGAATTTGTACCAGTTGATTTATATTTATTGTCCGAAAATGTAATAACCGAGCTTAATGACAAAGCTAAATCACGTAATGTTTCGGTTTCACTTGAAGGAAAATCAAATATTGTAAACGGCATTGAACGCACCTTGCACGAGATAATTTTTAACCTATGTGATAATGCTCTAATCTATAATAAAGATGGCGGAAGTGTAATAATTAGAATAGAAAAAATCGAGGGACGAGTTATATTATCGGTAATAGATACAGGTATCGGAATATCACTCGAGCATCAAAACCGTATATTCGAGCGTTTTTATCGTGTTGATAAAAGTCGTTCTAAAGAAACAGGCGGTACGGGTCTCGGTTTGTCAATTGTAAAACATGGTGCAATGCTCCATAATGCGGATATAAAACTCGAGAGTGCTCTTGGAAAAGGAACTACAATAAAAATAAAATTTAAAGAGGTTATTTGATATGAATTTAAAAAACAAACCAAAAGTAGCATTTATTTGTGTACATAACTCTTGCCGTTCCCAGATTGCAGAAGCATTGGGTAAACATTATGTAGGTGATGTTTTCGAAAGTTATAGTGCAGGAACAGAAACAAAACCACAAATAAACAGAGATGCGGTTCGTCTTATAAAACAGCTTTACGGCATTGACATGGAGAAAACACAACACTCAAAATTACTTACCGATATACCTCCTGTTGATGTCGTCATTACTATGGGCTGCAACGTTACCTGCCCTTTTTTACCAAGCAGATACAGAGAGGACTGGGGACTTGAAGATCCGACAGGAAAAAGCGATGAGGAGTTTATAATTGTTATAAATAAAATTGAACAAAAAATAAAAGAACTGAGTGAAAGAATTAAATATTTGTAATATTGTTTTTAGTGACATAAATATGCAGAACATTTTTGAAGAAGTTAAACTTTATTAGGATTCTGAAATCCTCTTCGCCTGCGGCTCGAAACTTTAATATAATGTTTACATTTTTCAAAACACCAAACGGATTGTTAAACAGTTGAATACATAAAAGCAAATCCGGATTTTGTTTTTACAAGTGGAAGTAATGATTTTTAATAAGCAATAAAATAATTGTTCGCAAATCAAATGCAGGGAATATCTATTGCAGATCGCCAATGGTAACGAAATAGCGCTAGAAAATCTGTATAATGGTATAAGCTATTCGCTTATTCTTTTGCAATGTCGTATTGCAAAAATAAAGAAACAGCAGAAGATATCGTGTAGGACACTTTTGTGAAAATAATTACTAGCATTGATCGCTAAGTATCAGTATAATTTTGAGGATCTTCTGTATACCAGCTATTTGAAGAAGCATTTATGCTTATTTGTGTTGTATTTAAAATGTTTCGGTTTCTTTTAATGACTGCGATGTAACCGGCTCATAAAATTCGCTTCCAATAACAAACGTCTCAATGCCCGTTTCTAAATTATAACGGTACGAAAATCTTTCTGTTTCAATGGAAGCAGAAGTGTAGGCGGAATTTTCATATCAATAACAGGAGTGGTAATGGGAATAACAGTATCATATATATGTGATAAAGTTTCAACACCAGCCCGACCTTCTTCATTGATAACTCTGTCGATATCTTTCTTGGTTATTGAATCAGCAATGCCACTATCAGACTGATTGAGTTTATTGATAATTTGTTGTACTTCTAATGATATTGTATCATTTTTTTCTAAAGCTAATGTAGATGAAAATCTAGAAACATATAGTGTAATTATTATGGCTGAAATTAAAACTTGACTAACTTAATACGCATTTTTAACTTCCTTTCTTATCTTAAACTTGATTGCCTGAAATAACGAATTGCCTAAATTTATTTTTAATATACAAAATTCTACCTCCCTTTATAATATATATAATTTATATTACACCAGTTAATTTTAATAATATTTTAACTAGATGTGTAAAAACGAAGTTATCATATCTTAAATGTTTTATCTTAGCATGTCGTCAAGGTGTCGTCAGATATTAAAATAGGGATGGCATTTTCGATGCGAGAAATGATCGCAGGAATATTTTGCTGTTACTATTTATTTAAGAGTTTGTCAAATATATTCTCGTTTTTGTTTTACAGCAAAAAACTCCTATATTTGTATTTAATACAAATATAGGAGTTTTTGTTGGCGCCTTTTGTAGGGCTCGAACCTACGACCCTGCGGTTAACAGCCGCATGCTCTGCCAACTGAGCTAAAAAGGCATCTCCTCTTTCGAGGAGTGTCAGCATTGACCTATTTTCCCGGGTCGTTACCAACCAAGTATTTTCGGCACGAGCGAGCTTAACTACCGTGTTCGGAATGGGAAC
>Ga0209417_1004229_pt1 | contig 17475 bp, 14 predicted proteins | sample RifGroF2_FD_184002 | JGI IMG/M metagenome (GOLD analysis project Ga0209417, IMG submission 184002) | Groundwater microbial communities from Rifle, Colorado, USA - Groundwater F2 (SPAdes) (version 2) | ecosystem: Environmental > Aquatic > Deep subsurface > Groundwater | place: Rifle, Colorado... | reverse complement strand
ACTTCGGCGATATGTTCCAGCTGAATTTCATCTTCCGCCAGGGCGCCCCGGAAACCGGCGAGTATTTCCCTGTAGATGAATTTATCAGTAGGGCCCGAGAGTATTCCTATGTTCTTGTGTCCGAGGCTGGCGAGATGACGTCCTGCGGCGCGTCCTACGGAGCGGAGGTCCATTCTTGCGGCGAGTGCCGGTATGTCGAATTCAAGATTTGTGACAGCATAAGGTATCCCGTTTTTTTCGAGGGGTGCGATGAATTTGTCATAATCGCTGCAATCCGAATATATCAGGCCTTGTATTTCCCCGGCGGCATAACGTGAAATCGCTTCCTGAACGACTTCTTCATCTCTGGTGAAGGAAATCACTGCCTCAGCGTGCAGTTTCGAGGCTCCGCGGCATATTCCGAGGAGTACTCCTACTCCTTCGTTTGCCCTGCCGAGAGGGGCTATGCCCGACATAAAAACGATAAAACGTTTCAATCCTTTCCGTTCGACGGTTTCCGCGACATATGCGCCTCTGCCGGGATTGATGCGAATCAGGTTTTCTTCCTGGAGCTGTTTGAGTATGCTTCTGACGGTACCTCTGCTTACGTCCAGAATTTCTGTCAGCTTACGTTCGGAAGGCAGAAATATTCCCGCCCGGTATTTACCGGAAACTATATCGTTGCGCAATACGTTTACCGCTTCGTCCGAACGAAATCTGCGTGATTTGACCATGAAGTTACCGCCTTTGTTTACCACTGGTCTGAAAATAACCGCTTTAGGTAATTTGTCAAGTCTTCAGGTTCATTTTCCGGTGCAGATATGGATTGTATCCAAAAAATTCTTATTCCCGCAATTGAGCTGAAACTTAAAAACAGCTTCTCAGCATCAGTAAATACATTGTGCAAAATAAAAATATAATCTTGCTATTCCCGATTCGTAATGTTAAAGTAACAAATCCAGTGAATCGGAAAATGGTGTAGCGGAGAAGCAACTGTTCAAGAAATAGCCGGACAGATAAGTCGGCAAAAAAGGGATTGTTCAAACTCTGCCGGATATCTCTAAGATGCCTTAAAAAACCTGGAAGTTTAGGACTCAGCTCCCATATTGTGAATCGGATAAGATGAGTTAAGGCGCTCAGGTCTCCACGTTGAGACATGACCAGTTTTGGCATTTAAAAGACGACCATATGATTGAATGTGAAAATAGGGGCCTGCTTATAAAATAAGGATTGCATGGTGGGCATTCTTAATAAAAATGAAATAGAATCTATCCTTGAAGCTATCGAAAGAGATTGGATAGATAAATTGGGAAATACGCCTGATGGCAAGGCTAAAAAAGATGGACGTGACCTTGTAAACAAGGTATTGGATACTCTGCATTCAGAACCTTTTCCGGTTTATGTGAAACTCGGTGAAGCCAGAATATGCGGCGAGGAACTGACAAAGCTCCAGCCGGGAGACATAATAATACTGGATGATGAAGAATTAAAAGACATCGCCGCGCTTTCTGTTTCCGGCAAACCTGTCCCTCTCGGGCGTATCGACAATCATGTGCAGCACGGACACATCGACAAGATAAAAGACCAGGTGAGTGTAAAACTTAAGAAAAATAAAACTCTCAGAAATAATAATATTGGCCCTGACTTTGTGATTTAAGATTTGCTGTTCCTTACAAGCCCCCTCTCTAATTACTATATATCCTGAAGATTTCCCGTTCTTCTGAATGTCGTTATAAGTTTCAGTTTCAGTAATTCAAAAAACTTTATGATTTTTTTATCAAGCTGAGGCATAATATATTCCAGCGGGCTTCTCCGGGCCAGGTAAATAATCAGAATTGTAATGAACAGAAAAAAACAGCCGGCGGAAATGTTCTGCCACGAAGCGAAAGCCCATGAGTATTTTGTTTCGAGTATAAAGCCGCTGAAAGGCCATAAATAATGAATTCCCCAGCATTCGCCGGAGCCGAAAACATCCATGAGTATATGGAGATGCAGAAGCAGAAAGTAGATAAAAAAAGTTTTAACCCTGTTTAGTGAAAAATATGCAAGCGCAGCAGAACATATAAGCGTCCACAATATCCCGTGAGCAATAACATGGTGATAATTCCAATAAAAATCACGGTTTATTAAAATGCCCAGACCGTCAAGATCAGGCAAGGCCGCCGCTATCATACATAAAAATCGTTCGCGTGCGTTAAGCTTGAAAATATTGCCGATGCACCAACCGGATAATATGTGCGTTTGAATATGCATGAATTAATTTCTGAATAGACTGTTTTCTACTGCTGCCAGCACTGGTATATTTTGGGGATCAGGTACTTCAGGACGGAAGCGGTGGGAACGGCGAAAATCATTCCGGCAAGGCCGCCGAAAAGACCGCCCAGCAATACTACCGTTATTGTTTCCAGAGTGCTCAGGCCAAGCGCTCCGCCGACAAATTTAGGATAGAGGAAAAGCTGATCAAGTATGCCCGTAACCAGAAAATACGTTATCACCGCTATCAATACAGTCAGCATACTGGCCCCTCCGGCAAAACAGACTGTCACCGTCAGCAACGCACTTGAAACAGGACCTATGAAAGGAAGCAGTATCGTGCAGCCCGCTATAAAACCCAATATCGGCGCGTAAGGAACTCCTATGATGATGAAACATGTTATATAGATAAAGCTTTCAGTAAGTATTATGGTCATATAGCCCTTTACCCAGGCTTTCAGTTTTCCGAAAACAGTGTCCAGAATTATTCTGGCTTCTTCCCGGGTCTCGATACTCGTATTCGGCATCCAGCCACTTCCGAAAATACTTTTGACAAGATATTCGCCGGGCTCCTGTATCTTTGTCCCCAGCGAATTGAAAAAGGCCAGTTTCTGAAGAAAAAGTGAAAAGAAAAACACCGTCAGGATTATATTCAGAAGAAAATAAAAAACATTGCTCACGAAACCCGCCGTATAGGAGAAAACCCCTCCCGATTTATTTATGAGCGTCGATAAAATTAGTTCCCTGTTCTTCTCGTCTTTTATGTAGCCCTTTACATTTTCAACGCCCTTTTTGAACCATGTCAGTTTTTCAAGTTCCGGTCTTAATGATTCCACTTTTCTGACGCTTGCCATGAAAAGAGATTTCATATATTCCCCATTCATTTTCATCTGTCCTGAACTCTGTTCGCCGTTCTCCTTTTCCGTCGAAACGTTTTGCTCGGTTATTACGCTCCTGTCAGCCCAGTCTTTGACCGAAGAACCTATTTCCGTAACATAAGAGAGTGAAAAAGACGTTACGAGAAATATTAAAAGCAGTATTATCAGGAAAAACGTAAACACCGTCGCTGCCGAGGACTTCATCACAAGCTTTTCCTTTTCCGCCCGGAGTATGTCTTCAGAGGAAGTTTTTCCAGAAGCTTCATTTCCGAAAGCTTCTTTCATTTTCCCGGGGATTCCGGAGAGCGGTCTCAATATGTAGGAAAAAAGGTTTCCGGCGGATATCACAAGCCGATTTGAAAAGAAATTCTTTTCATACCACTTCTCAAGAGGAAGGAAAAAATACGCCAGCACAAGCCCGAAAAGCACCGATTTCAGGAATGTCGCCGTAAGGACGAATATGACAATCACTATCAGGGCCATGACAACGCCCGCGCCTGATCTCAATATTTTTTCACGTTTTTCTTTTTCCTGAACAAAGCTGTTTTCTATTTCCTTAAAAAGTTCGCGGGGGACTTTGAGCTTTTCAGAAATGTTTTCTATGACTTTTCTCTGTTTTTTAGAGTACTCGCCATCGCAATACGCAACGTCGATAAGAGCGGATAGTACTGAAAGTTTTTCTTTTTCGGAGAGCTTGGAAAGCCTTGAAGCGGATTTTTCTATGTCCGGGTCTTCCTTGTCTTCAAGTATCGAAATTATTTTTTCGGCTTCGACTTCGGAATATTTCTCGGAAAGATAGTTTTCAATCTCGGGTATTCTTTCTTTCTGCCTGCCATCGGCCCTGAGGACAACGGCAAGGAGAAAAAATATGTCTTTCGATATTTTTTCGGTTTTCAGGCCGTCATGATATTTGGGAATGTTCTCGGCAACAGAGGTTATAGAAGCCAAGGCCCTGTTTATTCTTCTGCTGAAGAAAGATTTAAGTGCCGAGAATCCCGCCGGCAGAATATTCTGCAGTCTCATTTTACCTCAACAATTTTCTTGCCTTTCACTACTTCCCCGCATATTTCAGCGGTAAACCCTGTCTCGCGGCATATTTTAAGCGCGGCTGAAGCTTTGTTTTCGGGAACAAACCAGACCATTCCTATGCCCATATTGAAAACCCTGTATGCCTCGACGCTGTTGATATTGCCTTCTTCAATCACCAGAGAAATAACAGGCGGCACAGGCAGAATATTCTTTTTAAATATCACGTTTACATTTTCAGGGAGTATCCTGGGTACGTTATCATAAAGCCCCCCTCCGGTTATATGTGCTATGCCGTGAATTGGTACTTTAGCGCTGAGTGCTTTGCTGATTGCGGGCCAGTAACAGGTATGCGGTTTGAGAAGGGCCTCTCCGATGCTTTCTCCGAGTTCGGCAAATTCATCATCTACGGTATAACGGCATTTTTCAAAAAGAATATGCCTTGCCAGACTGAAACCGTTAGTATGGAGCCCGTTTGACGCGAGACCTATCGCCACGTGTCCCGGTTTGATTTTCTGTCCCGTAATGAGCTTGTCCTTTTCTACCACCCCTGTTATAACTCCGACTATGTCGAAATCATCCCCGTACATGCCGGGCATTTCAGCGGTTTCACCGCCAAGGACAGCGCAATTGATTTTCTTACACGCATCCGCTATACCGAAAAGAACTTCCTCGTAAATGGGACTGCGCAGTTTGCCCGTTCCGAAATAGTCCAGAAAATACAGCGGCTCCGCACCCTGTACAGCAATATCGTTCACGCAATGATTTACTATGTCGTGTCCAAGACAATAAAATTCATTTGCCATTGTTGCCACCATAAGCTTGGTGCCGACACCGTCAATGCTGGAAACAAGAACGGGTTTGCGGTATTTTTTCAGGTCCATCTGGAAAAGACCTCCGAAACCGCCTATGGGGGAGAGCATTTCAGGCCTGCGCGCCGATTTGAATTTTTTCTTGACTTTGCTTAACAGCTTCTGGGCCATATCTATATCGACTCCGGCCTCTTTATATTTATTGCTTCTGACCGTTACTTTTTTCTTCACAATGAAAACTCCAAATGCTTTAATAAAAATTTTACCTTCAGGACACCCCTAAACAAAAAGCCGGAATCAGCTTTTTTCAAGCCCTTTTCGGATTAATCCGCCTATTTTTTCGACATGCCCCATCCGAAAGCGGTGATAAGAAGCAGCACCAGAATTATCGCACCCCATCTGATACCTGAAGAAGATATGCTGGGGCTTTCTTTGGGAGGCGTTATTTCTTCCATTTTAAAACCCTTAACCTGTTTTTCTCCGGTTTTTTTCTGTTGCGCTATAAACAATTCAATCTTCTTTCCCGAAACCTTTTCCACCGCCATCGAAAGACCTCCGAGATACTGGAACATATCATTTATATCGACAACCCCGTAAAGATTTGATGAACGCGAATGCACGGCATATTCGACATCTTTCAAATTTTTTTCCAGAAGCTTCCTCGGTATCAATCCCTACGAATATCTCAGGGGCGTGCTCTCAAAAATAAATACATACCCGCATGCCAAAGTTCACGAGCTACTACCCCATAACTGGAAAAAACTCCAAGTCCAGAAATAATTTCCATTACCAAGCATTTTGAAAACTTATCTGTCAACTATGTGTATTCGCCGGATGCTTACATTCTTCTTTTCCTTTCCGAGTGTTCCGTGTGTTCTGTGGTTTTTTCTTAAATTGGGCGCAGGCCTTTTAAAAAGGTCAGCATTATGTTTATTCGGAAGGGCATATTTTGCCATCTATGAGTTCCACTGTGCGGGTCGCTAGTTTTGCCACGTTTCTGTCATGGGTTACCATTATTATGGTGCTTGCGGAAGAGCTTCCGTGAAGCTTCTGGAATATCTCAAGAATCCCGGAACCGGTTTTTGAATCGAGGTTTCCCGTGGGTTCGTCGGCGAGAATGAACTCCGGGGAGTTTATAAGGGCCCTGGCGATGGCGGCGCGCTGCTGTTCGCCTCCCGAAAGCTCATTCGGCCTGTGCTTTATCCTGTGTCCGAGCCCCACGCTTTCAAGCAGTTCTCCGGCCCTGTCTTTCATCTTTTTTTCCCAACTACCGTTGAACATCGCGGGCAAGAGCACATTTTCCAGTACGGTAAGTTCGGGGAACATGTGATATGCCTGAAATATAAAACCTATTCTGGCGCATCTGAACTGGACAATCTTTCGTCTGCCGAATGAAGAATAATCGCGTCCATTATATGAAATGTTTCCACTGTCCGGTCTTTCCAGAGCGCCTATCAGATTCAAAAGAGTTGTTTTACCGCTTCCCGAAGCTCCGAGAAGGGCTATCCATTCGCCTTTTTCAACACTGAGATCAACGCCGGATATCACCGGAATAGTGGTTCTTCCTATTTTATAGGTCTTGTACAGGTTACTTGCTTTTATGAATTCGCTCATATTATTCATACCTCAACGCGCTTGCGGGGTCAAGCCTGGCGGCGCGCCACGCCGGTATTATTCCCCCTGTAGTACAGAGAATCACCGATATTATCCCTATGAAAAGCAGGTCATGCGTTACAATGTGCGCGGGAAGCTCATTGAAAAAATAAAACTCCTTCGGAAAAAGTTCCATTCCGGTAGTTCTGGAAATGGAATGCATTATGTTGTTTCTCCAGTATATCACGGAAATGCCGAGGGCGTTCCCGAAAACAGTTCCCAGCAGTCCCACGAAAAACCCCTGAAGGATGAAAACTCTCATGACAGAACCTGAAGAGGAGCCCAACGCCTTGAGAAGCCCTAGCATTCGGGTTTTCTGCACCACCACTGTTATAAGGGTGTTTGTAATGCTGAATGCCGCCACCAGCACTATGAATATGAGAAGGAAGAACATCATATTTTTTTCAACGGCCAGCACACCGAGGAGTTTTCTGTTGATTTGCTGCCATGACATTATAGCCTTTCCGGGCAGCGCGTCATGCAGGGCTTTCAAGGTATCATTCATGTCGAAAGGATCTTTTGTCCAGACGTAAACAGTTGAAGCCGAACCCCACGGCATTCCGAAAAGTTCATTGGCATCGTCTATGTTCGTAAATATGATATTCTTGTCAAAATCATATTTTCCGAAAGAGTATATGCCGCTGACTTTGAATTCTCCCGGCAGATACATATCCGCTTTCTCGTCTATTTCAATTTTTCCTTTTTCCTTGACTTTCACCATTTTTGCGAGCTTATTAGGGGCGTGAAGGAGTATTTTGTCCCCTACTATAAGGTTTAATTCCTGGGCAATTATGTCGCTGACGATGGCTTCATTTTTTTCGAGGGAAAACTTTCCGGCTTTCAGGTTTTCATCGATATTGAATTTTTTATTTACTTTCAGCGGGTCGATGCCGAGTACTCCCTTGGGAACAAATCTTTCATCTTTCTGTATCAGTACGGGCTTGTAAACTACGGGCATCGCGCTGGCACCGTTTTTTTCAACTACCGATATTACGGAGGCGGGGTCTTTGATAAACCCCATGTAATCGTATATCTGTATATGCGCCGTTGTTTCGAGGAGTTTTTCTTTCATCATGTCGGTGAAGCCGGTCATGACGGCGAGCACCACAATGAGTACCGCCACTCCGAGCGTTACCCCCGCAATGGAAATGCAGGTTATCACCGAGACGGCATTCCGCTTCGGTCTCAGGTAGCGCCATGCCAGAAATAATTCCGTTCTGATATTCATAAAATCCAGACTTTCCGAAGAAAATTAAAAGATTATAACTATACTGAATTTCCCGATTATTCAACTGTAAAAGTCAAATATTATTAAAAGCGCCGCAGTAGCGGAGCGATTAATATTCCACATTGGTTATGGGATCGACCAGTTTGAATTCTTCGAGATGAACGTTGGGCTCCGCTCTGAAACTCAAGTTTTTGCCGTACTTGCTTTCAAGTTCCATAAGAATTCCGGCGTCTTCATTTTTGAGTCTGGCAAGTATGGTCGGATGCATGATAATCCTGACGGAAATGCCTTCTTTTGAAGTGCTTCTTTTGAGGACTTCAAGAAGCCTGCGCTGGATTTCCACGCTCATGCTCATAGCGGACTTTACTCTGCCGCTTCCGTTGCAATAGGGGCACAAATCATAAACCGCGTCTTTAATGCTCTCATGTTCGCGCTGGCGTGTCATTTCCATCAGTCCGAGTTTGCTCAGGGGGAGGAGTTTTGTTTTGGCCTTGTCATCCTTTACGAGCCTGAGCATGGTCTTATAAACGTTATCCCTGTCCGATTGCGAGCGCATGTCTATGAAGTCTATAACGACCAGGCCGCCGACATTTCGCACTCTCAACTGGCGGGCCACTTCACGGGCGGCTTCCAGATTGGTGCCCAATATGACTTCAGGCTGGTCTTTTCCCTTGCGGCTTTTGCCTGAATTTACGTCAATCGCGACAAGCGCTTCCGTTTCGTCAATGCAGATATATCCTCCGCTTGGCAAAGGTACCTGACGATTGAATATCAAAGCGACCTGTTCGCTTATCCTGTAATGCTCAAATATATGCCTGGCCTTATTATAGACTGAAACTTTTTCCGCCACTTTTCTGCCGACAAATTTGGTAAGGAGGGCTTCCAGCGTTTTGTAAGCCTCATGATTGTCAACGACTATTTCATCTATGTCGTCAGTGAGAAAGTCCCGGACTGTCCGCTCAAGCAGGCTTGGCTCGCGGTAAACCAGCGATGGGATTACAGGATTTTCCAGATGCGCCTCAACGCTTTGCCACGCGTCCAGAAGCATATTCAGGTCTCTTTTGAAAAAGATACTTTTCCGTCCTTCGCCTACAGTTCTGCAAATCAGGCCCATGCTTTCAGGCATATCGAGTTCTGTCAGTATTTTGCGAAGCCTGTCGCGTTCCTTTCTGTCGTCTATTTTGGAAGAGAGCCCGAGATGTTCCGAATAAGGAAGCAGGACAAGGTAACGTCCGGGAAGCGTGATATTGGTAGTAACTCTGGGCCCCTTAGTGCCGATGGGGCCTTTGGTGACCTGTACGAGTATTTCAGATTTGGGCGGGAAAAGTTTGGGTATATCGTCTATGGTGATTTTCTTGCGTCTTCTTTTTATTTCGATTTCCTTGAGGTGTTCTGATTTTTTCCCCATTCCCAGAAGTTTCCGTATCCTCTCGGAGAAAGAACTTTTGACCTTTTTATGTGTGGAAAGGCCGGAGTCTTCGCGTTCAATTTTATCGACCATGTCGAAACTGGCGGGAAGCATATCCCAGAAATGGAGGAACGCGTTTTTTTCGCCTCCTATATCCACGAAAGCCGCCTGAAGGGACATTTCAAGGTTTACTATTTTCCCTAGATAGATTGAGCCTACAAGGGCATCATCATGAGGGCGTTCTATTTCATATTCTTCGAGGCATCCGTTTTTGAGCAGGGCGACCTTGGTTTCCAGTTTTTCGCAACTGATTATTATCTGTTTTTTATTAACTTCGTCATGTGTGTTATTCATCGGTATATTCCAATATGTTTGTTCGTCTTTAAGTTATTAATTTCGGTATTTACTTTTCCGGAAGGCAGGATATCACCGGTTGTAAAATGAGCGCCGCGTATGAATTCAGCGCCGGACATTTCTTTTTTTCCTTTCGGAATTACACTCAGGAGTTCCAGCGCGTCTTCACCGCAGGCCACTATCCAACCGTGTTTGTCGGCTTTCAATATCTCGCCGGGCCGGCTTTCCATTTCTTTACAAACGCGCGCGCGGCTTATTTTGATTTCAGTCTCCAGCCCGTGCTTGAGAACGGCAGGGAAAACAGCGCCGGGCCAGGGATAAAAAGCCCGGGACCGGGAATTGATTTCAACAGCTTTTTCAGACCATGTGAAACAAGCGTCTTTCCTGCTGATTTTCCCTGCGTATGAGGCCTTGCCGTCATCCTGTTTTATGGGAGAGAGAGCGCCTGAAGCGATTTTAAGCAGAACATCAGGAGCGTGTTTTCCCGCAAGCGACGCCAAAGCGTCTTCAAGCTCAGAGGCGCGTTCATTTTCCTTGATATGATATTCATAGCTGCAATATACCGGACCTGTATCAAGCCCCCTTTCCATTTTCATAAAGGAAACGCCTGTTTTTGAATCACCGTTCAGGAGTGCCGCCGCGATGGGGGACGCCCCCCTGTAAAACGGCAGCAGAGAGGCATGCGCGTTTACACAGGATACTGACGGGAGTTCCAGGAGTTTTTCCTTTAAGATTTGTCCGAAGGATATTACAAGCAGAATATCAGGTTTTAAATTTCCCAGATATTCGAGAAAAGTTTCAGAGTTGACGGAAGGCGGCTTATCCACTTTCAGATTCTGTTCAGACGCCCAGCGCCCGACATCAGTTGGAGTAAGGGTTTTGTGCCGTCCGGCGGGGCGGTCAGGCTGTGTGCCGATGCCGACCAGTTCAATGTCCGGGGTTCCGATAAGAGCATTCAGGCTGGGAATGCCTATGGAACCCGAACCCAGAAAGTATAGTTTCAAACAAGCTTTATTCAAGACTGTAATCTTCACCAATTCCAATGTTAATTTTTCAAAATGATGGAAAATATAGCAGGAAAGCCGTTCTTTTTCGAACAGTCAAACTAATATTATTGCCATTTATTTTAAATGCCGCCCGAAAAGACGCGGCAAATGTCATCCGCTTACCCGAGCGCCGAACACCACTGTTTGAAAAGACTTACATCTTTTTCCGTCTGACAGAAAACGTCTTCTGTGCCCAAATCTGAAAAACAGTGAGCTCCCTTATATTCGCTGTGTATTGAAACAGGGCCTTTGAAATTGATGCTCTTGAGTATCTGGAGGACTTCAGTCCAGGGGACATTGCCATCTGTCAGAGGGCAGATTTCGACGCTGTGACGGCGTCCGCCAGCATAACGGTGCTTGCCCTCTACCCAGTGGAAATCCTTTACCGCCAACATGATTATTCGGTCGGAAAGCAGGTCCATGCCCATTTTCCAGGCACAACTTCCGCCTTCTATCACTGCGTGGGCAGGATCGAAATAAGCGCCGATTGTCTGGGGAGGCACATTCTTTATCGCATGAAAAACATCCCATACGGAAGCGCCGAAAAAGTCGTTTGAATGATTGTGAAAGCCGCCCTGTATTCCGTATTCACCGTTCAAATCCGAAAGTTCCGCGATATTTTTTCTGACTTTTTTCCGAAGCTCCTTGAGTGTGCCGAAACCTTCATATTTAAAATACCCGAGCTTGTAATATTTAATTCCGAGCTTGGATGCTGTTTTGATTATTCTTTTAGAAGCTTCATCTGAGGCATCGGTTATATTGGTTGTTATCATTGCTATGGTTATGCCTTTTTTAAGAAGCATTTCCTGAAGCTTCGGAAGGTCATTTTTCACCTTGAGCGGATCAATAATTCCGCCGGGCCGGACGGTAAGGTCAACAGAGTAAATCCCCAGAGACTGGAGCTTCTCCGGGAGTTTTTCAATAGGATAATCCTCTACGCTTTTACTGAAAAGTGCCAAATTCAGATTATCTATAAACATTGTCTTCTCCTCATAAAAATGATTTTTTAAATGTAGCATTGCAAATAGTAAATGCCAAAAATATTATTTTCCACCTGGCATCCCAGAAGTTTCATCACAGTCGCGCCCAAAATTTTCAGAATCGTTTTCTGAAATTTTTTCAAGTATTTTTTTTGCGGCAGGAGTACCCTGTGCCGCGGCTTTTATCAGCCATTTCATAGCTTCGGCTTCATTTTTTGTAACGCCATGGCCTTTATAATAACAGATACCGAGACGGCATTCCGCAAGACCATTTTCTTTCATAGCGCCTTTCTTGTACCATTTAAAAGCTTCAGCATAATCCTGTTTAACCCCTTTCCCGTCATAATAAGAATCACCTATGCGTATTTGAGATTCAATATCTCCTTGTTCAGCAGCTTTTTTGAAGCACTTGAAGGCTTCCGCATAATTATATTTAGTTCCGATACCGTTATGATAACAATATCCGAGATATCTCTGGCCTTCCATATCATTTTTTTCAGCGGCTTTTTTGAAACATTTGAAGGCTTCCGCCGGATTTTTTTCAATCCCTTCTCCTTCAGAATAAGCCCATCCTAGATTTACTTGTGCTCTGACATTTCCCTGTTCAGCTGCTTTGCGATACCATTTTACTCCTTCCGTACGGTCTTGAGGAACATTAATCCCTTTGCAGTAAAAAGTGCCAAGAGTTACCTGGGCCTTCACATCGCCTCTTTCAGCGGCCTTTAGATACCATTTCATTGATTCATTCTGGTTTTTAGATGTTCCTTGTCCTTTTAAATAACACCATCCTAGGCAGGCTTCCGCCTGTACGTCTCCCTGTTCGGCAGCTTTTTTATACCATTTGAAAGCTTCGTCATAGTCCTGTTTTACGCCAGTACCGTTGTGATAACAATGTCCGAGATATCTTTGACCTTCCATATCACCTTTTTCGGCGGCCTTGCAGTACCATCTGAAGGCTTCCGCCGGATTTTTATCAATCCCTTTTCCTTCAGAATAAGCCCATCCCAGATTTACCTGGGCTCCGGCATTTCCCTTTTCAGCGGCTTTTTTATACCATTTTACTCCTTCAACACGATCTTGAGGGACATTAATCCCTTTGCAGTAAAAAGTGCCAAGCGTTACCTGAGCTGTCACGTCGCCATTTTCGGCAGCCTTGTGATACCACTTTACGGCTTCTGCAATATTCTTTGGAACACCCTCTCCTTTCCAATAACACCATCCCAGACAGGCTTCCGCCTGTTCATTCCCTTCTTTAGCGGCGGAGCTGTACCAGTAGAAGGCTTCATTGTAATCCTGCTTTACGCCAGTACCATTGTGATAACAATCTCCGAGATTTTTTTGAGCTTCCATGTTTTGACGTTCGGCGGCTTTGCGATACCATTTTACAGCTTCTTCATAATCCTGTTTAACACCAAGGCCGCTGTAATAACAGCGGCCGAGGCTGGTTTGCGCATCAGTATTGTCAGTATTCCATTTTTCAGCGGCTCTGCGATACCATTTTACGGCCTCTTCATAACTTTGTTTTACCCCTTGTCCATTCTCAAAACACCATCCCAGACAGGTTTCAGACAATACATCTCCCTTTTCGGCGGCTTTAAGAAACCACTTAGCGGCTTTTTCGTAATCTTGTTTAATACCTCTTCCCCGGGAATAAGCTCTGGCTACTTCGAATTCAGACTCAATGTCACCTTGTTCAGCGGCTTTGAGATACCATTCAAAAGCCTCTCTATAGTTTTTTTGTATGGCATACCCAATTTCATAAAACCATGCCAGTTTTTTTTGTGCGCAGAAAAGGCCTTCATCAGCCGCCCTGTAAAAATATACGAATGCCCGGGATTTACTTTCTCTGAAATGAATGCCTCTCGAAAGGCATTCCGCATATAAAAATTGCGCTTCCGGGATACCTCTATCGGCCAACTTTTTCCAGTTCAACGCTTCCTCGTCGGAAACTGAAAGAAGGAATTCTCTTTCTTTTTCAGGAGCGGCAAGAAAGTTTTCAAGTCTTTCATCGACGGATGGGAACTTTCCGAAAAGATATTTTTTCAAACTGCCGCAGCCATATGAAAAAATAACGGATGCGAGAAATAATAAGCTCAGTATTTTTAAGCATTTGTTCATGAGAGTTATTTCAGAATATATTAATAAGATAAATATATCAGTTTTTTTCACCGAGCATCAGCGCCAGTATTGCCTTCTGGACATGGAGCCTGTTTTCAGCCTCGTCAAAAACAATGGAGCGTTTTGATTCGAGAACATCATCTGTAATCTCTTCACCTCTGTGGGCGGGGAGACAATGAAGTATCCTTGTTTCCGGCCCTGCCGCTGAGAGCAGTTCCATATTAACCTGATAGGGCGTGAGCATTTTGACGCGTTTTTTCGCTTCTTCCTCGAAACCCATGCTGACCCACACATCAGTATATATGTAATCGGCCTGGGCAACGGCTTTTTTCGGATCAATTTCCCATACGGCGGAACCTGTGCCGAGGCTCTTTCCCATCAGGTCCTGCCTGGGTTTGAACTCTTCGGGGGCGCATATTGTCAATTCCATTCCGGCGAGCTTGGCGCCGAGGATAAGAGAATTTGCCATATTGCTTTGTCCGTCTCCCAGATACGCGATTTTGATGCCTTCGAGTTTTTCACTGAATTCATAAATGGTAAAAATATCGGCGAGGGTCTGGCATGGATGATACTCGTCAGTAAGCGCGTTTATAACAGGAATATGGGCGTATTTGGCAAATTCGACCACTTCCTCGTGCTTGTATGTGCGTATTATGACGGCATGCAGGTAACGGCTCAGGACGCGGGCGGTATCGGGTATGGTTTCGCCTCTGCCCACCTGAAGCTTGGATTCTTCGAGAAATATTGAAAATCCGCCGAGTTCACGTATTCCCACCTCAAAAGAGACCCTTGTCCGTGTGGATGACTTGGCAAAAATCATTCCTATGCTTTTGCCGTCAAGGGGTTTCTCCTTCCTTCCGATCTGGGAGCGCTTATAGACAGCCGCCAGTTTGATTATTTCATACAGGTCTTGCTTTGTTACTTCCTCTATGGTCAAAAGGTCCTGATGCATGATAATCTCCGAATAAAGAAAACGAATTTACTGTTTTTTTAGTCCGCTCAATGTTGTATCTATAATCTGAACGGCCGAATCGATTTCGGCGCTTGAGACATTCAGGGGAGGAAGAAGACGCAATACATTTTCTCCTGCTGAAAGAGCTATAAGCCCGGCGTCGCGCAGAAGGTTCAGTATGTTTTTCGCGGGGAATTCAAGAACGGCCCCGGCCATAAGGCCTCTTATGCGTATTTCAAGTATGCAGGAATGCTTGCTTTTAAGTTCTTCCAGTTTCTGTCTGAGGTAACGTCCCTGTTTAATGCAGTTGGCAAGGACTTTTTCCTTGTGCATGGTATCGATGACGGCGCATGCGGCGGCACAGGCCAGAGGAGAGCCGCCGAATGTGCTGGCATGAGTCCCCGCCGTAAACGTGCCGACAAATTCCCTGCGGACAATAAACGCCCCGATGGGATAACCGTTTCCAAGGGCTTTGGCGAGAGATAGAGCGTCGGGTTCAACACCGTATCCCTGATAAGCATAAAAATAACCTGTCCTGCCCATACCGCACTGTACTTCGTCAAACATAAGCAGTATGCCTTTTTCCGTACAGAACTGACGGACTGCCCTGAGATAATCGGGATGTGCCGGAATTATGCCGCCTTCTCCCTGAACGGGCTCAAGCATGATGGCGGCTGTTTTGTCGGTAACGGCATTCTTAATGGCGTTGATATCATTGAAAGGTACAAATTTAAAACCGGGCATATCGGGCCCGAAGCCTTCCCTGTATTTGCTCCGCCCGGTAGCCGCAAGTGTCGCCAATGTCCTGCCGTGAAAAGAATCTTCCATGGCGATTATTTCATTTTTTCCCTGCGAATTGCCCCATTTGCGCGCGAATTTTATCAGTCCTTCGTTGGCTTCCGCTCCGCTGTTGGAGAAAAAAACAGCTCCATCGAAACCGTGTTTTATAAGCTTTTCCGCAAGCGCAGGCTGATTTTCATTCATATAAAGATTTGAAATGTGGACGAGTTTTGCGGCCTGTTTGGAAATGGCTTCGACAAGCGCCGGATGGCAATGTCCCAGATTGCAGACGCTTATTCCAGCGCCGAAATCCATATAACGCTTTCCTTTGTCATCCCACAGGTAAGTGCCTTCGCCGCGCACAAAAAGTATATCCGGCAGATGCGTTGGCATCACATATTTCTTATACAATTCATAAATCTGTTCATGTTGCATAATCAAACCCTTTAAAAGTCTAAGAAAGAAACGATTAACCTATCATAAAATGCCTGAAAAACAAATTGTTTAGCGCCGTGTGTGAGTTTTTTATGAAAAATTAACAGTTTTTCATGCACGGGCACTTTTCCGACGCCACCGCCAAAAGTCTGTGGACGCAGGGAAAACGAATTAGCGGTTGTTTTTGCGGAGATATTTTTTCATGGGTTCACTCGTTTTAAGCGGCCATTTGGATTTCAAGAGGGCATAAGCGGCAAAGCCGGCTGGAGGATGGTGTTGTAAAAGCGGTTTTTGATGTGAGTCCGGGCTTCTTTTGTGTTTTGACAGTTTTTTTCTTATAAAACTTGGCCATTTGCATAATATTATGGACGGTCAAAATCGAATATATGCCATTATACACGGCAAGTTTTCCCCTGACGCCAAGCCGCCTCAGCGGAGTGAAGTGCTTCAGCCGCCCTGAGATTCGTAATGCCCGCGCAAGCTCCTTTTCGCGGAACAATTTCAGGTAGCGCTCCAGCGTGCGCGAACCAAAATTCAAATTATCCGGCTGAATTTTCAGCACGTACTGCACCTTCAGGTCATAAAGATATTTGTCTATGGTCTCTTCGTTTGTCCAGCCGAAATAATCCCTCAGCAAAATCAGGCCGCATACCGAATAATGCTCCTTCGTCGGACGACCGAAATCATACGAAAACGCTTCGCCCAGCTGTTCTACCGGCATCAGTTGTAGAATGGTGTATCATATCAACATAACCCTTTCATTGTAAAATAGATATGATATCACAACAAAGCGCAAAAAGCAAGACCTGAAACAAAGATAAATCGTTAATTATTAATAATTTACCTGTTGTTTCCTGCTTTTGGCGGTGGTGTCTATATTATTAGATTATTTTATTTCCACTTTTTCCTCGGTAAAATATAACTTTGGATTTATTCTATGTCATTTATAAATATACCCGTCGTAAACGAAATGTTAATCCAATGTGATTGCCAGGGAGTCAAAGTACCCTTGAAAAGCAGTTCCTTACATGTCTCATACAAAAACATCAGCAGAAAGACGGAAATAGTGGAAAGAGAAATAATCTTAACTCTGTTTTTCATTAATTATGTATACCCCTCATACTTGCGGATACGAAACCAAGTTTGGGGAGAAAAAATGGTGGCAAGGGCCAGAATTGAACTGGCGACACAAGGATTTTCAGTCCTCTGCTCTACCAACTGAGCTACCCCGCCACCTGGAAAAAACTTCCAAATTTGAGGAGTTTAATAGACGTTATAAAAGAAGTTATTCAAGCAAGTCCTTTAAAAAAAATAAAATTTCGTTTTAAGATGTCGTGGAGAACAGTATATTAGAAAAAGAATATTCTCAAAGAGAGTTTAATAAGTCATGAAGATAATAATAGCGCCCGATTCTTTTAAAGGCTGCATGAGAAGCCCGGATGTATGCGAGGCTTTCAAAAAAGGCCTGGCCCGTGAAATACCGGATGCCGAGATAATATCCATACCGATGGCAGATGGCGGCGAAGGTACCGTTGAAGCCGCCGTAGCCGCGACTGGCGGTTCGCTGAAAAAA
>Ga0209417_1004228_pt1 | contig 17479 bp, 4 predicted proteins | sample RifGroF2_FD_184002 | JGI IMG/M metagenome (GOLD analysis project Ga0209417, IMG submission 184002) | Groundwater microbial communities from Rifle, Colorado, USA - Groundwater F2 (SPAdes) (version 2) | ecosystem: Environmental > Aquatic > Deep subsurface > Groundwater | place: Rifle, Colorado... | reverse complement strand
GGAAGGAAAAATCCTAAGCGCAAATCCTGCGTTTTACGGAATGCTTGGTCTTGAACAGGGTACCGCAAAGAACATTGTGGATATTCTTGAAAAACTGAATGTGTCTGAAGAATGCAAAAATTGTATTCTTTCACGAAAATTCGTCGCCGGTATAGAATGTAGTTATTTGGATTCGGTGAAGGGGAACAAGACTCTTAACCTTACCCTTTACCCGATGCCTGAAACCGATGGAGAAAGTCTTCTGTTTCTTGAGGATGTAACAAAGCGTAAGCATGATGAACAAATTGTAATTAACAGCGAAAAACATTTCCGTGCGCTTATTGAAAATTCATCCGACGGATTGGCGGTTGTGAGCCAGGAAGGTTATCTGCTGTACGAAGGTCCATCAAATAAAAGTATTACCGGTTATGAACATAATGAACTTCTCAATCAAAATATTTTGCCGTTATTTCACCCCGATGATCTGCCGGAAATCAATAAATTGTTTATGACTCTTTTAGAACAACCTTTAATAACGGTTTCAAGAGAACTTCGTTTTCAGCACAAAGATGGAAATTGGTTATCGTTAGAAGCAAAATTGAGAAACGCAATTCACGACTCCGCAATCGGCGGTATTGTTATTAATTTCCGGGACATTACCGAACGGGTGAAGGCTAAAGCGGTTATAGTGGAACATGCGGAACAACTCAGAGCAATATTAGCTAATACCTCCGATGGATTTTGGGTAGTTGATCAATCCGGTAAAATAATAGAAGCGAATGAAGCTTATTGCAAAATGAGCGGCTATACACGTGATGAAATTCTGCATTTAAACATTTCAGAACTTGATGCGAAAGAGTCTTCGGAAGATGTGGCAACTCATATTAAAAAGGTAATCGAAAACGGTTCGGATATTTTTGAAACTGTCCATAAATCCAAAGAGGGGAAGCATTTTTTTGTTGAAGTTGTTGCGAGCTTTAATCCGAAAAGACAACAACTTTTAGGATTCTTCCGTGACATCACCGCGCGTAAAAAGTTAGAAGCTTCAATGCTTCAACAACTTAAATTTACCAACGCTCTAAATGAAATATCAAGCATAATCATTTCATCGGAAGATAAAGAAGTCATTATACAAAAAACGACTGATCTGCTCGGTGAAACTCTGGATGTCGACCGCTGTTTAATCTTTAAAGTATCCTTTGCGGAACGACAGGTTGTTGCTCTTTCCGAATGGTTAAATCCGTCGCATTCAGATAGTAACTCGACTAAAGGAACATATCCGCTTGAACTTTTCATCGGCGGCGCTACCCAAATGTTGAAGACAAAAAAATCGGTAGAGAGCCACGTTAATAATGTAAATCCTCATTTGCGAGAAGATGGTTCCGGTGAAATTCTTCATCAACAAATGAAAATTAAAAGTTTACTCTGGTATCCGTTTTCATTCTTTGCCGATGATTATCATTTATTAGTTCTTAATGCAATACAGAGTAGAAGAGCGTGGACAAAGGAGGAAATTGATTTCCTTGACTCTGTTAGTAAACAAGTAAGTATGGCATTAGAAAAAATCCGCTTGCTCAATGAGAAGAGCAAAACCGATAAATTATTAATTGAACATTCGCATATTCTCCGAAACATCTTAGACAATTCCCCGATCGGAATATGGATGCTTAATGAGACAGGACGGATGAAATTTGTGAACAAAACATTCTGCAATGCGGTTGGAATTCCGGAAGAGAAATTCCTTTCCGCTCACCATTATGCAGAGTTATATGATGAAACTACCGCCAATAATTGTATGCACAGTGATGCGGAAGCATTTGCACTGGATCAACCCTATACTTCTTTTGAGCGCGTGAAGTTTGTCGATGGGCAGTTGCACGATCTTGAAATTATTAAGAAAAAAGTTACCGATAAGGAAGGAAATATTTTAGGATTAATCGGCATTTCAATTGATGTAACCGAACGGAAACACGCGAACGAAGAACTTGTAAAGATTAAAACAGTTGTTGAACAGACTGCGGATTGTGTAGTTATTACCGATAGAAACGGAACGATACAATATGTTAATCAGGCTTTTACAAATGAAAGTGGTTATTCAAGAGAGGAAGTGGTCGGAAAAACATCAAGGATATTGAAATCCGGTAGACACTCGAAAGAATTCTATGAGAGTCTGTGGAAGACTATTTTATCCGGAGAGGTTTTTCGTGCAACTTTTATGAATAAGAGAAAAGATGGTGAACTCATTTATGAATTTAAAACAATCACTCCAATTAAAGACAACCTGGGAAGTATCACGCATTTTGTATCAACCGCAAAAAATATTACGGAACAGTACTACGCTCAGCAGGAAATAATTTCACAAAAAAATAAATTCGCGCAATTGTTTGATAACTCTCCAATTGCAATTGTACTCTTAGATGCACAAGACAGAGTGTCTATTATTAACGAATCATTTTCGGCTTTATTCGGTTACTATATTGAAGAAATTGAAGGAAAGTCTCTCAACGATTTGATCGTCCCTGATGAATTTAAGAAAGAAGCGGAAGCTAACTCCTTTGAAACCATGGAAGGCAACCAGGTAAATAAAGAGAGTTACCGCAAGAAAAAAGACGGATCACTTGCTTATGTTCAAATTGTTGGCGTGCCGGTTATTGTAAATGATATAGCTATTGGTTTTTATGGCATGTATGTAGATTTAACGCACATTAAAAAAGCTGAAGAAGAACTTATCAAAGCAAAAGATAAAGCCGAAGAAATGAGCCGGTTGAAATCAAATTTCTTCGCAAATATGAGTCATGAATTACGAACCCCGCTGAACGGAATATTAGGATATGCTTCCATCCTTACTTCATCTCTGGATAATCCGGAATATATTGACATGACTCAAAGTATTTTTTCTTCGGGCAAACGGTTAAGTGAAACGCTAAACCTAATTCTCGATTTTTCAAAAGCAGAAACTGAAAAAATTGAAATGTTTAGTAAAAACATCTCTGTTATTTCGGTCGTAAATAATGTAGTAAAATTATTTGCTGAAGCTGCAATCAAGAAAAACCTACTATTACATGCAGTTATTTCTGATGATAATCTTTTTGCAAATTTAGATGAAAACCTTTTTGAGCGGACTATTAGTAATCTCGTAAGTAATGCTATTAAGTTTACTGATAAAGGAAAAATAACAATTGAAGTCGGCAAAGAAACTACCAAAGGAAAAAACTCGCTCCGCCCGGCAAATTGGATATACGTAAAAGTTAAGGATACTGGGATTGGAATTCCCGAAGACAAAATTAATATGATCTGGGAAGAATTCCGTCAAGTGAGCGAAGGGATTTCACGTAATTTTGAAGGAACCGGTTTAGGTTTAACTCTTTCAAAAAGAATAATCGAACTTATGAAAGGGATAATTACTGTTGAAAGCAAAGTTGGAGTAGGTTCGGTTTTCACAATTAAATTTTTAGCTTCCGACGTTTTTCCAATGGCAGAAGATATTAATCCGGGAAAAGAATTGTTAATTATTAAAAATGATGAGACAAAAACCGATAGAACTTCTTTGCTCTCTATTTTATATGTGGAAGACGATTTAATCAATCAAAATGTTATGAGATTATATTTGAGAAATATTTACTCATTAGAAACCGCGTCTGACGGGGTATCCGCTTTAGATTTAGTTAATAAAAAAGAATATGATTTAATTCTGATGGATATTAATCTTGGCGACGGAATGGACGGAATGGCAGTCACAAGGGAAATACGTAAGCTCCCCCAATATGTAAAAACACCGATAATAGCGGTAACGGCTTACGCTATGGAGAGTGATAAAACCGAATTTCTTTTGGGCGGCTGCACACACTTTCTGGCTAAACCTTTTGAAAAACATAAGCTTCTTGATTTAATAACGCGTACAATAACAAAGTAGAAATTGTTGGTTTGTTGAATTCGCAGGAACATAACACGGAAATCCTTCTGTGAATTTTTCAAGAATTTATTTCTTTCGCAGGTTGACCTATTCTATCCACTTGTAAGAGATTTATGTATAAATTTTTATTTCCCAAACTGTGTGGTCAATGTACACTTTATGGTATTGGCATGTTAGAGAAAGATGTGAAGAGGTTGTTCAAGATGGCAGAAAAAGTCAGTTCGAAAGGAACAGATGATGAGCCAAGTACGGGTTTGGGGTTACTGTTCTGCAAAGAATTTGTTGAAAAAAACAGTGGGAAAGTTCAACTTTTTATTTTACCGTGCCTGCGAAATGAGCAGAAGGGGAAACAGTACTTTAAAAATTCGATAATTGGAGTATCAATTTCAAAACTTGTAGAATTCTTGCCTCCCCTCTCATTACTTCAGTTCTTTTGATCCTCATGAATTTCATATCAATCATTTTTCCCGACTTACAAATATTAAGTATATTTACATCATCTTTTTTCTGAAGCAATACGACTAAGAGGATTGAACAAAAAGCACACTTAATCTAGACGGAAACATGAAAAGGACTAAAATTTTCGACCGGACTTATAAATACCCTATGATGGTATCGTTCAACTTGCTTTTTATCGGATGGACGATCATCGTTGGGTTAATAGCTTTTTGGGCTTATCAGAGTACCTATTCAGAAACTTTTAACCTTGCCCGGAGAGAAGCCCATACCGGTTACGAAAAGGATGTTATGTTTCGATTATGGGTTGCAACACACGGAGGCGTTTATGTTGCGGTTACGGAAGAAACCCAGCCCAATCCATACCTTTCGAAAACAGTTGAAAGAGATGTTACCACCCCTTCAAAAAGAAAACTTACATTAATGAATCCGGCTTACGTTACGCGAGAAATTCATGAGTTATCGCTTAAAAAAATAGGAATACGGGGGCATATAACAAGCCTCAATCCAATCCGCAAAGAAAATAAAGCTGATAAGTGGGAAACGGAAGCGCTCCATGCTTTTGAGAAAGGGGCTAAAGAATTTTTTGGATTTGATTATGTTGAGAAAGAAAAATACTTCCGATATATGGCGCCTCTTATTACTGATAAGGAATGCTTAAAGTGTCATGAGGTTCAGGGTTACAAAATAGGTGATATCCGGGGTGGAATAAGTTCTTCAGTTCCATGGAAAAACTACGAAGCCTCTATTTCGGCTCAAACAACAAGGTTTTTATTACGTTATGGCTTTTTGTGGCTTTTGGGTTTTGCGGGAATAGCATTGGTGAAAAAGAGATTCCTCATCTATATTACAAAACGTTACGAGTATGAAGATGAGATGAAAAAGCTCAATGAAGATTTACTTTTATCAAAGCAAACGATTGAAGAAAACTTATTCCAAAAAAATCTTATTGTAGAAGAACTTACGGAAACAAAGGAAAAACTTGAAGAGATTAATTCAGAAAAGGATAAATTCTTCTCTATCATTTCGCATGATTTGAGAAGTCCCTTCCAAGGATTTTTGGGTATGACTGAACTTTTGGCTGATAGCAAAAACAAATTTGAACGTGAAGAGTTATCAACTATCAGCAGAGGGATGAATCTTACGGCAAACAATCTTTACAAGCTTTTATCTAACTTACTGGAGTGGTCGCAACTTCAACAGAAGAGGATTTCCTGGGTACCAAAAGAACTTAATTTAGCCGAACTGATAAATGAAAATATCAGTATAATTGAAAAATTTGGGCAACAAAAATCAATAGAATTTTACACGAATGTTTCCCTTAATCAAAAAGTTTTTGCCGATGAAAGAATGTTGAATTCAATAATACGAAATCTCTTATCAAATGCGGTTAAATTCACTAACAACGGTGGAAAGATTAACATAAAGACAAAAGTTCTTAGTGGTAATCTTATAGAAATTTCTGTACAGGATAACGGAATTGGAATACCTAAAACAATAGTTGAAAAGTTGTTCAAGATTAAAGAAATAGTTGGCCGTTTGGGAACAAAAGGAGAATTAAGCACCGGATTGGGTCTATTGTTGTGTAAAGAATTTGTTGAAATGCACAGAGGGAAAATATGGGTTGAAAGTGAAGATGGGAAAGGAACTACTTTTTATTTTACGGTTCCGGAGAGCATAGCTTAAAATAACTAATAACGACCATTGAAAGATTTACTCATCGACTAAAGGTTTCTCTTCATGAAATCAAATTTCATTATTGCCAGTCTTACTTTATTAATCTTAACAATTTTTTCATTGCTTCTCTATGATCTTCATAGTTCTGCTGATACAGAGATCATTAATAGATTTAACGCTCAACAACTTACTGCGGTAAATCAAATAACGAGAGAGCTCGAATCTTTCTTGAGTAAAAATTCCGATGGCTTGAAAATGTTATCGACATTATCATCATTCCAGCATCTTGATATGCAGTTTCTTGTTCCGGATATTCAAAATTATTTCGAGCATGCACGGCAACACAGTGTTACTGCAATAAGCGTTTATAACTCCCAAGGGAAAATCATTTACTCTACCACTAAATCCGCTATGGGGCGCAACTACCGTCAGTTGGACTATTTCCAATGGGCAGCAAAAGAAGCAAACAAGGGGAAGCAATTTATTTCTTCTCTTATCCAGAAGAGTGACAATAAAAACGAGCCGCTCCCCTATTTTCGATTCCTGATAGTTTCGCCAATTTATCAAAAAAGTCTCGGTTCCTCGAAACAATTTCCTCCTATTAAATTTGTCGGTGTCGTAACGGCAACAATCGATTTGAAGGAAGTTCTTTCAGCATTTCTCCCTTTGGTAACTCCTTATGTTACTAAGGAGAATGTCTGGATAGTGGACAATGCGGGCAGCCTCTTATTTCAATCTGAGCATCCGGAAATGGTTCTTCGCAGCATAACAAAGTATGATAAATCATGTATGCGGTGTCATACTTCCTTCGATTATGTAAAAGAAATCCTTTCCTCAAGAAAAGGAAACTTTACATATCAACTGAAAGATAAACAGAAAAAATTAGCAGGTTTTGCATCGTTAAGATATAACAACATATCATGGACGGTTGTTTTGAATCTTCCATCCGATGAAGTAACAGGTTTTTTAGACAAACATAACAGAACTACATTTATTCTTTTCACCCTAATAGCTCTTACATTAATTGCAGGTTTTCTTAAAATTTATCAAAGCAACCGTTTAAAAGCTAAGGCTGAATACGACGTAAAAAAACTGAGAGCAGAACAAACTTTTAACTTGATTTTGGAAAGCGCGGGGGAAGGAATCTTTGGTCTTGACCTAAATGGCAATCATACTTTTGTCAATCAGGCTGCTGCAAAATTACTTGGTTTTAGTATAGATGAATTGGTTGGAAGGTGCAGTCATGATATCTGGCATTATTCTCTCCCAACCGGTGAACCTTATCCGTGTGAAGATTGTCATATTTATGCCACTCTGCATGACGGCACTTCGCATTATGGTGAGGAATATTTTTGGCGAAAGGATGGTTCCGGATTTCCCGTTGATTTTAGTACAACTCCGATTTTAGAAAATGAAAAGGTTATCGGCGCTGTTGTAATCTTCCGGGATATCACCGAGAGAAAACAAGCGGAAGAAACAATTAGAGAAAGTGAGGAGAAGTTTCGTCTTATCGCAGAAAATACCGCAGACACAATAGCTGCCTATGACCTTGATCTTCATTGCACATTTGTAAGTCCTTCAATATTAAAACTGCGAGGATTTACTGCGAAAGAAACAATAGCTCAATCCTTGGATCAAGTTTTAACTCCCTCTTCCCTCCAAACAGTAAAAAAAATGTTCGCAGCCCAAATGGCTTTGGAAGACAGCCCAAACGCCGATCCATCAAGAACGGTTATCCTCGAGCTTGAAGAGTATTGCAAAAATGGATCTACTATTTGGGTAGAACTCTCAACTTCATTTATTAGAGATGCCAAACTTAGGCCAACAGGAGTATTAACAATTACAAGAGATATTTCCGAACGAAGAAAAATGGAGTCTGCCATTTTACAGCAATTAAGTTTTGCGAACGCGCTTAATGAAATTGCAAGTGTGATAATTTCTACCGAAGACAGCAACACTATCCTAGAAAAAACAACTGATATCTTAGGCGAAACGCTTGATGTCGATCGTTGTTTAATCTATGATGTTAATTTTCCAGAGAACCAATTAACCGCTTTCAGTGAAAGGTTAAATCCGAATTATTCTGATATTCAACCCACCAAAGGAATTTATCCTATCGACATATTCATCAGCGGTATAACGGAAATGAAAAATACCAGACGTTATTTAGTAAGCCATTTCGATGAAATAAATCCAGCGCTTTTAGATGATCATTCGGATAAAATACTGCATGAAGTTATGGAAATAAAAAGCGCTCTCTGGTATCCATTTTCTTTCTATCCAAAAGGTTACTACTTATTAGTACTTAATGAAACCCATCAAAAAAGAGAATGGACAAAAGAAGAAGTTGATTTTCTTGATTCTGTTAGTAAACAGGTAAGCATTACGTTGGAAAAAATCCGTCTTCTTGATGAAAGAAAAGAAGCAATTGAAAAAATTAAGGCGAGCGAACTAAAATTCCGTACAGTTGCAGATTTTACGTATGATTGGGAATACTGGGAAAACGAGGATAATAAAATTGTTTACATCTCTCCTTCATGTGAACGAATTACCGGATATACCGTGAACGAATTTATTTCCGATCCTGCTCTACTTGAAAAAATCATTCACCCCGAAGATTCCGGATTTATGATCGATCATCGCGTAAAGGATTTTAACTGCGAGACTAGAGATAAAATGGATGAGTTGGAGTACAGAATTACAAAAAAAGATGGAACGATTGTATATATTCATCACATCTGTAGACCCATTTTCGATGCTGATAATAAATTCCTTGGTAGACGCGTTAGCAATAGAGACATTACTGAACGTAAGCAAGCAGAAGTAGAAATTAAAATGCTGGCTACTGCTCTTAAAAAGATCAATGAGTGTGTTAGCATAACCGATATTGAAAATACGATCCTTTTTATTAACGAAGCTTTTTTAAAAACTTATGGTTATAGCGAAGAAGAATTAATAAGACAAAATATAACAATAGTCGGTTCAGAGAAAAGTCCTCAGATAGCAGCGGACAATGTTCTTCCTGCCACGTTGCTTGGCGGATGGAATGGTGAACTTGTTAATAGACGAAAAGACGGAAGTGAATTCCCCATTTATCTTTCAACAACAGTAATTGATGAAAAAGAGGGGAAACCAAATTATCTCATCGGTGTAGCGATAGATATTACTGAGCGGAAAAAAGCTGAAGAAGAACTTATCAAAGCAAAAGATAAAGCCGAAGAGATGAGTCGGTTGAAATCAAATTTCCTCGCCAACATGAGCCATGAATTGAGAACTCCGTTGAACGGAATATTGGGTTATTCCTCAATTCTCACTTCATCACTTGAAGATCATGAGTTTGCTGAAATGGCTCAAACCATTTATTCTTCCGGTAAGAGACTTAGTGAAACGTTGAATCTAATTCTTGATCTCTCAAAAGCTGAGACCGAAAAAATTGAGGTATCAAATAAAAACATCTCTATTAATTCCATTGTAAATAGAGTGGTAAAATTATCCAATGAAGAAGCCGCAAAAAAATCTCTTCAGTTAATAACCGTAATTACTGATGAAAACGCCTTTGCTTTTTTGGATGAGAACCTCTGTGAACGAGCTTTAAATAATCTTGTTTGTAACGCGATTAAGTTCACCAAAACCGGAAAGATAACCGTTGAAACCGGTAAAGAAAGAGCCGGTGAAAAAGATCAGATATATGTAAAAATAATTGATACCGGCATTGGAATACCCGAAGATAAAATTGATCTTATTTGGAAAGAATTCCGCCAGGTAAGTGAAGGCATGGCGCGTAGTTTCGAGGGAACCGGTTTAGGTCTAACCATTTCAAAGAGAATTGTGGAACTGATGAGGGGGAAAATTACGGTTGAAAGTAAAGTTGGAGTAGGCTCAATTTTTACAGTTAGATTCCCGGCTTCAGATATTAAAATAGAAGGAGAAAAGACCTTCTCCCCCCAAAAAGTAACACATGATAAAGATGGAGAGCGGAAAATTTCTAAAACTTCAATCCCCTCTATTTTATATGTGGAAGACGATTTCATCAATCAAAATGTTGTGCGGTTATATTTAGGAAATCATTATTCATTAGAAACCGCATTTGACGGAGTATCCGCTTTGGATTTAGTTAACCAAAAAGAATATGATTTAATTCTGATGGATATTAATCTTGGCGGAAAGATGGATGGAATGGCAGTTACACGGGAAATACGGAAGCTTCCTCGATATACAGAAACACCGATAATAGCGGTAACGGCTTACGCTATGGAAAGTGATAAAACCGAATTTCTTTCGGGCGGCTGCACACACTTTCTGGCTAAACCTTTTGAAAAACATCAACTGCTTGAATTGCTTGCGGGCATTACCAAAAGGACCAAATAAAAAGTCGGGGGATTTACTTTTGAGGATTTTTTTCATCCGCTTAGCATAACGGGTTGAAATTTTGTTGCTCGTTCTTCTCTACCGTAATTTTTTGTTACAACTTAACCGGTATAATTCCCCGTAATGTAAAAAAATAGTGATAAAGATTATTTTATCAATTCATTGTTAATATTTAAAATTTTTATAATTTACTGATGCTTGTTTGCTTTAGTTACTCTTTGTTTTCTCGTTACATAAATAATTGTTAATCACCTCATAACAAGGTTTGGAATTTTTAAGGTAACAGCTCTTTTTTTTATTTTAATTTATCGGCATGATGTTTAAATCATGTGTAATCAACGGTTCTCTTATTGATAGCCGCTTCATTTACTTACAAGTTCTCTGCCTTTTTTAATCAGTTACTTTTTGTCTTAACTATTGACAAAGTATCAAGAGATTTTATGCTGTAGCATTTCAAAGATCATACGGTTTGACTCGTTTCCTTTCTTGAAAACTTTTATTGTTCGGGAACTGCGCTTTTCTCTTACCTGTATTGTAAAAAGAATCCGACAGTTCGGAATTAAGGAAAAATTATGAAAACAAACGTAAAGAATATCGGAGGGATGTTAAGTCGGTCACGATCATTTATATTAGAACTTTCACGGAGTATCCTTGTTAGGATTTCTTTTCTGAAAAAGAAAAATTTGAACTTTCATTTTTCACTTTTATTGCTCCTCCTCTTTTTAGCTTTTCATATTTGTTTATTCCCTCAGACACCTCAATCAGAATACATAGTCGCTATCGATAGAGAATACGAACCTTATGAATTTATGAATGAGAAAAAGAAGGCTGACGGATTTACACCGGCATTACTTCGGGAAATTGGAAAGTCTGCCGGAGTCTCTTTTAAATTTATTCCTATGACGTGGCCATCCGCTATAAATGCGCTTGAAAACAAAAAAGTGGATATTGTAAATATGATTTACACTCCGGAGCGCTCTTCACTTTACGATTTTTCCAAAAGTCACAGTAAAATTACTCAAGCCCTTTTTCGTTACGTTAAAGCGGAAAAAATTAAAGGTCTCTCTTCGTTGTCAGGTCATACTGTAGGCTTCCAAACGAATGATATTTCGCATTTTACTTTAGCTAAGCGTCATGATTTTACGCATCGAATATACGACTCAAAACTTGACGGATTATTGGACTTAAACATCGGTGAGATCGACGCTTTTTTCTGTGCGGAAAAAGGAGGCATCCGTTTTATTTCAAAGTATAATTTTACGAATATCAAATTAGCCGAAAGCGGATTATTTCCGCAGGAATTTGCCTTTGCAACCCAAAAGGGAAATAACCGGCTGATAGAATTACTTAATACTCACCTAACGTTGTTGCAAAAATCCGGGAAACTTAAAGAGTTAAAAGACCGCTGGTTTAATAAGCAATTTGCCGCTTCAAATTGGTTCGAAAGAAATCAGAATTACCTGATTTCTTTCGGCAGTATCCTTGGTTTTTTGCTAATATTCCTTTTAATATGGAACCGCACACTGCAACGCCGGGTTCTCGAACAAACAAAAACATTGCGAGCTAGCGAAGAAAGATTTAGACAAATTGCGGAGAACATTGACGAAGTTTTCTGGATGACCGACGCTGAACAAAATAAAATGCTTTACATTAGTCCAAGTTATGAAAAGATCTGGGGGCGATCCCGCCAAAGCTTGTATGATCAAGCTAAGAATTGGATAGAGACAGTCCATCAGGAAGACCGGGAACGTGTTTTACAAGCCGCGCTTACCATGCAGACAAATTCTTCCTATGATGAAATTTTTAGAATAATTAGACCGGACGGGAAAATCCGCTGGATAAGAGACCGCGCTTTTCCCGTCCAGGATGACTCGGGAATTGTCTATCGCGTTGCCGGAATTGCACAAGACATTACCGAACAGAAACTTTCTGAAGAAGAGCTTATAGACCGGAAAAGTAAAATACAATCTCTTCTTAGAATTTCCAGAGGATTGGAGAAAGCAACTACTTACTCCGAGGTAAATGATGTTATTTACAATGAAATTCTTAAAACCATAGGGTTCCCTTCCGTCTGGATTTATTTATTCGATAAAAATCTTGAAGAGGCAACGTTAATTACTTCAAGAGGAACTATTGCCTTGATATTGAAGGATTCGGCTCCGGTTTTGAAAATAAAAGGCGATCCGTTTTTAGAAGAAATTGCATCTGCAACCCATACGGTTATTGTTGAGGATGCGGCAACTGATCCCAGAACAAACAAAGAAATTGTAGCAATGCTTGGGAACAGAACAATTATAAATATCCCAACTATCTTGGTTGAAAACCATATCGGTTCTGTAGGCGTAGGAACTTTTGGAGATGAGGGGCAAAGAAGCGTAACTCCATCCGAAGAGGATTATCTAAGTTCCATCGGCAGCCATGTAGCTTCCGCATTGGATCGTATCCGGTTTATTGTTGATATGAAAAAAATCCAGGAAGAGTTGCAGGAGAAAGAAGAAAAATTTAGAGGATTAAGTGAAGCCGCCTTCGAAAGCATCTTCATCTCAGAAAACGGCACTTGCATTGAACAAAATCAAATGGCTGAAAAGATGTTTGGTTATTCAAGTGATGAAGCGATTGGCAAATCGCGCGTTGAATGGTTCATTCAAGGCGATAGAGAACGCGTAATGAAGTATATTATGGAAGGTTATAAAGAGCCGTATGAAGCCACAGCCCTCAGAAAAGACGGTTCCACTTTCCCATGTATGGTTTGCGGGAAAACTATGTCTTACAAAGGAAAGAATGTCCGGGTGACATCCCTAACCGATATCACTGAAAGAAAACGGGCGGAAGAAAAGATCTTTCAACAACTTGAAGAATTGCAACGCTGGCAAAGCGTAACTTTAGAAAGAGAAGATCGAATAATTGAATTGAAAAAAGAAGTTAATGAAGTATTAAAACATTTGGGAAAACAACAAAAATACTTATCAACTTAACACGCTGTAAAGTTGTGTGGAAATCTATCCCCAAGCCAAGATGCTATTTATGTAACAGGTAAAATTATGGAACTCAATAATATTTTAGAAGAATCTGAACGCTCACGCCGGGCGCTGTTAAGTCTTCTTGAAGACCAGAAACTGATTCAAGAAAATTTACGGAAGAGTGAAAAAAAATATAAAAGTCTCTACGAACACATTCCCGTAATGTATTTTACAGTGAATTCTTCGGGCAAAATTCTTTCAGCGAATCCGTATGCTTCAGAAGAATTAGGTTATCCTATCGAGGAACTTACAAATAACGAAATTAGAACTTTATTTTTTGAGGAGGATAGATTATTAATTGTTAAACAATTGGAAGAATGTTTTCAAAATCCCGAAACGATCTTTCAATGGGAAGTGAGAAAGGTTCATAAGAATGGCAGCATAATCTGGGTTCAGGAGACCGCTCGCATAATGGAAGAACAAGGGGGACAAGTTCTTTTAATTGCTTGCCAGAATATCACCGATCAAAAAAAGATGCAAACAACCGCTGAACAACAATTACATTCTGCCAACGCGCTTAACGAGATAGCGAACGTCATCATCTCAACGGAAGACAGTTCTCTTCTTCTGGAAAAAACCACCGACATTCTCGGCGAAACGCTGAACATTGATCGCTGTTTAATCTATGATCTATCTTTTTCCAACCGTACCGTTACCGGTTTGTGCGAATGGCTTAACCCGGCTCAACCGGACTTAGCCCCAACCAAAGCTACCTACCCGATCGAGTTCTTTCAAGCCGGCGCAACAGTAATGATGGAAACAAAAACATGGTTGGAAAGTCATCACAACAACATAAATCCAGATTTATTAAGTGACGGTTCGGGAGAAGTGCTTCATAAGAAGATGGACATAAAAAGTCTTCTTTGGTATCCATTTTCTTTTCGCACCGACGGATTCTATGTGATCGTGCTGAATACAACAACCGTTATAAAAGAATGGACAACTGAAGAAATTGATTTCCTCTATTCCGTAAGCAAGCAAGTAAGTATTGCGCTGGGAAAAATCCGTCTGCTTGATGAACGAAGCCGGGCGCTAAATGCGTTACGTGAAAGTGAAGAGAATTACCGGTTTTTAGCAGATAATACCGCTGATACGCTGGCTCTTCTTGATCTTAACTTTAATTATAATTATATAAGCCCCTCCGTCTTTAGGCAGCGTGGATACACGGTTGAAGAAGCCATGACTTTCAACTTAGACCGCACTTTAACTCATGAAAGCCTGAAGCGAGCGCAATCGCTTCTGACGGAAGAACTTGAGATTGAAGCAACAGGAACTGCCGATCCGCAAAGGACGCGTTCAATTGAATTAGAACAATATTGCAAAGATGGAAGCACTATTTGGATTGATGTTTCACTCACTTTTGTGAGAAATAACAACGGAATAGTTGAGGGGATTTTTGCGGTTTCAAGAGATATTACCGAACGTAAAAAATTAGCAATAGAAAAAGAACGAAACAATCAAGTACAAGAAGCGTTAAATAAAATTCTTACTATATCCGTAGAAGATCTTCCTCTTGAAAAAAGTCTTCAAAAGATATTGGCGGCAATGACAACTCTTCCCTTCCTTAGCATCGAACAAAAAGGAGCCGTACTTCTTGCGGATGAAAGCCAGACCAGGTTGATGCTTACCGCATTTCACAATTTAGAACCGCAGTTGCAAACAGTTTGTTTACAAATTCCGTTTGGAGTTTGTTTGTGCGGCAAAACGGCGGAAACTAAACAACTTCAATTTGCTGCATGTACAAACGAGAAAAATGAAATGAGAAGTCGCGAAGCAAAACCTCATGGTCATTATAGTGTTCCGATCCTCTCGGCTGATAAGGTTCTTGGGGTTATTGTTCTCTATTTAGATGAACTTCATGAACAAGAATCTTATGAAAAAGATTTTCTCCTTTCTGCCGCTGATATTCTTTCGGGATTAATTCAACGCAAAAAAGCTGAATCGTCTTTACAAGAGAGTGAAACACGATACCGCCAACTGTTCGAAGACTCGCCTATAGGGATCTACCGGACAACTCCCGATGGACAAATACTTGCGGCTAATTCAGCCCTATTGAAAATGTTGAAATACTCCTCTTTTGAAGAATTACAAATTATGAACCTGGAACAGAAGTCGTATACGTCATACTCCCGGGAACTCTTCAAAGAACGATTGGAGAGGGAAGGCAGTATTGTCGGGCTTGAAGTTGATTGGAAAAAATCTGACGACAGCCTGATGACGGTTCGAGAAAATGCAACGGTAGTACGAGACGACACGGGGAAAATTCTCTATTATGACGGCACTGTTGAAGATATTACTGAACGCAAACTTAACTTCGCTATTAACGCTTCACGATTGCATTTGATGCAATTTGCCGTTACCCATTCGTTGGATGAATTGCTTGAAGAGACGCTGAATGAAGCCGAGAAATTTACCGGAAGTTGCGTCGGGTTCTATCATTTTGTTGAGGATGACCAAAAATCTGTCACACTTCAAAATTGGTCAACAAGAACCAAAGCCGAATTCTCTAAACTTGAAGGGAAAGGAAAACGGTTTACTATTAGAGAGACCGGTGTATGGGCAGAGTGTATTCATCAGTTAAAACCGGTTATCCATAACGATTTTGCTTCTTCGCAACATCGTAAAAAAATGCCCGAAGGCCATGCTGAATTAATCCGAGTACTGTCTGTACCTGTAATTAGAAATGTACAAGTAAAAGCAATGCTCGGGGTGGGAAACAAATCAACAGATTATACTGAAAAAGATATAGAGGCGATCTCCCTTCTCGCTGATCTGGCATGGGAAATTGTAGAACGCAAACGGGTCGAAGAGATTTTGAGAGAGAGTGAAGAAAGGTATCGGTTAATTGCTGAAAATACCGCGGATACCATTTCCGTATTTGATATGAACCTAAATTTTACTTATGTAAGTCCTTCTGTAATTAAACTGCTCGGTTATACCCCGGATGAATTCGTAACCATAAAACTTGAGGAAATTGTAACTCCAAATTCCTGGCAGCTAATAAAGCGGTTGTTTGCAGAGGAATTGGAGAATGAAAGATCCGGGAAATTTGATCCGAATAGAAGTAAAGTTTTTATAACAGAACAATACCGGAAAGACGGATCAATAATTTGGGTTGAGGGAACAGCATCTTTTGTAAGAGATAAATTTGGAATCCCTTTAAATATTTTAGTAACCTCAAAGGATATCTGCCAGCGTGTATTTGCTGAAGATGAGTTACGTAAAAGCGAACAAAAGTTCCGTACACTCGCGGAAAACATCCCTGATAATATCGTTAGATATGACATAGGCGGAAAAGCGGTTTATTTAAACCATGAGCAAGAACACAAGCGATATTTTGATTCGACGGTTATTGATAAAAAACCATTGGAAATTCAAACAGCAAGCGCAAGTTTATTGGAAGAATTTAAAACCGAAACTTCAAATTCATTAGAGGAATATCAGCAAAACTTGTTACATGTTTTGGAGAATGGCGAAGAAAAAATAATGGAACTCATCATTCCCGATCTTAACGGGAACGTTCATATTCACGAAGTTCATTTTGTAGCCGAACGCAATAGTGACAATGAAATTATTGGTGCGATGGCAATTGGTCGAGATATTACAGAGCGTAAAAAATCAGCGCAAAAAATTATTGATGTACAAACAATGCTCCGGCGAGTTATTAATTTATTGCCGATACGCGTTTTCTGGAAAGATAGAAATTTGAAATATCTCGGATGCAACGAAATTTTTGCCAAAGACGCCGGAAAGATCAGCTCTGATGAATTGATAGGAAATGATGATTTTCAAATGGGTTGGAAGGAACAAGCGGAGGCTTATAGAACTGATGATCAGAATATAATACTCTCCGGTCTGCCAAAACTTAATTATGAAGAACCCCAAACCACTCCAACCGGTGCAAAGATTTTGTTAAAAACCAGCAAAATTCCTTTTACCGATTCTGAAGGAAATATCATCGGAATTTTAGGCGTTTATGAAGATATAACCGACCACAAACGGATGGAGGAATCTCTAAAGGAATCCGAAGTCAGATTCCGTACAATCGTTGAGCAATCGCCGTTCA
>Ga0209417_1004226_pt1 | contig 17480 bp, 23 predicted proteins | sample RifGroF2_FD_184002 | JGI IMG/M metagenome (GOLD analysis project Ga0209417, IMG submission 184002) | Groundwater microbial communities from Rifle, Colorado, USA - Groundwater F2 (SPAdes) (version 2) | ecosystem: Environmental > Aquatic > Deep subsurface > Groundwater | place: Rifle, Colorado... | reverse complement strand
AGTTCCCGCCGTTGACGCGGCGGGAACTGAGAAAGACGGGGGCAAGCTGTGTTAGGTTGGTCGGAACCTTAACAACTTACCTGAGCGGGTGATGGGACTCGAACCCACGATATCTTGCTTGGGAAGCAAGCGTACCCCGATTGTACTATAAGCTCGGGACTGGCAGATATTTCTTCATGGCTTCCAATCGGAGTGTGCGCGTGTAGGTCTTGATCATCTGTGACGACTTCCACCTGCCGCCCTCCATGAGTATACGTTCGGCGGCTCCGTTGAGCGTGCCGATCACGGCGAAAGAGCGGCGGAAATCTTGTGGGGAAAGCTGGATACCTATCGTCTTCCCCCACTCCCCTACAATGCGATTGAGACCTTCGGGCGTGATAGCCTGGCCTGTCCGAAAGCTGACGAAAAGATAATCATGCTCACAGGCTGGGCGGTGTGACTTCCAGTGTTCAACGTGTGCCGCGGTGTCGGGGCTATAGATCGCCGCTTCCCAATCTCCACCCTTTACGACGACTTCCAATGTCTGTGTATCGGTGTTCACGTAGCGCATTTCCAGGCGGCATAGCTCCGACTCTCGCAAGCCTGTGTCGAGTGCGAGGGCGCAAAGCGCCAAGTCCCTGGCTCCCTTTGGGGTGTAGGGATTGAACGATGCGAGTAACTGTAAGGCAACTTGCTGTGTGAGTGCGCGTTGGGGTTTGCCTTCGATGCGCTGTAGGCGTGCCATTCGTGCGGGGTGGTCAGGTCCAAATCTCCATGCAAGATATTTTTGAATTGCTGCGAGCGCCATGCACTGGCGCTTGTTTCCCCATCCGCTGACTTCAAGAAAGTGAACGAGTCCCGCAGCCGTCAGGCTGTCGGGTTTGACCGCCGCCAGCAGGCGGTGGAGCACATCGGAGTATGTCCGCTTGGTCTGGGCGGCATACGGATGCGAAGCAAGAAAAGCGTCAATTGTGTCCATCTGAAAATCTCCCGTGTGTATTGAGTATGTGGTGTTGGGTGGACGCGTGAGGGTCCCCCGTGAAAAAACTCGCCGCGGCGACGGCGAGAGTTCAAATCGAAAGAAGGTGATAAAGATTTGTTCGGCGTAATCTGCCAAAATTGGCGACCAGCCACGGGTGGGAGTGTCACCTGCGCGCCCACGGCTGGCCTTTGGGAATTCTATCAGAAATCAAAAAAAAGGAGTGTCACAAATGCAATACTTTTACTTCCAAACGAACTACCCTGGCGTGTATGTTCGGTGTGGAAAAAATGGAAGCCAGGCTGAAGTTGTTACCGAGCGCGACTTACCGCGCGAAGGTTTGACGGCTTTCAAGGGTTGCCAGTTGTCGCCTGATATGCGGCGGGTACTGATGGAGTCCTGCATGGGTGCGAGGGTGGATACATCGCAGTATGCAACGGCTCAATCTTAAGGAGTGTCGCATGAAATCCGATAATCTGTTCGATATCAAATTCACCTTTCTGGATGCGGTGAAAATTCTTTTGTTGATCGTGACGATGTTCAGTACGTGGAACATCGTCGACGTTATGACGCCTGATGGGAGTTGGGCTTGGGTTCGCGAACTTGCTGCGGTTGGCATGGTCGAGGGTGCGTTTCTTGGCTTCGAAGCGGCGACGGCGAACGCAAAGAGCAAACGGCAGGTGAAGTTTGCGACCATTGGTTTCTTCTGCTCCCTGGTTGTCATTACGCTATTCGCTGGCGCAAGCGGCCTGCTTGAATTCGGCGGGCCTGTGCTGCTTGCTCAAAGCGCGGCCAACGCTTTTGGGATTGCATGGACCGGGCAGGATGTGGTCACGGTGGTGGCGCTGGCTGTGCTGGTGGTTTGGATTGGCGCTCTGGCTGCGCTCTATCGCATTTACTCTCTGGCCGATCCCGATGCGCAAGTTGAAATTGCACGGATTGACGCAATGGGCGATGTTGCGAAAGAGGAAGTCAATGCCTTGCGGGATGCCTTGACCGAAGCAAAGCCGATTGTTGCGGCTTCGCGCGCGATGGTGAAAATCCAGTCGGAGTATGGCGCCGAACTTGGGCAGGCTCGTACCGAAGAACTGCTTGGGCAGGTGAAGACGAAGTTGAATACGAGGTACGGAATTCCGTCTGCTCCTGTTCCTTCCGATGTGTCCGGCGACGCCATTCTGCCGTACCCTGTTTCGAAAGAGGCAAATGTCCCTTTAGCGGATCTGGACGGCGGGCCCGAGGGTTAGGCCGTCGGCGGCGCAAGGTTTGGCGGACCTGCGAGTGGTGCGGCGAGCGGTGGAAAACGTCTGTCCCGACTGCCCGCTATCACACCGATCAATGCAGGATTTACGCCCATCGTGAACGGGTCAAAATCATGGCTGTAGGAGCCGAAATTGTAACGGCACGTCCCGTTACAGAATGATACTTTAGGCTGGGCGGGCCTACCCTGCCCAGCCAGGAGGAAAATGACGATGCCTAGAAAGGTGAAAAGCAGTGAGATTCAGGTGCAAAGGCGGGATAATTATGCCTATCACTTCCAGATGTTTGCGAAGTTCCAAGCGTTGCCGCCTGCGGAGCAAGCGTTGTTGAAAAGACTGGCGCGTAATATTCAAATGCCAGGGCTGACCATTTGGGGAAGCCTGGACTATAGTGAAGAGGAACTGACCGCTATTTATGCGCTCGGTGTGGCGAACGCACTTCCTGATCCGTGGTTACTGATGCCGATCTACACCGAAGTGGGTTGGCAGGAATTCCAGCGACTATGGAAGGAACTTCCCGAGCCCGTGGCGTTTATCCACAGGGTGGGTACAACTTACGCGAGAGCGGGTTTTAGCCGTGAAATGCGCTGATTTTGTACACAGGGGGGTGTGTACAACTATGCTTACCCCTGTGTACAACCTTCTGAGTTGTACACATGTTGTACACAGGGGTTTTGACATTGGGGACGGTTTTCCCCAATGTCGGCTTTGTACCCATGTTGTACCCATGTTGTACACAGTTGGGGGTGGGTACAACTTTTCCACTATGAAAATGTGTCTTTCTATTTAAGCAAAAGTTGTACCCATTGTACACAGGGTCTACTACTACGACTACATATCCATCTATCTATTATGAAAGTGAGGTTTGAATGACATCATACGCAATCGAGTGCCCGTGCGGGCTGGAAGTGAAAGTGCCGTTTAGACGCCAGCGTCTGAAAGGTCGGCGCTGCCCGGAGTGTGAACGCTGGCTTGAAATTCATCTGACGGAATCGGGTGGGGTGGGGCTGGCCTTTGTGGATGGCGATCCGGTCTCTGAGAAGTGCAGCGTATATCGGGTGGACCCGATCACGGAAGCAGAAGTGGAGCGGTTGCGATGAACCTGGCTCAGGCGTGGAAAATTGGCGACCGTGTAAAGGCGGAGTTGGCGATCTATTGCCATGAGATCGAGATCGCTGGCTCTGTCCGCCGCTGCAAGCCCGAAGTTAAGGATATCGAGATCGTCTGCCGTCCAAAGGTTGTTGAGAGTGCAGACCTGTTTGGTGGAGTGGTCGCACAAGGCTCCTTGCTGCTTGAGTATTTGAATTCTGAGCGGTGGCGGCATGTGTTGTTGAAGGGCAAGGAGAAATACCGACAGTACGCCTTGACCGATGGAATTCACCTTGATTTATTTATGGTGATGCCGCCTGCACAGTTCGGCTTGCAGTACGTGATCCGAACTGGTCCCGCTGCATTTTCTCACTGGCTCGTTTCTGCTCGAAAGTATGGCGGCGCTTCTCCGTCGAATGTGAAATATGCCGATGGTGCGGTTTGGCTGAATGGGAGTGTTGTCTCTATGCCAACTGAGGCGAGTGTTTTTCGCTTTCTTGGCTTGGAGTTTGTCGAGCCATCCAAGCGCATGGCTCCGGTGGGCGGCAGATGGTAAAGCGTGTCCGTCCCATCCATGAAGAGGACTTGACCGTCATTCTGTTGGCGCAAGAAAAGGTCGTGCGAGTTTATAAACGGCTTGGTAACTGGCGTGCTGTGGCGGAGAAGTTAGGTCTAAAGAATGTGGCGATAGCCTGGGCGTTTGTGAAATGGGGTGAGATTCCGAAGCGCAAGGACCTTCGCTGTAAGCTGTTTCTTCCGCGCGTGCTCCCGAGCGAGCGCAAGCCGAAGGCGAAGCGCGCCCGTCCGCTATGGGGGGAAGCGGCGGGCGTGGATATTGGAGAAAGGTTAGGGAAGGAATGAACTGGCTCGATCAAATTCCGCGCTGCTGGTGGATTGGTGGCGCTGTGGTTGGCTTGTTGCATCTGTGGGTGCGTATCGAAATGGCGCGAGCCCGCGCCATGATGGAAGAAGCCGAACGCGGGCTCGATGAATGGAGGAAAGGCAAATGAACTATCATTTTCAAGTTGTTGGAAAAGCAAAGGTCAAGGTTATTCAGGATGGATACCCATCTAAAACCCTGACCCTGCTGGAAATCGAAAACGAAGAAAGTGTAACAACCGACAAGCTGCGGCTGGCGGTATTGGGCAAGGCGTTCGTTTTCCTTATTGGACAAAATTCTAAACGGAGGATAACAAATGAAGCGCCTATCCCTTATTCTCTTCCTCCTTGCTTTTCTCTCTCTCGCCTGCATCCAGTCGGCGGCGTCTGTCCCTGGTGGGGTAGGGGAGTCGGTGGATCTTGCACCGTCACAAACGGCGGTGTCAGCTGCCACTATCGCCATAAATGATGCTGATCGATCATCGCCGGAATTGGTGGTGTGCGCGGCGGTGGGTCTGAACGTGCGTGGGGTCGCCCGTGCGGAGGGCGCGGTACTTCGGTGGCTAAAGCCGGGCGACCCCGTCACGGTGTACGATGTCTCAGCCGACGGCGGCTGGGCGAAGATCGCAGAGTCGGCGGAAGAATGGGTGAGTGTGGAGTATCTATGCCCGAAATGACGATTGGCGATGTAAAGCGCCTGGCGCTGGAGATTTGGGGTATGGATGATCTTGAAGAAGTGTTCAACTCCGCCGCGTTGGAGCGGGAAGCGCTGCTCGGATTGTATGATCAGAATGAAGCCTTGAAGATCTGCAATCGGCGGCTGCGCCTGCTGGCGGATTTGGCGAAGCGCACATTCGAAGCCGTGATCGAAGTCGGCGGCTTGTTCCTGCCGCAGAAGGTGAGAGATACCTACGAGAAGTTCCAAACGCAGTATAGGGCTCTCGATGTCACGCGGGCGGACTCGCGGGAGCTCGTCGAGGAGAAAGCGAAGCGGACGGCCTAGGCCGTCCGCTTTTTTGTTCTGGTATTGTGCTCTTGCGAGAAGAGGCGGGCGTACCCGCCCGCCGGCGGAGCCGGCGGCATCACTCTGGAAGGTCGGGCCAAACTTGATCCCGCATGGCAATCAGGATGCGCGCCATGATTTTGAGTACGGCTTTGGCGCTGGCGAGATTGGTGACGTTGGTCTCGATGTAGTCCACGGCTTGCTGTGGCGTCAGGGTGCGGAGTTGGGAGGCGAGTGCGGCTTCGCCGCGTGCGCTTGAAAAACGGGCGAGGCTGGCGGCTTCATTTGCTGTTTGTGGTGTGGCAAGGATGCCTTCGATTTGTTGACTGGTCAACGTGCTTTCAATGTAGACGTAATAGGCGATTTGTCCCGGAATGGGTAGGCCGTCGCTGTTTATCGCAGGAGCCTGTGCGGTCTGGATTGTCGCAAAGATGTCAAGCGCGCGGACACGGAAGGCGATTACTTCCTGTCTGAGTTGGTGGGGGTTGGTGAAGGATCTAAGCATTAGTAAATCTCTGCGTCGGCGACCATGTGGCCCGAAAGCTGCACTGCTGTTCCAACAATTAACCCGCTGCATGAGTTGAGAGCCATTGCCGCCTTGTATTGGTCGGTTGAAAAATCAGTGACGGCGCTCGTGCCGCCCGCGCCGTTCCAATACCCGTAATAATTCCAGCTTCCGCTTGTGCCGTTTTGCTGATACCAGGTCATGGTCGGAGCAATTCTCTTCCTGACCTTGAAGAACATTTGAATGTATCCTGCGGCGGTGGTCGCACTGGCTCCGGTAAAGATGACATCGTAGCCATACGGTGCGCCGCTGTGATCTGTGCCGGGGGCGATGTCTACATTGTAGGTTTTCTCGTAGAAACGCTGAACCATTTGGAGTTCGTCTGCATACAGTCTGTCGGTCCAGGCGCTCGGCGCGCTTCCAACATAAAGTCCCGCTTCTGCAATCGAGAGTGTGTCGTTAGCCGCAAAGTCGCTATCAGACCAGAAGGCAAGGATCACGTTTTTGGAATCAGACGGGATGGTCTTCGTGACTGAAAATTTCTGCCAGGCGGTTGTAACTGACTTGGATTCGGCGCTGGTGACAACGGCAAGATTTGTGCCCAGTGTGGGGTCCGTTGTGTCTACTCCCCACGCGCTGATCACCGTAGCGGGCAGGGTGTCGGCTGTGCCTGCTGTCGCCAATTCAATAATCGCCATACGAATCGTCTTGGCTGCGCTGGCCTTCATTTTGATCTCAAAGGTCACAGACTGCCCGCGTAGCGGGACGCTGTTGACGTGCTCCACGACCTGTAAGGACATGAACTTTCCCGCATTGGTGATCTTCTTGATCAACCCGTAGTATGTGGAGTTCAGGCCGCTTTCCGCAATGGCAGAGTTTCGCTGATATTGCACGTCTGCATTTTCGCGCGTGAGCATCCAGCGGTCAGGGCCGTATTTTTCGTCTGCAATGGTGGTCAGCGTGCCTGGCGTTTGGCGCTGTGCAAAATTGAATCCGCCGTTGATAGCATAGTTAGACGCGTTTCCGCTTCCGCCGCCTCCATGTACATGGTCTCTGCGCGCGGCGTAGGTGCTGGTCCCGTCTGCGGTTGTGCCAATGTCGGCGGGGTCGCCTTCGGCGTCGCTAAACATATCCGCGCGCTGGTCTACTTCGTGGGTGTGTGCGGCTGCGGCATAGATCGAATCCAGCGACGTGCGGAGCACTGTTATGGCTTGGGCCAGTGTATTCTTAACCCACGTCCATACTCCCGCGACCTGAGCGCCGATCAGGAAGTCGTTCGTTGCGGTCGGCGCGTCGTAGGGTGCGCCAGTGCTGCCTAGTACGAGATCGTCCACGGCTTCGGCGAGCGCCTGCAGGTTGTTGACCGAGGAGTCTAGATTGTTATTGAAGTTTGTTGTAACAAGTGGTGTATACGGTGCGGCGGCTTCGAGTGTACTTGGAATCGGGCCGCCTTCGGTGGATGTGAAGTAGGGTAGTGTTTCAAGTATTTGATACCATGCGGGGGTTGAATTCAGGTCTAAAATTTCTGTGACCTTTATCCTGGTTGTGAAGCTGAAACCTGCGGGTACGCTTAAGACGCCTACATAATCTCCCGTTCTGTATTTCAGATGGACTTGTAGTTTGGATGATTTGGAGTCTGCAAAATAAAGCGCTGGCGTGGCGGCAGAGGATGGATCGTCTGCGGTGGATTCCAGGTAGCCAAGATTGTGTATAACTGCTGTTGCATTTCCAACGCTGTTGATTGTATTGTTTTCGTCGCGCCAAATTAGGCGCCTTTCGTCGTAGCGGAAATTGAAGTTGAATAACAGATCGGTGATGTCGTAATCTTTTGCCCTGTTTTGAGTGGCGACGAAAAAAAAGATATTGCTGTCTGCGCCGTCCCATCCGTCTTCTGTTGCGTAAACAAGATATTTTTGCTGTAGAAGTGGAAAGAGCTTTCTTGCGGGATTGAGGATTATTCCCCTGTCTGTCGGGTAGAACTGGTAGGCTTTCCACGCGGCTGCACCTTCGTAGTTTGGCGCTGGTGGAAAATCTGCTTCTGCAAGTGCGGTGTTGATGACAGTTTCATAATCCGAATTGGCTGCAACTGTAATGTAGTTGCGGAAGAGGACTTCGCCTGTGTAGGTGATAAATCTTCCATCGTACTTGATGTCCACGATGTTGAACCAGATGGATGATATTGTTACCGGGATCCCGTTGATTAGCGCGCCGCGCACGATGCGGAATCTGCCTTCTTCTGCCAGGGTGTCGGTGGTGTATGGAATTTTGACAGTGGCGGAGAGACTGTTTAGGACAAAACCAAGGGTTTCAACAGTGTGCGAGCCGCTTGTGATTTGAAGAACGACGCGGATGTATGGCTCATATGCGCCCGCGTCCATTACGGTGGTTAATGCTGCCGGGAGTGTTCTTGGCATTTATTTCACTTCCCACCGTCGGCTATGCCATTGATCATTCCATGCGCGCTCGTCAGGCTTCCCAACCTGTGGGCGTTTCTTGCGCGCCTGGGCGAGACCCATCTGGAAGGCTGCAAGAAATCTCTCCGCCGCTTTGTGCAATGGGTCGGGCACGTTGCGGTTGAGGTTGATCGTCTCAACTCTTCCGACGGCTCTTATCTCGCAGGCGTGATAACACGCACCATCGACGAGCACCGTGTCCCAAATGGCGGCGAGCGTGCTCTCGGTTGCGGAATCCAGCCCGCTCACTGTGTGGGGCTGTGTAAAGCGTGCAACGATTTGGCCGCTGTCCAGCGGCTGCCGCAACCGAAAGAACAGGCGCTCATCTTCGGAGTAGCCGTCATAGTCGAGCGACTTGTCGAGCTCTCCGCCGTCGGGGTCGGCTTCGAGGATGTCGATGATCTCGATTGCTGTGGCTGCGTCTACGGAATCGGATAGCTCGTACTCGTACTGGTCGGCGACCACGTCGATGAGCGTGCCCGCGTGGACCGGAGCGGCGAGATTGAAGTCTTTGAGCGCCGCGCGGAGCGCGGCGGTGCAAGTCGCCGTTGTGAAGCGCGTCCCGTCATCGAGCAATTGAGCCTGGATTTTGGCGATAAGCTGGGTTAGGGTGTCGGACATGGCATGTGTTCCTTTACGGCTTGAGAAAAAACAGGATGATTAGCAGCCAAAAGAGTGCGCAAGATAGCAGGCTGTAAAAGCAGCCATTGGGCTTCATTTTAGGGGGGGGGTAGGTAAATTATCAGGTCTGCCGGGTGCGTCGCGCAGAGCCTTTGTTATTTTCGATAACAAGGGCGTGTAGACCGTGGGCGGGGTGCCAAGTTCCCGCCCACGGAGTAGGAGGAGGAAAACTGGGGATTAGCCCGATGCTTTGGTTTTGGCCCTGGCGTCTTCCAGGCTTGTGCCCAGGATGTAGGCGACGATCAAGTAAACCATTTTGAGCACATCGGCGTCGTCGAGCGGGAAGGTTGGTGAGAATGAGCGGACGATGATTAGTGCCAGACCGACGACGGCGGCCCAGAACTTTCGGCTCTTGAGAAGTTGTGTGAACTTGTCCATGTAGTGAGATTCCTTTTTTGGTTGGGAATAATGAGGCGGAGCAAGCCCCGTCCCTTGTGGATTATTTGTCTTTGCGCTTGCGCGTGGTGGGGGCATTGCCGGCCGCACCGTCTTCGGTGGCGATGTTGGCCACTTTTGCAATCGGTGCTTCGATGACCGCGGCTTTCTCGAAGTGCAGCTTGCGGCCATCTTCGAAGACGATCACCCACTCCCGGGGATATTCGTGCCAGTCGATGGGATTGGGATCGGTCACGTGCTCGGTGGCGGCGTGCTTTGCGAGGGCGAGGACAATTGAGGGGGGAGTTGGTTTCTTGTCCATGCTTATGCTCGGAATGTGAAGTTTACGACTGCGCCCAGTAGTTTGATTACACCCGTGTCGCCTGCCTGGTCGATGGTGAGTTCGACGAGTACGTATTCGTCGTTATCGACCCAGAATGGGGCGGTGATGGTGAGTGTCATTTTGTGCTGGTCAACATCAACGCGCTCGCCTGCGGCGTCATGTCCTGTGTCGTACGTGAATGTCTGCGCCGCCACAACTGCGACGGCCCCATCTGCTCCGCGCGTGACCTTGTTGACTACGGCGTCTAGCGCCGTGAGCGCTGCGCCTGTGACTTCAAAGTCGATCTCGATGCTCTTGAGATAGGAGCCTTTCAGCGCGCTCGCATTGGACGGGATGCAGATTGGGATATTCACGACGCTGGTCTGGTTGGCGTCGTTGACGGTCTTGACGATGGTTCCCGCAACCTGCCCGGCTGCGAGTGACCAAGTGCCTGTCACGCAGTGGAACAGGGTTGGCGGGATGAATTGCGCTGCATGAGTGTCGTGGATCATGGGACACCTATAGGCGGGCTGTGTAATTGATATTTGCGCCCAGGAATTCAATGACGGTCGTCAGTGCACAGACGCATGAGAGTTCAAGCAGGTAATACTCGTTGTCGTCGATCCATGCAGGGGTGGTGACGGTGACAGTTAATTTGTGCTGATCCACGTCGGCGGCGTCGGTGGCGGCTGCAAGGTCTTGCGTTTCGGTAACCGCCGCCACAACTGCGACGGCTCCATCTGCTCCGCGCGTGACTTTGTTCAGTGTGGCTGTGATGCTGGTCGCGGCTGCGGTCAGGATTTCGTAGTCAATCTCGATGCTCTTGAGTAACGAGCCTTTCAGTGCGCTCCCGTTGGATGGAATCTGGATCGGGATGTTGACGACGGCGGTCTCGGCTGCGGCGGTTTTTTGTTTGACGATGGTTCCCGCGACGTTGCCGGCCGCGTCCGCCCACGTGCCTGTTACATAGTGAAAGGCGCTCGGCGGGATAAACTGCGACATGTGTGTATCGTGCAAGTAACCCATGGCTTGGTCTCCTTGTTGGGTTTGGAATTCCCCGCGGGCTTTTGAGTCACCCGCGGGGGTTGGTGTTCACATCGCCAATAAGACGATGGTGTGACTGAGACTATCCGGCGACGTTCGACTTGTGCAGCGGGCGGAAGTCGCCTACGACCAGGGCGATGAATTGACGGACCTTCAAGCGGTGCTCGTCGTTCATGAACACAGCCGGGTCAGTCTCGCGGCCTGCGATGTAGATTTCAGGGACTAGGCCGAAGCGTTCGCCCAGGATGATGGACGGGGCGATGGCGGGGTCTGCGACGGCGGCGTAATCGGTGGTGTCTGTCCATTCGGGTACGACTACTGGCTCGACGCGTCCGCCCCAGGTGATGCCTCCCGAAGTCGGGATGGTGACGCCATGCTGTGGGTTGATCTCCCAGCGCGGCATGAACAGGGCTTCTGCCTGCGGGCGAAGCGCGCGCGGAACCAGGCAGTAACGCGGCTCGACGGCCAGTTTCTTACCTGTGCCGTAGTAGCCTGTTTCGTTCTTGATCAACATTGGCTGGTTGTACATCGCCAGTGCGACGGCGTTCCAGGCGACGTAATCGGTACCGAGGGCGGCGGTCAGCAGGTTGGCGTGTCCGCCGCCCTCGGTCACGGCGGTGGAGTTGAAGAGCGCGCCTCCGTCCGCCATTGTTGGGCCTGCGGCGCTGCCACTCGTGAAGATGGCGGCTATTTGTTCTGAAATATTCCGCATGGCGGCGTTGCCTAACTCAATCGAGTATTGCTTGAGTTTGCGGGTCTCGTCGCGGTCGATGGCTTCCAGCGTGAGCGGCAGGTATCCGCCGTACTTGGTGAAGCTGGCGACTTCGGGGCTGTCGCCAACGGGGAGTTCAGTGTACTCGCCGCGCTCTGCAATCGACGGCAGGCTGCCGATCGTGCCCACGAGTGTGCCGGTGATCTGCTGTAGGCTCGTGAAATGCTCGACTAGTGCGATCTTCTTCCACCAGTCGTAACCAGCGACGCCCATGCGCTCGAAGGAATTGACTACGATCTTGTTGAGCGCGTTCTTGACCAAACCTGTGAAGTCGGCAGTTGTGGCAAGGGCGATGCGCTCGCCGTAGAATCCGCCATGTAGATCGAAGTCGCCGGTGAGCATGAAGTACAACTCACGGATGCCGGAGAGCCGCGCGGGTTTGGCATTCTTTAGATGTTCGGAGCGTTCGATCCCGAACATATCTTCGACGGCTGCCTGTAACTGGTCGTCAGTGTTGAACATCGCGCCGGTCGCGCGGCCTGGGCCTGAGATGCGCTGGCTCGCCATTGCTTCTGCTAGGACTTTGCGTTGGTCGTCGATGGCGGATTCCAGTTCGGGTGCTTCAAATTCTGTGTCTTTGAAGCGCTTCTGAATGACGGTGCGCGCGGCCTTCGGGAGCTTGGACGCGTCGAGCGCCGTGTCCAGCAGGTAATTGCATAGCTGGATGCGGGTCGCTTTGGCTTTCTTCTCGTCGTCGGCCAGTTTTTCGAGCCGCTGTTGTTCGCCGAGAAGATTGCGGACTGCCTGAGCGGTCTTGTCTACTTCGCTCAGTTGGGCGGCGTCAGTTTCCTGTGCGCCATCCATGACTTGATCTTCGTTCTCGTTCATAGTCGGTTCTCCTTGTAGGATGGATTGGAGCACGCGCAGGAATTTGCCACCGCGTGCAGGTTTGAGGACGGCGTCGGTGGATACGACGCGCTTGATCGCCGTGACAGTTCTATCGTCGGTGATGTCGATGAACACGTCGGCGCTAAAGCCAATGGGGAGGTCGGGATTTTCGAGAGCGGCGTCTGCCAGCTTTCGGAGGTCGTCGGCGCTCGGGCCTGTGGGTTTCAGGCGTGCGCCGATTCCCTGGTGACGCTCGTCCCAAGTGGGGGAGTGGATGATCCCTGCCAGGTCGCGGGCGGAGTGGCGCTTCTTGTCAAGTGTGGCTTCGTGGTCGATGTAGCACGGCACGCGATCCCACATGGCGACGGCCTTTTTCAGTGTGGAGGGTGGGAAGTTGTAGCCGTTGCCCGTGCCCGCTGAGATTGCGATGATCTCGTATTCGCCGCCTGCGGCGAGCCTGATCTGGATTTGGGATTTGATCTGCATTGGTTTGCCTTTCGGGATTGCGGTCTTCTCAGCAGAGGCGGCGTACCCGCCGCCGACGGAGCCGACGGAATCGCTGTTGGAGATTCGGAGTGGAGCGGTTGAAATATCGCCTGCGGCTGGCTCATCGGTCTCACTGAGTGTGCAATTGCAATGCTCCTGGCAGTAGAGCGAAGAGTGACGCGGCGTGAGCACGCCCCATTCTTCGGCGTTGTGTATCTGTCCATGCAGGGCCTTGCAGGAAGGGCAGGTATTCTCGGAGTTGGTCGATTGCCATTTGAGATTACTCATCGGCTGGTTCCTGCTCATCTGGCTCCACGGGTGCGGTCGGCGCGGGCTGTTCGTTGGTCGGTTTCAAAGGTCGGCGTTTGCCTTTCGGTTTGACGCGCGGCGATTCATAGACTTCACCTGCCATGCGGTAGGTCTGTCGTAGGAATTCAGGTTCGTCGATCAACTCGCGGTCGTACAGGTCTGCCATGACTGGCTCAATGCGGGAGGCGGCGAGCGCAAGGTTGGCGTTATCGCGTTCGGTGATGTCGGGCGCGCCGATCTCGATCTCTGCCAGCGGATTGACTCGGCGGTCCACTTCCTTGCGGACTCGCACGGCAATGGTTGCCATATCCTTGATCATGGCGATGAAGTCGGTTTGCTTCTGCTCGATGGCTCGGAAGGTCGGCGTCCCTGCTGCTTCTGCGGTGGTGCGGGTGGAACTCTCCGGTTCGGCGAGATAATGTACGGGAATGCCTGCGCCGAGGGCGATCATCTTCTTGATGGTCAGGCCATCCACAGAGGCGTCGAAGCTGTCCAGGTTGGCAGAGAGAATGCCCCAGTTTTCATCAGAGCCTTGCACAAGCACGCTCCCGGGCTTGGGCGGGTTGGCGTTGATATCCCGTTCGCGTGCGGCGCGTGCCTGTTCGCTTGGGTACTTGCCGCTGACGATGTACATCCACGCGGTGCGGAAGTGGTTGAGCCTGACCCGATCTTCGAGCCATGTCGAATAACGTCCGATCCAGGGCAGGAGTGGCGCGAGGTCGGGTTCCCCCCACACCACCCCGACGGGGCGGTTGGTGGTGTAGTGCAGCATGAAGGATGTGGACTCGCTGCTGTTGTCGTCGAAGATTGGTTTGGTGGGATCGTAGGCAGGCCACGGCGACACGCCTTCCAGAGTGGGAATGTAGTACGTCTCTTGAAAAATGTCGTTGTCTGCGGTCTGTATTTCCTTGATGAGTTCCGATGGCACGGCGCGGATAAAGGTCATTCCGTCGCGTGTGGCGGTCGCAAGGAAAAAGAGATTGCCTGAACGCGTACGCTCGTCGCACCATTGCGGGAGTTGTTCGGAGAGTTTATTAAGGGGATGGTTCCACCACGTGAGCAAAAATTTGTGTGTGGCGGCGTGCTGACATTTGATGTTGAAGCCTTCGCCTACAATGAATTCGGTGTACAACTTGACGATGCGGCGCGCGATGGGTGACACTCTCCACGCCCTCAGGCATTCTGACAGGATTGTGGCACGGTCGTAGTCGAAGCGGTCCCGATATAAGCCGCTGGCGTGGTCGCCGATGTAGAAAGTGTTGTCGTTCTCGCGGACGCTCATCTGTTCGCGCTTGGGTGGGATGAATTTCGATAGGAATGTTCTCAGCATTAGAATCCTTCGTCTTTTTTGCAAAATACAGGCTGGATTGGCGCTGTTGGCTTGGTGGGTAGAATCATGTCTTGGATATAGCCAATTGTGTTGACGGCGTCGCCGAAGAATTGAGCGAAGATCAAGCCAGGCGCATTGAGTAGTACGAAGGGCGCGGCGAGTGCTTCAAAGAACGGGTTGGAGCCGCCCCCGCCGCTGAAGGCTGTTGCGTGTGTGGGTGCCGCGAGACTCGCGTACTGGATACCCACTCAATGTGCCTGGCTGGTGACGGTGCGGAATTGTTCTTCCGGGCCGCGTAGTTTGATCGCGCGGCGATTGGATTGGGTTGGCATTAGTAATTCCTGTCCATCTCTTTGAGCGGGTCGGGTTGCTCGATCACTGCGGTTTCCGTGTGGATGTACCATTCCAGCTTGTCGAGTTCTGCGATCATGGCGTCGGCGAGAATATGATCATCGTGGATAAGCTGGCCGTCTGCGCCGCGCGTGCCGTCAGGCACGCCCCATCTCATGGTGTGGAGCGGGCCGACAAGGATTTCGCTCTCGCAGTTGGCGTACTGCTCAGCGACCAGTTCGGACGGTGCGCAATCTCGAAGGCGTCCCGTCTCGATGATGCCGATGAAGGCGTAGCCGAGTTCGCTTTTGACCTGCTGGGAAAATTTGATAGCAATGGTTTTGGTGGGATACCTGCGGACGAGCATTGACCAGAGTCCTTCTCCTACACCTGTAGCGTCCACGACGATGTACTGTATATTCCACGCGTCCACGATCTGGCAGACCTTCCCGAAGATGGCGACGTGACTCTCTCCCTGCCACGCCCGCCGCTGTACGATGCGGTAGGTTGGCGCTTGCAGTGTTTCCAGTGATGACAAGTCCACTTCTGTGATGTCGAGCGTGGTGTAATCCCTGCCGGGATTTCCCATGCCGTCGAGATTGAGCAGGGCTTCATCCTGTCCGCCCACGTCGATCGTGACGGCGTAGATATGGCCTGGGGTGGGGGAGTCCTGGGCTTCTCTGTCTCCGACCATCAGCGTGCGGCGTGCGGCGTTGAACATGCCCGTTAGCTCGTCGATCTCTTCGCAGAAGTATTGCGTCTTGACGAGTGGGTGCTGCCGCCCAAGCTTCCTGATCTCGCCGTCCACGAACTGCCCATAGGCGGCGTTGACCTTGCGGACATCGTCGGCGGTGTAGATAAATACGCGGCGGATGCCGTCCTGCTTTTCGAGCTCGCGTGCGGCGCGCATTTCACGGGCAAGGAGCGTTTTGCTGGTCCACGTGGTTCCGACGATCACGCGGGTGGCGTTGGTGGAGGCGGTCATGGGGACGAAGCGTTTATCGTAGACGCTCGGCTGGATGTCCTGCGATTCGTTGGCGACAAGCAGGAGTGAAGCGACGGCGCCGACGACATTGGCGGCGGCGTCGGCTGAGAGGAACGAAGCCACACAGGAGCCGATCATTCGCATGAAGTCACTGCGTTTGTTCCAGATGGTTTTTGTCAGGAGGTTGCCAGTCAGCCGCTTTTCCAGTCGCACGATGGCATTGATCGTCTGTGGTTTGTAGGTGGGGTTGGCGATTACGATCCCGGTATCGCGGTGAGCGAATAAAAGCATGAGATAAGACAACAGGTTTGCAAGCAGTTCGTCCTTCCCTGCCTGGCGCGAGATAACGATCACGATGGTCAATCCCTGCTTCTCGAAGATGGATTTGAGGATGGCCCGGGCTGGTTCTGCCTGATATGGATACAGATTGATTCCGCCGCCGCGTGCGGTGAAGTTGGGGAACTTCTTTGCGACCGCCTTGATCGTCTGCTTGAACGTGCTCATAATCCCATCTCTAGGCGGAGTTCTTCCAGGGCTTCGGTGATGGATTTCTCCAACTGTCCGCCTTTGCCGCGGGTTAGGTAGTGGGTGCGGATGAGCGTGCCAAGCGATTGCGTTATCAGGCTGAGGGTGTTCATCTGCTTTAGATAGTGGTCGTCTCTGATCTCGCTCTGGCCGCCGGCTTTGTTGGGGGCGTACACGGGCGAGATGTCGATCTGGTCATAGAGCAAGTCCAGGCACACGCGCAGTAGGTTGATCTCGGCTTGAACATCGGTCGGCTCCTGCCCGTCGAGCCGCTTCTTTTGTTCTGTGGTAAAGCGCTTCGCGTAAAAGCCATGCCGCAGGGCGTTTTTATTCCCGGCCTGTCCGCCCGGCTTGCGTTGCGGCTTCTTTCGCGTTGCCATGTCATTTCATTTCCCCGTGCAGGCTCGCTATCTCTTTTCCGAGACTGCGGATTTCGTCTGCAAAACGTTCGGCCATAGCTTTTATTGCGTTGTTGTTTGTTTCCTGTTGTTGTTTTAGGAATTCCTGCCATGCCTTATCGCGTCGATCTATCAGGTCGGTGAACAACTTGATCATGGCGAGAGAAAACCATACAAAAATTCCGACGAGTGGGACTTGGATTAGTAGGCCGATGTATTGCTCGATGTTGCTCACGGTCTCGGCCCCATAAATCCACGCTCACGCAGGAAGCGGTCAACCGCTTCGACCCAGGTGTCGAGGATGGGTAATGGCTGCTGTGTCTGCTCTCTGGCGTAGGCGTGATTGCCTTTTGAGATCATTGCATAACGCTGCACCGCGCCATTGCCTTGCGAGAGTCTTGCCCAGGTTTCGTCTTTGAGTTGGAAAATGTCGTAGGCCGTAAATGCTTCCCCTTCTGCCATGTGTCCGGTTACGGTCTTGTTGTTCGATGTTTCGGGTTTGGATCGGATGTTCAGGCCGTTGCCGTAGTCGTTTGCTACGATGAAGATTTTTTGCATGGGCTTCCTTTCTGTGGGATACAGAGCACGGGACGGCCGCGGCTCTTTGTCGAGACGCGAACACGGGAGGGCTATGAAGCCGTCCCGTGTCTGTGGGTGGATAATCGCGCCTGGGTGTAAATATGAGCAAGGAAAATCACCGTCAATTCTGACGATGATGGCCAGTAGTGATCGTTCAAAGGCGCGGGAATGTGTCCCGTCAAAACCAAGGCGGCGTACCCGCCGCCGCAGGCCAGTCGGCAGCATTGTGGGGGTTGACAATATCGCCATTAGTTGCGATACTTATGCGCGGAGGTTGTATGAATAATTACCCAGGCGGAAAGAACGGCTCAGGCACTTATCAAAAAATCATTAATCAGATGCCACCGCACCTGACGTTTGTTGAAATGTGTTG